>Ga0213841_1000628_pt1 | contig 33053 bp, 35 predicted proteins | sample SWPATP23_FD_160125 | JGI IMG/M metagenome (GOLD analysis project Ga0213841, IMG submission 160125) | Coastal seawater microbial communities from Marineland, Florida, United States - SWPA TP2 #3 | ecosystem: Environmental > Aquatic > Marine > Coastal | place: USA: Florida | collected 2016-08-14 | reverse complement strand
GTAAGCGCTTCGGCGATCCCCTCCTGCCGCTGTGAGGCTATCTGTGCGAGTCCTGTTGTCGAGATGAGGCATAGGACTGGACGGCAAAATGGACGGCTCTTTAGACGGCTCAACGGATGGTTACGCGGGCCGGATCGAGGTTTTGGAAGGCCGGTCGGGCCGGCGCATGCGGAGCGAGGCGGAACGGGCGCGGATCGCGGCGGAGAGCCTGGTGCCCGGGGCGAAGGTGGCGGATGTCGCACGGCGACATGACGTGACCCGCTGGCAGGTCTACGATTGGCGCAAGAAGCTGATGGCCGGCGCGCTGGCTCTGCCCGCCGGGACAACTGACGAACCGATGTTCGCGGCGCTTGTCGTGGAGCCGAATCCGGCCCGGCCTGCACCCAGCCCGAAACGGCGCGGCGGCGCGACCAGGTCCAGCAGGATCGAGATGGTGGTCGATGGCGTGACCCTGCGTGTGCCGCCGGACATGGATGAGGCGCGATTGACCCGGATGATCCGCGCGATCCGGGCGGCATCGCAATGATCTCGCCGGCTGGTGGGCTGCGCGTCTACGTGGCCACGCGCCCGACGGATTTCCGGAAGGGCATAGACGGCCTGGCGCTGCTGGTTCAGGAGGTGATGGGCCTCGACCCGTTCAGCGGCGCAGCCTTCGTGTTCCGGGCCAAGCGCGCGGACCGCATCAAGGTCTTGGTCTGGGATCAGACCGGCATCGTGCTGATCCACAAGCGCCTCGAGGGAGCGAAGTTCGTTTGGCCCAAGGTTCAGGACGGCGTGATGAAGATGTCGCCCGCGCAGTTCTCGGCGTTGTTCGAAGGCCTCGACTGGCGGCTTGTCCGCCCCGAACGTGTGCGGCGGCCGGAACTGGCCGGGTAGCTGCGGCAGAGTGACTCGGCGATGATTTGCCGGTGGTGGTGATCCCGCCCGTGTGCTTGATCGCAGCCATGACCGACACCGCCCTGGCCGAAGAAAACGCGCTTCTGAAGGCCCGCCTCGCCGAGACCGAGGCGGCGTTGGCGGATGCGGTCGAGGCCCAGAAACGTCTGGAGAGCATCGTCAGCGAGTTGCGGCGGGAGAAGTTCGGGCGGAGGTCCGAGAAGCTCGACCCGGAGCAGTTCAATCTGCCGCTCGAAGATGTCGAGCTGGCGCAGGGCGTGCTGGACGCGGCGCAGGAGAAGGCGCGACGCGCACTGAAGGGGCAAGGTGCTGCCGAGAGCGGCACCCCGAAGCGCAACCGCGGCCATCTTCCGAAACACCTGCCCCGGATCGAACGGGTCATCGAACCCAAAAGCACGCTCTGCCCCTGCGGTTGCGGCGAGATGGCCAGGATCGGCGAGGATGTCTCCGAGCGGCTGGACGTGGTGCCGGCCCAGCTCCGCGTGCTTGTCACCCGGCGCCCCAGATATGCCTGCCGGCGTTGCTCCGGCGCGGTGGTGCAGGCGCATGCCCCGGAACATGTCGTGCCCGGCGGGCTGCCTACCGAGGCGCTGATCGCGCAGGTCATGGTGGCCAAGTTCGGCGACCACCTTCCATTCTATCGCCAGACCGAAATCTATACCCGGCAGGGGATCACGCTGGACCGGGCGACGCTCGGCAACTGGGTGGGGCGCGCCTGTTTCCACCTGCGCCCGATCGCTGATCACCTGAAGGAGCGGCTGAAACGCGCGGACCGGATCTTCATGGATGAAACTCGCGCGCCGGTGCTCGATCCCGGGCGGCGGAAAACGAAAACCGGCTACTTCTGGGCCATTGTTGCCGATGACCGGGGTCACGGAGGTGCCGGCCCTCCCGCGGTGATGTTCCACTACGCGCCCGGCCGCGGCGCCGTGCATGCGCTTCGATTCCTCGAGGGCTATCGCGGGCGGTTCGTGCAATGCGACGGCTATGAAGCCTATGACAAGCTCACCAGGGTCGACAGGCCTGAGGGCCCATGGACGCTTGTCCATTGCTGGACGCATGCGCGCAGGCGGTTCGTGAAGCGCCTGGAAAAGGACGGCTCACCGATTGCCGAGGAAACCCTGCGCCAGATCGCCGAGCTCTATGCGGTCGAGAAAACCGTGCGCGGCCTGGGTCCCGAAGCACGGCTTGCCGCCCGGCGCGAACTCTCCGCACCGATCATTGCCGCCTTCCGCCCCTGGCTTGAGGCGCAGCTGTCGCGCATCCCGCGTTCGTCAAAGCTGGCCGAGGACATCCGCTACACCCTGGCGCGCTGGCCCAGCCTGACGCGGTTCCTTGAAGACGGCCGTCTGGAGCTAGACACCAACCCGGTCGAGAATCAGATCAGGAAGATTGCTCTGACTCGGAAAAACTCTCTATTCGCCGGGCACGAGGTCGGCGCAGAGAACTGGGCATTGCTCGCCAGCCTGATCGCGAACTGCAAGATGTGTGACGTCGATCCGATCAGCTACCTCTCCGACACGTTGCGCGCGTTGCTCGACGGTCATCCCAGAAGCCGCATCGACGATCTCATGCCCTGGAACTTCGCGGTCGCGTCAAGCTGCGCCGCGTAGGGGATCGCCGAAGCGCTTACCCTCATTCAGCTCCATCCCGGCCAGAACACCAACCGCTTCCAGCGCATCGTCGAATTCCTCAAATCTGGCCGACAGCAATTCTTCCAATAGGTCGCGATTGACCGGGTGGCGGTTGGACGTGGCCTGAAACAATGCATCGCGAACGCAAAAGGCACGGATCAGCGGATCGGGATGATTGCCTGTCAATTTGAGGTGCAGGTTTGCCCCGCGCAAATAGCGAAACAGTGAATAGAGCGCGATGATCGCGAAAGACAGACATTGCTCAACGGCAATCTGAGGCGGGCCAAAGATCTGGCGGCTCAGGCCTACCTCAGATCTGGCCAATTCGATCAACGTATCAATCTGGCTGTTCATCAGGCCAGAGCCGACAATATCCGCTTCATATTCCCAAGCGCGCGCCTGGTCCGCTGGTTCACGCTCGACAATTTCCACGAGGGAGAACTCGGTGATTTCCGGTAGTGTTCCTTCGGTATCGGGCAGGTCTGTATGTCCGGCCAGAATATGGCCTAGCTCGTGCAAGAAGACAAAATTGACAGCAATATCAGCGAGAATCTCCGCAACTTGCCTGCGTGCAGGGCCGTTTGAGATGTGCATGCTTTGCCGATCCGTTAAATCAGCGGGATTGAGAGCCAGTTCAATCTCCTGCGAGCCAGCCCTATCCCCGTCATTAGATGGCAGCCAGGGCAACAGCTCGCGATCCGCCAACAGCCGCGCAAAAAGCAGGCGAAGCGCTTGAGGTAGAGCGCTGGAGATACAAATGGCATACCCATCGCCGATATTCTTTACAGTTGCCCCGGCTTGATTAGACGACACAAATCCAATGGCAATTTTGCGATCCCCAAGGCCATAGGTCCGTTCCACAAATCGTGCGATCTCTGAAAAGCGACGCTCCAGCATGTAATAGTGATCCCGCAACGCGGCATCTTTGATCGTCTGAGGGTCGAAAGCTGTGTTCATGAAGGCTGCGTCGGCCTGATCGTTGGCAGTGCCCGCCAACGTGACGGCTCACTATCCTATTCGCAACCCTCATGGCCGCGTTCGGCCCAGAACAGAAATTGAACCAACTTGCCTCGAAAGGCCGCTTCCTTGCTCATACCAGCCATTGGTGAAGACCCTCTTGGCGCTGCACTGCGGCCCGCTAATGCCAAGCTGTGGACAGCAGCGACTGCGGGCGCAACCGCCGGGAAGAGGACGTTCTTGTTGGCCGGTGATCCTCCCAAGGAGCTTTTGGGGGATATATCGGCGTGAGTGATGTTCGAAGTTTAAAGAGAGGTTTGGCTGTTGAACCCAGAGGTTGTCTAGCTCTTTCGCTTGACCGCTTTGCGAGCTGATTTTGAAGTCGTTGCATCAACTGCCGGCGTGGCTGCTTCTCTTTCAAGGCGCGCTTTACGAAGCCTGGATGTCTTGGAGGACCGTTTCTCGGCCTCATCGTCGAGGATGTGCCGAACAGCGCGGGTGGTCTTGTCCATCGGCGTCTCAGCCCGTGGGTTTGGCGTGTTGAACAATGAAGTCTTTGCCTGTCTTACCATCTTTCAATCTCCCTGTTGAGTTGACTGTCTGCTCCCTCGGCAGGTGCAGGCGATCCCACTGCAAGATCGGTTTCCCGCGCCCTAATTGATCATTTCGGGTTCTGACTGAAGGTCGCACGGATCAGTGCGTACAATGGGAACCCGCTGATCCGGCATCGTGACCAACCAGCTTGAAACCTGCTGTCTTGGCCGCAGACAGAAATGCCCGACGCGCGACACTTACTGTGGTCAGGCACTGCATTGCCGCATCAACCTGCGCCAGGGCGCGATCTCTTTCCTTGTTGACAATCGGCCACTTGCGTCGAAGCCAGTGGCGCGCTTGTTCAATCGTCGTGAATTCCTGCGTGTCGCCTTTCACGGACACGACGAAAGTCATGGGTTGCCCCCAATAGGTCTCTATCAATGTATCTTTCCAATAAAATCTGAACGACCGGCGCTGAATTCCAGCGAGTCATTTTCTTTGTCAAGGCGGGCCAAGCTCTTGGACCGTGCCCGCCTGACCACCTTTTCGAATCCGGGCTTATGCCAGAGCGAGATTGATCGCGGATTCGCGGCCGTCTTTGTTGCTTTCCAGATCGAACGTCACGGCTTGGCCGTCGTCAAGTTGGCTCAGGCCTGCCCGTTCCAGCGCAGAGATGTGAACAAACACATCCTTTGCCCCTTGTTCCGGGGCGATAAAGCCGAAGCCTTTTTGGGTGTTAAACCATTTCACGGTGCCATTGGCCATCGTGGGATCTCCTCATGTGATTGCCATCCGCAAAATGCGATGACCCGGCCAAGTGTCGTCATATGATCCACTGTGGCCGCTAGGAGACAGAAGTTCTTAGGAAAAAAGCTTTGCTATCTGTAAATGGGCGCTCGCAACGCTGTTTACAAGTCGCGTTGCCCGGAAAGCATAGGGCCAACAGTCTACGAATGCGCATCGACAGTTCTCCCGGACAGTCCACTGCGATGCCGCTTCCGACGGGGCCGACTCAGACGAGTTCGAACGGTCTTGGGCTTCGAGGTGACAGATAACCTTCGCCCTTTGGTGTCAGGGATCGCTTCGAACCAACCCCTCTCGGATGCCCGTTTGGCTGGGATGCCGGTTCTGGCTGGTCTGGTCCAAGCTCAACCAAAATGTCGCCCGACGACATCGCCCGCAAAACAGCCGAGTAGTTCGGTTGAAAACGCATCTCGTCTCCGACTTTCATTCGGCGATCCCTCGTCTCCAGAACCAGGTGATCACTGGTCGCGCCAACCAGATTTGTCCCAGGCGGCAATAACAGATCAACGGCATCGACGTCCTGCTGGCCGATAGCAAGGATGACGCGCGCATGTGGGAGGCAGACTTCAGCCACCGGTTCAGAAGATGATGAAGGTCTAAAGACCCGATCGGATCTGTCACACGCGTGAACCTCAATAACTTCGGCAATAAGGCAAAAAGCATCTGTATGCAGACCCGCGATTCTGGTCTGTGTAAGGGGTTCCACACCGAGCAGCAGTGCCTCGCCCAAACGCAGGCAGTTCGTCCGACCGAGTGACCCCGCGCCAAGGATCAGGGGAAGACTTGCGGAATTGCCACCCGATACAACCTGAAGCAACACTCCACATGATTGTTCAACGGCATCCGCCAGGCACGAGATCCGGTTCATCGCCACGCTATCGGGTGGTGCTGCATTCAGACATGCGAAGTTGGCCCCAATGCCTTTCAGTCTCACGCCTTTCAGAGCAAGAACACGTCTGGCGATGACCTCCAGATTGGCAGGCAAAATGCCCTCACGCCCATCCCCGAACTCGACCATCAAGATCACGTCGTGGACTGTACCTTGTCGCGATGCCGCCTCTGACAGGGCCGCAATAACCGCAATCTCTGTGTTGTGGCTTACGTCACATAAGCTCACGACCTGTTCCACCTGGCTGAGCATCGGGGTGCGGATCAGCGAAATAGGTGCGGTGACCGAGGCATTGCGCAAACGCTCAACATTGCTGATCCTTGCGTCCGCCAAGCCGACCGCACCACCATCAAGCATTGCTTGCGCAACGGCAGGGTGTCCACAAACACCCTTCGTGACACCAACGACGTTAATTCTGCTTGGCCTTAGCCGGTCCACCAGACAGCGCGTGTTGTGGCAGATCTTTCGAAGATCAATTTCTATGCGCGGTGTCGGCATCATACCGCCTCGATGGGATGAACCTGCAAATCTGGAAAAGCCGCCACCACCATCTGCACCAGTTCCGCTGCGGGCCTGCTAAGGGCGTCTGTGACAGGCAGGTTCAGTCCACTGGTCAATGCTGCGATGGCACTGCTGAGGTCTTCGTCACTCATCGCCTCGTGATTAATAGTCAGGCCGATAACCCGGGTCGGCGAGAATGCCTCGATCAGCGCGATCTCGGACCTAGGGTCGGGCATGGGCATGTTTGGGAAATCGCAACGGTGCGGCCTTTTGGGCGCGTGTTGAAGGATAACGCCCTGTGGCTGGCTGCCACGTAGAATAAACGCGGAAGTGCAGAACGCCGGATGGCTGAGCGCGCCCTGACCCTCGATGACAATAACTTCGGGCCTTTCGGCGCGGTCTGCATCAACAACCATACGCTCCAGTTCCCCGCAGCAGAACTGCGGTGGCACAGCATCCAACGCAACGCCGTATTTGGCGCCCTGCATCAAACCGGTTTGCCCGGTCCCGACCAGAACCGCTCTGATGCCTATGGCGTTCAGAGCCCGAACAAGCACGGTGGCCGTCGTGCGCTTGCCTATCGCGCAGTCAGTCCCAAGGACCGCGATGCGAATTGCGCCGATACCCTGGATGCTGCCATCAAACAGCCGCAAGTCCTTGCTGGCGCGCGGCTTGCGAATGTCGCGGATTTTCACGCCCCGAGATTTGGCTGCCGCAGCAATTTCCACGTCTTCGCCGAGGTATTCATGCAATCCACAAACCACATTCATCCCATAGGAAATCGCTTTAAGAACTACGGTTCGATCCCGGCCAGACAGTTTCCCACTGCTCGGCGCCATCCCGTAGATCACCGTGTGCAAGGGTGATTGAGAACCGCGAATGGCGCTATCTAGATCGGCATGGATCAGCACCCCGTTTTCGATCCCGTCGAGAACAAGACCGCTATCCTGTCCGGCAAGGGTGCTGTCGATGACGGAATGGATTAGGTAGGCTTCAGAGTGCCGCACCAACCCATTCGCGGTTTTCCCGTCGATCCTAGCGAAGTTGCCCTCGCAATACACGACGGCAGTCGGAAGAGATGGCCTGATCCGATCCGTCGTTTTGTCAGAACTTGTGGGATGCGGAAATTGCATCTCGCTCAAGCGGGAGGTCTGCGGTCGCTTGATCTTCTTCTCTGTATGATTGAGTTTCATTTTCTTTCCATTTTGCACAATTAGACAGCCCACTCAGACACGAGGGGCAGAACATTTGATTACGATCCTTGAGTGATCCGGCGCGTGCTAGTTGCTCAGCGCACAAACACCTCTAGTCCGTTGGAAGTTTCGGTTGCATTCCCATCGGTTGCCGGTTCGGTCCAGATGCGCATTTTCAGGCAGGTCGATCACCTCGCAGCGATTGTTCGAAGCGGTATAGCCTCGATTGCATCGCCAGTTCGATCCGTAGGTTTCTTCAACAAGATATGCGTTCTCAGGGACGATGATGGGGCTACACTCGTCTCCCTGTTCCGCAAAACCGCGATCACAGGTCCATGCCTGACCGTATGTGGACAAATTCAGGTAGGCATGGGCAGGCACTGCGATCAGAACACAGGAACCTTCTGATGCCTCATATCCCCGCTCACAAGTCCATGCGGGGCCATAGGTTTCATCCGAGAGGAAGGCAAATTCGGGTACGATGATTTCGTCGCACGAACCAGTAATCTCCGCAAAGCCGCGTTGACAGCTCCAGCTGCTGCCCGACGGATCCAGATAGCCGTTCTCAGGCACGACCACTTCGACGCAGGTGTTCCTGTTGACCTCTTGATATCCGTGAAGACACTCCCAACCCGTGCCATAGCTGCGGTTGGTGGCGTAGGCGTTCGCAGGAATGACAATGGCCACGCACTGGTCGCCTTCGAGCCTGAAGGACTGATCGCATTCCCAGCCTGTCCCATAGGATCTGGGATGGGAATTCTCGGGCGGTGACGTGTCACTCGATTGCGCAAACAATGGGGAAGACAAGACAATGAGTGACAGCAGCAGTAATAACAGCGTGGCACCTATCCCGATCCATTGGTCTGGACGGGACGCTGCTTTCTCGAAAGGTCTATGATCCATCCAAGTCAAGCCCCGCAACACATGCGAACGCAAGATCTCGATTGGCGGTTTCCGATCCCGGCACGGTAGCCCATCCTGCTGCCATGACGGCATCGCACCGCTGGTAGGTCGAAGCGGCCTGGATGATGGCCAGCTGCTCGGTCCGGTTGGGATCAGTGCGCGCCATCTCAACGCATACCGGTACAAGAGCCGCTATCGAGGCGTCATGGGCCATGTCACCCGCCATTTCGCCTGCCGCTCGCTGAGTGACCCAACCACCCCAGGAAAACCCGAGAATGGTCGCTGCTACTGCACCAATAAGAACGCCATAGGCACCTGGCTTAATCCAATCTGGTAAGTTCATGATCTGTCCCTTCGGGCGGGGAATGCGCCGCCGCGCATAGTATGTTGGTAGCAATGAAAGGCCGTGAAGCCTTGAAAGCCCGCTCCAAATCGCTGCGCGGGCCAGCAGGTAACTCATTGTAGTGGATCTTCTGGATTGTCTTTTGAGCTCTCGCTCAGCGCTTGCGAGGCCATCCAAAAGCATCGAAACGCGTTCGTTGCATGCTAATGTTGCCCGGATCGGCAACATGAATATGCCACAGCTGATAAGCTAGAAGTCATTTGAGTTGCTTCAGTGAGATGCGTCAAATGAGCAACCAGTTCAACGCCCCACAGTAGCACCCGGGCGCTTCTCCGCCTACAACATATAGGTGTCACCGTCTAAAGTTCAACTGACTCAAGGAAAACGACAACATACCGATCTCGAGAGCCCGACCAATCGAAACACGCCAACGATCAATCCCGTGAACTTCCCCCCGAACTGCGGACACCGACATAGGCTATCATTTACAGTCTGATGCCCTTCGACAAAAACGAGATCAGGGATGGCGAAACGCAAGCAGCGCGCGCCTGACTTCAAGGCACAGGGCTTTGTATCTGGTCGCCACAATTGACGGGCGGATCCATAAAGCAGACCTTGCCGCATACCGCAGCGAATGACCGCTTCCCGCCCTGACGTCCAAATCTCAGACCCTTTCCCACTTGGTCAGTATAGGGTCAGTGACCCGGATCTGCACTTTGTTGCTACCCTTCGTGTTGATCGCAAGCATCTGTGTGAAACGCAACAAAAAGCGCAAGTTGTCCACAGGTGGCTGAACGGCCTGACATCGCAAGCCGGTTCTCGCTTGAGCTATGTGGGGGCTCCACTCGTCCCGGCTTGCGTCAGGCCGTTGGTGCGTCTGGTTGCCACTTTCTGTTTTCGGCAATCAATGTGTTTGCGATGACCACCAGCTTGCGCATCACGGCTGTCAAAGCCACCTTCGGATTCTTGCCTCGCCGGATTAAGTGACGATAGGTGCATCCCAGTGGATCGGGCCTGCTAATGGCGCTGACAGCGCACATATAGAGCGCGTTGCGAACGGTGCGCCGTCCGCCTCTGATGATGCGTTTTCCTGATTTGGTTCCGCTGTCCCAGTTCATGGGAGCGACCCCGGCTAGGGCGGCAATCTCTCGAGCATTTGCAGATCCGAGTTCACTGAGGTCTGCCAACATAATCGCGGCTGTGATCTTTCCGATATTTGGGATGGAGGTCAGGATTTCAAACTTGGCCTTCAAATCCGGTGTTGCATTGATCAGGGCATGTATTTCGTCTTCAAGCACCGCTTTGTGGCGCTGTCCCATGTCGATACGCGCTTTGATTTGGCGGCGTGCCAACGCGTGTTCTGTCGATTGCAACCGTCTTTTGAGGTCGGCCACTTCATCGCAAACTTGCCGCCGCGCGATGTGTAAATCATGAAGCGTCACGGATTGTTCATCGGCGGGCGCTGTGGGTTCTGGATCCATACGTTGTGCAAATCGCGCCAAGGCTTCCGCATCGATTGCATCGCTTTTGGCCAATTTCCCCAAGCTGTCGGCAAACTGACGTGAGCGAAACGGGTTCACGACAGTCACGTCCAAACCAGCATCATGGATCATGCGATGAACCAATCTGTGGTATTTGCCTGTGGCTTCCAACGCGACCAACAAAGCGTTGTGATTTTTAAGTTCGCGTATGAGACCGCGAATATCGGCCTTCGCATTTGGCACCTGCATATGCAGGCCGTGGGGCAGGATACAGATATCGAGCTTGTTCTTGCTCACATCAATTCCAACAAACGTACCTGCGGGGTTTTCTACTATCTTTTCTTGCCATCGAGACATCATCGATTCTCCTTCATCTGTTCAGATCAATAAAAATGCACGACCCGATCCAGCTTGCGCAGGGTCCTTCATGACCTAAGATGTGTTCGATCCAGGTCGTGCTCTGGCCATCAAGCCAGAGGTCCGTGTTTTGCAATAACCGAACCATTAGTGATTGTGGCAAGATGTGTGTGGTAGTACCACACCTCTTGAGAAGGGGGCAGCTGCGCTCCCCCGTTCTATCCCCCAAAGCTAATGGCCCTGCGGCGGCGTTGAGCCGTCCTTGAGCCATGCAAACATATCGTTGTTTGATCCCTCGCCGGGGAGATGTCTCTCTCCCCACACCCCATAGATCAACCCTGCGCGGATTGAATGGCGTCAGCGCATCGACGCTGAACCCGAACAAAGGGCGTATCGCCGCCACCTCGCAACCGACCCATGCCCAATCCTTTGGTGATTGATCGCCAATCAGGGGAACCTGTCCGATCCCCCGATACCCCCTGCTAGGGCGGCTGCCCCCACGCGGATCAAAGGGTGGGTCCTCGCCATGCTCGGTTCGCTGTGCTGCACCTGCGCGTGGCTCTGGTCCTGCCTCTCATTCTTCGACGCACCTTTGCACCTTGCACCCCCGCTCCTCGGCGGAAGCCAGACGGGTTTATGCGCAACCCGTCAGAACAAAGAAGAGGAGACAAGACAATGCCGCAACTACACGCTCAATCCTATGATTTATCCGCCCATGGGTTCTATTTTGAGAGCCTTGAAGATTACGCCACGAAGGCCGCGAAGAACCGCAACGATTACGGCGAGCCTGTCGAAGAATATGAGATCCAGTTCATCGATGGCGACCATATCGACTGTGATCTGGCCACCGCGTGGGGGATCAATCAGGCCAATATCGGCGGCTATTTTAAAGCGACGGAAGACTGGGATGACCACGACAAACGCGTGTTTATCATTGCCGTTAGCGAAGTCGGTTACCGATTTGATGCTGAGACCGTCAGCCCTGATGATTTCGACGTCGATATCTATCACGTGGACAGCATGACGGAACTGGCCGAGCAGTTTGTCGATGAAGGCCTATTTGGTGAGATCCCTGGCCACTTGGCCCCTTACATCGACATGGATGCCATCGCGCGGGATTTGGCGGTGGATTACAGCGAAGCTGAGATCGCCGGTGAACGGCTGATCTATCGGGCGGGGTGATGTCGCTTGATACAGATTACATCACGAAGAAACTGGCAATCAGCAGGCCAAGACCTGGCAGCGTTATCGCTAGAAGTAAGACCGAAATTGCGACGCGCTTAAACATGTGCAAAGCGTAATTTTCCACTTCAACGATGCCGTACTCGTTCGTTCTTTTGACCTCTTGATGGTAGTGGAAAACGAATGCCAGAACCGTGCCGACAACCAGAAGGAAAAGTCCTAGAAAGAACATAGTTAGCTCCCTTTTTCAACGCCTGAATCACTAGGAGTTTAATTGCAGGCTGCTTATTGGTCAAGATTCAGAAATACAGTGAAGGAAGAAAATCCGTTTAAAATCAGGCATGCACCACCAATTCTTGAAAGGTAGGCAACTGCTATCAAAAGCAAACCATTTTTGGAAGAGAACTGATGCGATGCTTGGTAATTACTTGAACGGCGAATCTTTGCACTCTGGTGTGAAGAACGAATGCACGCAAGTTGCACATTAAATCGGATTTGTGGATGTCAAAGCCGAACCGGTTTGAGGCAATGAGAAGAGTAATTCATCGGCTGATCTATCGGGCGGGGTGATCCTCGCCCCAAATACTGAGCAGTGACCCCGATCACTCACTGCAGGGATTTCGCAGTCTCTTTGAGATCCATCCAGACCTTTCCCTCCTCTGCCAAACGCTCAAACTCAGCCTCGCTCACAGCTTGGATCTCCACAACAGACTGTAGATCATCCAGCGCCTTTTGCATGGTGGCTGAGAAGACCGGCTTGGCGTCATGAGCACTGTCGTCCTTCATGCGGGCACCTCCTGACACGTCTCATTCAGATCTCGAATGGCGCGGCGCAGGGTGCGCACGGACACGCCGTATTTGCGCGCAAGGGAGGCGTGCGACCCGCGCCCCTTGGCGATCTGGCCTACACAGCGATGCGCCTGATCTGCACTTAACGCCCTTGGCCTGCCGATATGCGCCCCCCGTTTGCGCGCGGCCTCCATTCCAGCTTTGGTACGTTCGCTGATACTCTCGCGTTCAAATTCCGCAAAAACCGCCAATTGGCCATAAAGCATGCGCCCCACAGCCGTTGTTGTATCGATGCCTTGGGTCAGCGCCTGGAAGTCAATGCCGCGATCTCTGAGCTCGCTTAAGAGCTGCAAAAGGTGGATGGTTGAGCGCCCAAGCCGGTCAAGCTTCCAAACGACCAGCGTGTCGCCTTTTGCGAGATTGCCAAGCATTTCATCCAAGCCGAGCCTCGCAGTGATGGTGCCAGATACACCGTGATCGCCATAGATCTCCTCGCACCCGGCCGCCTTCAAGGCATCGATCTGCAATGCCTCGCTTTGGTCTTTATCCGAGACCCTGACATAGCCGATTTTCTTACCTTGGATGGTGCCGTCTTTCATGCCCGAAGAGTAACAAACCAAAGCCCGCGCAGATATCCGTTTCATCGCCGTTTTCCCATTGCCAAAAAGGTTCCCTTTTGAACCCCGCGCGGGACAATGGTTTGCAGCGATAGGAGCCTGCAAAAAACGTGTGGAAAACCAAGCAGCGGCAGACTTCGCAAGCGATTTATGGCAAAACTACCAAAAGGGAAGCCTTTTGGTCCGGCCCGCGCGCCAAATTAAGAAGGCGCAAATCCATGACTTGGAACAGATTTAAGCGGTTGGTGTTGCGCTCTAATATAGCCGTACTGGGCCTTGGATGGATATGTTTCTGGGGCTATGGCGTGGCAGTTGGCGATATTCCCCCTGCAAGCGTCTTGCCCGGTCTCTTGGCGTTGAGCGCCATTGCGATTGTGATCGTTTCCGCCGCGCTTTTCTTCGCCTGTCATAGCTGGCTGTTTCTTAAGGCAAAGCAGACCGGCGATCTACCAAATCTCACCAAACGCGATTATCAGGCCGTTATCCTCGCCTTTGGGTCCGCATTGATCTTAGGGCTTGGCATTTTCGTGCATCACTCTGGAAGCGGTGTGCCCGATGCCATTGCCATCCCCGCCAGCATTCTTTGCGTCTTGGGTCTGATCTATGGATCGCTCTATTGGGGCCTTGGATTGGCCAGCCAATATTTCCGCTGGCAGTTCAGCAAGACGTCCTAAGGCGTTCCGCGCCCGCCACCTGGAGTGCCGCCACCACCGCCCGGGCCGCCGCCACCCGCCGGAGGCGTGGTATTGACCACCTCAACGCGTTGCACTGGATTATCGGGATCAATGCCCTGATTGCGTTGTTGGCGGCGCATATTGGCTTTCTTGAAGCCTTGCGCCCCGCCAGATAGCCCGCGTGAGAGACCAATGGCTGCTGCAGCGCCCCCGGCCACCATTTCGCGCGATCCATTGATTGGATCACCGCGACTGTCACTGAATGGATTCACGCCAGCGCCCATCCATCTTAGGATACCTTTGGGCACATCATCGATCATTTTGAAGCACATGAGCGCGATGTTGTAGATCAGGAACGTGTAAATAATGGTGTACACAAAGACACCAATCGCGCCGATGGCATTATTGGCCAGATCACTTTGCGTGATCGACGTGGCCGCGTTAAAGAGCGAGCTAAAGTAATAGGCCGCCGCGCCGAAGATCACATAGCCGCCAATCAGGCCAAGCACGATCATCGCGGGCCTCAGCAAAATCATCAAAAGCAATTGATACCCGCTGATGGCCGCCTGTCCCGGCATGCCATCGCCATCAATTCGAAGATGCGCAATCGCCCAAAGCGGCATGGCGACAATCGCCTCGAAGATTTCCAAAATCCAGCCAATCACAGCAAAGGCAAAATAGACAAAGGGGATGATCGGTAGAACATAGGCCAGGAATATCCCAGCCGTGACCGCGATCCCCGCAATCACAAACATGATGCCTGCAGCCGCGCCTGCCAGTTCCCCAACAAATTGCACGCGCGGATCCGGCACAGCCGAGGCCGCAGCCCCGCCCAATCCCAAGGCCGTTCCAAGACCCGCAAAGATCAAGGATCGCGAGACCATTGTATGCCCGGTGGTCGTCAGGCGCACCATTGGATCAAGCTCAGGGTTGTTCTGCATGTGGCGCAGTTGATTGCCGCCCAAGATCCACAGCATCGCGTTGCCAAGCCAGCGGGTGTGATCTTCCTGATACCAGGAACGATTGCTTTCGACCTCGGAAGTATCGAGATAAAGCGGGCTCAGTTCCGGGCGGAGCTCTTCGACATAGGGCGCAAAGTCGCGATCCGCAAAACTGATCGCCTGTTCGATCTCAGATGTCGCGCCATGCGCAACGTCATATCTGCTGACCCCAAAGAGCCAGCCCAAGGCCCCACGCTCATTCTCAGTGACTTCTGAGGCTTCAAAAAGCACATCCAGAGTAGGGACCGCGCTGGCCACCGCATCCATATATTTCTTATTAATTGTGCCAAGCGTTCCATACCAAAGACCCGCAGCGCCCCAGCCGCGCTTGACCATTTCATCATAGCCGCCAGAGCTGGCATATTCCGATTGGGTGATGCTCTCATAGGTCGTGGATATGGTGGTGTTGATGTTTTCATTGGTCAATCTGGCCTGCTCGCGCAAGAGATCCGGAATGAAGTCCAATGTGGTTTCGTCACCATATTCCGGTTTGCGATTGACCGAGATTTTTACTGCTGCAATTGCCTCTGCTGCAGGTTTCAGCGCATCTGAGAGACGTTTGATCTCACGGATATAGGCGTTCTTGACCTGCGCATGGATGGTTCCCAGACGTTCATCCATATCCCGCCCAATTAGCGGCAGGCTCCACCACCAGCGTTCTTCCTCGATGGTCACACTCTCGCCATCCGAGAAGGCATCAAATTCCGTCAGGCTGATGCTGATTTTCCCACAGGAATAATCCGTTGCACGTTCCCCAGCTTCTGCACTGCTCCAAGAGAGCACCACGTCATCCATATTGGCAGCCCGCGCCATCTCTACCATCGCGTCAGGATTAGAGAAGATCGGATCGGCAGACGTTCGTCGCCCGGTCACTTGCAAGATCTTGATGCGGCGGTCTGAGCTTTCTTCGATCTGATTAAATGCGGCAGAACAAACCTCATTTAGAAAGATCCGCTGCACCAATGCTGACGTGCTTTCGCCCGCAGGCTGCGCAACGATATCCGTGGCCGCCGTGACTTCACCGACAAAGGTTGTCCAAACGGTTGTGCCTAAACCAGACCCCATCTTGGCGACCCAAAGCGTAAGATATTGCGCTGAGTTCAATCCACTGCCAAGCGGCACCAAAAGGCCAAGGGCAACCACCAAGCGGATCGGAGCCCAGAGCGAGTTAAACCGCTTTCCAAAAGGTGTCCCTGTTTGGGCGGCTTCCCCCACAACCGTCATCACATAGTAAATCACGATCACAACCGCGATCACCATCGTGGCCATGCTGTAAAGGCTAAGGATGGCATGCAACCCGGCATAAACCGGTGTTCCCAAGGGCTGTGTGGCTGCGCCAAAGAAGTCCAAATTGGGTCCAAAGACCTGTTCCAAAAAGATCAGCACAACATCCGTTTGGATATTGGCCTCTGGTGTTGTGAAGAACTCGGTTCCGGACGACGCATGGGCGGGTCCAAAGAACGCGTAGGCAAAAATCAACACCGCCTGAATGGCAATCATGATGATGCCTGAGACGACTGCGCCAAAGATGGCGATCTGATCGATATTCCGTCTGGACCAGGTGATATTATTGGCGGCAATCGCCAGAACCTGGCGTAGTCCGAACTGTCCGATATTGGCGGGGTTCAGCGCGGGATGTCCCAAAGGCATCAACCGCGCAGAGTTTAAAACAAGGGCAATAAGATAAGCAAAATGGCCAAAATGCAGGCCAAGGGCGCGAATGCGGGGCAGGATATCGGGCCGCGTTGCATAGCGGAACAAGGCCCTGGCGTTGTCTTTTGATAATAGTCCTTTTGTGTCTGTTTCTCTTTTTCTCACATGTCCCTCGGAATTGTTTTTCTTTAATTTTATTACAAATTATCTAAAATTAAGTTAATATAACTGACCTATTATGAATGAACCAAAAACCAAGTCAATTGCCAAGCGCATCGGCCAAGATTTGAAAGACCAAACCAATGGGCCTGAACACTTGGCCGCGCTCTATCGCGCCTTGGGGGAGGAGCTTGGCCTCGCTCATCATCTCAGGCCCGCAAGCGTTGCAGCTCTTTTTGATCGACCCGATTTACCGATTATTGCACCGGAGATGTTTCGCGACCGGACTGACCGCAAAGAGAAGGCCATCGGGTTCATCAAACGCGTTTATAGCCCCTGGCTGGGGCATGGCCTGACCCGCAGCCACATCATGGAGCTGGACAAGCCGCTCTATGTCGCCCTCAAAAACCACATCTACTATCACGGCGCGGCAGAGGGGTTAGATCTGCCAACAAAAGCCGAACAGATTGACCGGGATTTTGTAAAACTGGCGGGTTTTGATGATCCCGCTTCCCGCGACGCGCTCGATCAAGAGATCATCGCCCTCAGACGCATCCATCATTTGCTGGAGAGCCGCGATAGATCCCGCAAAGGAAAAAGCCCGCACTGATGCGGGCCTCCTGTCATTTTCATATGGTGCTCACCGTTCGCGCCCATCATCGCGCTCTGGCGAGGGGTCACGTCCCGGTGGTGGCAATCGGCGCTCTGGAAAGTCACCCAGCCCCTCACGCACCTTTTGCAGCGCCTGGCGATCCTGCGGCGTCTCGGGGCGTTTGTCCCAGCCGCGTTCATAGTTCACGACCACCTTGCCATCCTTGCGAATGTGCAGTTTGGAGATCACGCCGCTTTCAATGCCGTAATGGGACGGCACCTGGAACGCTTTTGCATAGAACTGATAGCCCGGCATTGATTTGATCGTGCCCCTTGTCCAGCCGCCATGCTCTATCCGATTGCCCTCGACATTCAGCTCGGATCGCGCGCGCTCTTTGAACGATTTGCTGACCTCACCGGGCTCTCCAAGGGCAAAGGGTTTGATATTGTCCTGAGCCGCAGCTTTGCTTGGCAGGCCCAGGCGAATGCCGACCTGACCGCCGGGGGCCATATTGGGCGCAGGTTTTCGCTCAATCTTGGGTTCATGCCGGGGATCGGCATTGCTTTTCTCGCGCAGCGGGGCCTGGTCAGGATCAGCTTGCAGATTGAAGGGCTTTTTGGGGTGCAGGGACATTTCGGCCTCCTCATACATGAAAGAAGCGGCGAGGATGTCCCCGCCGCCCCGGTCGTTGCCTCACGTCAGCCGTGCAGGTTGACGCCTTTATCTTTCAGCGCCTCATCCTCAAACCAACGCTTCTTGCGCGCGATGATTGGGTTGAGATTGTCGATGATCAAAAGCTGCTTGTCGTCATGCATGCGCATCAGCTCATCCGGATAGGCCAGCTTGCGTTGGGACGCCGCGCGGGTATCCGTCTCAGACGTTGATTCCGAACTTGTCATGCCATTCGGGCCGCTGCTGCTGCCAAAGCTGCGCGCAAGGGCCGAAGACAGGTTCCAGACCGTGGTCTCGCCGCAAAGCGCCGAGAAGTACTCCGCCGTAAACCGGTCCCGGCTGCCAAAATATTGCACAACGCCAGAATTGCCGATGAAGGTTTCCCAGCCCTCGCCATAGACCGATTTGACCTGGCTGAGATCCTGCACAATGCCATGAAGCTGCATCCCAAAGCCCGCCATCAGACCGTAGGCCTGTTCGACCATGGAAAGCCGCCCCAGGGCAGGCAGTTCATCCAGCACGAAGAGCACGGGGCGGTCCGGCTTTTCCTCGATATTGCGCGCATTGACGGTAATGGCCTGCTGCACCATCAGGCGCAGCCAGCGGCTAAAGGCATTCAGGCGATCCGCAGGCAAGACCAGATAGATGCTCATGGCAGTGGATTTCAGATCCTCAAACTGGAAATCCGAGGCTGACATGCTTTCGCGGATCCGTGCGCTGTCCAGGAAATGCGTGTGCGATTGCACCGTCGCCATCACGTTGGACAAGAGCTTGTCATCCTTTTGCAGACAACGCGCCCCCGCCGAAGCCACGATATGAAGCGGTGAGGCCATCATCATCTGAAAGAGCTTGGTCAGGTCCTCGCCATCCAACAAGAGCAGATCGCGCACGCGCGGCAGGTGGCGGTGCCCGGCCTCGTGATCAGAGGTCGCGACATAGAGAATGACGCCCACCAGCAAGGCCTTGGCCTCTTCATCCCAGAACTTCTCACCATCGCTCATGATGATGATTGCGTCGGCCAGCAGCATTGCGTTCTCGGTGATATCGACATCGCCCACTTGCAGCCAGTCGAGCGGGTTGAACCGCGCAGAAGTGATGCCCTCGATGGCCGCAATATGCCATGGATCAACCACATGCACCTCTTGGCCCATCTCAATCCGGGCCGCCGCCGTGATCATGGCATTTTCGCCTTTCGGATCAATCACCATGGTTGATCCTTCATGGGTCAAAAGCTCGGGAATGATCTGCGCCGTCCCTTTATGTTTCCGCGTCGGCGCGACGGTCATCATATGGCGATCCCCACCATAAGAGATCGTCTCAAACACCTCCCCGTTGAAGAACTCACCCAAGCGAAAGCCGGACGTGCCAAAGACATCGCGCGCCCGCAATTCATCCGCGCCCGCCCATTCGGCAGAACCAAAAGTGGTCGGGGTTTCGCCCAAAGCGCGCACAGCGCGGCCCATCCAATAGCCAAGCGCCATTAGAAAGCCAGTTACGGCAAGAAGGGTGGCAAGCCCCCAGCCAACAGGGCCATTGTTCATTGCGGCCACCCAGACCAGGATGATCGTTGCAATCGCGCCAAGGATGGCGCGAAGCCCAGCAGCGCGTGGCGACATAAACCAGCCAAGTGCAAAGCCAAACCCGGCTGCGCCAATAATCATCCAGATACGGTAAGCTGCAAAGATCGTCTCATAATTGCGATCCCAGTGATGGCGCTCCATCTCATCAAGGGCCGCAAAAAGCAGCAGTAGGGCCATAAGCCCAACAAGCGCGACTGCGATATGCATCGGCTTGATCTTCGTTGGATCGAAAGTCATCGGTCACTCCATGGAAAAATTGAAAGTGACCATGGGGTAGGAAATCAAAGAGGGGCCCCGCGCGGGTATTGGCAGGGTAGCTGGGGGTAACCTTAGGGGGCAGGACCCGCTTTAGGTCTCAATCGCTTCCAGGATCGCACGCCAGTTTTGCCGTCCGCCAAGCACCCGGATCACATCCAGATGCGCCTCATCAAAAACATAGATAATCACATGCGGTCCAGATGGGTGAATGCGGACAGGCGGGGTGAACTCAGCATATTCGCGCGCCATTGTCGGCATGGAGCAGAGCGCATCAAAGCGCTGCCCCAAGGCCTCAAGATAAATATCGGCCTGCGCAGGTGACCATGTCTCAGCCCCGTAAAGCCAGATATCTTGTAAATCAGATTGTGCTTTCGGCGTCAGCCGCAGCTCACGGCTTTCCATGCGCCTCATGCATCCGGCCAAGGAAACCGCCCATGTCAAACGCCTGCGCCGCGCCGCTCTCAGCCCCGTCAGTGATCGCAGCCTGCAAGGTCGCAATCGCCGCCTGACGCGCCTGATCCCGGCGGATCAAATGACGCACGTAATCACTGGCATTGGAATACACGCCCGTGCCAGCCTGATCCTCAACCCAAGATTTCATCGGGTCAGGAAGAGATACATTCATCGTCGCCAAGGTCAGATCCTCCTTCATACCAAAAGAATATCACAAAATGACAAAGCTTGTCAAAATGAATGGCAAAGACTGCCAAGAAAGGTGCGAACCGGGAAAGTAGTGGTACTTGACCTGAGACCCGTATCCTCCTCCAGTTTGAGGTAGAGTCCCAGAATGAGGAGATCACGGTTTTGCCGGAGAGCGGGCCGGAGGAGACGGAATAGGCGGCGGCGTAGAAGCCAGCTGCTTGTGCGTCAGGAGAGCTATTGGTCAAGATCACTGCAGCACCTGCAATCTGGCTACCCTGCCCCCCTAAACCATCAAGATCATTCCCGGCTGCATCTAGGTTGTTGCCGTCGGTGACAGCGCCTCCGTACCCACGATTATAGCTGTCTATCGCAAGTATCGTGAGTTGAAGGTTCTTCGAAATCATAATTCACCTACTTCTGTTGAAAATGAACTGGCAGACAGCGAGTTCGCGAGTGGGAACTCACTATTTGCGGATTGAAACCTTTGCCCATCCAACCTGTTCGGCCAAACCAAGTTGAGCCAACCCAGCGTTCGCTCAATTTGGCCATACTCCGCATCTTCCCGCGTCACTTCAAGGTCCACCTCGATCAACCGCACCCCATCACCAAAGCTTGCTGCGAGGTGGTTGGGATCAACTTCAACGACCGAGGCTGGATCGTTGACATCCTCAAAAGTCACAAAGCGCGGCCAGTGGCTATCGGGCATTGCAACGGGCTCGGTTTCATCCGGCACATCCGGCATCCACGCACTGTAATCCCGCAGTTCCGTATCGCCGAACAAGTCGGGTCTCGTGGCGTGCAAAAGAACGGCTGGATAGGGATGCAGAAGCGCAAAGAGCCACCTGTCAGGCGCAACCTCAACCGCGACAGCTTCGCCACGGAAGTGAAAGCTGGCTATGTTGTTTGTCAGGAATTGCCCATCGGGATAGATGCGTGCGCTGACCTCAACAATGGAGGAGCCGGTGACGATTCCTTCGGGTGTTTCCACCACAACGGTTATGCGCTGGTTCCAGGAATAATCTTCAGGGCCGCAACCGCACAGTACACTCAATACAAAAACAAGCGCTACATAGACTCGCATGGACACTGCCCTCACTTGGTTTCATTGGGCGGAGCTTATGGCATTCAGTAAAGTTCGGTATTCTGTAGGTCGAGGCAGTTTTACTAAATTTGTTTGGAATGGTCCTGACCTAATGACATTGGCGCAGGAAAGGCATGTGCCAATGTTTCTCTCGGTGTCACCAAAGTTCGCTGGCAACATAAGACACTCAAAAATCAAAGATGTTTGCGGGTTTCCATCCCAAAAAGACTGTGCACGAAAGCACAGGCACAAAAACCGTGGCTGACATTCGAACCTGCTGCAGCATCGGTGCCTCTGGGCTCTTTGCGGTTGTTCTCTGCGGCCACCACGAATGGCTGGTTCGCGGTAGCTCCTAGATCGATGCCGAACAACTTTTGATATCTTCATAACCCGCGCTCAAGATTGGCCTCCCGACTTCGTGGCCGGCTTTGCTGTTGATCCTGGGTTTGGTCTTGCTGTCTGACATAGCGCGCTAGATCGCGAACAAGGAGTTTGCGGTCTCCGGTTTGCTTCTTACGAAGGGCTTTGATGCGTTTTTGGAAATCTTGTCGATCCTGCATTTGTTGCACGATCAGTTTATCTCGCTGCTCCGCATCTCGTTTGGCGCAGGCCCAGGCCTCCAGCTCATTTTTGTGGCGAATGGACTTTGACCGTCCTGTCAGCGTATCCCAAACTCCACGTAGCCCATTGTTTAGCCGAGCCAACCGAGCCTTAGTTTCCTCTGCCTGCCGTTCCTTCTGGCGCGCATTCAAACGGCGACGCTCGTCACGATGATGGGCGACCATCCCGGAGCGCTCTTCATCCAGTGGCTTTCTTTCTTCTTTCTGCCGCGCATTTACCTGCGCCACATAGCGCAACGCCTGATCTTTCAAACGGGTTTGAAGCGCCGCTTGTACGTCGCGCAACGGCGCAAGTTGATCTGGCTCCCCCAGCTTTGCTCGCGCATCTTTCGCACGAACCCCAGCCCATCGGGGGAGGGAATAGACGTTGCCCTGAACATCCAGCGCCACAAAGCCACGCCGGTCGCCTTGAGCAAGGAAATAGCCGCGTTCTTCAAGCGCGTTTGACAGGGATTTGAGATTGTCCGAGCGTTCCCAGGCCTGCCGAAACACCTGTTTAATCTCACGTGGGTCGAGATCTTGGCGTTTGGCCTGTTGCCATTCTTCTAGGGTAAAGTTCAACGGGTTCTTGTTGCCATAGGTCGCCAGACCATCAGGCAATTCCCAGCCGTGATCCAGAAACAAATCCCGCGACAGATCGCGTAGCTTGGTCTTGAAATGGGGCAGATTGATCGCTTTCATCTCGTCCACATCAATGCGCGACCAGACCACATGTGCATGCCGTCGGCCTTCTTTTTCGTGGATAACGATGGCGCGGGGTTGGCCAGTCAAGCCAAGCATTTCCTCGGCCCGATCTGCCGCGCCCCGAAACTCATCTTCGCTGGCGATATGGGACCCTGGCGGATTGAGGCTCAGCGAGAACATGAACTGTTTGCATTGGGTGCCCATCGAGATCGCATGAGTCTCGGCCAAAGCGCCATGCAGGTCCTCCGCCATGAACCCACGTGTTTCCAGCAGATGAACATGATCATTGTCGCGGTCATTCATCAAATGATCAGCCAGCGCATTCGCGCCCGCACGTTGAGAGCCAACGAGGATCATAGTTTCTTTCCCAATGCCTGCATCAACGTCACCCGCATCCAGGCAATTTCGGCAATCGCGCTGCGAAGATCCTGTTCCAACTCGTCATCCAGAACCAGCGTCCCTTGGTTCAGATGTTTGGCAATCTGGTTGAGATTATTCGCCTGCCGCGTCTGAGCCAATCGGGCCAACACCTCGGCCAAGAGCTGCTGTTCCTGAACCGGCGGCTTGCGCTGCCTACGGTAGCGTCGTGTATCATCGGCAAACACGACCGATTTGATGTAGGACCCAAGCGGCAGGGAACCTGCCTGAAATTCAAGCTGTGACCTCTCTTCCGCCGTCAGGCGCAATGAAAACGGTGCAAGGCGGCTCATAGGCGCGGGCCCCGCAGTTTGGGCATCGCCCTTGGCGCATCGGAATTGCCCTCACTGCCCAATTCGCGGATCCGGCTTGCCACATGGTCATCGGCAGCCAATACAGCCTCCCAACGCTCCAATTCTTCAAGCAAAGAATGGGTGGATTCAGGTTCTAGCTTCGGTGCTTCACGTCCACCAAATATCTCGATGACTTAGGTGAATGACTGGGCCTCGTTAGTCGCATTTCACCAGTACCCAAGCTTTCGCACCGATAAAACGTCTGCTGCGTAACGCCGATCTGGCGCACCGCCTCGGCAATCGTCGCCCCTTGTCCTTGCAGAACTTCAACCTGCCGAAGCTTCGACGCTATCTCGTCGGGCTTCTCACGCTTTCCAGCCGTCGCAGATCCTCCAAAATGCGGGACAATTCCATCCCAGTTGGTGGACCACTTTCAGGGGGCTACTCCAGCGTACGCGAAGTCGATACGATGCTAGAGGTTGACTTCCGCAGGGTAAAACGGACGTTGATGCTTGCGTTCTCAATGACGGCTTTCTGCTGGCTTATCAGCGTGAAAAGGAGTTGTCGTCGCCTCCTACACAGCACCTGCTCGCCGCGCCCAGGGGCTTTGGGTCTTTAGCTCCGTTTGAAAGATCTCTCATTGTATCCCAGCGTCACAAAAGCTTCAGAGACTCACGTTACTTTGCACACGTGTGCAATTCCAAGCACCATTGCTCAATCTCTTGGAGGCAAGATGACAACTCTGTTCCGCACCACCGCAATTGCAGCTGCCATGGCGGCCGTTGCAAGCCAAGCTCCGGCCGAAGACATCACCATTACCGTTTGGGCCGGTGGCTCGAATGACAATGACAGCTACCGCGTCGAGGCTATTGAAATCGCTGCCGACATCCTGGAGCGCGAAGCCGCGATCCTGGGCGAAGACCTGAATATCACCGTCGAAGGCCGTTGGGACTTTGCCGGTTGGGATGAGTTCAAGCAGGGCGTGACGCTCGGCGCTGAGGCCGGCACCGCGCCGTCGATCGTTGTCACGTCGCATCTCGACATCGCACCATGGAGCCAGGCCGGCTACATCGTACCGGTCGAAGATTTCGTCGATCTGGACGCATGGCCACTCAACAACGTTTACCCCAACCTGATGGAAATCGCGGCATTTGACGGTATCCAGTGGGGTATTCCACAAGACGCGGAATCGCGCCCCTTCTTCTTCTGGATCGAAACTCTGGAAGCGCTTGGCTATAGCGAAGATCAGATCGACGCCATACCTGAGATGGTAGCCAGCGGCGAATATACGATGCGCGATATGTTGGCCGACGCAACCCGCGCGGTCGAGATGGGCCTTGTCGAGGAAGGTTATGGTTTCTATCCGCGGGTCTCGAATGGTCCTGACTGGGCTCAATTCTACCAATCTTTCGGCGGTGAGATGATAGACCCTGAGACCGGTCGCCTAGTACTTGATCGTGCCGCAATGACCGAGATGTATCAGTTCTTTGCCGATGCGGTCGCCGCGGGCGTCACCCGTCAGAACCATCTCGGCACCGATTGGGGCCAGTGGTACAATGAGGTTGCAAATGGCCGCGCCGCATTCTGGCATGGCGGCACCTGGCATTACGGCCGCTACGAGCGTGAGGGCAACGAAGATTTCTGGAACACCATCCAGTTCTCGCTGATCCCCGCGGGCAACGAGGCTGGCCGGGCCAACACAATCACCCATCCGCTGGTTTACCTGGTCATGGATCAGGCTGATGAGCGCGAAGAAGAGATTGCCGCCCAGCTGGTAGCCATTGCGACCGAGCCGCGCCTGAATTCGCTGCATGCGATCCAGTCGAACCACCTGGCGGTGGCCGAGGCGCAGGAAGGCATCGACCTTTATAGCGGTAACCGTTGGGCTGCGGAGGCCACCGAAGTGCTGCTGGGATCGGCAAATGCGCAACCTAATCATATTCAGTATGGCGCATTCTCTGAGGCGATGTTCAGCGGCCTAGAAGCGGCCTGGACCGGCACGCAATCTGCCGAAGACGCTGTTGCCGAGGTCGAAGCTCAGTTGCGCGCAACACTCGGTGACGAACTGATCGTTCGCTAACATTTGCGACCCGGATCCGGGCGCCCTCGTGCGCCCGGATCTCTTCTGCTGGATTGGAGATCTGCCATGCGCCGTCACCTGTTGGGTATCGGGTTTTTGTCGCCTGCCCTGATTGTTGCGATCCTGTTCTTCCTCGTGCCGGTCTTGCTGACTGCGGTGTTCTCTTTCACCAATATGTCGACTTCGACGGGGATCACGGGCGGAGAGTACCTGATCTCACGTTCGCATTTGCGCGATATGGAGGCCGATGGTGTCAACGCCGATACTGTCGATCAGCTCGAAGCGGCGGGATACGAGATCACCGAAGTCGGCCTTGCGCGGTTCGAGGGTGAATTTGGCGCGGATCGAGCCGAAGAGCTGCGCGATGAAAACCTGGGCGACACGTTCGAAACACGCCGCGATCTGGAACGCGTGATGCGCGACCTCGATGACAATCCGATCAGAAATACACGCGAACGGAAAAACGCCGCCGATCTCTTTGCCGTCACCATTATTGGCGAACGTTTTCCAACCGAAGCCGCCTTTCGTGAGGCGCTGAGCTCGACCGGTATCGCGCCCGGCGATCACGATATCCTAACCGATCTTGCCTATACGGGCTGGCGTTGGACAACCGAGAATTTTTCGCTTTTGTTCGAGCTACCCTCGACATTGCGCTATGCCGCAAACACCGCTTTTTATGTGCTCTGCACATTGACCTTCAATGTCACATTCGGGTTGTTTCTGGCGATCTCGACCTTCTATCTGCCCGCGGCCCTGGCCAATACATTTCGCACGATCTGGTTTTTGCCCCGAATCCTGCCCCCCGTCATGTATGTGCTGATGTGGAACTGGTTCACCTGGGACAATGGATTTCTGTCAATTGTAACGGGCTGGTTCGGAGTGCCTCAGCAAAACTGGATGTTACAGACACCCACTCATGCCTGGACGGTTATTATCCTGATCAATGGTTTTGTTGGCGCGTCGCTTGGGATGATCTTGTTTTCGTCGGCCATCAAAGCGATCCCGCTGCCGATGCTTTATGCCTCAGAGGTGGACGGTGCCACCCGCTGGCAACAGGTCCGCCATATCATTCTGCCACAACTGCGTTGGCCGATCCTGTTCATCACTTCCTATCAGACGCTCAGCCTGTTGACCTCTTTCGAATATATCCTGCTGGCCACCGATGGAGGGCCGGGCAGTTCGACCGAGGTCTGGGCCTTGGCCGCATATCACACCGCGCTGAACAATTACGGCGGCAATTTGCAATACGGGCTTGGCGCCACCTATGCGCTGCTCCTGGTGCTGATCGGCATCCTACTATCCGCCCTCTACCTGCGGTTCTTCAACTTCCGTGACCTTCTGACCAAACCGAGGATCGAACAATGACCGGGCACTCACGAAACTGGTACATTCTCGCGGTTCTCAGCATCGCCTCTGCCCCGCTATTGATCATGTATCTGTTCACGCTGGTCGAGAGTATCGCTCCGATCCCTCATGGCCGTTTGCTGCCCGGTGAGGTGGATCTCAACAGCTGGCGCTTTCTGTGGGAACGGTTGCAGGAGGGGCGCCCGACCATTTGGGCAGTCACATTCAACACCTTTGTTTTTGCGGGCACCACAGCATTGGCCGTATGCGCCTTATCGGTCACCGCTGGCTATGCGCTGTCACGGCTGAATATGCCGGGGCGTCCGATTTTCCTGGGCGGGTTGATCATGCTGCACGCCTTTCCAACCATCACCCTGATTGTCGCCATCTTCATCACGCTGCAATTTCTGGGAATCTATGACACGCTGCTTGGGCTCATCCTAGTCAAGGCCGCGTTGGAGCTGCCCTTCGGCATCTGGGTCATGAAGGGGTTCTACGACACCGTCCCATGGGAGATCGAGATGGCAGGCGTTCAGGATGGCGCCAGCCGAGCGCGGGTCTGGTGGGAGCTGGTGCTGCCGCAGGTGCGTCCGGGCCTGGCGGCGTTGCTTATCATCTCGTTCCTATCGGGCTGGTCGGAGTTTGTGTTGCCGCTGGTGCTCGCGCCGGGCAGCTCGGCTCAGGTGCTGACCACCTTCCTGAACTCGATCATTTTCCTTGACGATGCTGAGATGGATTTCGGCCTCTTCAAGGCACTAGGCATGTTTTACTCGCTGCCAGTCATCTTGATTTACCTGCTGTTCCAGAAACAGCTCATGAATATTTACGGCGGAGGTACAAAGGGCTGATGGAGCTGACACTCACCAATTTCACCAAACGTTTCGGCGATCAGACGGTCATCGAAAACCTTAACCTTTCCGTAAAGAGCGGCGAGATGATAGCGCTGCTTGGGCCCTCGGGCTGCGGAAAATCGACCACGCTTTTTGCGATCTGCGGTATTCATAAGATGGATGGTGGTAGTTTGCATTTCGGCGCTGACGATGTCACCCGGTTGCCTGCACAGCAGCGCCCGGTCGGCGTCGTATTTCAGAACTACGCGCTCTATCCACACATGACGGTGGCCGAAAACATTGCCTTTCCCTTGAAAGTGCAACGTAAATCCCGCACCGAGATCGGCCGCGAGGTCGGGGTCATGGCCGAGATGGTTCAGATCTCGAATCTGCTGGACCGGCGCCCGGCGCAGCTCTCGGGTGGTCAGCAACAGCGTGTGGCCCTGGCGCGCGCCATGGTCCGCAAACCCGATGTCCTGCTTTTGGACGAGCCGCTGGCCAATTTGGACGCCAAGCTGCGGCTGGAAATGCGTTCGGAAATTCGCCGCATTCAACGCGAAACTGGCATCACCGCCATTCTGGTCACGCATGATCAGGTTGAGGCCATGTCGATGTGTGACCGTATCGCGCTTATGAAGGAGGGCCAGATCGTTCAGCTCGATACGGCAATGGGCATGTATACGAACCCCATTGATCAGTTTGTTGCCGGTTTCCTTGGCAATCCGCCGATCTCGTTCCTTCCGGCAGAGGCGCTGAATCTGACCCCCCCCTCAGCGGTTGGCTCAACTGGCCCGATCACGCTTGGCATTCGGCCCGAACATGTGGGCCCGCAATTCGGTAGTGCAATTGAAGGTGAGGTCACCTTTGTCGAGCCGCAGGGACGCGAAGAACTGGTGGATATGCGCCTGCCCTCAGGCGATGCGCTGCGGGCTATTCTACCGACCGGGCACTGTCATGTGATTGGCCAAAAGGTCAAATGGGGCATTCAGCAGGATCGTGTTTTGGCCTTCACCGCTGAGGGCGCGCGCCTATGACCATGCCCGAACTGCCGGACAAGCCCTATTCCATCGCCCATCGCGGAGCCTCTGCCTACGCGATTGAAAACACTCTCTTGGCCTTTCGCAAGGCCGCCGAGCTTGGCGCTGATATGTGGGAGGTCGATATCCGCATGAGCGCCGATGGCCAGGTTGTGGTGTATCACGATCCGGCACTGCCGGATGGGCGCGCGGTTGCCGAATTGACCTGGGCCGCGCTGAACGAGGGGATGCCTGATGGCTGCCCCCAAATTGAGGAGGTTCTGCTTCTCGCAGCTGAGCATGGGGCCGGCATCTACGCCGATATCAAGGATCTTGCGGCCTGTCTGCCGACATTGGATGCGCTCAGGACGCATGGCATTTCGCTTGCCATTCTTGGTGCGTTTGACGCCGAAGCAGTTGCGATCCTGCGTCAGGCGAATTGTCCGTATCCGATCTCGGCGCTGGTTCCCCTGGGCGAAGACCCGAACAGCTACGCCCCCCATGCGGACATCATTCATCTGTGTTGGGAGCATATGGAGCGCCCACAGGACATGCTTACCCCGGACCTATTCACGCGGGCCTTTGCCAATGGTCAACATATCGCAATTTGGCACGAAGAAGATCCCAGTCGCATGGCCGCGATCCGGACCAAGCCGGTGCTAGGGATCTGTTCGGACCGGCCGGAAATGGTGAACCCGTTTCGCCCGCCTGTTTCATGGCCGGTAAAAACCGTGTGCCATCGTGGTGCAAATAAGATTGCGCCGGAAAACACGCTGCCCGCCTTTGAATGCATCTTCGCGGGCGGTTTTTCGCATATAGAATTAGACCTGCATGTCACGTCAGATGATCATATCGTGGTGCTTCATGACGCAAAACTGGATCGGACGACAAACGGGACCGGTTTGGTTGCGGATCACACCTTATCCGAATTGCGCGAACTGGACGCTGGTGGCTGGTTCGAGCCGTTCTTTTCAGGCCTCCGGATTCCCACACTCGATGAGGTTCTTGACCTGGCCAAGCGCTATGATGGCGCGCTTTACCTCGAACTGAAAACCGCCCCTCCCGCGCGTGTCTGGGACACTGTAAAGCGGGCCGGTTGGCAAGATCGCTGCTTCTTTTGGTCCTTCAATCAGGCCTTTCTTAGGGAGCTTCGTACCCATGCGCCTGAAGCCAATATCATGGCGCGGCGGCAGGATTACCCGACCCTTGCCGCGGCCATTGCCGACTATGACGCCGCAATCATCGAGTTCCTGCCGGACCATGATCCAAAAGAAATTGCCGCACTTCGCGGATCGACAACACGCGCTATGGTGCAATATTCGGGCCGCGCGCCGGAACAGTTCGACAAGCTGATCAAGCTGCGTCCAGATATGCTCAACCTAGACTATCCTTTTGACTTTTCGCGTCATTTGGCTTCCAAAAAAACACCATGACCGGCGAAACAAACCGTAAGCCAACCTCGTTTGATGTGGCCCGCCGAGCGGGGGTCTCCCGCTCGGCTGTGTCGCGGGCCTTCACCCCGGGCGCGGCGGTGGCGGAAGACACACGGAAAAAGGTCTTAGCCGCTGCTGAGGAACTTGGATATCGCGTGAATTCGCTGGCACGGGGGCTTCAGGGCGATCATTCTGGTATCGTGGGAGTCCTGGCGTCACGGCTCGACACGCCAGTGCGCGCGCGGCAGGTCCAGCTATTGGCTCAGTCGCTGATCCGCGATGGGTTCCGACCAATGTTGGTCACGGCCGAAAACCCTGACGATGTGGCGGGGCTCTTTGATACCCTTCTGGGTTATAGCGTTGCAGGCGTGGTCGTGACCTCTGACACGCCACCGCAATCCACAATCGAAGCATGTCGAAAGACCAGAGTTCCGGTAGTCTTAATCAACCGAGACGCCGTTGTGGGGTGGGGGGATCGGGTGATTTCATCGCCCGACAGAAGCGGGCAGATGGCACTCTGTATGCTTCGCAGTTCCGGAGCCACACGGTTCGGTGTTCTCGAGCCACAGGGACACACATTCTCGGTCACCGGCCGTGCAAATGCCTTCAAGGAGGCCGCCGGAGCTTGTGTCTGTCTAACATCGAAGGATCAAAGCTATTCCGCCGCCCGTGCCGCTGTCTCAGCCGTCGGTCGGGCCGAGGTTGCCCGGGTGGACGGCCTGTTCTGCGCCACTGATCTAATGGCTATCGGCGCACTGGACGGGCTGCGGTTGGATCTTGGTCTTAACGTGCCGAAAGACATTCAGGTCGTAGGGTTTGACGATATCGAACAAGCCTCTTGGGGGGCCTATGACCTGTCCACCGTGCGACAGGACCTTGAGGCACAGGCCGATATTGCCCTTGATCTGTTGAAAAGCCGTACCGAGACCCCGGACCTGCCGATACGCACCGAATTTGTTCCTCTGACCCCCATTTATAGAAGCAGCACCAAATCATGACAAAAGACGACCGCCTGTCCTTCGCCCTCGCGATCGCGACCGAGGCGGGGGCGCTTGCTCAAAAAATGCGGCGTGCTCCGACCGGGTTGCAGACCTGGTCCAAGGGCCGGCTCGATTTTGTGACGGCCGCAGATCTCGAGGTCGAGGCCCTGCTACGCCGGAAAATTGCTGAGCGTTTTCCCGGGGAAAGCGTATTGGGCGAGGAGGCGGGACTCGATTTCGAGGCAAAGGGCGTGTGGATTGTCGATCCGATTGATGGAACAACAAATTTTTCGCGCGGCATGCGGGAATGGGCGGTGTCTATTGCCTATTTCGATGGCACTGAAATTACACATGGAGTCATCCATGCCCCTGATCTCAACATGACAGCCTGGGCGCGCAAAGGCGAGCAAACCCAGCTTAACGGAACACCCGTGGACCTGACTGTCGGTGCGCCAAATCTGGCACCGGTCGTTGAACTTGGGGTGTCAAAAAAAACGCCCCTTCCGGACTACCTGGAACGTATCACCAAACTGACCGAGGCGGGTATTGAGCATCGCCGCAAAGGCGCGGCCACAGTCGCATTTATTGGCGTGCTCGCAGGGTGGGTAGATGCGTATTACGAAGCGCACCTTAACATTTGGGACGCTGCGGCGGGCGTTTTTCTCACAAAATTGGCCAAGGGCCGAGCGTTGCATCTACCGATCAGGACATTTCTGACAGAGCCTTCTTTCGTCTTTGCCGAGAATGGTCGGATTACAAACCTGCTCGCATCGCTAGACATTAAGGCTTGAGAACCACCCCAATCGATTTTGTTCCTCGATACGGGGCGGGTACGATGTGCAAAAAGCGTCAGGATCGCCAAATATTACCATTGGCGCGGTTTCACACACCCTCACAAGCGATGGTCCTAGGATTTCCGCCGCAGGCGGGTTATTGGAACCCGCGTGCGATCAGGGCGGAAATCTGCCGGTCCCATGCCGCAGCACGCGCATCGGTCCAGTCGTCGCCAATGAGTTGCATCAGCTCATCACGCATTGCCGAGAAGAACTCGGCATAAAGGGCGGTCTCTGTAACATCAAACGCGGCATGTTCGGAGACGATCTGCTGCACATAGGCGTCGACATAGGGCAGTCCGTTGGCGGAATCCATGACCAGGCATGTTGCCTCGAACAGCATCTGACCACATCCTTGCGGGGGCTGGTTAGACCCTTCAGGCGCCAATCGGAAGTGAGAAACCGCGTCGGGGCAGCGTTGAAAAAACCGCTCGAAAACCGCCGCTGTCCAGTCTTCGGATTGTGAGGCCGTGCATTCGAAGATCTCTTCTACCAAGCGGGCATCGTCAATGGCCGGTTCAGGTGCGGGGTTGTGGACAGGGGATGTCAGTGCTGGCTGTGTCTGATCAGGGGTTTCCATAGGGCGCCTTAAGCTTGGCGCTGCCATGCCTGAGGCCGATGCCGGTCTTGACAGCGTCTGCCGAACATATGTGCCCGATACGCCCTGGGTGCGGTGAGCGGCCGGTCCATGTTGGCGGAAAAGAAAAAGCCCGGCACGAAGGCCGGGCTTGGGAACGGGAAATCCGTTATGCTGGGCGAATGATCGCCTTGAGGCTGTCGATACCGACAACGAAGTTCGAGAAGCGGCGCTCGGGCTCGCCGGTGGTTTCGATAATCCACCCACGCTTGAGAATTTCTTCCCACAGGATACGCAACTGCATCTCTGCCATACGGTTGCCCAGGCAGCGGTGGATACCAAAGCCGAAGGACACATGCTGACGCGGGTTTTTGCGGTCGATCTTGAACTGATAGGGGTCTTCGATCACGGCATCGTCACGGTTGCCCGAGCAATACCACATGATGACCTTGTCACCCTTTTTGATCGTCTGCCCCTTAAGCTCGTAATCGGCCAGTGCGGTACGGCGCATATGGGCCACCGGGGTCACCCAGCGGATGATTTCCGGCACCAT
>Ga0213841_1000627_pt1 | contig 33154 bp, 32 predicted proteins | sample SWPATP23_FD_160125 | JGI IMG/M metagenome (GOLD analysis project Ga0213841, IMG submission 160125) | Coastal seawater microbial communities from Marineland, Florida, United States - SWPA TP2 #3 | ecosystem: Environmental > Aquatic > Marine > Coastal | place: USA: Florida | collected 2016-08-14 | reverse complement strand
TTCACCGTGACGATCAACAACACACCCGTGGTGGACGCGCCAGCCGACGTCACCGCATGTGACTCCTACATCCTGCCAGCCCTGGCCAACGGCAACTATTTCGACGCGCCCAACGGAGGGGGCAACCCACTCTTCGCAGGGGACGCCATAACCGTGAGCACAACACTCTACGTCTACAGCGAGACGGCCACCACACCGAACTGCTCCGCCGAGAGCTCCTTCACCGTGACGATCAACAACACACCCGTGGTGGACGCGCCAGCCGACGTCACCGCATGTGACTCCTACATCCTGCCAGCCCTGGCCAACGGCAACTATTTCGACGCGCCCAACGGAGGGGGCAACCCACTCTTCGCAGGGGACGCCATAACCGTGAGCACAACACTCTACGTCTACAGCGAGACGGCCACCACACCGAACTGCTCCGCCGAGAGCTCCTTCACCGTGACGATCAACAACACAACAAATGCTGGTGATGATGGCATTCTAGTTATATGCGAAGGAAGTTCATTTAACGAAACAGATCTTTTCGCTCAGTTAGGAGGAACACCCGATACAGGAGGAACCTGGAGTCCAGCTCTATCAGGGGCAGGTGTTTACACTTATACTGTATCCTCCCTAGCACCATGCAACAATGTAACGTCCACCGTTACCGTATATGAACAGGAAATGCCCCAAGTTGACAGTTTAAATGATGTTGAAGTTTGTGGCCAATATATCCTTCCTTCATTAACCCATGGTAACTACTTTACTGAACCGGAAGGGGCCGGAACACAATTATTTGCTGGTGATAGCATTACACAATCAACAACTGTGTTCATTTATAATCCCGGAACTACATCGTGTCCAAGCGCAGAAAGTAGTTTCAATATCAATGTGATAAGTTTTGGAATAACCACTACTGTTCAAAATGAGACTTGTTGGGGAAATTCTGATGGATTTGTTGAAGTTGTTGCTGCTACATTGGAACTACCAATAAACGTTCAGTTAAACTCAACCGCGCCATCATTATACTCAGATAATTCATTTACCATTAATGGTTTGGCCCCAGGAAACTATGTGATGACCCTAATTGACAATGGTGGATGTCAATCAACAACCGCATTTGAAATTGAGGCAGGTGGTCCTAATTTAAATGCATCAGTAGAACCTATTTATTCCTGTAATGATGGATTACCATCCAATTCCATAAATGTAATATTGGAGGACCCTACTGTTGCCAATGATGTGTTGTACGCGATTGACTCTAGCAATCCGAATGATTTTGCTTTAGATCCAAATTTTGAAAACATCGGTTCGGGCAATCATACGCTACATATCCTTCATACCAATGGGTGTTTTTCAGAAATACCATTTTCCATAGAAACAACAGCGCCCTTAAATCTAACATTGCTAAACGATTATGCCAACCAAATTACAGGTATGGCCAGCGGAGGGTTCCCACCGTATACCTATTATTTTGAGGACAACTCTGGAAGTCATGAAAATACCTATACCATTGATCATAGCGGAACTTTCAATGTTCGTGTTGTGGACAGCAATGGTTGTGAGGCCATTGCCAGTATTGCCCTGAACTTTGTTGATTTGGACATCCCCAATTTCTTTACCCCAAATAATGATGGACAAAACGATTATTGGAAACCAAGAAATATGGAGCTGTTCCCAGACATTGAGACCTACATTTTTGATAGGTATGGAAGAAAAATCAAGGTTTTGGGTCCTGTGGACAATGGTTGGGACGGAACCTATGAATCTAAACCACTACCATCTGGGGATTATTGGTATACGGTAAAATTGAATGATGGATCTAAACGTGAATTTGTGGGCCATTTCACTTTGTACCGATAAAGAATCGAATAAATGAGGAAAAGAATTGTATTACTGACATTTTTGTTGAACACCTGTTGGGTGATTGGCCAAGAATTGACCATACCTCAACTATCCCAATATTTGTCTGACAACCCTTTTGTAATGTCACCTTCATTTGCCGGAATTGGCAATTATGTAAAGGTAAGAATGAATGGGTTGACTCAGTGGGTGGGAATCAAGGATGCTCCCGACACGCAATCTTTGTCCGCAGATGTTCGATTGGGGAATCGGTCGGGTATTGGAATGGTCCTTTACAATGATTCCAATGGTGAGACGAAGCAACGGGGCGGTAAAGTTTCCTTCGCCCATCATCTGACCCTTGATAAATATGAAGCACAGTATCTATCCCTTGCCCTATCATTCAATCTGAATCAATTTAGAATTGATATTGAAAATTTTGAGGACAATAACGATTTGGCCGTTGTCAACGACCGAGCTTCCAGCAACCCCAATTTTGATTTGGGAACATTGTATCGAAAGGGAGGATTTTATCTCAGTCTCAATGTTGCGAACATCCTGAACAAGGATTTTGAAAAGTTCAATCCCATCTTTGAGCCCAATACCTTAAGAAACTATTATTTGTATACCGGGTATCAATACAGGAAACATAAAAGAGACAACTTTGAGATAGAACCTTCAATCTTCTTTCAATATTTTGAAAATGATGGACGCTCCATAACGGATATCAACACCAAGTTTAAATGGTTTGATTTTCTGGATTATTATTACGCCGGTATCACCTACCGGTTCTTGAACGATCAATTTGGAACTCCTCTTTATGTTGCACCGGTCATCGGTCTTAAAAAAGGAGACTTTTACTTCGGTTATTCCTATCAAGTAATTATGAATGAAATACTCGGATATTCCAGTGGTACCCATGTGGTAACGCTTGGAATTGACCTTTTTCAAGGAATTTCAAATTGTTCATGTACCTATTAAATAAAAAAACACTATTCGAAAATGAAATTATTCCCAAACAAATCGAAAATGCTCAACCTATTGAAAATTATGGTCCTATTATGTTTAATGGTCGCCTGTAGCGATGATGAATCGAATTTTCCATTCGGCACAAAAGTCAATGAGGTAAAAATCTCAGCATCCACAAAAGATACCATCATCAATGTTTTGGTGGGCAATGCAAAGGTGCCCATTTACCTGGCCGTACCGGACAATTGTACCAATCCATCTTTTCCAGCTGTTGTTGTCCTTCACGGATCAGGCGGTATGTGGAAAAATGATGACCCCAATAGCGGTGAAATTTCCAGCCAATTCAAGGAATGGCGAGATATTTTGGCCAGTAACTGCATTGTTGGAGCTTTTGTGGACAGTTACTCTGGACGGGGTGTAACCGAAAGAACCGGCAAATGGACCAAAGCACCCGATAATTTTAGAATCAGTGCACAATTTGTTCGTCCAGCTGATGCCAACGCTGCCCTTGAACAATTAAAACAATTGAAATTTAGCGATGGTAGCTTGGTTGTGCGAGCAGCGGATATTGGCATTTTAGGTTTTTCGGATGGAGGCACTGCTTTGGCTGCAACCCTGTACGATACAGAAACAACTCCAAACGGCTGGGAATGGACCCAATCGTTTGATGGAAAGGAGTATGACAAAGCTTCCGGGGTGCTTCCCCCTGCTCCCAAACCCAAGGAAGGTTTTGCCGGTGGAGTTTTTTACTATGGAGGGTCCTCCGGTTTTGGCTATTGGGGAACCAATGCGTGCAATGATGATGCAAATGTTGCAAACATATACTTTCCCTATGCCCCAATCTTATATCAGATTCCCGAAAAGGGCTATTTGACCGACACCAACCTCTGTATGTATACCCTATTAAAGGATAAAGGGGCCAATGTTGAACTAATTGAATACCAGAATGTCGGCCATGGTTTTGATACTGATGAAAATTTCCAAAGTCAAGAAGCGCGACAAAATACAATCAATTGGTTCAAAGAAATTTTACACATGAATTGAAATAAAATAAACGACAAACAAATTAGCAGAAATAACATTAAAAAGTATACAAAAAATTATCAGTTTCCTTGAGCCACAAAAAAGGAGCAACTGAATTTCAACCTCAAATCATTTAGTAAATACATCTAAAATCAGAACACCTAAATATAAATGAGATGAGAGATAACTTTCTTGAAAAATGGATATTGGACTTAGTTAAATCAGAATATGAATTTGGGAAAATCCCAAAACATGCCACCTATAGACTAAGGGAACGCATGGATGATTTCATAGAGGTATCCATAGAATGGATGGATACTGAAAACAACACCCATAAAACAGTATATCATGCCAGGTCTTATGGAAAAATGTTAGCGGACAAAGTTACTGAGCCAATGAAAGATTCCATTTTTGAACTGGAGAACTACTATACCCTTGAAATTCATACGTACATAAATCACATCAAAAGAAATTACAGTACAAGAAAAATTGCCAATTATGATGTTATGGGGGTATTGGGACAGTTGAAAGATAATATAGAGATTCCGGAACCCAATTCATAAAACAGTCATGCATTTCAACCCAAAAAAGTTACGGTTTATCGGTGCGATTTCATACGTCAATTGGAAACCCACATCCGTATATTTTGGTGGTCCAAGCTGACATTTAATTTGTTACTTGGGTAGTAATTAGCATGTTCCCCTAAATAAAATTTTGACATCTATGCTTTTATTCACCATTATTTGGACCCTGATCTGCGCTACGATAATTATTGGTTATCCATTGTATTTGTTCAACACGCCATCAACCTTTGATAAAATTCCAAATAGGATTCAAAAATTAAAGGAATCAAATACAGTTGAGCTCATTTCATTCGATATTCGAGACTTTTTACCGGGTTGGTCCGTATGCTTGGATGTTCCTCAATTGACCGATGAAGTAATTCGCAACAATCCTATTCTTTTTTACTTGGAATCTGAAGAGAATTGCCTAAAACTTCCCTTGAACAATGCAACTTTTGGATATACGGCACATGTGTATAAGAATGTTGGGAAGGTATATGTAACGTTTAAATCACTCCAGGACGGGGTAACAAATTTCTATGTGCCAGCCTGGCATTTAAAGAAATTGAAAATACTTATTATAAGAGCCAAAGATAGCGAGCTTAAAAGTGACTGGGATTTTAAACACAACTTGTCTTCCACTCAATTAAGAGTCGGGAACAACTTAGTCAATATTCAAGATTATGAAGATATGTTGGGATACTTCAGCAATGTTTCCACCATAGATTTTAAAGGACATTATAAAGCATTAAAACCAAAAAAGCGCCGGAGTGTAGGTTCTCCAAATTTTAGGAATGGTAATCTTGTTTCAACAGGATAACAGTATTCTTTAGTGTTCATTTAACCTACGGCATGGCGGCGTTTTGAAATTATAAACGTCGCTTTGTTTTTTAAGGCCACCTGTATTTCGGGAAGCCTATAAACCCGAAACCTCTTTTCATGAATTCAAAACAGTGATTCGTCAAATAGTAAAGGATTGTTCCCTTTATCCACTTTAGATTTACAAGTGAATGCCAGAGAGATTGGTTAAAAAATAAACGGGCTGCACAGGTAAGCATTTGCTTTCATCTTCTTTTCTGGCGATGAAGATGGTGTGGCCCATTATTTCAATTTTAAAAAGCTTACAATGTTATTAACCCCAAAATAGTACAATTCAAACTCACCATGAGTAATTTCCTTAAGCTGAAAGCAAGTATGGGGTTATGCTGCGCAACAGTAATGTTTGGAGATAAAAGTGGTGAGTTATTTTACACTCTAAAAAAGATTAGAACAAAAAAACCTCAATGCCAATGACCGATCAAAACCCTACTGCTTAAGAAAATAGATTTGACCATCTATTGGAATAACCCAAACTTCCCCCCTAAACATTATTTAAAAAACAAGAACCTACTGTTTGCTTTGCAAATGAACTTTAAGCCTTTGTGATACAAGGTGATGTGGATGAGATTTGATAACAATCTTTGAAGCTTAACCTACACAGGAATTGTAGTTGTATTATGAGCTGAAAAGACGGGCCTTCAATTTCAGAAAGATGAATGCCCTTAATTTCAGGTATACAATTGAAACATGTTTACCTGACAGCTATTAACGTTAATACTGTTTCAAATATAAAAAATAATTTAATTCTTACAATAAGAATACTATTTTTCTTAATCCATTTACATAATGGAACAACCTCTTGGACATAAATATTTCATTTCCTGCTTTTTCCTAAGATTTGGTTTAACAAACAGTGAGGAAGATGGGAGGATGAATAGGTTCCAATTCAGATCGGTACCTAAAGATCAAAACTTTTACGCACGAAAAGCTTTTTTGCTCCTATGCTTGATTTGTTGTTCCATGGTTTATGGCCAATCCACATGGTCTGATAGAAACACCTTCCCTGTTCCATTTGACTATCTCACTTTGGATGAACCCAATATAAACTTAAAAGGTTTATTGGAATCCAATCCCACTTTTTTACCTGGTAACACTTTACAATTTGAAAATCTAAAAACAACCTATTGGGTACGGCTCGATTTTAAGAACAACCTCGAGCACTTGAAAACGAGCAAAGGATGGCGTTTACGCACCAAGGATTTTAGCAAGGCTTTTATCTTCTTTAACGAAAATGGCCAAATCCATCAAAGGCCAGTGGGTAAATTCAATAAGCAGGAAGAAAAAGCTTCCTTCATTTACACCCCTGGCATCTATTTTACAAATGATCAATTGATCGACAATCAATACCTATACCTAAAAATCCAATTGACATTCGCACTACCTGGCAAACCCAAGTTTGAATACCTTTCCGATGCAAACAATCGGTTTTACACCCAATACTACAACATAGAAGATTTAAAACAACTATTCCCTGACCAAATCTATCTTGGAGCATGTGGCATTATTTTCATCACTTTTTTGGTAGTCTACCTGAACATCCACAAACTGGAATTTCTCTTTTATGCACTTTATGTGCTCTTTTCAATCGTTTATCTGTTGCAGGATAATCTATTGATTCCAGGTTATATAAACTTTTATGATAGCTTATTCGGCTATTGGAGTGTTGTTATTTCACAAGTCTTGATCAACCTGTTCTATATTGCTTTTGCCGTACACTATTTGGACACCAAAAAGAAGTATCCCCTTCTTCATACAAGCATGCACATCATCATAGGGTTTTTAACCGTACTTGTTATCACAGATTTTTTGGTATTTTTTACTGGTAATTATGTCGCCCACAGTTATCTTTTAAATATCCAAAGATTGGTGATGACCCTTTTTGGGATTGTCTCCATGGCCTATTTATTAATGGTCTGCAAGGACAAGTTGGCCATATTTGTGGTTGTCGGATCCTTTATCTACATGGTCGGGGCCTTGGGATATTTATTTACACTAAACAAACATCTTATGGTTCTTGGGTCCAGTATTGAAATCATTATTTTCTCCTTGGGTCTCGCCTACAAGATAAAACTGGAATATGAAGGTAGGTTGACACTACAACAAGAGGTCATGTCGAAAGAAATCAATGTACTCCGGGCACAAATGAACCCTCATTTTGTGTTTAATGCCCTTAGTTCCATCCAGCATTTGATACTGCAGAACAATAGAAAAGCAGCTCTTTCCTATTTATCCAAGTTTTCGAAATTGGCTCGTAACGTACTTGAAAGTTCGAGGGAGGCCATTGTTTCCTTGACCGAAGAGATTGATTTGCTGCGTTCCTATCTGGAATTGGAATCACTTCGGTTTGACAATGCTTTTTCCTATTCCATTGTAGTTGACGAATCCCTGGAAACCGATATTATCGAAGTTCCTTTGATGCTCTTACAACCGTTTGCCGAAAATGCCATTATACATGGACTGGTCGGAAAGAAAAAAGGAAAAAAATGCCTTTGTATCCGTATCCAGAAAATGGGTGATTTCTGTATCATAGAAATTGAGGATAATGGCATTGGTAGAATTCCATACATATCAGTCAACAAAGAACAAAACAGAGCATCATGTGGTATGAAAATTACCCAGCGTCGGTTAAAAATGCTCCATGATTCGGAAGAAAACAAAAATACTTTGGAAATTGTTGATAAATTCGACTCTAAGGGGAATCCCGCATGAACCAAGGTGATCATAAAATTGTATAACCCCTAAAAACAACCAAATGACATTAAAAGTTGTAATCATTGAAGACGAAAGGCATAGTAGGGAAACCCTAAAATCCATGCTAGAGGAATTTTGTAAAGATGTAAAGGTCATTGCCACGGCCAGTTCTGTGGATGAGGCCGTGAAAGTACTGTCCGTTTATAGTCCCGATGTGGTCTTTTTGGACATTGAGCTACAGCCCGGAATGGGTTTTGACGTTTTGGAACAGATCAAGGATCCCAATTTTGAGGTAATCTTCACGACCGCCTTTGAAAAATATGCGATCAAGGCCATAAAATTCAGTTCCTTGGATTATCTGTTAAAACCGATAGATTTGGACGAACTGCAACAGGCCGTGGAAAAGGCCAGGCACCGAATGGATACCAATGTGTACCGGGAACAAATCGATACCCTCATGCAAAGCCTATCCAGGGGAAGTATGCGGCCCGAAAAAATTTGTCTGGCCACTACCGCAGGCATGGAATTTATCGCCTTGGAAGATATCATTGCCTGTAAAGCCGATGGTTCATACACAAGCTTCATCATGAAGGACAACAATACCCTTTTGGTGAGTAAACATCTTAAGGAATACGAAAACCTTCTGAGCGACCACCAATTTATGCGGGTACACAACAGCTATCTCATCAACCTTAAGGAGGTTAAAAAGTACATCAAATCCGATGGAGGTTATCTCATTATGAGCAACGATATGCAGGTAAACATTTCACCCAAGAAAAAAGATGACCTTATTGACGCCATGAAAAAACTGTAGGATCCATTGGGGCAAAAGGATCATTCCTTTTTTTGAATCAAACCCTTGGTAAACTCATTCAGGGTTTCCACTTTTTCCTCGAAATTTCCCTTAAGGGTTTTTCGGTAGGCATTAAGGTTGTTCACAAGCTCATCGATATTGTCAGGAATCACATCCTCAAAAAATTGGCGCAAGCGTTTGGCCGTGGTCGGGGATTTACCATTGGTGGAAATCGCCACTTTCACATTGCCCTTGGTAACGATTCCACCCATATAAAAATCGCAGAACGGCGGATTGTCGGCCACATTCACCAAAATCTGTCTTGCCCTGCAATCATGGTAGACTTGTTCGTTTACCTCCGGTCTGTCCGTACAAGCTATCACCATATGTTTTCCCTCCAAAAAAGAAACATGGTAAGGCTCCCTGGTAATTTCAACATGATGTTTTGATGCCAAGGCCAAAGTATCCTCCAAGAAATCGGGAGCGACCATTTGCACTTGGGCATTTGGACTGGATTTGAGCAGGAACGACAACTTTTCAAGGCCAACATTACCACCACCTACAATGAGGACTTGCAAATTGTTGACCTTTAAAAAAATGGGGTAAAGCTCGTTGCGTTCCATAAATCGACACTTATGCTAGAAAATAGCTTCCTTTCAATTATCGTATAAAGATAATGACATTTTAAGCTTCAAAGGAATTTAGCAGACATGCTTAAAACCAATTGCTAAAATGTAGGTGCCTCCAACTGCTTTTTGCTCGTCTTGAATTCATACCTCAGGAACAGTTCATGAGATCCTCCTGTATAACTGGCCAAGTTGGACGATGTGAGGTCATAGGCATATCCCGCACTTAAATTGGAATTGATCTGCATGCCCAACAACGTAGAGAACGAATCGTCCCAACGGTAGGCCAAACCAAAAGTAAAGGTTTCCTTGAGCAAGGCATTGACCGAAAAGTCTGCAATAATGGGAGCACCGGGCACCCATTTCACAAAAAATGCAGGTTTCAATTTAACATCCGGTGTAAGGTCTACTTTCTTCCCACCAATAAAGTAATAATGCAATCGCTCCGCCGCAATTTCCTGTTCCTGTCCATCATAATGTTTTTGTGAAAAGAAATTGGGCACGGCAAAGCCCAAAAAGCCATTTTTCGTCTGATAATATACCCCTGCCCCAATAGTTGGGAAGAATTTACCCTTGATATTGTTCTGGAAGGCCACATCGGTATCTTCCGTCAAGCCCTTTGAAAAGTCCACATTGAAAATACGGCCTCCCAGTTTCATGCCGAATGACAGCTTTCTGTTGGTACTGTCCAATTGAATGGTATAGGAAACATTTCCATCCACAAAAAATTCCGAGGAAGGTCCCAGGGCATCATGGGCCAAAATACCTCCTACACCCAATTTATTCTCCAATGGGGTATCCACCGCCAAAATTTGGGTGTTAGGCGCCCCATTGATACCCACCCATTGGGATCGGTGCATGAGCAGGGCGGTCAAATGCCCATTGGATCCAGCAAAGGCCGGATTCACACTCATAGTATTGTACATGTATTGTGTAAACTGGGGATCTTGTTGTGCCCTGGCCGTACCCATAATCAATAACAGGACCAGCAACCCAAGTTGCCCCATCACTTTATTTCTATTTTGCTTTGTGATAACTCCCATTATTTATCTGTTTAGGTACAACCAATCGGTTCGTGGTTCTGACCCATCCCCAAGGTCCAAAATGTAATAGTAGGTGCCTACGGGCAATTGGTCTTCCTTTTGTACAATGGCCCGCCCATTGGGCGTTCCATCCCAGTCGTTTTTGTACGATCGGGTCTCAAAAACGATGTTGCCCCAACGGTTATACACCTGAAGCGTATTGTTTGGATACTGGTTTATACAATCAATTTTGAAATAATCGTTTACACCATCACCATTGGGAGAAAACTCGTTATAGACCACCAAACAGGTGGGTGTCACAAAGGCCTCAGCCGAATCGTTGGAGGTATCGAAATCCCACTGGTCCACATAACTCAATTGCACTATGTTCAAATAATCACTGATATCGAGCACCTCAACGGTAAGTTCCAAAGTGGCGGACTCCGCAATCTCCAATTGTTCCACTTCCCAAAAACCGGAACCTACGTCATAACTGCCATGAGTTGTCTGATGACCGACATAACGATAGCCGCTTGGCAATTGTTCCTCGATTCCTATTTGAGTGGCAGGTACATCCCCTTGATTGGTTGCCGTTATGGTGAAAATTACCTCATCACCAATATTTGGAAAGAGATTGTTTACGCTTTTTGTGATTGAAATGTCCGTGGTTTGTGGAACCACAAATGCACTGGCCTCGTCATCATCTGTTATACCATCGTTCAGATCATCCAATGTCCAGCCAGAATTAGGATCACTATCTGGGTCTTCAAAATTACTGGCCGAAACAAACGCAATGTTCAAGTAGGCATCAGGGTCATCCGAAGGCGCATTGACCATGGCCAATACTTCCAAACTCTCTGTGTCTTGATCGAGTATGGTTCTATTTATGTTCCAAATACCGGAATTGGGATTGTAGGTTCCAGCCGTGGTCGAGTGGGATTGATAAGTATAGCCCAAGGGCAATAGATCGGTTACCTGTACTCCGGTGGCATTGGTCGGTCCTTGGTTAGTGACACTGACTACAAATCGCACCACATCGCCAACATTCGGAGAAGCATTGTCCACTGATTTTGTCAAGGAAATATCGGCCATACCCTGAGGTGTTGGTATCACGGTTGCTTGATCGTCTTCAGAACCTAAATTATTGTTCGGGGTGGAATCGGGGTCGTAGGTATCCAGCGCAATCAATTCGGCGGTGTTTTTATAGTCACCACTGGGCCTAACCCTTGTTCGTACTTGAAGGGTTGCAGCGCTGCCATTGGCCAGAAAGGGCAAATCCCAAGAACCTGCCACTTCATCATACATACCTGCGGTACTAGTAGCGGACACAAAGGCATAACCATTGGCCAATTGATCTTCTATTACCAATCCTGTTGCATCGTTGGGACCATCGTTGGTCACGGTAATGGTGAACACAATTTCGTTGCCAGCATCAGGTGTTGGATTGTCCACTGTTTTGGTCAATGAAATATCGGTAACAATCCTTGGATTGGTGGCTTGCTCGTCCTGATCATCTTCAGACAGTATATTATTGTTTGGAGTGGAGTCCAAATCAAACAGAATGGCCGCGACCACTTCAGCGATATTGGTATAGTCTCCCGTGGGATTGACCTGTACCACAATTTGCAATTGCTGTTGATCTCCAGCTGGCAACGTGCCCACATTCCATAAGCCGGATGCCGGATTGAAAGCACCACCAGCATTATCCGAAACATAGGTATAGCCTGTCAGCAATCTATTTTCAATCACTATCCCAATGGCGTCACTTGGACCTTCATTCAAAAGGGTCAACGTAAAAATGACATTGTCGCCAACATCTGGTGTTGTATTGTCCACAGATAGATCAAGATTGAGATCTGCCGAAGGTATAGGCGTGGTTCCGGCACTGTCGAGATCGTTTTCAAAAAAATTGTTGTTGTTGGGGGTCGAATTGGGATCAACATTGTCCGAAACAAACACTTCCGTTACATTAAAATAATCCCCATCTGCATTTACCAATGCAACAATGGTCAGGGTCTCTGTATTTCCATCCAATAAGGTCCCGTTTAAGTCCCACATACCCGTTGCTTCATTGTAAATTCCTGCCGTGGTACTGTGCGAAACATAGGTATACCCAGTGGGCAACTGATCCATGACCGATACCCCAGTAGCATCACTTGGTCCAAAATTGGTAAGATTGATGGTGAAAATTACCTGTTGCCCCACAAACGGACTCAAAATGTTCACCGATTTACGTAACAATAGATCCGAAACCGGAATGGGAATCGGGGTTATGGTCTGTTGGTCGTCCTCTGCTTCATTGTTGTTGTTTGGTACGGAATCCATATCGAGTTCGGATACGCTTGTAACCTCTGCCGTGTTGGAATACGTTCCAGTGGATAGAACTTCCACCCTAACATCGAGGGTGGCCATGGTTCCGTTGGAAAGATTTCCCACCGTCCAAGAACCATTGTTGGGATTGTAGGTTCCATCAGAAGCCAAGGCACTTACAAACTGATAACCGGAAGCCAAGATATCTGTTACCACCACATTGGTAGCATCGCTGGGACCATCGTTGGTGACCGCTACGGTGAAAACGATTTCACTCCCAATTTCAGGTACCAGTTCATCCACTGTCTTGGTCAACGAAATATCGACCAAAGGATCGGGAACTACTACTACTTCATCTTGATCATCTTCACCAGGCAAATTATTGTTGGGCGTTGAATCGGCATCGGTTTGGTCATGACCTGTTATTTCTGCTACATTTCTATAATCTCCCGAGGCATTCACATTGGCCAAAATATCCAAACTTAGGGAGGCACCACTAACCACTGTTCCGACAGACCAAATTCCGGTAACCTCATCATACGTACCGCCCCCGTTATCGGAAACATAGGTATATCCGGAGGGCAACAGATCGGTTACTTCCACCGAGGTGGCATCACTTGGGCCATCGTTGGTTACGGTTAGGGTAAAACGCACGTTATCGCTCACCAATGGCGGCGATTTATTGATTTCCTTGGCCAGCGAAAGATCGATAACTGCTTCGGGGACTACCACCACATCGCTTTGGTCATCTTCCGAAGATACCCCATTGGCCGGAGTGGAATCTGGATCATAGGCATCGGAGGCGATTACTTGAGAGGTATTGGTATAATTTCCCGAAGGGTTTACCGTAACGGTTATCACCAAGGTCTCCGTGGCCCCATTGGCCAAAGTTCCGATTTGCCAAAAACCGTTCGTGGAATTATAAGTCCCTGCTGTTGCCGTATACGAATCAAAACCGAATCCGGACAATAATTGGTCTACCACTACCACATTGGTGGCATCGTGCGGTCCTGAATTGGTCACGGATATTTCAAAACTGATTTGATCACCAACAAATGGATTCAATACATTGCCCACAACCGATTTTATCAACGAAAGATCGGCCTGCAACGGAGCTGCCGTTAGAGAGTCTTCATCATCCTCACTTTGGTCGCCGTCGTCATTATTGGGCGTGCTGTCATAATCAAATTGATCTGTCGTCGTAACTTCGGCTATATGTGTATATTCTCCCGCCGTTCCCGTTGGAGTCAACACGGTCGCATTAAAATTCAACGAAACGGTATTGGTGCCGATTGGCACTGTAAGACCGGTCCAGGTTACGTTGCGGGATATGAAGCTAAACGTACCCCCATTGTCGATGGCAGTTATGCTGCCAAATCCTGTGGGTACAAAATTTTCCAGGGCCACACCTGTGGCGTCCACGTCGCCCAAGTTGCTCAAATTAATGGTAAAGGTGACCACATCCCCGATATTGGGAACCGAATTGCTGGCTGAAAGATTTACTTCAAGATCTACACCAACAATGGACACCCCAGCGGTATCTGAATTCGTACTGCATGAAGCGTCAGAAACGGTCCATTCGAAAATATAGGTACCGGGTGCCGTATTGAGCACTTCCGTATTGGGGTCATTGGCATTCACAAAACCCACTAAACTAGGTCCTGATAACTGGGTCCACGTACCTATGCCAACAACGGGAGTTGCTGCATTCAAGAATACGGGAGAAACCTGTGTCAATGTTTGATCGGGTCCGGCATCAACAGTACAAAGCTGTGCATGGCCCATTTGCATTGTAAACAACGAAAAGAGAAAAATAAAATGGAGTTTATTGAGAACTTTCCAGGTTGGGGCTATGTTCATAGTTTAGTTGATGAGGTTGCTCTTACGTAGTAAGACCTCTCAAACATACCAATAACACGGACCAAAAGGGAAGATATGTTGTCTCTGGACAATGGTTTGTTGTGAAATTAGGGTTTCCCGATGAAAGTTAATCTTCCTTTTTTGAAAACCAATCTATTTAAAAATTGATAAGCACATCAAAAACTATTGATTTTTAGCTATTTACATTTTAAAAAGCACAAAGCCCGTACCATGGTGCGGGCTTTGATTTCCATTTGTGAACCTTACGGCTTTACAGCTTTTTACTTAGATTCTGGTTCCCAATAATTTCCACGTTCAGGACGGGCGTTTTTCGCCAAAGGCCCTGTCAATTTTCTTCGCTCTCTCGACACCATGGGTACTGTTTCACAGATATCCTCGTACGGCTTTCTATTTTTGGCAACAGGACCGGTCATGGGATCGTGGTCGTGCAACTTCACCACGATGGTGGATTGGGGCTTCGGATTCTTCCAAGGCTTCCTATTTTTTGCCTTTGGCCCGGTTACAATACCTTCCTGTGCTTGAACCATTCCGACCCCCATAAACAATGCGATTATAGTGATGTAAAAATATTTGGCCATATATTTTATGAATTTAATAATATTTGGCTTCTAAAATAATAATATAACAATATTCGATTTTCGTAAGTAAATGTTAAAATGGAAAAATTCAGCGTGAAATATTCCTTAACAGGGAATGTTGATTTCCTAAGATATTTTAAAACACTAGCGTTCTTTTGGGCAAATTTTCCACCTTTATGGCAGCCAAAATAAAAAAGGGAGGCTTCCAAATTTGGAAGCCTCCCTTTTGTGCTAGATAAAATGTATTACTATGCCTCGCAGCTAGTGCACTCTTTTTTCTGTTTGAATTTTTGGGCCGCGTTCATACTGTGTTGGTAGTACAGGGATTTTAGACCCAGCTTCCAAGCGGTAACGTGAATCTTATTGATCTCCTTTGTTGGCATTTCCGGGTGAACGATAATGTTTACCGATTGCCCCTGATCAATATGGTTTTGTCTGTTGGCCGCTTGGTAAATAATGTCCATTTGATCCAACTCTGAATAGGTTTTGAACACCGCTTTTTCTTCCTCAGTCAAGAAATCCAAGTGCTGTACGGAACCGTCCATATCGCGGATGCTTCTCCATACTTCTGTGGTATTCTGCCCCTTTTCTTCCAATAGATCCATCAAATATGGATTTTTGATGGTCACCTTGATCTTGGCGATATCTTTCACGTAACAGTTGGACCAAATCGGCTCGATTCCTTGAGAAACCTGACCCAAAATAAAGGCAGAGGAGGTTGTTGGTGCAATGGCGTTCAAGGTAGCATTTCGTCTACCATAGCCTTTCAACACCGCAGGTTCGCCAAAACGTTCGGCCAATTGTTCAGATGCCTTATAGGAACGTTCCTTGATTTCCTTAAAAATCTCACTGTTCAAGTTATAGGCCTCTTGACTGTCAAAAGCCAATCGCTTGGATTGCAACAAAGAGTGCCATCCCAAGACTCCCAATCCCAAAGCTCGGTTATCCTTTGCAAAATTGTAGGCCCTTTCCATAAATAGGAAGGTCTGTCTATCATCTCGATCGGAAGAATCACGATAAGCTTCCAACTTTTCAACAAATTCGGTGATCACAGCATCCAAGAAATGGACCATGGTCTCGACCGCATCGGTGTTCTTCCATTTATCGTAGTGAAGCACGTTGATACTGGACAACACACAAACAAAGGACCAATTGTCGTTGCTTGGCAACATTATCTCTGTACAAAGGTTACTAGCATGTATCTGGTGCCCTTTGTCTTTATATACATCCGCTTTTCCGTTATTGGCGTTATCGGTAAAGAAAACATAAGGGTAGCCCATTTCACCGCGTCGCTGCAATACTTTGGCCCACACGGTACGTTTGTCCTCGTCGCCTGCAATCATTTCTTCCATCCACTTGTTGGTCACCGTAACGCCATGGGTAAGCTGTTGGATGGGATTTCCTTCGGTCCCGATTTCCAAAAACTCCATAATGTCGTTATGGTCTATAGGCAAATAAGGAGAAAATCGTCCGCGACGCACCGATCCTTGGCTAACCACATCGACCATGGATTCGAACAACTGCATAATATGTACCGCACCCGATGCCTGGCCATTGTTTTTTACCGGTGCTCCACGATGGCGGATCTTACCAAAATACCCAGAGGTACCCCCACCCAATTTGGACATCATGCCCACTTCCGATTGGGTGAAAAGGATATTCCCCATATCATCATCGATGTGGGAACCAAAACAGCTAATCGGCAACCCACGCCTTTTCCCAAAGTTGGACCAAACAGGTGACGCCAGCGAGAAATAGCCCTCAGACATGTAATTATAGAACTTGTCCGCATAACCTGGTATGTCCAAAATCTGCTCTGCCCTTTCGGCAATCTCCCGAATACGTTGTTCAGGCGTTACACCTTCGGTCAAATAGCCCGATGCCAAAAATTGGCGGCTATATTCGTTCAACCATTCAAACCCGCCACTTTCTTCCTTGGCCTTAATTTTGGCAAGGGCATCTTTTCTGGCGTTGATGAGGTCTTGGGTCTTGTCTTGTTTTTGGTCGGTTACGTGGGGGGTGTTGGTTTTTTGCTCCATAATTTAAAAAAGGTCGTCGCTGGTTATACTTTGTGTTCTCTTGCTATAGTTGATGGATCTTTTTACAAAAAAGTCTCCGTGTTTTGTTCCAATGATCTCGTCGTCGAACCATTCGGTCTCGGCCAATAGTTTTTCATCCACATCGAAAATTTTTGAAATTCCGATGCTCTCCAATGAATTGTTGAAGCGATTTTTGATAAACTCGTTCACCACTGCTTTTGGAAGGAAATCCAGTTCACCTTCCTCAAAGATCCAATCCACGATTTTGCTTTCAGCATCAAAAGCCTTTTCACATATGTCTTGGATGGTCTCATTGTAATCCCCGCCAAACCACTCTGGATGTTCTTTTTTAATAATATTGATGACATCGATTCCGAAATCACCATGAATCTGCTCTTCTTTGGAAGTGGCTTCCACCACATTGGAAATTCCCTTCAATACATTTTTGTACTTATTGAAGGCCATAATGATCAAAAATTGGGAGAACAGGGAAACATGCTCAATGAAGAGGGAGAATAGCAGAATGGACTCTGCATACTCCTTATTGTTGTCACTCTTGGCGTTTTTAAGTGCGGTTTCCAAATACTGGACCCGTTTCATGATCACGGGTTTTTTCTTCAGGTTTTCAAACTCTTGGTTTAATCCCAAAATTTCCAGCAAATGCGAATACGCATCGTGGTGCCTTACCTCACTTTCGGCAAATGTGGCGCCCACCGAACCGATTTCTGGTTTCGGCATACGCTGATAAATATCGCCCCAAAAGGTTTTAACGGCCACTTCTATTTGGGAGATGGCCAACATGGTATTTTTTATGACACTGCGTTCCACATCGGACAATCCCGATTTAAAATCCTGGATGTCACTGGTGAAATTGAACTCGGTATGGATCCAATACGAATGACGGATGGCCGGAACATATTCATACAACTGGGGATACTCGTAAGGCTTAAGGTTGATGCGCTTTTCGAAGATGTCGGTTTGGCGCATTTGGGCCCTTTTGTTCCTATAAATGATGTAGGCCTTGGCCACATCATGGAACTCGCTGTTCATCAATTCGTTCTCCACCACATCCTGTACCTCCTCCACAGTGGGCACATAATGTTCATCCTGGCTATTTCGTTCCAACAATACTTTTTCCACGCCTTGGGCTATGGCCTGCGCGTCACTGATCTGACCATGTTCCACAGCGGTCATGGCCTTCAAAATGGCATTTGTAATCTTGTTAAGGTCAAAAGTTTGTGTACTAAAATCCCTTTTAGTGATATGAATAATGTGCATGAGAAAAACGGTTTGGAGTTGTATTACTAAGCTCGATTGTAAAATTCCAATTTTCTTTACATTGATTTTACATTGCCCCTTTTAGGTTCTCAACACTTTTATCAACATTCATTTTTTGAGGGCAAAAAAATCGTGGGAACAAACTTAAAATCAAGGGCTCGGAAAAAATCTGACAGGTGTCACTTTCCAAAATTCTTTATCCACAGGGTTATTAACAAAAACAATCGGGGAGCAAAAAATCAAGGCTAATTTTATTTTTTAAGAAGTACAAGAATCAAAAATCAGCTCTAAAAATCATAATACTTTTCATGGAGAGCGTCAATAAACTTAAAAAACAGGCAGTGGATGCCAACCCTTTATTCATTAGAAATTACTGATGGAATTCAAAAATAAATTCAAGGTCACCTTGGTCCCCATTGAATTACCTTCCATATCGAACTTGTCCTCGATTATCACAGTTTGCCTTTGATCTCCGGTCTGTCTTAGGGCATTAAGTCGTTTTTCCACAATGGATATTCCATATGACTTGTGACTCCGGCGGCCAACTTTTTGAGCTTGACTTTCCATTCGACCAATTCCATTATCATCGACCACACATTGCAAGATTTCGCTATCGACCATTTTGAAGTGAATTTTCAAATAACATTCCCCATTTTTTTTGGGCAACAATCCATGTACTATGGCATTTTCAACGAAGGGTTGAATCAAAAGCAGAGGAACTTCGACCATTTCAGGTACAAGGGAATCATCTGTTTCAATGGAAAAATTAAACTCCATATCAAATCGGAGCGACTCCAATAACACATATTTTTCCAAAAAGGATATCTCCTCGGAAAGAAGCACGTTTTGTTGATTTGAACTCTCGAGCACATACCGCATAAGTTTGCTGAAATTGCTCAGATAATATATGGCATCGGACTGTTCGCCACGAATGATCAAATGTTGTATCGACCCTAGAGCATTAAAAACAAAATGTGGATTGAGTTGAGAACGAAGGAGCCTTAGATAAGTTACGGAAATTTCACGTTCTATACTTATCTTTTCCCTGTTCTCGACACGTACCTTATATCCCAGACCCAATGAGAACACGGTAATCTCCGCAACCGCTGCCAATCGAAGATAGTTGCCATCACCACTGACATACACCAACAAAGAACCCAGGGCAAAAATGATTGATCCTGTTATAATAAACCAATTCAGTTGATTCCTTAAATTGACAAGCAAGTAGATAACCCCAAAAAGCACCAAAACAGAAAGCAACAACGCCCTGATATCCAACAAAACAAAGTGCAGTTGATATTTCCCCATTAAAATGACTGAAGTGTCCACCACCAACCACACAATGAAGATTGCAATCGAAACATTTATGGCCTTGTCCAAAAGTGGATATTGCTTTTGGGTATCCAAAAAATATTTCTCGAACAAAACATAGAAAAGGCCTGCCAATAGCTCAAAAGTATTGTTCAACAGAAATGTAGAAAAGGAAAAATTTCCAATATACTTTTCATACCAACCTAATCCATTCCTGCCAAGAAAAATGGCCAGTGAAACAGCATATAAAGAATAATAAATATACTCTGGCTGCCTGTACGTTCTGTAAAAAATCAAACTTATTACCACCCCAACAAAAACAGCGCCCCAGAGCAAATAGCCATAAGAAATAGTCTTCGCTGACAATTTACTGATATGTTCCTCTCGGTAATTTTCCAATCCTTGGCCATAGAAAACAAATTGCCCTTTCTCCAAGTTTTGTCGACTGTTCAGTTTTGAGAATTTTAGATATAAATAACGGCCATCGATCAGTTGCTCACCTCCAAATGAAAATTTTCCCGTAAAATTCGAGTTCAACTCAAAACTACCCATTGTTATGGAGTCAAAAGCTCCTCCATTCCAATAAAAAAGATTCGCCCTGTTCAAATATCCAATGTTCAAGACCCAATCATTGTCATCCCTTTTAATTAAGGGCTCAAATCCCTCAAAGTCCAGTTGAGCCAAATAGATGTATGTTGGGTCGGTTTTTCCGAACTTTTCAATATTATGATAGTCTATCCGTGAAAGTGTTTGGGCCTTAAGAGTATCTTTCTTGGTCTTAAAAAGCTTAAATGGAACAACATGTTCAATGCCTGCTTCCAAATTGCCGTTCTGTGCACTCAAAACATTGGCCACCAACAGGACCGAGAACAAAATCAAAACTATCTTTTTATGGTAAAAAGCAAACAAATCTGGCAAATATTGAGTGGGAACGGTGTAGCTTAAAGATATAAAAAGCGGAGTAGAAAATGGTCGGTCTTGAAATTAAAAAAGGCCGAGATTAAATCTCGGCCTTTTTGTACCTTGGGTGGGAATCGAACCCACAATTTTCTTTGAGGCCAAATGAATATAAATAACTGTATATCAAATATTTAAAAAATATTTTTGTTTGCTGATTTTCGCTTCATTTCGTATTTTTAGACAAAAACCGTCACTTTTACGTCACTTTTATGTCCGTACAACTTCGAAGCAGAACATTAAAATCAGGAGAGAAAAGTCTTTATTTGGATATTCACCATAATGGTGAAAGATGGAGAGAATTTCTCAAAATAAAACTCTCTCCAAAAGATCAATCCAAAATTGAAAAGAAAAGGGTTGCGGAAAGAATTCGAGCCAATAGGGAATTGGAACTTTTATCAGATGAAACTGGACATGTTCCCCAGCATCTAAAAAAGTTGAATTTCTTTGTTTTTGCTGAAAACTATATTAAAAACTACAAAAACAAGGATGTTCGTATCATTGCCAGTTCCGTTGAAAAGTTTAAACTGGCCGTCAATAACCCTAGGCTGACGATTTCCTCAATAAATCCAAAAATAATGTCCAGCTTCAAAGATTATTTAATCCATGATGCAGGGCTTACCGGGGAAACTGCCCACAACTATTTTACTAGGTTCAAAAAGATATTGAAAGCGGCCAAAATTGAAGGTTATTTAAAAGAAATGCCAACAGTTGACATTCGCTTCTCCAATCCAAATAAAGATGATACTTTAAAAAAGCAAGTGTTGGATATGGATGAATTACAAAAATTGGCTAATACCAGATGCGGAAATAATGAAATAAAAAGAGCCTTTTTGTTTGCTTGTTACACATCACTTGGTCTTGCTGAAATTAGAAAGCTCAAATGGAAGAATATCAACAAAGGTCGATTAATCACCAATAGAAATAAGACTGGAGAACTGATAAACAACCGTCTTGGTCAGACAGCAAACAATATTCTTGGCAAGCCTAAAGACAATGAAGATTTTATTTTCAACATACAGTCCCTTAGTGATAATGGGGCCAACAAAGCCATACGATATTGGGTAAAACGAGCTAAAATTGACAAACACATTACCTTTTATTGTGCCAGACATACTTTTGCTTGCCAATTGCTAATAAATGGGGCCAACCTCAAAACTGTTGCTGATGCTATGGGCCATAGTTCCACTAAAAGCACACTCAAGTACCTTAATCATGTGGAACAATTAAAAGATGAAGCCATCGATAAAATTCCAAATTTAATTTTGTAGAACAGGAATCAAACAAAAAGCATTGATTCTTTAGCAATATGATTAATGAAATGACATATAAGCTCTAATTATTTGCTGTACTTCTATTCCAAAAAGGACTTATTCCAAATACTGCTTCAAAATTTCAATTCTAGAGGAGCTTCTTAACCTGGCCAAGGCATTTACTTTTATTTGTCTGACCCTCTCTTTTGTAAGGTCCAAATTAAAAGCAATTTCTTCCAATCCCATGGAATCTTCTGCTCCTATCCCAAAGTACATCTTAATCACAAAAGCTTCGCGATAAGATAAAATATCCAAAACACCATCAATTTCCAATTGTAATGATTGATCGATCAGCTTTTGTTCTGGGCTAACAAACCCATCGGAACGCATCACGTCATGCAAGTTCAATCCTCCATCCCCAACCCCCAATGGCTCATCCATTGAAAGGGGCCAAGAAGAATGCTTTAAGCATATTTGGATCTCAGATAGTGAGAAATCGATCAGTTCCGATATTTCTTCGGCTGTAGGTGGCCTTTGATGCACTTGTTCAAAATGGGAAGAAACATTGTTTATCTTATTGATCACATTGATCTTGTTCAAGGGCAACCTGACCATCCTTGATTTTTCCGTAAGCGCCTGTATTATTCCCTGACGTATCCACCATACTGCATAGGAAATGAACTTGAAACCACGCGTCTCATCAAATTTGGATGCTGCCCTGACCAGTCCAACATTCCCTTCATTAATGAGATCATGCAGATTGAGTCCCCGTGACTGGTATTGCTTCGCTACGGACACAACAAATCGCAGATTTGCCGTAACCAACCTTTCCAAAGCCTTATTATCCCCTTGTCTGATACGAACTGCCAGATCAACTTCTTCCTCATCGGTAATCAATGGAATGCGACTTATATCACTTAGGTATTTGTTTAAGGAAAGGGTGTCCCTTGTTGTGATTTGCTTCGATATGGTAAGAGATCTCATAGGTTTTGTTTTTCATTAGGCCATCGTCCTTACATAAATCAAGTTTCCATTGCCCTTTGGATTTTTTCTAGACCCTATTTCGATTTGACCGATGGATTTGACCAAAGGTGTAAGTTTTCGGAACCCATAGTTTCTTGCATCAAAATTGGGTTGTTTCTTTTGCAACAATGTGCCTACCTCACCTAAGAACGCCCAACCTTCCTCATCTTCCACATCGGCAATGGTGGAAAGTATAAGATCAATAACCTTTGGGGTGATTTTATCAATCTTGTTTTTATCATTTTTCTCAGGAGTATTGGACTCTCCCACATGGGTCTTATGAAGTATCTCAAGGTATATGAACTTGTCGCATGAAACGATAAAGGGGTCTGGGGTCTTTCGTTCCCCAATGCCAAAAACTGTCATTCCCGCCTCTCTTAGCCGTATGGCCAGCCGCGTAAAATCACTGTCACTGGAAACTAGGGAAAAACCATTCACCTTTCCGGAATAAAGTATATCCATTGCATCAATGATCATGGCACTGTCCGTTGCATTCTTACCAGTGGTATATCCATATTGTTGCACAGGGGTAATGGCATTTTTTAGAAGGACATCTTTCCATTTTGTCAAACTTGGCTTTGTCCAATCACCATAGATCCTTTTGATACTTGGATTCCCATATTTGGCAATCTCTTCCAACATTTCCTTCACATATTTGGAAGGGATATTGTCACCGTCTATTAAGACGGCTAGGTTTAAATCTTTGTCCATAAAATCACTCCTCATTCTTTTTTAAATATTCCTTTCTATGGATTGCCTTTTTCAGGCTCTCCCTTCTCTCTTCGGATTTTTTGGTAAACTCCTGATTGTCCCTGATACGTTTCAACTGTTGGGTGTTCCTTACTTTGTTCCTATACCTTTTTAAGGCTCTTTCTATGTTCTCGCCTGGAACTATCTTAATTATCAGCATATTTTCTTGTCATTACTTATTATTTAAATCCTGCCAATAAGGGCCAATATTTACACATTGGACTCTTTTTCAGGGATATGGCGGATTCCCTGGCATATACAAAATTTTGGACTTTGACCTGTTTGGTCTGGTCTTAAAAATGTGAATATTGGTTCAAGCAAAAAATAACTAAGAGGTGGCCCTTTGTGAATTGTAAATGGGAAAAGGGGAGGGCTATCTTTTTATTTAAGGATTGGAGCAATCATCGTCCATAACCCGTGATGCGCTGTAAAGGAAAGGATTTAAATTGGAACTAAACCCGTTTGCCCAGTTTATTTTATGATAAGGAATGGTTCTACTTTCATAGTGCACGATCATTGTTTTGATTCTAATTGCCCTTGAAACGGCAATTCAACCTTTCAATAGTTTCGTTTCCTAAAATACTTGTTTTCAATAATTAACACATTATTGGGGAATACTGCCCAGATAAATGGTAAGTTTGTGAGGTTAAAATTCGGAAAGCCCAAGTCAATTTAGTCTTCGCAGATCTTCAATTCATTTTCAGCTCTCTTCTTTTTAATTTATAACGTAGTCAAATATTTTAAGCCAAACGTTAAGGATGGTGACGCCTTTATGGATTCGGACAATTATGTAATGGTCCCCATATTTGGATAATTCTTCAACATGCCTAAGCCAATTGTGCTTATCAATTATCCCTTTATATCACATGCGTGAGCAATCCCAAACCGCAATTAATGGCATTAACAAGCCAAGATTTTCAAAAAATTCAAATTCTGATTTTTCAAAAACCCTAAGAAACCGGGTCAGCACATATTTTAAAACAAACAATATCAGTAGACATGCCAACATAAGTATGGTTTTGAAGACCATGGTCATGCTCACTGTTTTTTTTGTCCCCTTGATTTTAATAAACATAGGGATGGTTACCGCTCCCTCATTACTTTTCGGTCTTTATATAATAAGTGGAATAGGAATGGCCGGAATAGGAATGGGCATTATGCACGATGCCATCCATGGATCTTACTCCAAAAATCAAAAAGTGAACACATATCTTGGGTACACCATGAACCTCATAGGTGGTAATGCCGCTGTTTGGAAAATCCAACACAATGTACTACATCATACCTATACCAATATAGAGGGGGCCGACGACGACATCAACGCTCCTTTTTTCCTTCGGTTCTCCCCACATGCCAAAAAAAATGGGCTGCATAGATTTCAATACTTGTATGTATGGTTCTTTTATGGCCTATCCACGGTCTCTTGGATAACTACCAAAGATTTCATAAGACTTGATCGGTATCGGAAAATGGGATTTTTCAACAAAAAAAATGGTTACAGGAATGCGCTCATGAAGATTGTTGGATGGAAGTTGATATACTTTTCGTATGCCTTGATTATACCTTTGTTGGTTGTACCTCTGTCCCCATGGATTATCGTTCTGGCTTTTCTCAGCATGCATTTTGTTACAGGTCTACTGATAAGTATCGTATTTCAAGTAGCGCACATCATGCCGAATACGGAATTTCCTCTTCCTAATGAAGATGGGGTAATTTCAAGTGACTGGGCAGACCACCAATTGGCCACAACAACTAATTTTTCTCCCAAGAGCAGAATATTTTCATGGCTGATTGGCGGGTTGAACTATCAGGTAGAGCATCATCTATTGCCCAATGTCTGCCATATACATTATAGAAAAATATCTGGTATCGTAGCGGATACTGCCAGGGAATTTGGGATTCCTTATAATACAAAAAGAACATTTATCGCCGCCATTATCGACCATGTTGGAGTTTTACGAAAGTTAGGGAAGGTACAACCTGTTCATACCTGAAAGAGAGGTGATAATAAAACAACAAATAAAAACAAACATTGAATAGAATATTAATATTAAATATAAAGTAATGAGAGAAGGAATAGTAAAGTTTTTTAATGAAGCGAAGGGCTTTGGTTTTATTCAGCCCAATGACTCCAATGATGATGTTTTTGTGCACCAAAGTGGCCTCATAGATAAAATCCGTGAAAACGATAAGGTGAAATTTACAATGGAAAGGGGGCAGAAGGGCATGAACGCAGTAAATGTCGAATTATTGATCAGTTAGATTCTATAATTGAAGAACAATAAAAACCATCTTTTAAAGATGGTTTTTTTATGGGGACAAATGTCCCAAATTCTTACCTCTAAACTTTGCGCATGGATCCTGTCCGATTTTTGTAGTGTTCCTGCAGATAAACGTTAAGCAAAAATCGGATAGGGCGCCATCCTACTTTTTGTAATTTTCCTCTATCCATTTTTGGTAAAGTTTCTTTGCCTGCTGGCTCTCCTCAAGGAATGTCCCGTAATGTCCCATGACACTGTCCCGGCCTTTGATATATGCAGCCTCTTCTTTCTTGGATATTCTTGATACCTGATAGACCGAAAATCCGATGACCAAAAGGACACACACCAACAATCCCCAAGACAGTTTTATGGCCCAACTTGGCAACAGAATTGATTTCTCCACCTTGCGAAGAATCCGTTGCATCAGTTTTTGCTGTTCCTCAATGTTCTTCTTTTGATTGTTGCTGTACTCTTTCAAGAGTGCATCAATCCCAGCAGTATCAGGCCTAATTTGAAGGTTTTCCATGCCATCATGCACCTTTTCTAATCGTGCGATGCTCTTTTCAAACTCACTTATCTCCTCGGTCAACAGTTCCGCTATTTCATCAAGTTTTGCCATGATATACTATTTAGATTCCTATTCCCGTATCCCTGACCACTTTGATGGCCAGTTTTATTGTTTTCTTGGCAATGGTTGCTGCCAAATTGGATGGGATATTCACTGTCCTACCCAAAAGTTCCATGCTCCTGTCCTTTGCCATTCTTTGTGCCCTGTCCTTCTCAAAGTTCATTTGGCCCGCGATTCTGCCCATGGACATGGAACGGTGCACCTCGCTACCTTTAAGGTTCGTTCCTTTGTACTCGAACCGAAAGCCCTGTAATTGGTTCTGTCTGTTGATACTCGGGATGACTTTCACTTTGTTCTCCTCCATCGATTTGATATACTGGTCAAAATCCCTTGGCCGTTCCTTGGCCATGACCTTTTCATGGATCCGCTGTATTTCCGACCTGAGTTCCTGTGTCCTGTACAGCTTTTCCTGCTGCACTTCCCTTACCGTAGTGAGGCTCATCTGTCTGGCCACCCTCTCGGCCATTTGTTGGCTTCGTTTTCCAATGAAACTGTCATTGTAGGCCTTTCCCTCAAAGCTTATCCGGTTCACATAGAGGTGGACATGTACGTGCTCCTTGTCCCTGTGTACAAAGGCCACAGCCTGTTGTTCCTTTAACCTCATTTCTTTAAGGAACCGCTCGGTCATTTCTTTCAACTGTTTCTGCTCCAGTTTTTTACCATCCTCTATAGTCGGGCTTAGCACAAAGCTGAGCGTGTTCTTTTTGCATAGTTCGTTCTGTTGTTGAATGACCCTGAACTCCTCCGTAATTTCCCTTGGAGTTTCCCCGGCCAGATATTGACTGTGGATGATTTCTGAATCCTTTTCTTCCTTCAGTCCATAGCTCATGGAAGCTGCAGTATGTGATATTGCTTTACCCTTTCCTATCATTTTTTGAAGCTTATAAGGTGCTGTCGTATTTCATTGGCCAATTGAGCTACTTCTTCTGCCAATTTTGGGTTGCGTTTGCGGAACATATTGGTGATCAGTTTGAAGTTCCTTTGGTATTTCACCAACATTTTATAGGCCTCAATTTGCTCATCAGTCATCCGCTCAATTATCTTGTCATTGAATGCGGCTCGGCGACAGTATTCACTGATGGATAGACCGCTCTTTCTGGCCTTTACCTTAAGCAATTTCTTCTCGTAGACCGAGCACCGGAACTGGACGAACTCCTTTTTCATATTTCCATCATCTTTTGCGACCTCCGGGAGCAAAAGCAAGATTTGTCATGACAATGACACATCTTGAATTTCCACTCAGACGCAAGATCAAATGCATTGTTCTACAATTGGCCATTTCTCCTTTTAAGGGTGTATTTAATGGCCGCATCCTCAATTTCCATTTTGGATTTTCTTCCATTTTGCAATAACCATTCATTGAGCTTCTTCTTTTCAAAGAATATCATTTTCCCATTGGGCTTGGAATGGGGAATTTCCCTAGCTGCGGTCAGTTTGTACAGATAACTTCTGGAAATACCCGTATACTCACAGGTTTCCTCGAATGTCAATACTTCCTTGTTGGAGGCCAATAACCGTTCAATTCGGTCCAATTTCTCCATTAGTTCAAAATAATCCATTTTCCCATTTTTATGTGACTATGGAACTAAACTAGCAAGGGAAACAAAAGGAAATGTCAGCATTGCATGCCATGTATCCAAATTGGAATTGTAGGTAATCCTATTGGTTTTGGAAAGAGGAAAAAACAACCTGTAGATCTCCATTCCGCTTGGAAACAGGGGTTCGTATCGGCGCGTTCTTTATGGTGGAATAGTTGTAAGGTCTGCCATCCGGTCTTCGGATAACATTGGAGGTCTCAAAGAAGTCCTTTAAGGTCATTGAGTTGTTTGGAAAAGATGTCGTAAAGAACTCATAAAACTCTCTTGCACTTGGGGAGTCGAGGTTCAAATGGATTTTGGATTCGTGTGCATTCCAATTATTGGTAAGTGCATTTAGAAAATCCTCCCTAGTAGTTTGTTCAAGTCTTAGCATTTCATACCTGACAAGTTCATCATACAGCCTGTCCAAATGTGATTTGGAAGCCGAGATATTGAAATTCTTAGACGAACGCAACTTCTTTTTGATACTTGGAATAAAAACACCTTTGAACATCTTGGACCATGTTATCTGGCTAAACACAAATCCTTGAACAAAGACTACAAGATTTAAAATGGAATATACACTTAAAGATTCCTGGGAATCCTTCATAATCTTAGAATAGGTGGTATGCATCAGAAGCAGCCCAATACCATAAAACAGCAATCGGGGCCTTTCAATGTATTTGTCCCATCCAACCCTTTCATTGAACATATATCTTGCAAAGAATCTTATATAAGTTACCAATAGACGTATATAGGCATATGCAATACACAGTAGGAGCACATATTTGCTGACGCTGTCGTTCATTTACCTAATTTAATGTTTTGGCAGATAAGGATAAAATCATAGAAGAGACATAAGGTCTATAATGCTATCTTTCATTGTTCCAATATGATTCAATTGTTTTGAACCACTTTTTCTGTCCCAAAACAGATTTCATTTAATATTTGGTCGTCACACTTTAACGTTTACGGGATGAAACTATCTCATACATTTGGTGCCAATAGGAATTTCTGTATACAGGCATACAGTAGATTTTTATCCAATTTCTTGAACAAATACTCTTTATTTAGGGTTGTTAGGCAACAATGCCAACTGTTACTGAAGAATTCGGGAACTCAATCTGAGATCAAGTCAATTACTACAGAAAAATAGACTTAATTCTATCAAAAAGTTATGGAAAAAGATACATTTCCATATCGGCAGTATGTGATTCCTAAGAGATAAAAAATACCAGAACGGTTAAACAAACGGAAATGAAAAGAGTCGTTGAATTGAAAGTGCTGTATAACCAATTGTGAGCCAACCTCCCCCCAAGTTTCATAGAATGGTCATAGTAATTGTATTGGTGTTTTTCAATCATAAAGTATCTATAAAATCCTCTTAAACAGCTTATTATGAAATGAATCAGAATGAACCTTGTAATTATTGACTCCATAACAAAATTCAATTATGTTGCTTTTTTATTATCGATATGCCACTTATATAGGGGCGAAGCTCACTATCAAAATAAAGCAACTCATTAGCCGTTGAATCATTTTGAATGGTGCAGTGGTAGATTTTACGTATGTACAATCGTACTACAAGAAGGACACTGGGCCGTACCTTTGCGTAAACAAGATCTCCTTTTTTATATCTTTTTGTCATGTTATTCTTTTTCATTGGCAATGTTTTTGTGTAGATGAAATCGATACGTCATTCATTTTTTACGGTGGTACATAACATCTTAAATTTATGATTTGCTTCAAAGGAGCAGGGTGTAAATGCAGGTATAATTATGGAATCCCCACTCCGCATAAAAGTAGAATTGCCGTTTATGACGACCTCGGCCTTTCCTTCAATGATATGGATGAATCGAATAAAAGGTGATTCATTATGAGACAACACCTTACCAAAATCAAATGCGAATGCCTGTATGATACAGTTGTTCTGGACACTTATGTTTTTTACCACGATGACATTGGAATTGAACTCCAGTATATCCGCTAGGTTAAATGTCTTGGATTCCTCAAACTCACCCTTTTCCATATTTAAAATAATATAAGATTAGTATCTCCCCCCTATTCCGATCTATTTTTGGCATTGCGCTTGGCCTTTTTGGCTGCCTTTTTTTCTTTAGGAGTCTTTGAAGGTGGTGTTTTTCCTGACTTTTTCTTTCCTTCTCTTTCTTTTGACATAGTGTATTTATTTAAGTTATCATTGCTTCATGGCAATGTGCTTGCCAGTACGAGCATTGTTATGAACAGAATAAAGTAGATGACACATTTTCTCACAACTCAATGTTTATTGTCGGCTTGGGATAATTGGAATGGCTGGGACAATGATTGCAAGTTGTTCTTTTGGGCGGGAGGGAAGTAACATCAAGAAAAAAGAGCAGTGTTTTTTAGTTCCTGCTCTTTTTTGGCTTCTAAAAATTTAAAAGCACGTATCAACAAATTAAATTGCTTCAAAGCATATGAGTCAACATTGCATTAAAGATTACTTTCAATTATTTTTAATTCGAATCAACCCAGGCACTAAACTTTTGTGCAATTCACTTTCCTTTTCATATTTCAATCTTAAGTGTTCGATATCCGGATTGGAAAGACCGAGAAGTTTTCCTAGAATCCCTTTAACCGATATATTTTTTTTAAATATGTCCATAGCATGGTTTGTTATCAAGCTGATTATATAATTATCAGCAATAAACAAAGATGCGATAGAATTAGATGGGGTTTGCTACATAAATAACATTAAACTTTACATATATCACAGGTTTTCCAAGTTTTGCATCCTTTTTTCCTTTAACTTTTTATAATAGGAGGGTGTGAGACCGGTGACTTTTTTGAATTGATTGGAGAGATGTGCGGAGCTACTATAATGAAGTTTATATGCTATTTCGGTAAGATTGAGTTCGTCATATAAAAGCAACTCTTTTACTCGTTCGATTTTGTGTTTAATGATATAATGCTGCAAAGTGATTCCTTTCACCTCTGAAAACGTGTTGGACAAATACGTGTAGTCATATCCTAATTTTTCACTTAAATACCCGGAGTAATTGGTTTTTGGGATCTCATCAGAATGATGAATCATTTCGATTATTGCGTTCTTAATTTTTTCAATTAATATGCTCTTCTTGTCATCCAATAATTCCAATCCAGACTTCAGAAGATTATTTTTGAGTTGGATTCTCTTTTCATGGGTAATTTCCTCCTTAGTTTCCACTATGCCCAGATTCAATGTAACATAATCCAGTCCCAACTTTGTCAATTCTTCCTTTACAAACATTTTGCAGCGAAGGCTGACCATGTATTTTATATATAATTTCATTCATTCATTTTGAATGGTCTTCCTCAATTCCAAGGATTTGATCAATAAGCTTTTGCCTGTCTAAATTTTCTCAAACACCAACCGATAATGGTCCATTATTTCCTTTTCAAAGCATATTTTGTTTGGGCTGATTTTAAAGACGGCCACTTGATGTCTAAATTCCTTGTCCATAACGTATTTGGGTACTAGGGATAAGTAGAGCCAATATTTTTTCAGGTTGAACTTTCTGAACTTCTTTCGCCATTGACTTATCGTCTCAATATAGTCCAGCCTTCCACTACTTTGCGAGATCAATTTAAAGTTTGGTTCTGCATTTCGTATCACCATTTCTGGGCCGTAGGGCAACCATGAACCCGGAAATTCTTTGACCATCAGTGCCATGACATGGGCTGCCGAGCCTTTTTTGGCCTTGACGTCCAGTTCTTCAAAATCGATCATGTTTTTGCTAAACGTCATGGTCTGCATGTAGAACCTACCTCCTTTTGGCAATAAATCATTAAGGGTTCTGAAAAAATCACTATATACCTTTTCTTGATTCCCCTCTTTCCACTCCTCAACCGAACAAAAATGTTCTAAACCTCCTATACAGGCTATGGCATCAAAGGTTCCAAAATCTTCTGGTTTTACATACCGGCAATCCTTTACAAACACATTTAGTCCATTCTTTTGGCATGCCTCCGCTTGCCCTTTCGATAAGGTCAATCCAATACTGATCGCTCCCCTTTCCTTTGTGATAAAATGGGAGAATGGCCCCCAGCCACATGCCATATCCAACACCTTGCTTTCCCCATCTATATTGAGACTGTCCGCTATAAACCTGTTCTTTTCCTTTTGCGCCTCCTCCAAGGACATTGAAAAATCACCATCATATTTGGCTCCGCTGTAATCAGCGGTTTCACCCATGCTTAAACGGAATATTTTGTCTATGGTGGTGTACGTAAAATCCAAATCTGCCTTGTCTGCCATTCTATTTATTTTAGGTTTAATTACTCATTTCCTCAGCACATTATCTCAAAACATTATGTTCTCGAATCATGCTACAGATGTCACTTCTATGTTAAAACATCAAAGCTTAAAAAGGAAACACAACTTTTCTTTTGATTCCCGTACCCTGAAGAATTGTGAAGTATTTGTAAATAGATGTGTAAAAAACCTTTTCTCTACGGGCAATAAGATATTTGTAGGACTTTAAAAAGGGTTTGAACAAAATATATTCATATAAAGATAGGCATTAAACTGTTCTCTCTGACCATATATCTTGGCAACATTCAATATATCAGTTATTAATTGATGTAAAATATAACAGCCACAGTATTACACCTCTAATGCTGAAATCATAATTAGGCTTTACTGCCGATAATTAATTTGTTATAGGGTTAGGACCTTTAGAAAATTTGTGACTAAATTTATCCATAAGACTGGACAGATCCTGAAGTTAGAGTGGTAATTTTATCATTTTTTATCTCAAAAACCGTCACTTTTACGTCACTTATAGAAAGACAAAACCCTGATAATCAATTGATTATCAGGGTTTTTTAGTACCTTGGGTGGGAATCGAACCCACACGTCCGAAGACACTGGATTTTGAATCCAGCGCGTCTACCA
>Ga0213841_1000626_pt1 | contig 33169 bp, 29 predicted proteins | sample SWPATP23_FD_160125 | JGI IMG/M metagenome (GOLD analysis project Ga0213841, IMG submission 160125) | Coastal seawater microbial communities from Marineland, Florida, United States - SWPA TP2 #3 | ecosystem: Environmental > Aquatic > Marine > Coastal | place: USA: Florida | collected 2016-08-14 | reverse complement strand
GCCGTAGTCGCGGACTGTCTCTTCGGAGAACCATCGCAGGAACTCGGCGCCGTAGGCCACCTCGCCGCGGGCCTCGGCCAGGGGCTTGCCCATCTCCAGGGTCATGAGCAGGGCGAAGTCCTCGGCCCGCTCGGTCACGAGGTCAAAGGCGCGGCGCAGGATTTCGGCCCGTTCGCGCGGCGCGGTCCGGGCCCAGCTGGCCTGCACCTGGTTGGCGGCGTCCAGGGCGGCCAGGGCGTCCTCACTCGTGGCGGAGGCCAGGGTGGCGAGGACTTCGCCGGTGGCAGGATCGTGGACGTCGAACGTGCCGCCGTCGGACGCCTCACGCCACTGGCCGTTGATGAGCAGGCCGGTAGGCACGGAGGCGAGCAGAGACGCCTCGCGCTCGGGTGAGATGGCAGGGGTGATCGCGGAAACAGTCATAAGGAGGTCCTAAAGGGAGTCAGTAGCTGGTCGGGGTTTCGGCAGGGCCAACCACCGGGTCCGGTGGGATGTATGCGGCGGCGAGGGCCTCGGAGCCGCGGGCCAGCAGTGCCACATCGGCGCCCACCAGCACGAAGGCCGCGCCGGCGGCCAGGTAGGCGCGGGCCGTGTCCGGGTTGAAGGCGTTCACGCCGGCGGGTTTGCCGGCCGCGGTGGCGGCGGCGAGGCAGTGTTCGACGGCGGCCCGCACGCGGGGGTGTTCCTGCTGGCCCAGCAGTCCCATGGAGGCGGCGAGGTCGGAAGGTCCGAGGAAGATCGCGTCCACCCCGTCCACGGCGAGGATCTCCTCCACCGCGGCAACCGCGGCAACGGACTCGATCTGCACAGTGACGCTGACCGTCTCGGAAGCGCGGGCGAGGTAGTCGGGGATCCGGTTCCAGCGCGCGGCCCGCGCCAGGGCGGAGCCGACGCCACGCACGCCGTGCGGCGGGTAGCGGGTCGCGGCAACGGCGGCCTCCGCCTCGGCGGCGGAGTTCACCATGGGGACCAGCAGGTTCTGCACGCCGAGGTCCAGGTACTGCTTGATGACCACCGTGTCGTTGACCGGCGGCCGGACCACCGGGTGGACCGGGTAGCCGTGCACGGCCTGCAGCTGGGCCAGGATGGATTCCAGGCCGTTGGGGCTGTGTTCGGCGTCGATCAGGAGCCAGTCCAGCCCGGCGCCCGCGCAGATTTCGGCCACGAGCGGGCTGCCGGAGCAGACCCACATCCCGGCCAGGGGGCGGCCGGCAGCGCCGGTTTGGTTGCGCAAGGCGTCCCGGAACGTTGCGTCCGGTTCTACTCGAAGCGGCATGTCACGACTCCCAGGGGTCCGTAATCGGCGTGGACGGTATCTCCCTTGTACACCCAGAGGGGACGGGTGAAGGAACCGGCGAGGATGATGTCGCCGGCCTTCATCCCGTCTCCGTGGGCGGCGATCTTGTTGGCCAGCCAGTGCACCCCGTTGGCCGGGTGGTCCAGGACCCCGGCGGCCACGCCGGTTTCCTCCACGGTCTGGTTCTTGTAGAGGATGGCGGAGACCCAGCGGAGGTCGACGGCGTCGGGCTTCACCGGGCGGCCGCCGATCACCATGGCGCCCATGGCCGCGTTGTCGGCGATGGTGTCCACTATGGTCCGGCCCTCCATTTCGATCCTGGAGTCCAGGATTTCGAGGGCCGGAACCACATAGTCGGTGGCGTTGAGGACGTCGAAGATGCTGCAGCCGGGGCCGGTGAGGTCCTTCTTCAGCACGAACGCCAGTTCCACCTCCACGCGGGGGTGGGTGTAGCGATCCCACGGAACCGAGCAGCCGGTTTCCAGCACCATGTCATCGAAGATCGCGCCGTAGTCCGGTTCGGTGATGCCCGTGGCGGCCTGCATCGCCTTGGACGTGAGGCCGATCTTGCGGCCCACAAGCCGGCGGCCGGCGGCCTCGTTGCGGCGCCGCCACAGCTGCTGGACGGCGTACGAGTCCTCGACCGTCATGTCAGGGTAGCGGGCCGTCAGCCGGGGGACCGGGGTCCGGCGGCGGCCGGCCTCCAGCAGTTCGTCGGCAATGGCCTCAATCGTCTTGGCATCAAGCACGCTAGACCTGCGCCCCGAGCTTGAAGCCGCGCTCTTCGCCGGGTTCGCGGGTGTAGGCAAAGCCGTCCGCTCCGATGGTGACGGCCATTTCGGAGACGTCGGTGCGCTCGATGACCGGTTGGGGGTTGCCGTCGAGGTCCAGGACCAGGGAGGCTTCGGTGTACCAGGACGGGACGACGGGGTTGCCCCACCAGTCGCGGCGCTGGTTGTCGTGCACATCCCAGGTGATGGTGGGGTTGTCCGGGTCGCCGGTGTAGTAATCCTGGGTGTAGATCTCCACGCGGTGGCCGTCCGGGTCCAGGATGTAGAGGTAGAAGGCGTTGGAGACGCCGTGCCGGCCGGGGCCGCGCTCGATCCGGTCACTGATGCGCAGGGCGCCCATCTTGTCGCAGATCTGGATGATGTTGTGCTTTTCGTGCGTGGCGAACGCGACGTGGTGCATGCGGGGGCCGTCGCCGCCGGTCAGCGCGGTGTCATGCACGGTCTGCTTGCGGTGCATCCACGCGGCGTAAGTCACGCCGTCGGAGTCCTTGATGTCCTCGGAGACGCGGAAGCCCAGGTCCTCGAGGTATTTGCGGCCGCGCGGCACGTCCGGGGTGACCTGGTTGAAGTGGTCCAGGCGCACGAGTTCGCCGGCGGAGTAGAGGTCGTAGCGCTGGGTGAGGCGTTCGACATGTTCGGTCTCGTAGAAGAACTCGTAGGGGAAGCCCAGCGGATCCTCGACCCGGACGGAGTCGCCGATCCCCTTGGTGAAGCCTTCCTTCCGGCGCTCGGTGCGGCAGCCCAGTTCCTTGTAGTAGGCCTCGGCGGCGTCCACCTCGGCGGGTGACTTCACCCGGTAGGCGAAGGCCGCGACGGCGGCGATGGGTCCCTTGCGGAGCACCAGGTTGTGGTGGATGAATTCCTCCAGGGAACGGAGGTAGATGGTGTTCTCGTCTTCCTCGGTGACGTGCAGGCCCAGGAGGTCGACGTAGAACTCACGGGATTTGGCGAGATCGGTGACGACGATTTCCATGTAGGCGCAGCGGACAATGTCCGGAGCCGGGACAGTGGGGGTGGGGACGAAGTTGGTCATGGTCTTCTCTCTTCTTTGAAAGGGGTCTGGTTGGCGCTGGCGTGAATGCTCAGGCGCCGAATTTGGGAGTGTGAACGGTGCCCAGGGTGATGTGGACGGCCTGCTGGTCGGTGTAGAAGTCGATGGAGCGGTAGCCGCCCTCGTGGCCCAGGCCGGAGGCCTTGACGCCGCCGAACGGGGTGCGGAGGTCGCGGACGTTGTGGCTGTTGAGCCAGACCATGCCTGCCTCGACGTTCTGCGAGAAGTTGTGCGCGCGGGTCAGGTTCTGGGTCCAGATGTAGGCCGCGAGACCGTACCTGGTGTTGTTCGCCAGGGCGAGGGCTTCCTCGTCGGTGTCGAACGGGGTGATGGCGACGACGGGGCCGAAGATCTCCTCCTGGAAGATCCGGGCGTCCGGGGCGACGTCGGCGAACACGGTGGGGGCGATGTAGTTGCCTTCCGGGAGGTGCTCCGGCCGGCCGCCGCCGGCCAGCAGCCGGCCTTCGGACTTGCCGATTTCGACGTAGGAGGCCACCTTGGCGTAGTGCTCCGGGTGGACCAGCGCGCCGACCTCGGTCTTGGGATCGTGCGGATCGCCGACCACGATGTTCCTGGCCCGGGCCGCGTACTTCTCGCAGAATTCCTCGTAGACGGCCCGTTCCACCAGGATGCGGGAGCCGGCCGTGCAGCGTTCGCCGTTGAGCGAGAAGACGCCGAAGAGGGCGGAGTCGATCGCGGCGTCGAGGTCGGCGTCGGCGAACACGACGCACGGTGACTTGCCGCCGAGCTCCATGGACAGGCCCTTGAGGTTGGCCGCGGCGTTGCGGAAGATCGTCTGGCCCGTGGTGGTCTCCCCGGTGAAGGAGATCAGCGGCACGTCCGGGTGCTTGACCAGGGCGTCGCCGGCTTCCTCGCCGAGGCCGTTGACGAGGTTGAACACGCCGTCGGGGAGGCCTGCATCCTTGAAGATCTGCGCCCACAGGGAGGCGGAGAGCGGGGTGAATTCGGCCGGCTTGAGCACCACGGTGTTGCCGGTGGCCAGGGCCGGGGCGAGCTTCCAGGACTCGAGCATGAACGGGGTGTTCCACGGGGTGATCAGGCCCGCGACGCCGATCGGCTTGCGGTTGACGTAGTTGATCTGGGCGCCGGGGACCTTCATGGCGTCGTCGAACTGGGCCACGATCAGGTCCGCGAAGAAGCGGAAGTTCTCGGCCGCGCGCAGGGCCTGGCCTTTGGCCTGGGTGATCGGAAGTCCGGTGTCGAAGGTTTCCAGTTCGGCCAGGCGCGCCTGCTGGGCCTCGACGGCGTCGGCGATCCGGTTCAGGATACGGGCGCGTTCGCGGGGCTTCATCTTCGGCCACGGGCCGCTGGTGAAGGCTTCGCGGGCGGCGGCGACGGCGAGGTCGATGTCCTCCTTCTGGCCGGCGGCGGCGGTGGCGTAGTTGGTGTTGGATACCGGGTCCAGGACGTCGAAGGTTGCCCCGCCCACGGAATCAACGAATTCGCCGTTGATGTAGTGCTGGATGTGGGTGGGAAGGTCCTGCGGAACGTAGTGGGTGGTGGTAACAGGTGCAGTAAACGTCATTGTTGTCTTCCTAACTAACTGGTAGTGCAACGCGGGGTCACTTACGGCCCATGGGCGGGGCCTTAATGGGCGCTAAGTGACCCCGCGTTGCTTTGGGCGAGGTACGCGTCCAGGGTGGCGCTGCGGTGGAGGCGTGCGGCCTTTTCGATCTCATCCGGGCTGGCACCGGTTTCGATGAGCTGCAGCAGGGCTTCGTGCTCGTCCACGGAGTCGTGCGCCCGTCCCGGGACAAAACGGAACGTGGAGGACCGCAGTGACGCGAGCCGGTTCCAGCCCCGGTGGACCAGGTCCAGGATGTGCGGGTTGGGGCAGTGCTCGAAGAGGATGCTGTGGAAGTCCTGGTTCAGCCGGGTGAACCGGACGGGATCGAAGTGCTGCAGGCAGTCGCGCATCTCGGCGTTGACGGCCCGGGCGCGGGCCACGTCCGCCTCCCCGATCAGCGGTGCGGACAGGGCCGTCGCGGCGCCCTCGACGATGCTGAGGGTCTGCATCGTGTAGAGGTACTCGGTGGGGTCGATCCCGGAGACGGTGGCGCCGACGTTCCGCTCGAACGTCACCAGCCCCTCGGCTTCGAGCCGGCGGATGGCCTCGCGCACCGGCACCACGCTGACGCCCAGGTCCTCGGCGATCTTCGCCAGCACCAGCCGGTAGCCGGGGGAGTAGGTCCCGTCCACGATCCGGGCCTTGACGGCCGCATAGGCCTGCTCGGACTTGCTGCCCGAGGCCCCGTTTCCAGCCGGCGTGCCTGCGGCGGTGGCCGTGTCAGTCATGTGCCTTGCCTGCTTCCATCGCTTCCCATTCCAAGTACCTGGCCCGCCATGCGGCGTTGAGGGGATAGAGGCCGTCCACGCTGTGGCCCTGCTGCACCATCTCGGCGATGAAGGTTTCCTCGCGTTCCTGGGCGATGGAGTCGTCCGCGAGTTCCTCGGCGAGGGCCGGCGGGATCACCAGGATGCCGTCGGCGTCGGCCACGATGATGTCCCCCGGCTGCACGGTGGTGCCGCCGCACGCGATGGTGATGTCGGTGTCCCACGGGATGTGCCGGCGGCCCAGCACGGCGGGATGCGGGTTGGCGTAGTAGGTGGGCATGTCCATGGCGGCCACGGCCGAGAAGTCACGCACGCCGCCGTCGGTGATGATGGCGGCGGCGCCGCGGACCTGGGCGCGCAGGGCCAGGATGTCGCCGATGGTGCCGGTGCCCTTTTCGCCGCGGGCCTCCATGACCAGGATCTCGCCCTCGTTGACGGAATCGATCGCCTTCTTCTGGGCATTGAAGCCGCCGCCGTGGGTCTTGAACAGGTCCTCGCGGTTGGGCACATAGCGCAAGGTCCGGGCCAGGCCCACGATCCGCCGCTCCGGACGGGTGGAGGTCAGGCCGTCAATGCTGACGTTGTTCAGGCCGCGCTTGCGCAGCTGGGAGGACAGGGTGGCCGTGCAGACGGACTCCAGCTTCGCCTTCAGCTCCGGGGCCAGGACACTGGCAGGGGCCGCCAAGCCGGCAGCTTCCCGGGACCCGTACGCTTCCTCCCGCTGCAGGTCATCAACCTCGGGCTGGGCACCAAAGTCCGCGAACGACGTCGTGCCTTCCTTCACGGTGGTGACCAGCCGGCCGGTGGACAGCGCACCATCAACGGTGCTGACTTCAACCTCGACGACGTCGCCCGGCTTGGCCACCGACGCGCCCGCGGGGGTGCCGGTGAGGATGATGTCGCCTTCTTCGAGAGTGAGCAGCTGGGACAGATCGGCGACCAGGCGGGCGAACGGGAAGAGCAGGTCCGCGGTGGTGTCGTCCTGGACCAGCTCGCCGTTGTGCCAGGTGCGGATTCTCAGCTGTTCCGGGTTGACGGTGTCGGCGGCGATGAGTCCCGGGCCCACGGGTGTGAAGCCGTCGCCGCCCTTGGACCGCAGGTTCGAGCCCTTGTCCGCGTAGCGGAGGTCGTAGACGCCGAGGTCGTTGCTGGCCGTGACCCACTCGACATGGCTCCACGCGTCCTCGAGGCCCACGCGGCGGGCGGGCTTGCCGATGATCAGGGCGATCTCGCCCTCATAGCCGAGGAGTTCGCAGCCGGCCGGGCGTTCCACTGGTGAACCGCTGAGCGCCAGGGAGGACGGGGGCTTTAGGAAGTAGGAGGGCTGCTCCGGCGTGCGGCCGCGCTGGGCTGCCCGGCTGGGGTAGTTGAGATGCACCGCGATGACCTTGCGGGCCGCGGCCAGGATGTGGTCGGTGACCTGTTCCAAGTTTCACTCCTCATCGAGTACGAAATCGTATACGATAACTATCACCCGGCGACCGGGGGATCGTCAACCCCCTGTTTTCCGGGAGTTTTCAAGACACTTGTAACCCGCGTCATATCTGCCGTACAGTTTTGGATCAAAGGTTCGTTTCTATTATCGAACACGTCGTTCTGATATCGAACACAAAACACGGCGATTGACCGCCACACAACGAAGTGAGGAAAGCCCGTGCATTTCCACCACCACGGTTACGTATCCGGTGACCCGCGAGTCCAGCCGGCCGCCGGCGTCGGCGTCGATCGGCCCACGCAACTTCCCGACGAGGTTGACGTGCTCATTGTGGGCACCGGCCCCGCGGGCATGCTCACCGCCGCCCAACTGTCCCAGTTCCCCGGCATCACCACGCGCATCGTGGAGCGCCGCGGCGGGAGGCTGGAGATCGGACAGGCCGACGGCATCCAGGCCCGGAGCGTCGAAACCTTCCAGGCCTTCGGCTTCGCCGAGCGGATCATCGCCGAGGCCTACCGGATCACCGAGATGGCGTTCTGGAAGCCGGACCCCCGGAACCCCTCGAACATCGTCCGTGCCGCCCGCACCCTCGATGACCCGGCCGGGATCAGCGAATTTCCGCACCTCATTGTCAACCAGGCCCGTGTCCTGGATTACTTCGGCGAGTTCATGGCGAATTCCCCCGCGCGGATGGCGCCGGACTACGGCTACGAGTTCCGCGGCCTGGAAGTCGGCGAGGGGGACTACCCCGTCACTGTGACGCTCGCTCACACGTCCGGCCCCGACGAGGGCCGGGAACGTGTGGTCCGGGCCAAGTATGTCGTGGGCGCGGACGGTGCGCGCAGCAAGGTGCGGGAGTCCATCGGCTGCACCATGGCCGGCGACCAGGCCAACCATGCCTGGGGAGTCATGGACGTGCTGGCCAACACGGACTTCCCCGATATCCGCCTCAAGTGCGCCATCCAGTCCCATGACGGCGGCAGCATCCTGCTGATCCCGCGCGAGGGCGGCCACCTGTTCCGCATGTACGTCGACCTCGGCGAAGTCGCCGCGGACGATCGCGGTGCCGTTCGCAAGACCACCATCGAGCAGATCATCGCCAAGGCCAACGCGATCATCCATCCCTTCACCGTTGACGTCCGCAACGTGGCGTGGCACAGCGTCTACGAGGTGGGCCACCGCCTCACCGACCGGTTTGACGACGTCCTCCCGGCGGAGCTCGGCACCCGCACGCCGCGGGTGTTCATTACCGGCGACGCCTGCCACACGCACAGCGCCAAGGCCGGCCAAGGCATGAACGTCTCCATGCAGGACGGCTTCAACATCGGCTGGAAGCTCGGCCATGTGCTTGAGGGCCGCAGCCCGGAGAGCCTGCTGTCCACCTATTCGGCCGAGCGCCAGGTCATCGCGAAGAACCTCATCGACTTCGACAAGGAGTGGTCGACGCTCATGGCGAAGAAGCCCGAGGAGTTCAACAGCCCCTCCGAGCTCGAGGACTTCTACGTCAGTACCGCCGAGTTCCCCGCCGGCTTCATGACCCAGTACGCACCCTCCATGCTCATCGGCGGCCGGGCGCACCAGGAACTGGCCACCGGGTTCCCCATCGGCAAGCGCTTCAAGTCCGCGCCGGTCGTGCGGGTCTGCGACACGAATCCGCTGCACCTCGGTCACCAGGCCGCGGCGGACGGACGCTGGCGCATCTACGTCTTCGCCGACGGGTCAGCGGCCGGCACCCCGTCGCCCACGACGGACTTCGCCGCGTGGCTGGCCAACGCGCCGGACTCGCCGCTTGCCGCCACACCCAAGGGCGCCGACGCCGACGCCTGGTTCGACGTCAAGGTCATCTACCAGCAGGACCACACGGGCATCGACATCGGCAACGTCCCGGCGGTGTTCAAGCCGGAGGTCGGCCCGTTCAAGCTCACCTATCTGGAGAAGGTTTACGGCACCGACCCGGCGGCGGACATCTTCGAGCTGCGGGGGATCGACCGCGGCGGCGTGGTGGTGGTGGTGCGCCCGGACCAGTACGTGGCGAACGTCCTGCCGCTGACGGCGACGGCGGAGCTCGCCGCGTTCTTCGCGCCCCTCTTGCGAGCAGGACAGCCTCAGTCGGTGTGACCCGAAGGTGCGCGGTCTGACGCGCCCGCTGCGCTGACCACGCGGGGGGCGCGTCCAGGCCCGTTGCCCACGCCGATTCCGCTGCGGAAAACGTCCCATGACGCGGCGCCGGTCCAGCGCTACGGGTATCGCCGTAGCGCTGGACCGGTAGCGCGTCACCAGTCCGGATCCGTAGCGAATTCAGCTTGTGGCGGCGTGCCCCGCCCGATAGTCGGCGGCCGCATAGACGCCCAGGATGCGCACCTCGGTGGTGAAGAACTCAAGCTCCTCAAGTGCCAGGCGGACCGGAAGGTCGTCGGGGTGGCCCTCGACGTCGGCCATGAACATGGTGGCGGCGAATTCGTTGCCCACCATGTAGCTTTCCAGCCGTGTCATGTTCACGCCGTTCGTGGCAAAACCGCCAAGCGCCTTGAAGAGTGCGGAGGGAACGTTGCGCACCCGGAAGAGGAAGCTGGTCACCGCCGGTCCCGGCAGCGCTGCCCGGGGCGGAAGTTCCCTTTCCGGTGCAAGAACCACGAACCGGGTGGTGTTTGAAGGGTCATCCTCCACCCGCGAAGCCAGCACCTCCAGACCGTAAATGCGGGCAGCGAGCGGGGGAGCGAGGGAGAGTTTCCGCGGATCGTTCCACTCGCGCACTTCACGGGCAGAGCCAGCAGTATCGCCGGCGATGACGGGGCGCAGTCCCGCCTCCCGGATGAGGCGCCGGCACTGGCCCAATGCGTGAATGTGGCTGTGTACCTCGGTGGCGCCTTCGATCGTGCTGCCGGCGATGCCCAGCAGGTCGAAATGGATGGGAAGGAAATACTCGCCCACGATCTGGAGGTGGGACTGGGGCAGCAACACGTGGATGTCTGCCACCCGCCCGGCGATCGAGTTCTCGATCGGAATCATCGCCAGCTCGGCATCTCCGCTGGAGACCAGTTCGAAGGCGTCCTCGAAGCTGGCGCACGGAACGCTTTCGTGTTCCGGAAACATCTCGGCGCACGCAATGTTGGAGTTGGCGCCGGGCTCACCCTGGTACGCAATTTTCTGGGCCATGGACGGTATGGTTTCACGCCCAGCCCCCGCCAGCCCAAGTAAGTCGCAGCAGGGGCCGTTTTGAGGGCTCATAACGGCCCCTGCTGCGAGTCAGTTGGGATACAGGTGCTTGGCGAAGTGGTCCTCGATCCGCCGCCATGCCTCAGGCGCGGACTGCGGATCCGGTTTCATTCCCATGACACGGAACAGCGGACGCAGGGCCCTCGGGCCGGTTGCCACATCGTTGAGGAAGCCGTGCCCGGCGTGCGGGAACTCCTTGATGTCGTTCTCCACGCCCAGCCGGTCCAGCACGGACGCGAGTTTCGCCGCTTCGCCAGGCAGGCTGCGGTCCTTGCCGCCGAAATTGGCCACGATCGGGCAGGCACCGGCCAGGGCTTCCTCGGGGTTTTTGGGACGCCGGCCGTAGTTGACGGCCGCCGCGTCGAAGTGGTCATTGGCCAGAAGCAGGGCAAAGCCGCCGCCCATGCAGAAGCCGATCACGCCGATCTTGCCCGTGGTCCGGCCGGACTCCTGCAGCCAGTCCCGGGCGGTCGCCAGGTCGGTGAAGGTCCGGCCCTCGCCCGCCGCCAGCGCACGCATCGTGGCCACAAGGCACCGGCGGGCGCCGCCGTCGCTGAACAAGTCAACGGCCAGCGTCAGGTAGCCCGCCGCCGCCATTCGGTTGGCGTGGCGGACGGTGATGTCGTTGAGGCCGAAGACTTCGTGGATCATCAGGACGGCCGGAAACGGCCCGTCACCCTCCGGGGCCGCCAGGTAGCCGCGCAGCACCGGCGAGCCTCCGGCGGCAGCGCTGGCCTCGCTCAGGTCGACGTTGCTGAGATCCCGGCCGGCGGGCTGGCCTTGGTTTGCCGCTGTCCGTGCCATGCTGTCTCCTTCGTCGGCTGGTTGGTGCCATTCTTGCAGGATGTTTGCCCGGCTCCGCGGAGCGGGCACAAAAAAGCGGCGCCGGACATCCCCCAAAGGAAAGTCCGGCGCCGCAAGCTTTGAAGGACTAGTCCTTCTTGAAAGCGTCCTTGACGTTTTCGCCGACCTTCTTCGCGTCGGCCACAACCTGGTCGCGCTGGCCTTCGGCCCGCAGCTGGTCGTTATCAGTGGCGTTTCCCGCAGCTTCCTTGGCCTTGCCGCCCAGGTGCTCCGCTTCGTTCTGAATCTTGTCTCCGATACCCATGGTGCAGGCCACCTTTCGTTTCCGGTAGAAAATCAACGTCCATTCAGACTAACACAAAGCATGCTTACTAATTCAAGGGGTGTGAAGGGATGAACTTTTCCGGGAGGCGCGCTTTCGGGGCTAGGCTCGAGGGCATGGACCAGAAGACCACTCTCACGCAGCACATCAATGCTCCGGCGGACTCGGTCTGGGCAGTGGTGTCGGACATTCCCGGATCCGCCGCAACCCTGTCCGGCGTCGATGCGATCCAGATGCTCACCGACGGACCCTACGGCGCGGGCACCCGCTGGAAGGAAACCCGCACCATGATGGGGCGCTCGGAAACTGTGGAAATGTGGGTTTCCCACTCCGAGGCGCCGTCACAGGGCCGGGCCGGCAGCACCACAGTGAAAGCCCTCCAGGGCGGCGCCGACTACACCTCGCGGTTCGCCCTGGCGGAGCGCGACGGCGGCACGGATCTCACCTTGACGTTCGGCGCCGAACTCATCAAACCCACCCGGTTCAGCAAAGTCATGCTCACCGTGTTCGGTCCGCTCGGCATGCGCATCACCCGCAAGGCGCTCGCGAAAGACCTGGCGGAAATCGCGGCCAAGGCCGAGTCCCTCTGATGGTCCGGCACGCCGCGGCGGCCAAAGCGCCCAAGGTCACCGCACCCCGCCTCGCGCCCGTGCGGCCGGGGGAGCTGCGGGACGACCCTGCTCCTGACATCCGGCGCGGCGAACGGTACGACGGCGTCCGGTACAGCCGCGCGTCGGCCGACGGCCTGGAGCTCAACGGCACGGACTTCGCCGAGTGCGAATTCACGGGTGTGTCCTTCAATGAGACCCAACTGCGCGGCGCCACCTTCCGTGACTGCATCCTCACCGAGGTCTACGCCCCGGTGTTCACCGCCGCCAGGACCAGCCTGCGCGATGTGGAAATCGGCAACCCCCGCTGGGGATCGGCGGAGCTTTACGAAAGCGGCTGGCAGTCCGTGCGGATCGACGGCGGCAAGCTTGACTACGTGAACCTGCGCGGGTCCAAGCTCACGGACGTGCAGATCAGCGACTGCATCATCAACGAGCTGGACCTGGGCTCCTGCACCGCCACACGGGTCGCCCTGAAGAACTGCACGATCGGCGCCCTGGACTTCACCGGCGCCAGGCTCAAGGACTTCGACCTCCGGGGTACGGACTTCCGCACGATCAGTGGCCTGGGCAGCCTGACCGGCCTTGTGGTCGATGACTACCAGCTCACCCTGTTAGCGCCGCTGCTTGCGGCCCATCTGGGCGTCGTCGTCGCGTAATCCGGCGGCATCCGGTTGACCCGTTTCCCCCGCCGTGTAATCTTTATAGAACGAACGGTCGGTAAATTACTCTGCTGCCGGCCCCGCTTTCTTGGTGAAGGATGTTCTCATGGTCGAGGCTTTTCTTGTTGGCGGTGCCCGCACCCCGGTCGGCCGCTACGGCGGCGCCCTTTCCGCAGTCCGCCCCGATGACCTGGCCGCGCTGGTGGTCCGCGAGGCCGTGGTCCGCGCCGGCGTCGACCCGGACAGCATTGACGAGGTGATCCTCGGCAACGCCAACGGCGCCGGCGAAGAGAACCGCAACGTGGCCCGGATGGCCACCCTCCTGGCCGGGCTGCCGCTCCACATCCCCGGCATCACCGTGAACCGGCTTTGCGCCTCCGGCCTCAGCGCCATCATCATGGCCAGCCACATGATCAAGTCCGGCGCTGCCGACATCGTGATCGCCGGCGGCGTCGAATCCATGAGCCGGGCGCCATGGGTCCAGGAAAAGCCGCGGACGGCCTTCGCCAAACCGGGTGAAATCTTCGACACTTCCATCGGCTGGCGCTTCGTCAATCCGCAGTTCACGAAGGGCGAGCTCTCCCGGGACGGCAAGATGACCTACTCCATGCCGGAGACGGCAGAGGAAGTGGGGCGGGTCGACGGCATCTCCCGGGAGGACGCCGATGCCTTCGCTGTCCGGTCCCACGAGCGCGCCCTCGCGGCCATTGCCGCCGGCCGCTTCGCCGACGAAATCGTCCCCGTGACCGTCAAATCCCGCAAGGGCGAGACGGTCGTGGACACCGACGAGGGTCCCCGCGCCGGCACCACCATGGACGTCCTTGCCGGACTGCGGCCCGTCGTCAAGGGCGGCTCGATCGTCACCGCCGGCAACTCCTCCACCCTCAACGACGGCGCCTCCGCCATCATCGTGGCCTCTGAGGCAGCGATCCGGAAGCTTGGCCTCACGCCGCGGGCCCGCATCATCGACGGCGCCTCGGCCGGCTGTGAGCCCGAAATCATGGGCATCGGCCCGGTCCCGGCGACGCAGAAGGTGCTCGCCCGTTCCGGGCTCAGCGTCGGTGACCTCGGCGCCGTCGAACTCAACGAAGCATTCGCCACCCAGTCCCTGGCCAGCATGCGCCGGCTCGGCCTGGACCCGGACATTGTCAACCGCGACGGCGGCGCGATATCGCTGGGCCATCCGCTGGGCTCGTCCGGGTCGCGGATCGCGATCACGCTGTTGGGCCGGATGGAACGCGAGGACGCCAAGATCGGCCTCGCCACCATGTGCATCGGCGTCGGCCAGGGCACGGCCATGCTGCTGGAGCGCGTGTAGTGGCGGCCCCGGTGATCGACACGGCCGGCTTCGGGACGCTCCTGGTCGAGGAGCGCGAGGACCGTATGGTGGTGGTGCTCAACCGCCCCGAGGTCCGCAACGCGATCGACCAGCAGATGGTCGACGAACTCCATGCCGTCTGCGCCCGTCTCGAGCAGCACCCCAAGGTCCTCATCATCGCCGGCGCGGACGGGGTGTTCGCCTCCGGCGCCGACATCGGACAGTTGCGCGAACGCCGCCGGGACGACGCCCTGCAGGGGATCAACTCCACTATCTTCGTCCGGATCGCCAAGCTGCCGATGCCCGTCATTGCAGCCCTGGACGGCTTCTGCCTCGGCGGCGGCGCCGAACTGGCGTACGCCGCCGATTTCCGGATCGGCACCCCGTCGGTCCGGATCGGCAACCCCGAAACGGGGCTCGGCATCCTGGCCGCGGCCGGTGCCAGCTGGCGCCTCAAAAAGCTCGTCGGGGAGCCGGTAGCCAAGGAAATGCTGCTCGCCGGCACCGTGCTCCGCGCCGATCGCGCCCTCGCCGTCAACCTCATCACCGAAATCCATGAACCGGCTGAGCTGATGGCCGCGGCCCACAAGCTCGCCGACCGGATCGCCACCCAGGACCCGCTCGCCGTCCGGATCACCAAATCCGTCTTCCACGCCCCGGCCGAGGCGCATCCCCTCATCGACCAGCTGGCGCAGGGAATCCTTTTCGAATCCCAGGCCAAATTCGACCGCATGCAGGCCTTCCTGGACAAGAAGGCCGATAAGAACGCCGCCAAGAAATCTGACCAGAACCCCGCCAAAGATTCCGAAGAGAAGAAATAGACATGGGCAACTCCGAACTTCCCGCCAACCTCCCCGCCGGTGACCTCCCCGAGTTCGTCGGGGTTCTCGGCGGCGGCCGCATGGGCGCCGGCATCGCCCACGCTTTCCTGATCAAGGGAGCCAATGTCCTGGTCGTGGAGCGCGACGACGCCTCGGCCGAGGCCGCCCGCGAGCGCGTCGAGTCCGCCGCCGCCAAGAGCATCGAGCGCGGCGCCCTGGACGGCAACCTGGACGAGATGGTCTCCCGGCTCACCGTCACGGTGGACTACGACGACTTCGCGGGCCGCCAGCTGGTGGTGGAGGCCGTTCCGGAGGACTGGGACCTGAAGGTCACCGCCCTGCGCGGCATCGAGGAACGGCTCGCCGACGACGCCTACCTCGCCTCCAACACCTCATCGCTGTCCGTCAACGGGCTGGCCCGCGAGCTGAAGCGGCCACAGAACTTCCTGGGCCTGCACTTCTTCAACCCGGTGCCCGCGTCGACGCTCATCGAAGTGGTCCTCGGCGAGCAGACCTCCAACGCACTGGCCCGGGCCGCCCGCGGGTGGGTCGAGGCCCTCGGCAAGACCGCCGTCGTGGTCAACGATGCCCCCGGCTTCGCCTCCTCCAGGCTGGGCGTCGCCATAGCGCTCGAAGCGATGCGCATGGTGGAAGAGGGAGTGGCCACCGCCGAGGACATCGACAACGCCATGGTCCTGGGCTACAAGCACCCCACGGGCCCGTTGCGGACCACCGACATCGTGGGTCTGGACGTGCGCCTCGGGATCGCGGAATACCTCCAGTCCACTCTGGGCGAGCGGTTCGCTCCGCCGCAGATCCTCCGCGACAAGGTGGCGCGCGGGGAACTGGGCCGCAAGTCCGGCAAGGGCTTCTTCGACTGGAACGGCTGACCCCGACGGCGCGGTCCCGGCAGGCCCGACGCCGCCGGGCCCGCAGCCACCGGGAACCGGGTCCGCCGTGCCGACCGCACCGGACGCCACGCCGTCGCCCTAGGATGGTCCCGTGAACCGCATTCATCCCACCACGCTCACCGGAAAATACGTCGTCCTGGAACCGCTCAGCCAGGCCCACCATGACGGCCTCGTGGACGCGGTGCGCGACGGCGAACTGTGGAAGCTCTGGTACACCGGGGTCCCCGCGCCGGAGGGAATGGCCGCGGAGATTGACCGCCGGCTCACCCTCCAGGAGCAGGGATCCATGCTGCCGTTCGCCACGCGGCTGATCGATCCGGCCACCGGCGACCCCGGCGCGGTCATCGGCATGACCACGTACATGAACATCGACGCCGATACGCCGCGCGTCGAGATCGGCTCCACCTGGAACGCCGCATCCACGCACGGCAGCGGCACCAACCCGGACTCCAAGTTGCTGCTGCTGCGGCACGCCTTCGAGATGCTGGGCTGCCCCGCCGTCGAGTTCCGGACCCACTGGCTCAACCACCAGTCCCGCGACGCGATCTCCCGGCTGGGCGCCAAACAGGACGGCGTGCTGCGCAGCCACTCCCGCAGCAGTGACGGCGCGCTGCGGGACACGGTGGTCTTTTCCATCCTCGAGCACGAGTGGCCCATGGTCCGCAACGGCCTCGAAGCCCGGCTGGCCAAGCGGCGCTAGTGTGCCGAGTAGGCCTTGGCCGCGTTAAGCGATGCGAAGTACGCCTCGTAGCCCCTGGCGTTCGGGTGGAAGTTTTCCGGACTGGCCGGGGCCCAACGATCGAGATTGATCCACGGGGCCGCAGAGTTGACGCCGTGCCCGGCGAAGGCGGCCCGGACATCGACGTACTCCGCTCCAGTGGCCCGGGCAGCGGCGGCGATGGAGCCGTTCAGGCCGTCAGCCAGGTGCGTGGCCTTGTAGATGAACCGGGACATCGAATCAGTCTGGCCGGGGGCGACCGGATCGTAGAGGTAGGGGTAGCCCGTCACCACAACGTTGGCGTTGGGCGCGGCAGCCTTCACGCGCTGGATCATCGCGGTCACGTCACCGGCCAGTTGATGGCTGGAGATCTCGTCCTCCGCGTAGGCGCTTGCAGCTTCGCACAGGGGGTCCGCGGCGGGATTGACGATGGCAGCGCTGCAGGAGGCGAGGATTTCCGCAAACCGGAGATTGTTGCCGCCAGCAGTGATGGTGACGAGCCCGGTGGTCCTGTTCAGCCGCCTCAGCTGGGTGTCAACGACGTCCTGGGTCGTCTTGCCGCTGCAGGCGGCGTTGGCGACCAGGTTGATGGTATTGGTGTGGGCAGTGAGTTCGGAATAGCTGTTCCCGCTGCGGTAGCAATCATCCAAGTACGGCCCCGCCCCCAGCCCGGCTGCGTAGGAGTCGCCCAGCGCGATGTACCTGGTCTTGTCCACGGCCTGCGCCGGCACCGCAGCCAAACCGGCCGCCATAGCCAGAGCGGCGAGGCCGGCCGACAGAGCCGTTCGCCGGCGTCGAAGCTTTAGAGTTCCCACGGTGTTCTCCTCAGTAGCACGCTGGTTTCAGCTCGCGTGCCGTGAAAACGAGTCTCGAAGGGGTGTCAGTCCCGGCAGGTGAATTCAAAAGGACCCCGGCGGCTACCGGGTTCACCGCCGCCCCATGCGGAAGCGAGAACGCCACACCATCCCAATAGTCCCATTGTGTATAACGTTTGTGAATCCCGCCGTGGATCAGCGCCCGTGCGTGTGCTTAGCTTTCTGGATGACGATTCCTGCCGCGCCGGGTGGCCACGCCAAGGGTATGACAGTGCCCGGGGCGATGGTGTGGGACGGGGCAGTCAACGCGTGGCACGTGGCCGGGGACGTGTTCCGCATGGGACGCCGGGAGTGGCTCACCGAGGCCGGCTGGCAGCAGGCGTACGACGGCGGCATCCGGACTGTCATTGATCTCCGCAACCAGGAAGAGGTCCGGCGCCGCGAGACCGATCCGCAAGTGAGCGCGTCGACCCTTGCGGCGTTCGACGTCGTGCATGCCCCCACCGAAGACCCGGCCAACAGCGAATTCCGCGAACTTTGCGCTCCCTACCTGAACGATCCGGCGTCGTATGCGGACAATGCCCGGATCTTCCCCGAGAAGCTCGCCGGCGTCTTCAAAGCGGTGGCCGCCGCAGAGGGCGGGGTGATCATCCACTGCTCCGCCGGACGCGACCGGAGCGGCATGATCGCCGCCATGCTCCAAGACCTCGCCGGAGCGGGCGAGGAGGCCATTGCCAGGGGCTATGAGCGCGCCATGCGGGGCATCAACGAACACCACCGGGTGTCGGGGGTCCCGCATCCGCATGAGCGGTATCTGCCCGAGGAAGTTCTCGCACCGCTGCTCGAAGCGCGGCTGGAAAGCCTCCTGCGGTTCGTTCGCCACGTGAAGACCGGGGATTTCTTACGCCACAATGGCATAACGGACCGGGAGTTGGCTGCCATTCTGGCCAAGCTCGGCAGATAGGGTAGCGGAGTGAAGACTCCGAAGTTCCAGCCCATGATGCGGGCCGCCGCGGCCCTCGCGATTGCGCTGGCCGGCGCCTGGCCTGCCGGTGTGGTGACTGCCGTCCCGGCCGTGGCGGAAACCGGCACCCCGGCGCCGGCCCCGTCGCCGGCCCCGTCACCGTCGCGGGCAGCGGCTGGCGCGTCGACGTCGTCCTCGCCGGTCCCGACAACGACCCCATCCCCGGCGGACGCTTCTCCGGCGCCCGCTGCCCCGCTCATCAGCGATGCCGGCCTCGCCGAGGCCGTGCGGCGGGACCTCGGCATGACCCTGGCGGAATTCAACGCCGCAGGGGCACTGGCACGGCGGGCCGCCGACGCCGCCCCCTCCCTGCGCGCCCTCCCCGGCTACGTGGGGATCAGCCTCGACGGCGGCAAGATTTCGGTCGAGGGCGACAGCCCGGAACTTCGGGCCCGTGTGGCCGAACTGAACCGCGCTGCCGAACTGAACCCTGCTGAACTAAACCCTGCTGCCGAACTGAACCAGGCCGGTCGGGCCGTCTTCGTGCTGGCCGCCCCCGCAGCCGCCGCGGCGGTCCCCTCGGCCGCGGAGCTTCTGGCTTCCAGCACCCAGCAGCTGCTCGAGGCCTACGTCCGCGAGGTCGGCGCCGCCGGGCTGCAGGCCGTCACCTACACCAGCGGCCACTTCGTCATCCGCACCGGCGGCACCACCACGGCGCAATCCGTCCCGGCCTCCGGCTCCCTTCCCGCCTCCGGCTTGGACGTGCAGCCGGCCGCAATACCGGGGGCGAAGCCTAAGATGTCCGCGGCGGAGTTCGTGGCCCGCTACGCCAATGTGGCGTTGGAACAAGGATCGCGGATTTCCACGGAACAGGACGTCTTTGGCGGCCAGGGCTACATCATTGACGGCCGTACCGTGTGTTCGGCCGGATTCGGAGCCTTCGGCCCTGCGGGCGAGCCCCTCGTCCTGACGGCCGGACACTGTGCCGCTGACGGCGAGGCGAAGCAGGCCGAGATTGAAGATCCAGCCGGGGCGCCCGCGGCCGGCGGGGCCGGTTCGGGCGCGGCCTCCGGCGTCTTGGGAACTTTCGGGTTCAGCCAATTCGGCGGTCCAGGCAACTCCAAAATGGCGGCGGACGGGAGCAACGTCGGCACGGACATCGCCGTCCTCCAGGGCATCAGGAGCGGGGTGGACCTCCAGCCCGCCGTCACCCGGTGGGACAACCCCGCCGATCCCGGGCCCACGTCCGTGAAGATCGTCGGCACGGTGGCGCCGTTCCCGGGCCAACCCGTGTGCCGGTCCGGACGGAGCCTCGGTTGGTCGTGCGGCACCGTGGACTCGGTGGGAAAGTGGGTGATCGCCGGGCCGAACTCCCTGCCGCCGGACTACGACAACGATCTCCGGGCGCTGAGCGGCTTCGATTCCACCACGGTCAAGTCGCGCCCCGGAGATTCGGGCGGCCCGTGGATCAGCGGAAACTTCGCCGTCGGCATGCACACCGGGGCGGAAAGCGACGGCGGCGTACAGACCCGCGCCATCGCGACCACGCTTGAGGACGCCGCCGGCCGGATCCCGGGAGGCGTCCAGCTGCAGCTGTTCCTGACCAAGCCAACGCTGACGGCGGATGCCCACGGAACTGTCATGGCCGGGGAGCCGATTACGGGGCACATCGATGCCGGTCCGGCCTCCGTGGTGGCTCCGAATTCCAAGGTCCGTATCACCGTTCAAGGCCAAAAAACCGGCAGGCCGTTGGACGTGCCCGTCGACGCGTCGGGAAACTGGCAGTTCCCCGCACCGTCGTCGGCCGGGCGGTTCAAGTTCTCCGCTGAAACCGTGAACGGCTTCAGCCGTTCCGGGGCAGTTTCCCTGTCCGTGGACGTGTCCCGCCTCGCGGCTCCGGCCATCACTTCACCGGCAGACAGCCAGGCGGACGGCCCGGCGCTGACCCCCATTGACACGATCGAGGGCACTGGGGAGGCCGGCCGCACGGTGCGGCTTTCAGGCGACTTCACCGGGACCGGGCTGGTCGCCGCAGACGGCCGCTGGAGCATCAACGTGGCCGATCAGCCGGTGTTTGGAAAAGTCTCGGTCACGGCGGTGCTCACGGCCCCCGGAGAAGTGGACAGCCGCCCGGCCACCGGCAGTTTCACCGTGATTCCGCCGGCTCCGGCGGTATCGAGCATCCGGGACGGCAGCCACCTCCGCCAGGAGGAACCGCCCTCGGGCATCTCCGGCACCGCCGTTGACGGTGCCGACGTGAGGGTATCCGTGGACGGGGTGCCCGTCGGCTCCGCGCAGGCCGGCTCCGCCGACGCAGAGGCCGGGGGTGCAGGGGCCAGGGCTGCCCTTCAGGCACGGATTCCGCGGGACCTGGCCGGGGGCGCCAGATGGAGTGTTCCGTTCCCCGCGGGCCTGGCTGCCGGAGCCCACACGCTGACGGTTACACAGGCCATTGATGCTGTCGCCTCGCGTCCGGCCGAAGTGGCGTTCACAGTCGACGCCGCGCCCGTTTCCGCCGGCACGCCGGACGAGCCGCCGGCCGTCCAGCCGCCGGGAACTTCCGTGCAACAGCCGGCCGCCCAGCAACCGGCAGGCCCGGCCCAACAGCCAGTCGCCCAGCAACCAGGAGCTCCCGCACACGTGCCCATCCCGCCGTCGGACGCCGCAGCCACGGCGGGCGGCACTGCACCGGACGCCGCGTCGTCCGGAAATGCAGACCAGCTGGCCAGCACCGGTGCCGGCGGGCTGCTGCCCGTCGCCGGCCTCGGTGCCGGCGCGCTGCTGCTCGGCGCGGCCTTCGTGGCGTTCGGCCGGCGTCGGACTGTGCGTTAGAGGCGGTGCGTTAGGGGCTGTGCGCTAACTTCCGCGAACCGCCGAGGTTACTGGAAGTCGGCCAGCCAGAGATCCGGGCCGAAAACCTCGTATTGAATGTCCTTGGCCGGTACGCCACCAGCAATCAGGGCGCTCCGGACCGACTTCAGGAACGGCAGGGGACCGCAGAGGTAGTACTCGGCGTCGTCGGGGAGTTCCACGTCGCTGACATCCATGAAACCGGTGAAGGCGGATCCGGACTCCCCGCCGGCCTCGGCGGGAGCCAGGAACCATGTCTTCAAGGTCCCATCGGCGAGTTTCGCTAGATCCTCTGTGACCTGCGCGCGGAGCGGGAAGGATGCCTCGCTGTCATCGGCATGCAGGAGCATCACCTGGCGCTGGGAACCTGACTGCACGAGGTGGGAGAGCATCCCGGCCATGGGAGTGATGCCGATTCCGGCGCTAGCCATGACCAGGGGACGGTCCGTGTACTCGAGCACGACGTCACCGAACGGTGCCGAGAGCACCACGTCGTCGCCCACCCGGACATCGTTGTGGAGCAGCGTGGACATCTCGCCGTCGGGAGTCTCGAGGCCATGGACCCGTTTGACCGCGAACTGCCGGTGCTGCCCGTCGTCGGCCTTGGTGAGGCTGTATTGCCGGGGCTGCTGCACGCCGTCCGGCATGGTCATCTTGATCGTCACGTACTGCCCCGGCAGGGACGGCTTGACGGCGCGCTCGTCGGTCCGTTCGACGACGAACGAGACGACGTCGTCCGTCTCCTGGATCCGGCGCACTACCTTCCAGGTCCGCCAGATGGTCTCGGGGGAGAGGTGCACAGCGTTGTACAGCCCCCGCTCCTTGTTGATGAGCAGGTTCGCCATCAGCCAGTAGACCTCGTCCCAGGCGGCGGCGACCTCCGGAGTGACGGCATCCCCGAGGACATCGACGATCGCCCACATGAGGTGGTCGTGGACAATCTGGTACTGGTCCGGGCTGAGTCCCAGCGAGACGTGTTTGTGGGCCACCCGGGAGAGCAGATGGTCCGGCACCTGATCCGGATTCTCCACGAGCATGCCGGCGAATGCCGCGATGGATCCGGCGAGCGCCTGCTGCTGCCGGCCGTCCGCCTGGTTCCCACGGTTGAAGAGCCCGTCCAAGAGATCCGGCTGTGCCTCGAACATATGTTTGTAGAAGCGCTTGGCGATCTCCTCGATATGCTCGCCGACCACGGGAAGCGTTGCCTGGATGACGGGAAGTGAGGTGTCTGAGAGCATGGTGGATCCCTTCCGGTGCGACCGGTGATACCCGGCGGTGCCGGGCGACTCAGCACTTCCAAGCTAACAGCCCGGGCAGCAGGCCTTCCGGGCCGATCGGCCCTACAACAGCGGGGGGATCGGTGCAGGAAGCCTTGGCCCGGGCTAGGGCTTGCGGTCCAGCAGCAGGTTGGTGATCCGCAGCGTGCAGAGCCGCTGGCCGGTCTCGTTGGTGATCAGCACTTCGTGGGTGGTCAGCGTGCCGCCGAGGTGGATAGGGGTTGCCGTGATGGTGATGGTCCCCTCCCGGGCCGATTTGTGATGCGTGGCCGAGACGTCCACGCCCACGGCGGTCTTGCCGAGGGTGCTGGCGTGGATGACGGCGGCCCAGGACCCCACGGCCTCGCCCACGGCCAGCGAGGCGCCGCCGTGCAGCAGCCCGAAGGACTGCCGGTTTCCCTCCACCGGCATGGTCGCCACCACCCGGTCCACGGACTCCTCGACGATCTTCACGCCCATCTTCTCGTCGAGTTCCCCGAGGGTGATCTTCCACAACTCGGTGCTGCCGGTCTCGGGCGTCATAGCGTCTCCTTTGTTGCCGGCCGGCGGAGGGTCCGGCCGGTCGGTGCCGCCGCGGCTAGTGTGCGGCAGGCCTCATTCATGTACTCTAGATCATATTACCGAACGGACGGTCAGTAATGTTCCGGCCGTGTTGATCTTGCTCCCCCGTTGGAAGGACCCGTCAACGATGACCACCACAGCCGCACCCGCAGTAGACACTGTAGAGATCGTTCCCAGCTTCATCCGGGGTTCCTGGTGGACTCCCGACGCCGCCTCCGCCGCCGGCGCGGCGCCGGTCCTGGACGCCAGCACCGGCGAGCTCCTGGCCAGGGTGAGCACCGAGGGGCTCGACCTCGCCGCCGTCGTGGACTACGGCCGCACCACCGGGCAGGCGGAACTTGGCAAGCTGACCTTCCACCAGCGCGCCCTCAAGCTCAAGGAACTGGCGCAGTACCTCAATGGCCGCCTCGAGGAGTTCTACGAACTCTCGGCGCAGACCGGCGCCACCAAGATCGACTCCATGATCGACATCGACGGCGGGATCGGCGTGCTGTTCACGTTCGGGTCCAAGGGCCGGCGGGAGCTTCCCAACTCCCAGGTGGTGGTGGACGGACCCATGGAGGTATTGTCCCGGGACGGTTCGTTCGCCGGCGAGCACATCTACACCCGCATCCCCGGCGTCGCCGTGCAGATCAACGCCTTCAACTTCCCGGTGTGGGGCATGCTGGAAAAGCTCGCCCCTGCCTTCATCGCCGGCGTCCCCACCATCGTCAAGCCGGCCACGCCCACGGGCTACGTGGCTGCGGCCGTGGTCAAGGCGATCGACGAATCCGGCATCCTGCCCAAGGGCTCGCTGCAGCTCATTTCCGGCTCCGTCCGCACCCTGCTGGACCACCTGGACTACCGCGACCTCGTGGCCTTCACCGGCTCCGCCTCCACCGCCAACACGCTGAAGTCCCACCCCAACGTGGTCAAGGGCGGTGTCCGCTTCACCTCCGAAACCGACTCCCTCAACGCCGCAATCCTGGGCCCGGATGCCGTCAAGGGCACGCCGGAGTTCGACGCCTTCATCAAGTCCCTTGTCACCGAGATGACCGCCAAGGCCGGCCAGAAATGCACCTCGATCCGCCGCGCGATCGTCCCGCAGGACCTGGTGGCCGACGTCGCCGCGGCCGTGGGGGACCGCATCCGCGAGCGCGTCGTGCTCGGTGACCCCCGCGCCGAGGGCGTCACCATGGGCGCCCTGGCCTCCCTCGAGCAGCTCGCCGACGTGCGCGCCGCCGTCCAGTCCATGCTCGACGCCGGCGGCGAGCTTGCCTACGGCACGCTCGATGCGCCGAAGGTCACCAGCGCGGACGGGAGCGTCGGCGTCGTCGACGGCGGCGCCTTCATGTCCCCGGTCCTGCTGAGCTGGGCCAACCCTGAAGCCGAGGAGGTCCACTCGCTCGAGGCCTTCGGCCCGGTGTCGTCGGTGATCGGCTACACGGACCTGGCCGACGCCGTCCGGCTCGCCGCCCGCGGCGGCGGCTCGCTGGTCGCGACGGTCTGCACGAACGATCCCGCCGTGGCGCAGGAGCTGGTCACCGGGATCGCGGCCCACCACGGCCGCGTGCTGATGCTCAACCGTGAGGACGCCCGCAGCTCCACCGGCCACGGCTCCCCGGTGCCGCATCTGGTCCACGGCGGACCGGGCCGCGCCGGCGGCGGCGAAGAGCTCGGCGGCATCCGCTCCGTGATGCACCACATGCAGCGCACCGCCATCCAGGGTTCGCCCAACATGCTGACCGCCGTCACCGGCGTCTGGCACACCGGCGCGGACCGCAACTTCACGCTCGAGACCGAGGGCCAGCACCCGTTCCGGAAATCCCTGGCCACGCTGCACATCGGCGACGCCATCCGCTCCGGGCTGCGCGAAGTCACGCTGGAAGAAATCACCAAGTTCGCGAACTCCACCGGCGACACCTTCTACGCCCACACGAACCCGGAGGCCGCGGCGGCCAACCCGTTCTTCCCGGGCATCGTGGCACACGGCTACCTGCTCCTGGCCTGGGGCGCCGGCCTGTTCGTGGAGCCCGCACCGGGCCCTGTCCTGGCCAACTACGGACTGGAGAACCTGCGCTTCATCACGCCCGTGGCCGCCGGCGATTCCATCCGGGTCACCCTGACGGCCAAGAAGATCACCCCGCGCGAAACCGATGAGTACGGCGAGGTGGCCTGGGACGCCGTCCTGACCAACCAGGACGACGAAATCGTGGCCACCTACGACGTCCTGACCCTCGTCGAGAAGTAGCCCTCCGGACGCGACGCTCCCTCCCTCGCTCCCTCCCGTTGCCCTATCACTTGTGGCTGCCAAAAGGTCGAAATGGCAGCCACAAGTGATAGCGCATCCAGGATTTGCAGGTTCTTTCCGGCACGCTCCGGCGTAAAATTTTGCTCGTAGGAGGTGGCGAAATGACCTTAGTTCTAAACAAAGCCACAACGGTCCTGCCAGTCGATGATGCAGAGCGTGCCCGGCATTTCTACGCGGACACTTTGGGACTCCCGCACCGTGGAGTGGCAGATGACGGAAGCGAATTGTTCGGCTCAGAAGGCGGCCCGATGCTGCAGCTGATGCCCGTCAAGGATGGCAAGCATTCAGAGCACACCACCCTGAGTTTCGAAGTCAGCGAGATCGAACGCACGGTCCAGGAGATGGAAGCCAAAGGAGTCACGTTCCAGGACTACGATCTCCCGGATCTCAAGACCGAGAACCACATTTGTACGACAGATTCCGAGAAGTGCGCCTGGTTCATGGACTCCGAGCACAACATTCTCTGCGTGCACGAGAACATCACCACGGCAGCCGACTACCAGCTCTGATCCGGTCACGCCCTGAATGGGGCGGGCGGACTCGCAGCGGGCAGATGGACGGCGCTCCGGCTCAGCGGGGCGCCTTTTCTGTTGCCCTAGCGGCCGTCCGGGCGGGACCACGGCGACACGGGGCGGGCCTGGAGCACGCCGTCGACCTTCAGGTCCACTCTCTCATTGAAGAAACTGATGAGGCCGTGGATCTGGGCGGCGTCGCGGAACCGCCGGTCATAGCTCCACGCGATGTTCCTGCCCTGCCCGGAACCAGGGTAGCTCCAGTGGCTCGCCTGGCCCTTGTAGGGGCATACAGTCCGCTTGGGGCTCTCCTCCATCAGATCCAGCCGCACATCCGACGGCGCGACGTAATACCGCACTGGAAGCAACGTCTCGTAGAGCAACTGAGCGCCGGTCGTCTTGGCGAGCGTCACGACGTCGAGTTCCTCGCCGGCACAGGTGTGCCTGCCAAACTTCGTTCCGGGGTCCAGCTAACAGTTCCTGCTCTGGCACGGCAAAAACGGGAGTGATCCGGCGCGGTTCCCAAACCAGCCAGGCCTGCGCAGTGTCGACGACGACGATTCCGTCGAAACGTGCACGGATCCTTTTGGCGGTGGGTTCGTAACGCAGCTGGGGGAAAGTGCCCATGAGCACCTTCGACAATCTGGTGGCCATCCTCACAGCGTGGCCCCGGCACCCCGCGCCGTCAATGAGGCTCTGCGGGAGGAAAGGACGGTCGCGGCCTAGCTGGGCACGTGGAGGCCGTGGAACGCCATGGTGATGACGTCGTCGGCCAGCTTCTCCGGGGACAGCGAGCCGCCGGGCTTGTACCACTCGACGATCGAGTTGATGGTGCCGAACAAGAGGCGGGTGACGGTGCGGGGGTCGATGTCCTGGCGCAGCGAGCCTTCGTCGCGGGCGGCCGAGATGAGGGCCGCCACCTTGTGGTCGAACGTGCGACGGCGTTCCAGCGCGTTCCGTTCGATCTCGGTGTTGCCGCGCAGCCGCAGCAGCAGCGTGACGAACGGCAGCCGTTCCACCAGCACCGAGATGGTCTCGCGGACCACGAACTCCAGCCGGGCCTCGGCAGAGCCGGTCTGCGCCTCGGGCCGGTCCAGGATGGCCTCGAGGCCGCCGAGGGCGTGGTCCAGTGCGAGCTTGAGGAGATCGCCCTTGGACGGCACGTGGTGGTAGATCGCGGACTTGGAGATGCCCAGGTTCTCGGCGAGGATGCCCATGGAAGTGGCGTCGTAGCCATGGCGGTTGAAGACGTCGACGGCGATCAGCAGGACCGACTGCTGGTCATAGCCGGGCCGGCCGCGCTTCGTGGTTGTCTCTGAGGTGGGCATACTCGCTAGTTTCTCATGAACGGTCGGTCAGCCCGGCCAGGGTGACCTCGAAGGACACGCCGGCCGGGCTGACCGGGAGGCTGAACAAACGGGGCCGGGTCAGCCCTTGGGGCGCATGTCGTAGATCCGCCGCAGCTTGCCGTTGGACCGCTCCAGCGAGCCGGGTTCGACGACGTCGACCGTGCAGGAGGAACCGACGTGGATCTTGATCTGCTGCTGCAGGACCTTGGCGGCGGCGACGCCGCTCTCGGCTGTGACGGCGTCGCGGCGCTCAATCTTGACGGTCATCTGGTCCATCCGATGGCCCTCGGGGCGGGTGAGTTCCAGCTGGAAGTGCGGGCTGAGTTCCGGGATGCGCAGGGCGATTTCCTCGATCTGTGACGGGAACAGGTTCACGCCCCGCAGGATGATCATGTCGTCGCTGCGGCCGGTGATGCGGCCCATGCGCCGGTGCGCCGGACGCGCGGTGCCCGGCAGAAGCCGGGTGAGGTCCTTGGTGCGGTACCGGATGATCGGCAGGGCTTCCTTGGTCAGCGAGGTGAAGACCAGCTCGCCGGGCTCGCCGTCGCCCAGCACCACGGAGGGGTCGAAGGCGTCGATGATCTCGGGCCGGAAGTGGTCCTCCCAGATGTGGCTGCCGTCCTGCGTTTCCACGGCTTCGCCGGCGACGCCCGGGCCCATGACCTCGGAGAGGCCGTAGATGTCGCAGGCCTTGAGGTTCATGGTCACCTCGAGCTCGTGCCGCATTTCCTCGGTCCACGGCTCGGCGCCCAGGACCGCGTACTTCAGCGAGGTGGAAGCCGGGTCGATGCCCTGCTTCATCATCGCGTCGGCGATGGTCAGCAGGTACGTGGGGGTGGCCAGGATGGCGTCGGGCTTGAAGTCCTGGATCAGCGTGATCTGACGCTCGGTCTGGCCGCCGGAGATCGGGATGACGGTGCAGCCGAGGGCCTCGGCGCCGGCGTGGGCGCCCATGCCGCCGGTGAACAGGCCGTAACCGTAAGCGTTGTGCACCTTCATGCCCGGCCGGACGCCGGAGGCGCGCAGCGAGCGGGCCACGAGCTTGGCCCAGTCGGCGAGGTCCTTCTTCGTGTAGCCCACCACGGTGGCACGGCCCGTGGTGCCGGAGCTCGCGTGGATGCGGGCCACCTCGTGCTGCGGCACGGCGAACATGCCGAACGGGTACTCGAGGCGCAGGTCCTCTTTGGTGGTGAAGGGGAACTTGCCGAGGTCCGAAAGCTCACGGAGATCCGTGGGATGGACGCCGGCCTCGTCGAACTTGCGCTTGTACAGGGGGACGCGGTCGTACGCGTACGCCACGGTGTGCTGCAGGCGGCTCAGCTGCAAGGCCTCGAGCTCGTCGCGGGAGATGGTTTCTTCGCGGTCCAGGACAGCATCACTGGCGGGGGCGACGGTTTCTTGGGTCATCTGGGGTTCCCTGTTTCTATTTCTTGGAGATGGTGCGGCTGCGGCCGCGGAACTCGGCAACGAGTTCCCCCGCAGGGGCGTCAGTGGCGTTGTCGGCGGGGAGTTCGCCCGGGACCGTGGCGGCGGGCGCCGGCTGCGTCGCCGAAGGCGCGCCCGGGCCGGGATCCGCGGCGTAGATCTGGACGTCGTAGAGGCCGCTGCGTCCGGTGCTGGCGCGGCGGTTGGCGACGGCGGTCAGCACCTGGCCGCGGAAGGCAGGCTTGAGGAAGTTGATATCGACGCCGGAGGCCACGGTGATGGTGTCTTCGTTGATCCCGGCCTCGCCGGGTTTCGGGCTGGCCGGGTTGCACGCCAGTGCGAAAGCCGTGTCGCCGAAGGCGAAGATCATTCCGCCGTGGGCCATGCCGAATCCATTGAGCATTTCCTGCCGGAGCGTCATCCGGATCGTGGCATGTCCGTCGTCCAGCGCCACAACTTCGATGCCCATCCACTCCGACGCGTAGTCGTCTTTGAGGATGGGGTGGATGTCACCGGAAATCGTCAGTTCAGCCATGCGTCATTGCCTCCAGCTTTATTTACCGAATGTTCATTAGGTAATCCCATTTCGGTGCCCGCTGTCAAGAGCCGGCGACCTCTGCGCCCGTACTGCAGACACATTTCGGGCCAGTCCGGCGTGCAGCGTCCGGGGCGCATGGAGAAACCGCGGCAACAAGTGAAAGTATGGAGGGACGGAGCACCACCACGACACGACCTAAGGGCGGATCATGGCCAAGGGGATATACGTCAGCGCAACCACACCGGGATCCGGTAAGTCGCTGATAGCGCTGGGGCTGGCGGACACGCTGCACCGGCATGCGGACCGCATCGGCTTCTTCAAGCCCGTGGTTCACGGCAACGACGCCGCGGCGGACCCGATGGTGGCACTGATGAAGGCCCGGTTCGATCTCGATGACCAGCGCTGCCGCGGCGGCCTGACCTTTGCCGAGGTCCGCGGGCTGCTGGCCGACGGCAACCGGGCCGAGATCGACGCCCGCTGTGTGGAGATCTTCGCCGAAATGTCACGCCACTGCGATGTGGTGATTGTGGAGGGGACCGACCTCACCGGCCAGGATGCCGCCGTCGAATTCGACCTCAACGCACGCCTCGCGAACAACCTGGCCGCCTCCATCGTGGCCGTGGTGGGCGCGAAGGGGCGCTCTGTCGCGGAGGCGGCCGACGCCGTCGAGGTTGCCCGGAAGGAACTCCTCGCCGAACGCTGCACGCTCCTGGCCATCATGGTGAACCGGGCCGACCCGGAGGACCTGGACGCCATTGCCGCGGCCGTGCGCCCCGGCGCCTCCGGCCGGCCCGTGTACGTCCTGCCGGAGCTGGAATCGATCGCCAGGCCGACCACCGGCGAGGTCGCCTCCGCTCTCGGTCTTGGCCAGGTGGCCGGGCTGCCGGACCTGGAACGGGACGTGCATTCGGTCAAGGTCGCGGCCATGAACGTCGCCAACTTCCTGCATGTGCTCGACGACGGCGCCCTGGTGATCGTCCCCGGTGACCGGGCCGACGTGCTGGTCGCCTGCCTGGCGTCAACGTTCTCGCCCGAGTTCCCGGTCCCGTCCGCGCTGATCCTGACCGGCGGCCTGGCTCCCGATCCCACCATCTACTCGCTGCTGGCGCAGGCCCCGTTCCCGATCTTCGCCGCCCCGGACGACACCTACGTGACCGCCAAGCGGGTCTCCGAGGTGCGCAGCGAGATCTGGTCCGGACACCGCCGCAAGGTGGCCTCCGCCCTGGGCCTGTGGGCCAAGCGGGTGGACGAGGCCGAGCTGCTGGAGCGGCTGCACCTGCCGCGGCCGGAACGGATGACGCCGCTGCGGTTCCTGCACGACCTCATTGAGCGGGCCCGGCTGCAGCGCCGGCACATCGTCCTGCCGGAGGGGAGCGACGTGCGGATCCTACGTGCCGCCGAGATTCTGCACCGGCGGGACGTCTGCGACCTCACCATCCTCGGCAACGAGTCCGCGGTCCGGGAACTGGCGTCCACCCAGGGCATCGACCTCTCCGGCATGACCATCGTGGACCCCGCGACGTCGGAGCTGCGCCAGCAGTTTGCGGCGAAGTACGCCGAACTGCGGGCGCACAAGGGCGTGGACCTCGCCCGGGCCCTGGAAGTCATGCTGGACGGCAGCTACTTCGGCACCATGATGGTGCAGCTGGGCGTGGTGGACGGCATGGTGTCCGGTGCCGCGCACACCACCGCCCACACCATCCGTCCCGCGCTGGAGTTCGTGAAGACGCGCGACGGCGTGAAGATCGTCTCCTCGGTGTTCCTGATGCTGATGCCGGACCGGGTGCTGGTCTACGGCGACTGCGCGGTCAATCCGGACCCGAACGCGGAACAGCTGGCGGACATCGCGCTGGCCTCGGCCGAGACCGCGGCCCAGTTCGGCGTGGAGCCGCGCGTGGCCATGCTGTCCTACTCCACCGGCGGATCCGGCACCGGCGAGGCCGTGGACAAAGTCCGGCAGGCTACCGAAGTCGTGAAGGCCCGCCGCCCGGACCTCGCCGTCGAGGGCCCCATCCAGTACGACGCCGCCGTGGATGCCGCGATCGCGCAGTCCAAAATGCCCGGCTCCTCCGTCGCCGGGCAGGCCACCGTGTTCATCTTCCCGGACCTTAACACCGGCAACAACACCTACAAGGCCGTGCAGCAGTCCTCGGGGGCGGTCGCCGTCGGGCCTGTCCTGCAGGGGCTCCGCAAGCCGGTCAACGACCTCTCCCGCGGCTGCACCGTGGAGGACATCGTGAACACCGTGGCCATCACCGCCGTCCAGGCACAATCCGCAGCGGCTGCCACCGTGCCCGCCACCGCGCCGGCACCCGGACAGCCCGTCGAAGCCAAGGCTTAGGAGGCCTCCATGCTCGTGCTCGTCATCAACTCCGGCTCGTCCTCGCTCAAGTACCAGGTGCGCGACGTCGAGGCCGGCAGCGTGCTCACCGAAGGCCTGGTCGAGAAGATCGGGATGGGAACAGGCGGTGAGGGCGACGGCCAGATCGAGGGCCCGCGCGATCACGCCGAGGCGCTGGAACTGGTGGACGCGGCCATCCACGCGGCACTGGGGGACCGGACGCTGGACGCCGTCGGACACCGCGTGGTGCATGGCGGGGAGCGTTTCGCCGAGCCGGTGCTGGTCAACAACGAGATCACCCGGGCCATCGAACGGCTGAACCCGCTCGCGCCGCTGCACAACCCCGCCAACGTCCTTGGCATCCGCGCGATCTCGAAGAAGTGGCCGGAACTGCCGCAGGTGGCCGTGTTCGACACCGCCTTCCACCGCACCCTGCCCGAGCACGCCTGGCGGTACGCGGTGCCGGAGGAGCTCTACACGAACCACGGGATCCGCCGCTACGGGTTCCACGGCACCTCGCACGAATACGTGGCGCACCGGGCGGCGGCGCTGCTGGATGTTCCGGTGGAGGAGTTCGACGCCGTGATCGCCCACCTGGGGAACGGCGCCTCCGTCACGGCGATCCGCGGCGGCCAGTCCATCGACACGTCCATGGGATTCACGCCCCTCGAGGGCCTGGTCATGGGCACCCGCTCCGGCGACCTCGATCCGTCCATCCTCGTCTTCCTGGGCCGGGCCGGCTGGTCGCCGGAAGACCTGGACTCGATGCTGAACCGGCAGTCCGGGCTCAAAGGCCTGGCCGGAAACAATGACATGCGCTCGGTGGTGGAAGCCGCGGAAGCCGGGGACGCCAAGGCGGCCATGGCCCTGGCGGTCGCGTCCTACCGGCTCGCGAAGTACATCGGCGGATACCACGTGGCCGTCGGCGGCGCGAAGGCCCTCGTGTTCACGGCCGGGATCGGCGAAAACTCGCACCAGTTCCGGACCCTCGTCGCGCAGCGGCTCGGCGCCCTGGGCGTGGAGCTCGACGCCGGGCTGAACCGGGAGCGGTCCAAGGAACCCCGCGTCATTTCCGCCCCGACGTCGGCCATGCCTGTCCTGGTGGTCCCCACCGACGAGGAGCGGGCGATCGCGGAGGCGACGGCCGCCGTCGTCGCCCAGGCATCGGTTGCCCCCTAACCGCCCTTTTGGCCGCGCAAAACGGCACTTATGGAGCAACGGATGGGTAGCGTTGGGGGAATGACCGAACCTAAGCCACTCCCGCCGCTGCCCATCCGCACCGAACGGCTGGTGCTGCGGCGCTTTGAAGCCGCCGACCTCGATGCCTTCCACGCCTACCATTCGTTGCCCGAAACCGCCCGGTTCCTGCCCCGCGAGGCCAAGAGCTATACCCAGTCGATGGAGACCGTGGGACGGTACGCCAACTTTGAGTTCGAAAAGGAGGGCGACTGGGTGGCCCTGGCCATCGAGGCGCGGGACTCGCCCGGGCTGCTCGGCGAGGTGGTGCTGAAGTGGCTGGAGGGGTGCGGACAGGCCGAGATCGGCTGGAGCCTGGCGCCGGAGGCCCGCGGAAAAGGCTACGCGGCGGAGGCGGCCGCCGCGATGCTGAAGCTCGGCTTCGAGGACCTGGGCTTCCACCGCATCGACGCGAAGCTCGATGCCCTCAACACCGCCTCGGCGGCGCTCTGCGAACGGCTCGGCATGCGCCTGGAATCACGGCAGGTGGACAAATGGCACTATAAGGGCGAATGGGCCACGGAAGTGGTGTACGCCATCCTCGCGGACGAGTGGAAGGCCCGCTAACGGCAATGCCGCAGCTGAGGGCGCCGGGAAGCGCTGATATGACGGAAGCACCGCTGTGACGGAAGCGCCGATATGACGCAGATGGCCGGAATGAAGTCCTCATTCCGGCCATCTACGTCAGATGGGTGCCGTTCG
>Ga0213841_1000624_pt1 | contig 33274 bp, 24 predicted proteins | sample SWPATP23_FD_160125 | JGI IMG/M metagenome (GOLD analysis project Ga0213841, IMG submission 160125) | Coastal seawater microbial communities from Marineland, Florida, United States - SWPA TP2 #3 | ecosystem: Environmental > Aquatic > Marine > Coastal | place: USA: Florida | collected 2016-08-14 | reverse complement strand
GCCCTCCGGGTCCAGTCCAGTCTCGAGTCCTTCGACGTCATGGGCTCCGGCCTCGCAGCCACCATCCCCATCGCGAGTCCCGGACGTGCGTTCCTGATCCGCGGCACGCAGGCCCCGGAGGAGTTCCAGACGGCCACACTCACGCCGGGGACCCGCGCACAGACCGCCGGAGCGGTCACCGTGCGCACGGTCGCGGACCATATGGCACGGACCCGGATGCAGGCCCCGGCGGGCCTCCCGGCCGACGCCCCCTCCAGCCGCGAAGATCTTTACGACGGCGGGACCCTAACGACTGCGCAGGGGGCCGGGCCGCTCATCGAGGTCGTGGCAGGCCTGTGGCGGGAGCTCGGCGGCCCGCCGCCCCGCCGGCCCGTGGCTGATCCTCTGCCGGTGGTGTTGGCGTATCCGGTTTCCGGGCGCGCCGACGGCCCGGGGCCTGCCGGGCCGTTGGGACCGTCCACCAACCATGCCGCCCAGGATTCACGCGGGCCCGGCCAAACCAGCCGGGACCTGGTCCGGCTGGGCCACGTGGACGTGCCGGAACTCCAACGCGTCACGGAGCTGAGCTGGAGTCCGGCTGAGCACGGGCACCTGGGCCTCGTCTCCGCCGGATCCGGCGCCGGCGACGAGGCCCTGGCCCTTGCCGTCGAACAGCTCCTGACCGGCAGCGCAGAGTCCCATGTGTACATACTCGATGCCGCCGGTGCCTTCAGCGACGCTGCGACGGCAACCCGGGTGGGAGCGCTGGCCGGCCTGCACGACCTCCGCCGGGCAGCCAGGGTGCTGCAGCGTATTGCCGAGGAAGTCACTTCACGGCTCAGTGTGCCAGCGGCCGGCCCGCGGCCGCGCCTCGTGCTGGTGCTGAGCGGCTGGGGCGCCTGGGTTTCGGCTTTTCGCTCCGGGCCGCTGGCATGGGCCGAAGACCTCGCCCATGACATCGTGCGGGACGGTTCCAGGGCCGGAATCACCGTCATGGTTTCCGGCGAGCGCGAACTCGTGACCGCCAGGTTCTTCGCCGGCCTGCCAAACCGGATCTTCTTTCCCGCGGGGTCCACCGAAGAGGGCCGTCTTGCATGGCCGCGGCTTCCGGCACTGGAGGCGGTCGCCGGTCGCGTGGCCGCATTCGGCACCTTCGTGCCGGCTCCTTTGGCGACCGGGCACGCGGCCCAGCTCTTCGAACCCACGGCCAAGGGAGGACAGCGCCCCCTGGACGGTGCCGTCTCCACTCGGCCTTTCCGGATTGATGCCCTGCCCTCGCTGGTGACCGTGGACGAAGTGCTGGCCCGGTCCGGCGGCTCCGGGCCGGGCCCAAGGATTCCGCCGCCCGCCATCATGCCCGAGGCCATGGGAGCGGCGCAGGTCCAGGTCCCGCCGGCTTCGGTGCTGATCGGCGTCGCCGGCGACGAACTCCGCCCGCATGAAGTCCGGTTGCCGGCCGGCGCCGTCCTCGCGGTCCTCGGCGGCCCTGCCTCCGGGAAGAGCACGTTGCTTGCGGCGCTCCCGGTAATGAATCCGGCCGGCGTCTGGCTCGCGCCGCGGGCGGGCACCGATCCCGGCCGCTACTGGTCAGAGGTCCACGCCAACGCGGTCTCGGGCACCCTGGACCGGACAGCGATAGCGCTCGCCGATGACGCAGATCTGCTCCCGCACGAGGCCAACAGCAGCCTGGCGGGGCTGAACAGCCTGGGCTGGAGGGTGATCCTCGCGGCGGATTTTGGCCCGGCGTTCGGGCAACGGGTGGCTCTGGCTGCCGTCGCCCGAGGCCAGGGGCGGGCCGTTCTGATTGGCCCGCGGGGACTCATGGACGGCGAGCCGTTCGGAGTCCGGCTCGAACCGGAACAGAGTCCTCCGCCGGGACGGGCCGTCGTCATTGCCGACGGCCGCGCGACGCCCGTCCAGCTCGCTACGGTCCGGCCTGCCGGCGGGCCGGACCGGATGTCCCCCGGGCAGCGGGCCGCACGGGACGGGCCGCTACAGGGCTGGCGGGGCTCCGGCTGCCCGTGAGGCGAAGGCGATGACCCGTTTGTCGAAAAGGAGCACACTCGTGATCAAGGCGGGGACCAGCATGGCCAATCCGGCCAGCGGATATCCGCCGGTCAGGGTCGGGAAGCCAATGGTCAGCACGAAGAGCTGAGCCACCAGTGCTCCGGCCCGCGGCCAGCGGAAGCCGCGCAGCAGGAAGCGTGCCACGGCGAAGAGCCAAACGGAGAAAGCCAGCAGCAGGAACAGCGTGAAGACGGCGCCCCAGAAGGAGAGCACCGGCGCTCCGGTCAGGAGCTGGGTCCCGTACCAGGCGGCCGCCAGAAGCAGCGCCGCGGCCTCGATCGCGACGACGACGGCGATGACAACGACTGCCTTTGGCCGGACCACGGCTCCGGCAGGGGCTCCGGCCGTATTCCGAAGCGGATCTTCTCCGGGATGCTCGCCGGCATTCTCACGGGGATCTTCGCCGGGATTTTCACCGGCATTCTCACGGGGATCTTCAGGGTTCACAGGGGGCCTTGACACACTGGCACACTACCGGACATAGTCGTCTAGATGTGAGGACGCCGCCAGTGTATGTGATGCATCGCTCACGGTCTCGAGGCATTTGGACCTCTATTACCCCTTGTTTACACAGCGTTAACATGACACGCTTAATCCAGATGACCGAGGGGGCCCCAATGGGCCCTTTTCTTATGGAGCCTCTAGTGAATAATTTCACAAGAGGCATTTAACGAGTTCCCAGGAATGGAGTGACTGATCAGCATGGATTGGCGTAACCGCGCAGCCTGCCTTGACAAGGACCCGGAGCTGTTCTTCCCCGTTGGAAACACGGGCCCTGCCCTCCTGCAGATCGAGGAAGCGAAAAGCGTCTGCCGGCGCTGCCCCGTTGTGGACACCTGCCTGCAGTGGGCTTTGGAGTCCGGCCAGGACGCCGGAGTCTGGGGCGGCATGAGCGAGGACGAGCGCCGCGCCCTGAAGCGCCGCGCGGCACGCGCCCGGCGCGCTTCCTGATCCCGCTGCCGGAGCGCCGGCAGCCACCGGAGCACCTTGCAGCAATGGCCGCGGACCGACAGGTCCGCGGCCATTGCTGCTTAAGCCCGTACTTGCCTGCGCGGCGGGCCGCAAACCCGCCGGGGCATCAGCCCCGGCAGGGCCATCAGCTTGGCGGGCGGCGGGTCAATGTGTTGTCAGGCTCAGGACAATCTGGACGGCCGTTCCCCCGCCGTCCCTGGCTTGCCACTGAATCGTGCCGCCCAGTTCGCTCGTGACCAGCGTGCGGACGATCTGCAGGCCAAGGCCTTCGACATACGGCGTATCCGGCAGCCCGACGCCGTCGTCCTCCACCGTCACGGTGAGCAATTCGTCCCCGTCCTCGGTCTCCGAGCGGTCGGCCAGCAGCCAGACAGTACCGGTCCGGCCCTCCAGTCCGTGTTCGACGGCGTTCGTGACCAGTTCGTTGATGACAAGGGCCAGCGGGGTGGCGAAGTCGCTCGGCAAGTCACCGAAGAGCCCTGAACGCTGTGTCTTGACCTGCTGCGACGGCGAGGCAACCTCCGCCGACAGGCGGAACTGGCGGCCGATGAGTTCGTCAAAATCGACGCTCTGGGTCAGGCCCTGGGAGAGCGTCTCATGCACCAGGGCAATCGTCGCCACCCGCCGCATGGCTTGCTCGAGGCCCTGTTTGGCCTCGTCGCTGACCATGCGCCGCGACTGCATCCGCAAAAGCGCCGCGACGGTCTGCAGGTTGTTCTTCACCCGGTGATGGATCTCGCGGATGGTGGCGTCCTTGGTGACCAGCTCCATCTCCCGGCGGCGCAGCTCCGAGACATCGCGGCAGAGGACCAGGGCGCCGAACCGCTGCTGCTCATCGCGCAGCGGGATTGCCCGCAGCGACAGGCTCACGCCGCGTGACTCGATTTCACTGCGCCACGGCATCCGGCCGGTAACGACGAGAGGAAGCGTTTCATCGACCAGGCGGCGGTCCTTCAGGAGCCCGGCGGTCACTTCGGCGAGGGACCGGCCCTCGAGGGACTCGCCGTCGCCGAGGCGGCGGAACGCCGAGACCCCGTTGGGGCTGGCGTACTGGACGATCCCCTCGGCGTCGAGCCTGATCAGGCCGTCGCCCACGCGCGGCGCACCGCGGCGCGAGCCTGTAGGCGACGCGAAGTCCGGCCACAGGCCCAGGGTTCCCATGCGCAGCAGATCGTAGGCGCACTGCCGGTAGGTGAGTTCGAGCCGGGAGGGCATCCGTGAACTGGAAAGGTCCATGTGGGACGTCACGATGGCCAGGGTGCGGCCGTTGCGGACCATCGGGACCGCCTCGACCCGCAAGGCCATATCGCTGCTCCAGTTGGTCTCGTTGGAGCGCTCGATCGCCCGGCTCTCCCACGCCTTGTCGACCAGCGGCTGCAGGTCCGACCTGATCCCCTCCCCCACGAAGTCGGCGTGGAACACCGTGTGCGTGGTGGAGGGGCGGACGTGGGCGAGCGCCACGTAACCGAACTCAGGATGCGGAAACCACAGCGCGAGGTCGGCGAACGCGAGGTCGGCGACCATCTGCCAGTCGCCGACCAGGAGGTGCAGCCACTCGGCATCCCCCGGGCCAAAATCAGCATGCTCCCTGATAGGGTCCGTAAAGATTGCCACAGCACCTCCATTTGCGACACCGGGGACAGCAGCCCCCTAGCGTCGGACGATTGACCTCAAGAGCCTCAATGCTACCGACAGCGAGGCCATGTCATCGGCCTCGAGTGCATTGACCTCGTCGAACATGGACTTCGCCCTGCCGAGCTGCTCCACATTCTGGCCCTCCCAGGCCTCGAGCCGCTCCTCCGCGGGGGTCCCGGCGGGGGTGCTCTCCAGCACCGCCGTCGTCATATCCGAAATGGTGGAGTAAAGGTCGTCGCGCAGCGCCGCACGGGCCAGTGCCTGCCAGCGGTCTTCCCTCGGCAGCTTGGTGATGCGTTCGAGCAGGGAATCTGCGTGGAAGCGGTTGAACACCGTGTAGTACACGTGGGCAATCTCGGCCACGGGTTCCGGGGAGACGTGGACGATCTTGGCGATGTCCAGGAGCACGAAGCTCTCGAACAGTTCCGCCCAGCGGTGCGCCAGGTCCTCCGGGAGGTCCCAGCTGCGGGCCTTCTCCAGCCACTCGGCCACGCGGGCGCGGTCGTCGCCGCGGAGGTAGTCCAGCAGACGGGCCCGCATGGGATCCATCAGCGGCTTGAATTCGGCCACGATGTCGGCGATGGGACGGGACGCGGAGCCCTGGCCGAGAAGCCACCGGACCGCGCGGTCCAGGAGCCGCCGGATGTCCAGGTGGACGGTGCTCCAGTGTTCGGTCGGGAACGACGCCGGCAGTTCGTTGAGTTCCGAGACCATGATGTTCAGCTCGTAGACCTCGCGGAGGGCCACGAACGCCTTGGCGACGGCCGCTTCCGTGGCCGACGTCTCCTCAATGGCGCGGAACGCGAACGTGATGCCGCCGAGGTTGATCATGTCGTTGGCCACGACGGTCGCGATGATTTCGCGGCGCAGCGGGTGGGTGTCCAGTTCGGCGTCGAACCTCTCCCGCAGTTGCTTCGGGAAGTAGGCCCGCAGCGTCGAGCGGAACCACGGATCGTCGGCGAGGTCGCTGTCGCGCAGCGCGGTGGCAAGTTCGATCTTCGCGTAGGCGGCCAGGACCGACAGCTCCGGCGAGGTCAGCCCCTGGCCCTGTTCCAGCCGCTCGCGCAGCGAGGCCGTGGTGGGCAGGGCCTCGAGGTCCCGCTTGAGGTCCGCCGACTTTTCCAGCCAGTCCATGAGCCGTTCGTAGCTGGGGCTCCATTCGGAGACCCGCATCCGGTCGTTCAGGAGCAGGATGTTCTGGTCGATGTTGTCCTCGAGCACCAGCCGGCCGACCTCGTCGGTCATCGAGGACAGGAAGGACGCGCGTTCCGCGCTCTCCAGCTTGCCCGCCGCGACCATCCGGTCCACGAAGATCTTGATGTTGACCTCGTGGTCGGAGCAGTCGACGCCGGCGGAGTTGTCGATCGCGTCGGTGTTGAGGATGACGCCCTGGAGCGCCGCCTCGATGCGGCCGCGCTGGGTCATCCCCAGGTTTCCGCCTTCCCCGACCACCTTGACCCGCAGGTCGCGGCCGTCGACGCGGATGGAGTCGTTGGCCTTGTCGCCGACCTCGGCGTTGGTTTCCGTGCTCGCCTTGACGTATGTGCCGATGCCGCCGTTGTAAAGGAGGTCGGCCGGGGCCAGCAGGATCGCGCGGAGGAGTTCCGGCGGGCTCAGCTCCGTGGTGCCGTCCGGCAGTCCAAGGGCCGCGCGCACCTGTGCGGACACGGGGATCACCTTGGCCTGCCGGGCAAAGACGCCGCCGCCTTCGCTGATGAGGGCCCTGTTGTAGTCATCCCATGAGGACCGGGGCAGTTCGAAAAGCCGCTGGCGTTCCGCGTAGGAGGCTGCCTCGTCCGGGGCGGGGTCGAGGAAGATGTGCCGGTGGTCGAAGGCGGCCAGGAGGCGGATGTGCTTGGAGAGCAGCATGCCGTTGCCGAACACGTCGCCGGACATGTCGCCGACGCCCACCACGGTGAAGGGCTCTGACTGGGTGTCCAGGTCCAGCTCGCTGAAGTGGCGCTTGACCGATTCCCAGGCGCCGCGGGCGGTGATGCCCATGGCCTTGTGGTCATAGCCGACCGAGCCGCCGGAGGCGAAGGCGTCGCCGAGCCAGAAGCCGTATTCGGCGGCCAGTCCGTTGGCGATGTCGGAGAAGGACGCAGTGCCCTTGTCGGCCGCGACCACGAGGTAGGAGTCGTCGTCGTCGTGGCGGACGACGTCGGCCGGCGGCCTGACCGTTTCGCCCTCGGGCGTCACGATGAGGTTGTCCGTGATGTCCAGGAGGCCGCGGATGAACGTCTTGTAGCTCTCGATGCCCTCGGCCATCCAGGCGCCGCGGTCGGTCGCGGGGTCCGGGAGCTGCTTGGCGTAGAAACCGCCCTTGGCGCCGGTCGGGACGATGACGGCGTTCTTGACGGTCTGCGCCTTCACGAGACCGAGAATTTCGGTGCGGAAGTCTTCACGCCGGTCCGACCAGCGAAGGCCGCCGCGGGCCACCTTGCCAAAGCGCAAGTGCACGCCTTCAACCCGGGGCGAGTAGACCCAGATCTCGTACATCGGCCGGGGGAACGGCAGTCCGTCAATGGCGGACGGGCTCAGCTTGAAGCTGACGTGCGTCTTGTTCTGGAAGAAGTTGGTCCGCAGCGTCGCCCGGATCAGGTTGGCAAACGTGCGCAGCACCCGGTCGGCGTCCAGGGTGGCGACGTTTTCGATGGCGGCATCCAGTTCGGCGCTGACCTGGTCCTGCCGGAACAGGCGTTCGCCGTCGTTGAGTGCGGGGTCAAAGCGTGCGGCGAAGAGTCCCGTCAGCGCGCGGGTCACGTCCGGGTTGCCCAGCAGGGTATCGGAGATGAACTCGAAGGAGTTGGTGTTGCCCATTTGCCGCATGTACTTGGCATAGGCGCGCAGCACGACCACCTGGCGCCAGTGCATCCCCTCCCGGAGCACCAGCCGGTCAAAGCTGTCGGACTCCACGGCACCCGTGACGGCCGCGCCGAACGATTCGCCCAGAAGCTGGCCGGTGGCCTGGGGGTCAACGCCGGCCGGGTACTTCAGGCCGAGGTCATAGAGGAAGAAGTCCCGCTGATCCGCGGTCTCAATTTCGAACGGCCGCTCGTCCAGAACCTCAAGGCCGAGGTTATGGAAATACGGCAGAATCTGGCTCAGGCTCTTCGGTTCCAGCATGTAGAGCTTGACGCGGGCGTCCTCTTCCAGGGTGGCGCCGGCGCCGTCGGGCAGGTACACGTGCACGCCGGGCTGCTCCTTGACGGCTTCGCCGGCCCGTTCGGCCGCGGCACCGTACTGTTCGAAGCGGTCGATGTCCTGCAACGCGTCTTCGATCTCATAGTCCACCCGGTAGCCGGGCGGGAACGCTTCAGCCCAGACTGCTGCCAGTTCCTTGGCATCGCCCTCGCCGAGGCCGGCGCCGCCGCGGGCGCGCAGAACCTCGGAAATGCCCTCGCCCCAGGAACGGGCGGCCCGGACCAGGCGCTTCTCCAGCTCGTCGCTGTTGACGTTGCTGACGTCGGCGTCCTTCGGCAGCCGGATGCGGAAGAAGAGGCGGGCCAGGGCGGACTCCGTCATCCGTGCCTCGTAGTCGATGGACACGGCGTTGAACGTCTCCCGCAGTTCCTGCTCGATGCGCAGGCGGACGTTCGTGGTGTAACGGTCGCGCGGCAGGTAGACGACGGCGGACATGAACCGCCCGTAGATGTCGGGGCGCAGGAAGAGCCGCGTCCGGCGGCGTTCCTGCAGGCGCTGGATGCCGGTGGCGATGGCCGCGAGGTCCGGGATTTCGATCTGGAAGAGTTCGTCGCGCGGGTACGTTTCGAGGATGCCCAGCAGGTCCTTGCCCGAGTGCGAGTCCGGCGGGAAGCCTGCGTCGTCGAGGACAGCGGCCACTTTTTCGCGGACCACGGGGATGTCCCGGACGGATCCGGCGTAGGCGGTCGTGGCGAAGAGTCCGATGAAGCGGCGTTCGCCGTTGACGTTTCCGGCGGCGTCGAAGCTCTTGATGCCGATGTAATCCAGGTAGGCCGGGCGGTGCACGGTGGAGCGCGAGTTGGCCTTCGTGATGACGAGGGCGCGCTTCTCGCGTGCCTTCTTCCTGCCGGCCTCGGTGAGGTGCTGGACCTGGCGGGTGTCGTTGCCGGCGCGCAGCAGCCCCAGGCCGCTTTCCTCGCGCAGCTCCAGCACGTCTTCGCCGGACACATTCACGAGGTCGTATTCGCGGTAGCCCAGGAAGGTGAAGTTTCCGTCATCGAGCCAGCGGAGCAGGTCCTGGGCCTGGCGCAGCTCGGCAATCTGCGCCCGGTTAGCCACCTTGTCCAGGTCCGCGGAGATTTCCAGGGCCTTCGCGCGCATTTTCGGCCAGTCTTCGACGGCGGCCCGGACGTCGCCGAGCACCCGGGAGATGCCCTTCACGAGTTCCGCGCGCTTTTCTTCGCCAACGAGGTCGATTTCGACGGCGATCCAGGATTCCATGTGCGAGGCGTTGTCACCCTGGGCAATCAGGTGCGAGAGGTTCGGCATGGCCGCCGTGTCCCCGCTGGAGAAGCCCAGATGCGAGGGAACGCGCGCAACCTTGACCAGGTCGCCGGTCCCGCGGTTGCGGGTCACGACGAAAAGCGGGTGCAGCACAAGGTGGATGGGGGCGTTCTGGCGGACCAGTTCGGCGTTGACCGAGTCCACGAGGAAGGGCATGTCGTCGGTGACGATGTAGAGGACGCTGCAATCGGCCTCATCACGGACGGCAATGTTCGCGATGCCTGGCAGCCGCGTCGCCGCGATCTGCCGGTGGGTATCGGTCCTTGCCGTCAGGACCTCTTGGGGATAAGCCTTGAAATCCTCCTCGGCGAGGTGCTCGTAGTAATCCCCGAGGTAGCTTTCGCTACTACCGATCGAAACGGGTTGATCCTCCACGCTGGACCCAGACGACATCGAAACGCCTCCATAAAAGAAGTTCACAGCCGCCTCATTGCGGCCCTTACGATGACACTAACCTTTTGCCCGGCGCTGTGCTGTGGAAGAAAAGACAAAGGATTTCTTGTTTCGCTGGTCAGGTGCACAAACCAATTTGGCAATCGCGCGACGCAACTCGGATTCAGGGGCGGATTCGAGCAAAAGTGCTCCGGAAAGCAGTGCGGCATCGCTCGCTGCCGGGTCGGACGGCAGAAAGGCCGACAGAGACGACGCCGGGCCGAATCGCTCCCACGCAGCCCGGAGCTGGCGTTCCGGAGACCGCCCCACGGCAGCGGTCCTGACCTTGTTCATGACCACTTGGGGCGATGCGTGCGGCACGGCTGCCTGGAGGTCGGCAAGGCCGCGCACCAGCCGCGGTACTCCGATGGAGTCGGCCGCCCCGACCGCAAAGATCGTGTCTGCCAGTTCCAGGCACCTCAGGGTGGCGGCGTTTCTCCGCGGCGCCCCGGCGTCAAAGCTGAGCTCCTCATCGGCCTCAAGGCAGAAGCCGGTGTCCACCACGGTCACGTCAGCGACCTCCCTGGCCCGTCCCAGCACCAGGGTGAGCGCCGCGGCACGCAGCTCAGTCCACCGGTCTGCCCGGGTGATCCCCGTGAGGACGCGGAACGTCCCGGCTTTGCTCGCCACCGTGGTGGCGACCCGGAGCAGGGCCCCGGCGTCGAGCAGCCCCTGGTCTGCCAGCCGGCACGCCTGTGCCAGCCCGGCAGCCTCGTCGAGCAATCCCAGCGTGGCGGCCACGCTGGCGCCGTAACTGTCGGCGTCGACCAGCAGTACGGATTGTCCGTCCGCGGCCAGCTCGCCGGCGATATTGGCGGCGACGAGAGTGCGGCCCGGCGCGCCGGCAGGACCCCAGACCGCAATGATCCGGCCCTTCCCGGCCGGGCTTTGGCCGCCCGCGGCGTGCTCGCCTGAAACCCGCGGCACCAGGCCTGCCGGCAGGACGGCGCCGGACGGGGCTGCACCGGACGGGGCGGCGCCGCCGGCCGCACCAAGCCCCGGCCGCTCTCCGCCGCCGCTCCGCTGCGCCACCGCAGCGGAAATCCGTGCCGCAAGCGCCGCGGCATCAACGGCGCGGGCCTCTGTTGACACGCCGATGGTCCGCAGGCGGGCGGTTTCCTCCGGATCATCGGCCAGGGCAATGACGACCACGCCGACGGCGGACAGGCGGTCCACCAGCGAGGCCGTCAGCTCTTCGCTGCCGGCCGCGACGACGGCGGCGCGGGCCAGCCCGCTCTGGCAGGCGGCCAGCAGTTCTGCCAGCTCGCTGCACCGCCGGACAACGGACACCGGTCCGTGCAGGCGCTCCAGGCCGCCGACCAGGTCATCGCGGGAGTCGCCCACGGTCACCACGGGAATGCTCATCGTGCGGCACCGCCGGGGTTCCAGACGACAGCGATCTTTGCTTTATTGGCCTGGGCTCCCAGCAGTTTCGGCATCTGCGCGTCCGGAACGAGCACCATGACCACCACGGATCGCGAGGATCCCAGGGCCGTGCTGCCCGGTGTGACCTGCGCGATTTCTGCGCCGGGAAGGAGCAGGGTGGGCTCATTGAAACCGTTTCGGGTATCCGGCAGGGCCACCCAGACGTCCACACGGGAACCCGCCACGGCCTGGGCGGGAAGGCTTTCCTCGACGGTGACGGCGACGGGCTTGCGGTCCAGCCCATCGAACTGCCCGACGCTTTCGCGCGGCAGCAGCTGGTCCTTGCCGATTCTTTGCACGGCCACGAGACCGGCCTCCAGGCCGGACTCCGGGGTCAGGTAGTGCTGTTCCACCTCGCCCAGCCGCACCTTGACCCGGTGCAGCTTGTCAACGGTGAGCGTCTCGCCGACGGCGATCGGCTCGCGCGCCGCGTACGCTTCGGTGGTCTGGTCCGCGGCACCGACCAGCGAGACCACACCAACCACGGATGCCAGCACCAGCAGGATTCCGACGAAGAGCCGCGGGTCCTTCCAGGACGGCTTCTTCAAACGGGCCCCTTCGGCTGCCGCGCTTCCACTCATGCGTCCGCTCCCCCTGTCGTCGCCGTCCGTTCCCGGGATGCCGGACACCCCCTATTGTTACGCCCGGGCGGTCCCCGCGGAAGGTCCAGCGACAAACACGACCAAACTGTGGATAACGGCACCAGTTGGCCCCAACGGTGGCAAAATGGACTCATGCCCCGATTCCTGACTCTCGCAGACGTTGCCGAGCAGCTCCAGATCAACTCTCCGGCCGCCTACGCGCTCGTGCGCAGCGGTGAGCTCAAGGCGATTCAGGTGGGCGGACGGGGCCAGTGGCGGGTCGAAGAGAAGATGCTTGAGCAGTACATCCAGGAACGCTATGCCGAGGCCAGCCGCATGATCGAAGAAGCCAAGTCGAAATCCGCCGGGAGCTGAACAACATGCTGGCTGAGTACGGCTAGCTGCCTGCCGCAGTGGCGGACCTGATGCCCGCCAGGGCGCCAAAGGGAATGGTCAGCACCTGCCGGACGCTTGGCGGACGCCGCTCCGCGCCTTCGCAGGTCACGGCCAGATCCAGGAAATCCCGGCCCACGGTGTCGATGACGCCGTGAAGCCCAGCCGCTGCCGGCCCGTTGGAGGCCAGAATTGTCACGCGCGCCCGGCCGCCGGCGAGACCCCGGAGGGCGCTGGCCAGGCCCAGGCGCCGGCGGACCGTTGACTGTTCGGGGACCGACAGGCGCGAAAGACCCGCATACTGCACAGCCGCGGCGTAAGGGATGAGCAGCTGGTGTCGGGGCTCATCAAGGACCAGGGCTGCGCTGCCTGCGTGGCTGAGTGTTCCCTCAAATACCGTTCCTGAGGACACGTGGACGCGGATGCTGAGCCCCAGGGACCCGCGGAGCCGGTCCGCGAGCTCCACCTGCGCCGAGTCCACCAGTGCGCGCTCCGCAACCTCCGCCTCAAGGTCCAGCCGCTGGCGCGCGGCCAGCTGTGCCTCCATGTCGTCAAACAGGGCGTCCCACCGCATTGCGCCAGCGTAGGCGCGCCTGCCGCGCCGGTCAATCCACAGACATCGAACTCGGTCTAGACAAACGGGGCCTCAGCGGATCAAACTACCTTTAATTGCATCAAACAACATCAAATGACATCAAACGTTGTTGATAGCCAATGGAGGAAGCAGTCATGGACCGCACAGAAGCATCCCGTCCCCGTCCCCGGCAATCGGTTCGGGCAGACGCGGCCATGGCCGCCATGATCCTGCTGCTGGGCGTCTTCCTCGCAGCCACGGGCAACTCTTTGGTCCAGCGGTGGCACTCAGCCTCGGCACGCCAGCAGTCGCTGTCCTTCGAGGACCAGCTGGGGATGGCGGCGAATACCGCAGGACTGATCGTCATCACCTGGTGGGTCATGTCGCTCGCCATCGCCGTCGCCGCGGGCCTGCTGGACCGTTTCGGCAGGACCCGAGCGGCGGCCGCCACGGGCCGGTTCAGTCCGGCCTTCATGCGCCGGCTGGTGCTCGCTTCCGTCGGTCTCCAACTCCTGGCCGCCCCGCTGGCGACCGCCGCCACCCCGGACGACGCTTCCGGCCCGGTCCGGCCCGCCCCGCTGGCGACTGCGGTCTCGGCGGCGGTCTCGGCGGCGTGGATGCCATCAGCCGCCCGGACCCCTGAGCCGGCGGCGGTGCCAGTGCCGGTGCCGGTGCCGGTGCCGCACAGTCAGGCGGGCGCTTCGGCAGTGGATCCCCGGTGGAAGCCACTGAGTCCCATCGTGGATGCCGGTCCCCTGACGGCCCGGCACCTGCACACACGGGAATCGCCCGGCGCGCGGGAGGTCACCGTCCGGTCCGGTGATTCGCTCTGGAGCATCGCCGCGGCGGCGCTCGGGCCGTTGGCGTCCGACGCCGACATCGCCCGGGAGTGGCCCCGGCTGTATGCGGGCAACCGCGACGCCATCGGAGCGAACCCGCACTTCCTTCGGCCCGGACAGGTCCTCGTCCTCCCGCCGGGAACGTAGCAAACCCGCCGCAGCACCCGTGCGCAGCGCACGTCAGCAGCGCACGTCAACACGAGCCGAAAGATCCTCCAGCATCAGCCACCAGCAAAGGAACCGTCATGAATGCAGTCACCGGGATCCGCGCAACCGCGGCGACCCCAGTCACTCCCGTCCCCGCCCTCCGGGTTGTGTCCGGCAGGGCAGCCCGGGACACGCACCCCGCCGCGCCCCCTCCGCCACTGCACGTGGTTGATGAAGCCCGCGAGATCTGCGCCATTTCGCGCAGCACCGTGCAGGCTGCCATCGAAGTGCTGGCCGGCACGCGGCCGGCACAGCAGCTCTCCCGCCGCCTGGACCCGCGCTGCCTTGCGGCCTTGCAGCATCGTGCCGCGTTGACCCGGCGGGTTGCCTCCGGGAGCTCGCCCACGGCCGGCCGGCTGCACCGCAACCCGTCAGTCCGGTCTGTCCGGGCCTGCCGGGTTTCGGATGACGTCTACGAGGCCAGCGCAGTGGTAGTGGAGGAGTCACGGGTCCGGGCCGTCGCGTTGCGGCTGGAACGCGGCACAGCGGCCTGGCGCGTCACAGTGCTGGAGATCGGCTGAGCGTCCCGCTGGGGCGGGAAGAAAGTCCCGCCGAGGGCGGGAACCGGGCCCGGAGGGGAAGCAGGCCCGGCTGTCAGGGAAAGGAGGCGGATACGCGGGAGGACCGGAACAATTGTTCCGGTCCTCCCGACGTATTCTTCGTGCCGTGCGCCCGGGGGCTAGCGGCGCTTCTTCTTCGCTGTGCGGCGGCCGATATCCTGCGCCGCTGCCTTGGCCGGGTTCCCCGAGCGGCCTGAGGCCTTCGACTCGATCCGGGTCTGGGCAGCGCCGTCTTCGCCGGGGGCGGTGTACTGCAGCTGGGCGGGCTTCTCCGGGGCCTCGAGTCCGGCCGCGTGGATCTGCGGGTCGTGGTGTTCCGTGTGCTGGCCCGCGGCGTCTGCCACCACAACGTCCTCGGCCGGCGTCACTTCGACGTCGAGGTTGAACAGGAAGCCGACGCTCTCCTCGCGGATGGCCTCCATCATGGCCTGGAACATGATGAAGCCCTCGCGCTGGTACTCCACCAGGGGGTCGCGCTGGGCCATGGCGCGCAGTCCGATGCCCTCCTTGAGGTAGTCCATCTCGTAGAGGTGTTCCTGCCACTTGCGCCCGATCACGGACAGGACCACGCGGCGCTCGAGCTCGCGCATGCTTTCGGAGCCAATTGCCTGCTCCCTGGCCTGGTAGACCAGCCGGGCGTCGGAGAGGATCTCTTCCCTCAGGAAGTCGACGGTGACGCGGGACTTGCCGCCGGCCTCGTCAATGACGTCGCGCGGCGTGAAGCTCACCGGGTACAGGGTCTTGAGGTTGGACCACAGCAGGTTGAAGTCCCAGTCATCGCCGGTGCCCTCGGCCGTGGCCGCGTCGATGAAAGCATTGATGGTGTCTTCGAGGAAGTACTGAACCTTCTCGTGGAGGTCATCGCCTTCGAGGATGCGGCGCCGGTCACCGTAGATTGCCTCGCGCTGGCGGTTCAGGACGTCGTCGTACTTCAGCACGTTCTTGCGCTGCTCGGCGTTACGGCCCTCCACCTGGCCCTGGGCCGAAGCGATGGCGCGGGAGACGAGCTTGGATTCGAGCGCGACGTCGTCCGGCACCGAGCTGTTCATCAGCCGTTCGGCCGCGCCGGAGTTGAACAGGCGCATCAGGTCATCGGTGAGCGAGAGGTAGAACCGGGACTCGCCGGGGTCGCCCTGGCGTCCGGAACGGCCGCGCAGCTGGTTGTCGATGCGGCGGGACTCGTGCCGTTCGGTGCCGAGCACGTAGAGCCCGCCCAGGTTGAGGACTTCCTCGTGCTCGTCCTTGACGGCCTGCTTGGACGACTCAAACGCCTCGGGCCATGCGGCCTCGTATTCCTCGGAGTTTTCCTCCGGGTCCAGGCCGCGCTTGGCCAGTTCGGCGACGGCCGTGAATTCGGCGTTGCCGCCGAGCATGATGTCGGTACCGCGGCCGGCCATGTTGGTCGCGACGGTGACGGCGCCCTTGCGGCCGGCCTGGGCCACGATCGAGGCTTCCCGGGCATGGTTCTTGGCGTTCAGGACCTCGTGCCGGACGCCTTCCTTGGCCAGCAGCCGGGAGAGGTATTCGCTCTTCTCGACGCTGGTGGTGCCGACGAGGACGGGCTGGCCTTTTTCGTGGCGTTCGGCAATGTCCTTGACGACGGCGTCGAACTTGACGGTCTCGTTTTTGTAGACGAGGTCCGGCTGGTCGATCCGCTGCATGTCGCGGTTGGTGGGGATCGCCACGACGCCGAGCTTGTAGGTGCTCATGAACTCGGCGGCCTCGGTCTCGGCCGTGCCGGTCATGCCTGCGAGCTTGTCATACATGCGGAAGTAGTTCTGCAGCGTGACGGTGGCGAGCGTCTGGTTTTCGGCCTTGATCTCGACGCCTTCTTTGGCTTCGATGGCCTGGTGCATGCCCTCGTTGTAACGGCGGCCGGCGAGGATGCGGCCGGTGTGCTCATCGACGATCAGCACCTCGCCGTCGAGAATGACGTAGTCCTTGTCCCGCTTGAACAGTTCCTTGGCCTTGATGGCGTTGTTCAGGAAGCCGATCAGCGGGGTGTTGGCGGACTCGTAAAGGTTGTGGATGCCGAGGTAGTCCTCGACCTTTTCAATGCCGGCCTCAAGGACGCCGACGGTGCGCTTCTTCTCATCGACCTCGTAGTCGGTCTCGGGCTGCAGGCGCGTGACCACCTTGGCGAATTCGCTGTACCAGCGGTTGGTGTCCCCCTGGGCCGGGCCGGAGATGATGAGCGGCGTGCGGGCCTCGTCGATCAGGATGGAGTCCACTTCGTCGACGACGGCGAAGTGGTGGCCGCGCTGGACGAGCTCGGACTTGTCCCACGCCATGTTGTCGCGCAGGTAGTCAAAGCCGAATTCGTTGTTGGTGCCGTAAGTGATGTCCGCGGCATACTGCTCGCGGCGCAGGGCGGGGTCCTGGTTGGACAGGATGCAGCCGCTGCTCAGGCCGAGGAAGCGGTAGACACGGCCCATGAGGTCAGACTGGTATTCGGCGAGGTAGTCGTTGACCGTGACCACATGGACGCCCTTGCCGGTGAGGGCATTGAGGTAGGCCGGAGCAGTGGCCACCAGAGTCTTGCCTTCACCGGTCTTCATCTCGGCGATGTTGCCCAGGTGCAGGGCCGCGCCGCCCATGAGCTGGACATCGAAGTGGCGCAGGCCAAGGGTACGGGACGAGGCTTCGCGGACGGCCGCGAAGGCCTCGGGCAGCAGATCGTCGAGTTTCTCGCCGTCCTGGTGGCGTGCGCGCAGGCGGTCAGTTTCTTCACGGAGCTCAGCGTCCGTGAAGGTTTGGAAGGAGCTCTCCAGGGCATTAATGGAATCGGCATAGTTCCGCAGTTGCCGCAGGGTTCTTTTGTCCCCTGTGCGGAGAAGTTTTTCGATAAGTGATGCCACGTGAAGTTGCTCCCAGTCTCAAGCTGCCGAATTCTGGCGTGATTTAGTCTACGGGAGAGACGCAGGGCCGGGGGCGCCTGTTCCCTCATAGCGGATACTGCTCATGACCGGGCAGCCACGGCTTCGGCGAGCGCCGGCGCAAGGTCCCCCGTCGGGGAGACCACTACCCCGTCCAGTCCCAGCCACTCTGCCATGAGCCGCAGTTCCGCGGCGAGTTCGACGGCGGTGTCCCCCGGCGCGCCGGATTCCGCATGGGCGGTTCTCGCCAGGAGCCGGCCGCCGGCCCGGTCTGCTTTGAGGTCCACCCGCGCGACGATCGCGTCGCGCAGCAGGAACGGCAGGACGTAGTAGCCATACCGGCGCTTAGGCTCGGGGGTGTAGATCTCGATCCGGTAGTGGAACCCGAACAGCTCCTCCAGCCGGCGGCGTTCGAACACCAGGGAGTCGAAGGGACTCAGGAGCGCACGGCCTGTGGCTGAGCGCGGAAGTTTCGCCTCCGCGTGCCGGTAGAGGGGCCGGTTCCAGCCGGCCACCGTGACCGGTTGCAGCCGGCCGGTGTCCACGAGGTTCCGGACGGCGATTGCCGCGGCTTTCTGCGGCGTCCGGAAATAGTCCGCGAAGCACCGCACGGTCCCGATGCCGTGGGCCCGGGCGGCGGCGTCGATCAGCCGGTCCATCGCCGCGTCCGGTTCGGGGGCCGCCTCCTCACCGACAGGGCCGGGCAGCACCCGGGCAGTGAGGGTGTAGCGCCGTTCGAAGGATTCGGTCCGCGAGGCTGCGGAAATAAGGCCGTCCTCGAACAGATGCTCCAGGACCCTTTTGACGGCATTCCAGTTCCAGCCCCAGTTATCCCGTTGCCGGTCCTCCACGTGGCCAAGCCGTGCTGTCAGTTCGGCGGCGGTCATCGGCTTCCCGGCCGCCAGGGCTTCCAGCACCCGGGCCGCCACACCGTTTCGCAGTTCGGGGTCCATGGCGTGCGCGCCCACCCATGTGCGGTTCTGCCACTGCACGAGGTCGTGGAAGTGGTCCGGCCGGATGAAGCAGGCTTCGTGAGCCCAGTACTCCATCATCCGGCGCGGGTGGGTCCCGGCCATCCGTTGCAGGATGGTGCGGTCGTAGTTGCCCAGCCGGGAGAAGAACGGCAGGAAGTGGCTGCGGGACACCACATTGACGGAATCGATCTGCACCAGGTGCAGCCGGGCAAAGGTACGGCCCACCGCCCGTGCGCTCACGGGTCCGGCGGGCCGTTCCTTGTCCAATCCCTGGGCTGCCAATGCGATCCGCCGTGCCTGTGCCAGGCTCAGCGATGCTTGCACGTCAGTCCCTTCGTTGGATGGTCTGCACCAGCTTATGCGCTGGCAGGCTCATCCTCGGAACGATAGGCCAGGATCTTTTCTTCCAGACTTGAATGTCCGGGCTCGCACGTCTGGTCAAGGGAGATCACGCCGTAGGTCCAGCCGTCGCGGCGGTACACGACCGAGGGCGCCTTGGTCTCCTTGTCCACGAAAAGGTAGAAATCGTGACCCACGAGTTCCATGTTGTCAACGGCGTCGTCGAGCGTCAGCTGGGCCGCGGGGAACACCTTCCTGCGGATGAGCACGGGCGAATCGCCGGCCGGAATATCGTTCTCGACCTCGTAGGGCGACTTCTCTGCCGCCGGCGCCGTGGCCGCCTGCTGGTTTGCCGCCTCGACGTAGAGGGGCTCGTTGGTGCTTGCCGGTTCCAGGGTTGCCGTCGCCTCGGTGACGGACTTCGGCGTGTGCCGGCCGTGATGGACCTTTCTGCGGTCCCGTGCCCTGCGCAGGCGTTCAAGAAGCTTGTTGTAAGCGAGATCGAACGCAGCGAACTTGTCGGCGGCACTCGCTTCTGCGCGGATTACTGGGCCGCGTCCCAGGACTGTCAACTCAACCGTGAGCGATTCGGCGGTCTGGCGGGCCTTGGTCTCCTTGGTGACCTTCGCGTCTACCCTCTGGACCTTGTCTCCCAACGACGCGATCTTTGAGATCTTGTCGTCGGCATATTCGCGGAACCGGTCTGAGACCGTCAAGTTGCGTCCGCTGATCATGAACTCCATGGTGCCCTCCAAATGACTTCGGTGACACGACGGCGGTACTTCCCGGGGGCCGATCTGAATGACAGTCGAGCCCCTTTCCGAGCCGCTATCGACAGGTACATCTGTTCTTGGTACCCATCTTCGACGTTAGTTCATAGCAACCTGTTATTCATCCTTTTACGGTTTATTTTTTTACGTTCCGCCGTTCCGGCCCGCCACCGCGGGCCCGGGGGCGCCGACGTCGGAAGTCACTGGCGGGCGTGTCGCGGCCACCACGACGGCGCCGCTGACACGGGCCCCGGCTGCCCGCAACGCACGGGCCGCCTCGGCCACTGTGGCACCGGTCGTCAGCACGTCATCGACGATGATGCAGGCGCGTCCCCTTACGCTCGGAGCCCAGGGACCGGCCCTGGCACGCATGGTCCCCCGCACCCGCCGGGACCGGGCACCCCGGCCCAGTCCCTTCTGTCCGCCGGGCAGGTAGCGGACCCCGTCCAGGGGCATCCGGCACCCCGCGGCCGGCACGGTTTTCCGCAGTGCGTCCGCGACCGTAAACCCCGGGAATTCATCGCCGCGAACCAGCCTGCGGAGCAGGAGATGGACCGGGCTGAAGCCCCTCTTGCGGAACGCGGCGGCGCTCGTGGGGACGGGGACGAGGACGAGGCCCCGCGCCTGTCCGGAAGCGGCGTGGAGGGCACGCGCCAGGCCCCGTGCCAGCTCGACGGCCAGCCGCGCCTGGCCATGGCTCTTGAAGGACAGCAGGCACTGCGCCAGCTCGGCCCGGTACGCCCCGGCCGCCACGACGGGAAGCAGGACGGAGCCGTCCATGTCCATCAGGGCCGGCGCCTGGGCCTCGGCCCGGAACGGCCTCAGGGTCAGCAGGCGGAGCTGCCGCGAGCATGCTCCGCAGAGGGCAGCGTCCTCGGCACCGCAGCAGACGCAGTCGACGGGCAGGACAAGGGCAAGCACTTCGGCTGCGGCCGCCGCCGTCCGGTCGGAAAGCCGCGCCAGTGGCCGCGCGTAGGGGCCGCGGTGTCGCGCAGCCGTCGGTGCAGCCGGGGCAAGGTCCGGATCTATGTCCGGCCGCCGCGGGTCGGTGTCTTTCATCCTCCGATCCTGGACCGGGGAGCCGGTCGGCGGAAGCGCCGCTGGAGGCTATGTGGACAACGCACTGCCGGCGCCGGTCGCCCGGTCAGCCGGTCAGCCGGGGAAGGACGGGTCGATGGGGCCCTTGAGCTGCGGCGACCAGCCGTTGCCGAGCCGCTGGAAGATCCCTTCCGCGGACTGGCCGTAAATCTCCGAGGTTCCGTTGCCCGCGCTGAGGGCGGTCAGCCCGGGCCACGGCGCCAGCTGCTGCGGCTGCGCCGAGGTCAGGGACAACAGCTCGGGGGTGACGGCGTCGCTCGCGGAGGCCTTCATAACCGCGACCGTGGTGTCATCCACCCAGACCCCCTGGTCCGGATCCCGGGGAGTCAGGAGCGTCAGCGGCACGGTCAGGTCCCTCGGGGTGCCGTCCGCGTTCCGGATGATCCCGGTGATCTGGACCTTGCTCTTGCCGTTCTGCTCGGAGATGACCAGGGCACGCGTGCCGTCCCGGGAAATCCGGAACTCCCTGACGGTCCGGCCGGCAAGCCATCCCGGCGACAGGGTCACGGTGGGCACGCTGACGTTCTCCGGCACGCCGACCGGCCGGTAGGCCACCACCTCGGTGGCCCCGGCAGGACCCGGTCCGGCCGTCCAGACCCAGTCGTAGCGGCCGAACGAGGGCCGGGAAAGGGTGGACCTGGTGGTCAGCGCCCTGGCGGGCTGGCCCGGAACGATCGAGTACAACGTGGTGCGGGCGGCATTGAGGAACGCCACGGCCTGTGATTCGATCGATTCCGCCGGCGCCCGCGGTGACAGGGCGGCGACGGACCGGATGTCCGGCAGTGGTGAGAGCCGGTTGTTCTCGTACCGGACCAGGTCGTTGTTACTGACGGCGATTTGGTAGGCGGGGACGTTTTCGTCCCGGACCGGAGGCAGCACCGTGCCGTTGTCCTCGACCCGCACCAGATCCTGGTTCGCCCGGAGCTCGACGTTGATGACATCCGGCTGGCTGCGGAAGGTCAGGGCGAGCTGCGTCTGCATCCGCAGGCGGTCCTCGTTGGAAGCCTCCACCAGGTCCTTGGCGGTCAGATCCACCTGGGCGGCGCCGGAGACCACGGGCACGGACTCGCGCGCCAGCTTGATGCCCGACGGGAAGGCGCTGACGACGGCGCCCTTGAGGTAAGGGGCCGGCCCGCCGAGCAGGGCGCTCGTCATGGCCTTGACGGTCTTCTTGCGGATGAACCAGCGGACATCAGGCACTGCGTAGGTGAACGTGGGGTCGTAGAAGTAGATCGGGTAGGCGCCGTAGATAACCTTGAACGTCTCTTCCGGAATGGCCGTGCCGTCCGGGAGTTCGGCGATCCGCCACTCTCCGTCCACCTGGGTCACCGTCACTGGTATGTTCTCGGTGGTGCCCTCCGGAAGCTGCGTCGCCACGCCGTCGGCGTCCACCGAATAGGCGAGGTCGAGCTGGTAGTTGAAGACGTTTTCGACGCCGGTGGCCACCACCGTGGCCTTCCGGAAGACGAGCGCCCGCTGGTCCGGCTTCCACGTCACCGATGACGCCTGGGTGAGGTACTGCCGGGCGACGGCGTAGTCGTCCTCATACCCGCTTCCGGCCAGGTAGAAGTCTTCGATCACTGCCTCGGGCCCCGCGCCGGCACGCGGCGCGGCCGGGAAGAAGACCGGGGCGTTGGGGTTTCCAGCGCTTTCATCCGTGCTCTTGCCGACCGGCCCCGAGCGTGGAATCTGGGCGCACGAGGTCAACAGAAGCAGGACCACGGCAAGCAGCGCGGCCCCCGCCCGGGTGAACTTTCTCGAAATACCGCTCATGCCCTGCCTTCCGTCCCGGTACCCCGGGGGCCGGCCGGACGGTCGTCCGGGATCATCCTGCCGGCGGCAGCGCTGCCGCCGTCGGCAGCCGAACCGTCAGTGAAATCAGTGAAACCGTCAGCAATCATCCCGGCCTCCACGGCGCCCTGTATTCCCGCCGCTTCCGCGGACGGCGTCTCCACAGGCTGTGTATCAGCGGCCGGTATATCTGCGGCCGGTGTCCCAGCGGAAGGGGCATCTGCGGCCGGTGTCTGAGCCGGAGGTGCAGCGGCGGGCGGCGGATCCAACAGCAGGACGGTATGTTGGTTGCCTGCCCCCGGGAGCCCCACGTTGACCGGTTCGAGCTGGAGCGGTGACCGGGTGATCGGCTCGTCGCGGCGCAGCGGGAGGGTCAGCCGGAAGTTTGAGCCGTTGCCTTTGCTTCCCCACGCCTGCAGCCAGCCGTTGTGGAGCTTGGTGTCCTCGGCGGCGATGGACAGTCCCAGCCCGCTGCCGCCGGTGGTGCGGGCACGGGCGGGATCGGCGCGCCAGAACCGGTCGAAGACCCTGGCCGCCTCAGCCGGCGTCATGCCGATGCCGTGGTCCCGTACTGCCACGGCCACGGCCGTGTCGTTGGCGGCCACGGAGATGTTGACCGGCCGGCCCTCGCCGTGTTCGAGCGCATTGAGGATCAGGTTGCGCAGGATGCGGTCGATCCTGCGGTCGTCCATGTCAACGATGATGCTGCCGGCCGGGGCGTTGAGGGTGACGGCGGATCCGTATTCGGCGGCTACGGGCGCCACGCCCTCGATCACGTGCGAGACGAGCTGCACGATGTCCGTGGGTTCGGCGTCGAGGGTGGCCGCGCCGGCGTCGAAGCGGGAGATTTCCAGCAGGTCCGCCAGGAGCGACTGGAACCGTTCCACCTGGTTGTACAGCAGTTCCGCGGACCGTTTGTTGATGGGGTCAAAATCCCCGCGGGCGTCGTAGAGGACTTCCGCGGCCATGCGCACCGTGGTGAGCGGCGTACGGAGCTCGTGGGACACGTCGGAGACGAACCGCTGCTGCATTTGCGAGAGCGTGGCCAGCTGGGTGATTTGTTCCTGCAGGCTCGCGGCCATGTGGTTGAAGGAGGCGCCGAGCCGGGCCACCTCGTCCTCGCCCTTGACCACCATGCGCTCCTGCAGCTGGCCGGCGGCGAGCTTCTCGGAGACGACGGCGGCATGGCTGACCGGGCTGACGACGTTGCGGGTGACATACCAGGCGACGCCGCCGATCATGAGCACCAGCAGGGCACCGCCGGCCAGGAGGACGTTCTGGATCTCGTCCAGCGTCTTCTGCGCCGTGTTGAGGTCATAGATGAGGTAGAGCTCGTAGACAGTGCCGTTGAAGGTCACTTTGTTGCCCACCGCGATGCCGGGCCGGTCCTCGGTCCCCACCGGGAACTGCGTGGACGCCCAGTACTGGTCCTTGCCCGAGTCCTGCACGGCCTTGCGCAGGTCCGGTGGGATGACGCCGATGGTCAGCTGGTCCGAGGCCCGGGATTCAACCCAGCGGTTGCGCGGCTTGGTCTGCTCCGGCATCGCTTCGAAAACATAGCGGCGCTGGATGACGGACCCGCGGCCCTCGACGGCGTTCAGGGTGTCGTAGACCAGGGTGATGACGCTGGACTGGTCCGTGACCTGGGCGCCGTCGAACGTGTCCTGGACCTGCTTGACGTTGTAGCGGGTCTCGGATTCGGCCTGGGCGAGCCGTTCCTGGAAGAGGTTGTTGGCGATCTGGTTGGACAGGTAGGCCCCCACCACGGCGAACGAGCCGATGGCCAGCAGCAGCGTGGTCAGGACGGTCCGGAACTGCAGCGAACGCCGCCACTTCCGTTGCACCGCGCGGAGCAGGTAGCGAATGCCCGGCAAGAAGCGCCGCGCCCCCGTGCTGACCAGCCGCGCGACCCGGACACCCACGATCCTGGCGCGTTTGACCCACAACCGGGTCCGGAAAGGGAGTTTTCGCCAGGAGCCCGGCCCGCCGCCGGCCGGCTGCGATTCGGGCCCGCGCGGTGCGGGCTGCTCAGTGTCCGGCGCTGTGTCGAGTGCCGTGTCCGGCGCTATGCCCTGCGGGACGCTGCGGTCCGCAGGCTCAGGAACCTGCTTTATAGCCGACACCACGGACCGTCAATACAACTTCGGGGGCTTCCGGGTCACGTTCGATCTTGGACCTCAACCGCTGGACATGGACGTTGACCAGCCGGGTGTCGGCGGCGTGCCGGTAACCCCAGACCTGCTCGAGGAGCAGTTCACGCGTGAACACCTGCCATGGCTTGCGTGCCAGGGCGACGAGGAGGTCGAATTCCAGCGGCGTCAAGGAGATCCGGTCGTTGCCGCGGCTGACCAGGTGGCCGGCGACGTCGATCGTGACGTCGGCGATGCGCAGGGTTTCCGGGGCCTTCTGGTCGCCCGGGCGGAGCCGTGCCCTGACTCGGGCCACGAGTTCGGCGGGCTTGAACGGCTTGGGCACATAGTCATCGGCGCCGGACTCGAGGCCGCGGACCACGTCCGAGGTATCGGCTTTGGCGGTGAGCATGACGATCGGAACATCGGACTCGGCACGGACCTGGCGGCAGACCTCGATGCCGTCCATTCCAGGAAGCATGAGGTCAAGCAGGACGAGGTCCGGCTTTGAGGAGCGGAACACGTCCAGCGCCTGTCCGCCGTCGGCGCAGAAGACGGCTTCGAAGCCGTCGTTGCGCAGCACAATACCGATCATCTCGGCGAGCGCCTCGTCATCATCCACTACCAGAATGCGTGCCTTCATAGTTATATATTCCCCCATTGAATTGGCTTTGTCGTATCGGGCGGCCCACCGGCATGGCTCAGACGGGCCAGCCATGGCCGCCGGGACCCCGCCGGTGCAGGCTCCCTGTGACAATTGCCGCGTTGTCCTGCATGCTGTGGACAGGCCCAGTGAACCGGCCCGGACCGCAGGAGGAACCCGTGAACACCCCCATCTACGAGCGCGCCCTGGGCAGCGACTTCGCCCGGCTCCAGCCCGAACTTCAAGAATACTTCGCTTTGGCACCGGGATCGGGCCACTACGGCGTCGGCGAGGGGGTTTTCGACGTCGTCGGCTGCCGGCAGGCCTGGCTGCGCCCCCTGCTGCGGCTCACCGCCGGCGAGCAGGCCTTCTTCCCCGAGTACGGCGAGGGCATCCGCTTCCGGATCGAGAACCACGCCCATTTGGACCCGTTCGGCAGGTCAAGCCTGACGGCCCGGCGGGAAATCTTCTTCCCGGGAACCACCCGGCTGTTCCAGGACACCACCAGCTTCGATGACTCCGGGCGCAGCCCGGGCCTCGTGGACTATGTCGGCCGGTTCCGGCGGCTCGTCACCGACCTCAACCTCAGCGTCACGCCGGAGGGCCGGCTCCGGGGCGTGTCCGAGGCGTCCCGGCTGTTTCTGGGGCCGCTCCGGGTTCCGCTCCCTGGGGTCTTCGACGCCAAGGCCTATGCCGAGCAGTGGTGGGAACCCCGGGACGGCGGCCGGCACCGGATCCAGGTCAAGGTGATCCAGCCCCAGCTCGGCCTGGTGCTGGTGTACGCCGGCCACTTCGACTACCGGCTCGAGCCCTACCCCGGCGGGCTAGCGTCGCCGGGCTACCTGCCCGGGTACGCCCGCCCGGACGGCTGGGAAAGCAGGGTCTGAGCCTGCGCTACCCGAGGGCGAGCTGGTTGAGCCCGTCGGCCACCTGGGTCAGGCGGGTCAGGACCGCCGTCGCCGCGGCGGGCGAGTGCCGTGCCAGACCCTCCGACGGCGTGATCCGGAGCGCCCCCAGCGTGGACGCCGGAAGACCCAGCTGCCGCCATGGCCGCCAGACGTTTTCCACGACGTCGCCAACCCTGGGCAGCGCCGCGGCGGGGTCGGCCACGTCCAGCGCGCCGGCCCAGAGCCGCTTGCCGGCCTCCACCGCGCCCGCGAGCTGTTCCCACTGTCGCGAGGTCAGCGCACGGAGCGGCACGGCGATCCCGTCCGCGCCGGCCGCGAGGATCCGCTCGAAGGGCGCCTCGACCTCGGAGACGGCCACCACGGTTTCGGCGGCGCCCGCGGCGCGGAGCGCGTCGATGACCAGTTGCCAGGACTCGGTGACTTCCCGGCCCGGCACGGAGCGCAGGGTCCGGTACCCGCTGGAGGTGGGAATGGTGCCGGCCAGGATGGAGGCAACTTCCGGTTCGTCGATCTGAACCACGATCCGGGCGCCGGGGGCCGCCTCGGCCACTCGTTTGAGGTAGCCTTCCACGCCCGCGGCGAGCGAAGCCGCAATCTCCCGGCGGGCGCCGTAGTCGATCAGGGCCCGCTCCCCGTTGTGCAGGTGCAGGCCGGCCGCGAGGCTGAGCGGTCCGCGCAGCTGGATCTTGATATCGTCCGCGGGCGCCTCCTCGGCGCCGATGACGTCCGCCAGGATGTTGATGTCGGTGGACAACGCCGATGTCGCCCGCTGCAGGTCCTTGCCGGGGCGGTCCACGAGCCTCCAGCCATGCGGCTGGACGTCGACGGCGAGTTCCACGAGCAGGGACGCGGTCCGGCCCAGGGCATCGGAGCCGACGCCGCGGTCGGGCAGTTCGGCAAGGAACGGCAGATGCGGGCTGCCGAGTTCACCGCGGATGATCCGGGCGGCCTCGGCCGGGTCCTCGCCGGGCCACGGGCCGAGGCCCGTCGCGGTGACCTGGCCGGGAACGGGCAATGCTGATCCGGTCATGGCTAGGCTTCTGCGCCGCGGACGGCGTCCGCGGACCCGGAGGCCTGGACTGCGGCCTGGTGGTCCTCGGCGATGGCCTCATGGTGGCGGATGACCTCGCCGATGATGAAGTTCAGGAATTTCTCCGCGAAGGCCGGGTCGAGGTGGGCCTCGGCTGCGAGGTGACGCAGCCGGGCGATCTGCGCCGTTTCGCGGCCGGGGTCCCCTGCGGGAAGCTTGTGCGCGGCCTTGAGGAAGCCGACCTTCTGGGTGGCCTTGAAGCGCTCGGCGAGAAGGAAGACGAGGGTGGCATCGATGTTGTCGATGCTGGAGCGGATCGACAACAGCTCCGCCATCACCGCGGGATCCACGGAACCGGCCAGGGAGCTTGCCGCCGGGTCGTAGGAATCGGTTTCAGGAAGATTGAGGTTCTGCTCGGTCATTGACCCAGTCTATGGGCACGGCGGCAAATGCCTTCTGCTGTTAAGCACCGTTGCAGGCGCGGGCAGAAGGCAACATTCGGGTAAGAACCGTGCACACAGGCGTGCGCAATCCGGACAAAAACCGTGCACACAGCCGCGCTCGAGGCTCGCGCACCAAACGGACATGCCCACCGTTCATAGCGAACGGTGGGCATGTCCACTGGCAGTGTCCGCGGCAGTTAGCTGTGGAGCACGGCCCGGAACGCCTCGCGGCGCCTGGCCTGTTCGTCGGGGTCCGGAACGGGCAACGAAGCGATGAGTTTCTTCGTGTAGTCGTGCTGCGGGTTGCCCATCACCTGGTTGCCGAGCCCCTGCTCCACCATCTTGCCCTTGTACAGCACGCCCACCCAGTGGGAGAGCATGTCCACCACGGCGAGGTCGTGGCTGATGAAGAGGGCCGCGAAGCCGAACTCCTGCTGGATCTCCTTGAACAGTTCCAGCACCACGGCCTGCACGGAGACGTCCAGGGCCGAGGTCGGCTCGTCGGCGATGAGCAGCTTCGGGTTCAGGATGAGCGCCCGCGCCAGAGACGCGCGCTGGCGCTGCCCGCCGGAGAGTTCGTGCGGGAACCGGTCAGCGTACGACGCCGGCAGCTGCACCGATTCGAGCAGCTCGCCGACCCGCTTGCGCGCCTCGGCCGCGGTCGGTTTGGAGTGGATGATCAGCGGTTCCGCCACGCAGTCGCCGATGGTCAGCTGCGGGTTGAACGAGGCCGCCGGGTCCTGGAACACGAAGCCGATCTCCTTGCGGAGTGGCTTGAACGTGCGCTCCTTGTAGTTCAGCATTTCGTAGCCCAGCACCTTGAGGCTGCCGCCCGTGGTCCGGTTGAGCCCGGCGATCGCCCGGCCAATGGTGGTCTTGCCGGAACCCGACTCCCCCACGAGACCGAAGACTTCGCCTTCGGACACGGTGAAGCTGACGCCATCAACGGCCTTGAAGGCCGGGCTGCCCAGCCTTCCCGGGTACTCGATGGTCAGGTTCTTCGCCTCGACCAGCACCTTGCCGCCCTGGTGGGCGCGTTCCGTCATACCTTGGGACGCGGAATTGCGGCCCAGGTGCGGGACGGCGGCGAGGAGCTTCTTGGTGTAGTCCTCCTTGGGCTGGGCGAACAGCACCCGTGAGGATGCCTCCTCCACGACGTCGCCCTGGTACATGACCACGACGCGGTCGGCGAGGTCGGCGACGACGCCCATGTTGTGCGTAATCAGCACGATGGACGTTCCGTAGTTGTCGCGCAGGTCCCGCAGCAGTTCAAGGATCTCGGCCTGCACGGTGACGTCCAGGGCGGTCGTGGGCTCGTCGGCCACGATGAGGCCAGGGTTCAGGGCCAGCGCGGCGGCAATCACGACGCGCTGTTTCTGGCCGCCCGAGAACTGGTGCGGGTAGTAGTTGACCCGAGTTTCCGGGTCCGGGATGCCAACTTTGCGGAGGGCGTCAATTGCCCGCGCCTTGGCTTCCTTGGCCGAGACCTTGCCACGGCCGCCAGTGCCGGCGTGTGCGCGGATGCCCTCGGCGATCTGCCAGCCCACGGTGAAGACCGGGTTGAGGGCGGTGGATGGTTCCTGGAACACCATGGCCACGTCGCGGCCCCGGATCTCCCGCAGTTTCGCTTCGCTGACGCTGATGACGTTGTTGCCGTTGATCAGGACAGCGCCTTGGCTGATGGCCGTCTCCGGCAGAAGTCCCAGGATGGTCTTGGCCGTCACGGTCTTGCCGGATCCCGACTCGCCAACGATGGCGACGACTTCGCCGGGGTTGACCTCGAGGCTGACGTCCTTGACGGCGTACACATCCCCGGCGTCGGTTGCGAACGTGACCCTAAGGTGGTCGATGTCCAGGACCGGGCCTGCGCCTGCGCCCGGTTTGTCGATGTTGGTGGTCATAGAACTCTCGATTCTGCTTCGAGTGCAGCCTGTGCGCCGGCGGTGGAGTCCGGTCCGCCTTTGCCTGCCACAGCCTTCTTGCGGCCCCGCAGGCGGGGATCGTTGAGGTCGTTGATGCTCTCACCGACGAGGGTCAGCCCAAGCACGGTCAGGACGATCGCCGTACCGGGGTAGACACCGGTCCACCAGATGCCCGAGGAGGCGTCCGCAATGGCCTTGTTCAGGTCATAGCCCCACTCGGCGGCGGAGGTCGGTTCGATGCCGAACCCCAGGAAGCCAAGGCCCGCCAGGGTCAGGATCGCCTCGGACGCATTCAGCGTGAAAATCAGCGGCAGCGTGCGGGTTGCGTTCTTGAAGATGTGCCGGCCCATGATGCGGATGCTGGAGGCACCCACCACCTTGGCCGATTCGACGTACGGCTCCGCCTTCAGCCGGATGGTCTCGGCACGGATGACGCGGAAGTACTGCGGGACGAACACCACCGAGATGGAAATGGAGCAGGCAACAATGCCTCCCCAGAAACTGGACTGGCCGTGGCTGATGACGATTGACATCACGATGGCCAGCAGCAGGGACGGGAAAGCGTAGATCGCATCGGCGACCACCACGAACACCCGGTCGAGCCAGCCGCCGAAGTAGCCGCTGACGAGTCCGAGGGCTACGCCGAGGAAGATCGACATCGCGACGGCGACGATGATCACCACGGCGGCCGTCTGGGCACCCCAGAGCACCCGCGAATAGACGTCATAGCCACCAACCGTGGTGCCCCAGATGTGGGCCGGGCTGGGGGGCTGCTGTGTCGGGAAGGGACCGGCGGCGTCGCTGAGCTGGGCAAACCCGTAGGGCGCGATCCACGGCGCAAACACAGCGACGAGCAGGAAGACGGCGGCCAGCACCATGCCCGTGACGAGCATGCCGCGTTGCAGCCCGACGCTCGAGCGGAAATGCGAGATCACCGGCAGCCGGTAGATGAGGGGCTGCTTGCGCCCACTTACTTTGGTTGCATTCATGGCTAGTACCTCACTCGCGGGTCGATCAGGGCTGCTACGACATCCACGATGAAGTTCGTGACGGCAACGATGACCGCCAGCATTACGACGATTCCCTGGACGGCGACGAAGTCGCGGGCGTTCAGGTATTGCACCAGCTGGTAGCCGAGGCCCTTCCACTCGAACGTGGACTCCGTGAGCACGGCGCCGCCGAGCAGGAGGGCAATCTGGAGCCCCATGACAGTGATGATCGGGATGAGGGCAGGCTTGTAGGCATGCTTGGTCACGAGCCGGTAATTACTGACGCCACGGGACCTGCCGGCCTCGACGTAATCCTTGCCGAGCGTGCCGATGACGTTGGTGCGGACCAGCCGCAGGAAGACCCCTGCCGTCAGAAGCCCGAGGGTGAGTGCGGGGAGGACTGAATGGGCCGCGATATCGCCGAACGCAGCCATGTTGCCGCTGCGCAAGGCATCCAGCCAGTAGATCCCGGTCGGTGCGGCCAGGCTTCCCATGACCAGTTCGGTCCTGGTGGAGGCCCGTCCTGCGACGGGCAGCCAGCCGAGCCAGACGGAGAAGGCCAACTTCATCAGCAGGCCGGCGAAAAACACCGGGGTGGCGTAGCAGAGGATGGCGAAGAACCGCAGGACGGCGTCGGGTGCCTTATCGCGCTTGTAGGCGGAGATAAGCCCGAGCGGGATGCCGACCAAAAGCGCCACGATGAGGGCATTGATGGCCAGTTCCAGGGTTGCCGTGCCAAACGTGATGATCATTTCGACCACGGGCCGGCGGTCGGTGATGGTGGTGCCGAAGTTTCCGGTCGCCACCTGGCCAACGTATTCGAGGTACTGCACGATGATCGGGCGGTCGTAGCCGGCGTCGTGGATGCGCTGCGCGAGCGCCTCCGGGGGAAGCCTGCCGCCCTGGGCTGCGGTGATGGGGTCGCCGATGACCCGCATCAGGAAGAAGACCAACGTCACCAGAATGAAGATAGTCGGAATGATCAGGAAGAACCGGATCAGGATGTAGGTCCCCAAGCCCCCACCCGAGGATTTTTTCTTGGACGGAAGAAGTCCGTCGGCGTCGTTTAGCGGCGCCTCAGTCAATGTTGTCATTGGTACCTAAGATTGTGCTGTCGCGGCCTTGGGCGGGCCGGCGTGAACTGCAGGGTGCGGCAATGACCAGCAAAGGCGGGGCGCCTCGAGGGCGCCCCGCCTGGCGGGCTGGTCAGGACAGCACAGGTGCAGCCTTACTTGGAAATAGTTCCCAAACGGAACTTGAAGGAGGCATCGAGGGTGGAATCGACACCCTTGACACCGTTGCCGGAAATGGCAACCTGCGCGCCCTGGAGCAACGGAAGCGTGGAGATGTCCTTGGCGAGGGCATTCTGCGCATCCTTGATCGTGGACTCGCGTTCAGTCTTATCGACGGTTGTGAGCTGCTTGCTGATCAGGTCGTTGACGGTCGGGTTGTTGTAGTGGTTCTTCAGGAAGCCGCCCTCCGGGAAGAACGGGGTCAGGTAGTTGTCGGCGTCGCTGAAGTCCGGGAACCAGCCAAACTGGAACAGGGGGTATTCGTCGGCGCGGCTGGCCTTGCTGTAGGTGACCCATTCGGTGGACTGCAGATTGACCTTGAACAACCCGGACTTCTCCAGCTGGTCCTTGATCATGGCGTACTCGTCGCCGGAGGACTTGCCGTAGTGGTCCGGGTTGTACTGCAGGTTCATCGACACGGGGGTGGTCACACCGGCGTCGGCCAGGACCTTCTTGGCCTTGTCCAGGCTCGGCTTGCCGGCGTCGCCGTAAGCGTCCTTGAACGATTCGTTGGCACCGAGGAAGCCGCTGGGAACGTTGGAGTACAGCGGCAGGTAGGTGCCCTTGTAGACCTGGTCCGCGATGGACTGGCGGTCAACGAGGTTCGCGACGGCCTGGCGGACGGCGAGCGCCTTGGCCGGATCGGCGTCGGCAGCCTTGGCACCGAACGGCATGGTGTCGAAGTTGAACGTGATGTAGCGGATTTCGCCGCCGGGGCCAACGTTGACCTTGACCTTGGAATCCTTCTTCAGGTCATCGACGTCGGTGGCGCTCAGGCTGCGGTTCGCGACGTCAATGTTGCCCTGCTGGATGTCCAGCTTCATGTTGGTGGGATCGGCGTAGTACTTGATCGTGGCGGCGTCGTTTGCCGGCTTGCCGAGGACTCCCTGGTAGTCAGGGAAGGCCTTGAAGCTGATCAGCTCGTTCTTCTTGTACGTGTCGATGGTGTACTGGCCGTAGAAGGCCTTGGCCTTGACGATCGAGTCGTCGTCAAGCAGCTTGTCGGCCGGGAAGACTTCATCGTCCACGATCGGCGCGGCGGGGCTGCTGAGGATCTGGGCGAAGGTCTGGTCGTTCGCCTGCTTCAGCTTGAAGACAACGGTGTTGGCATCGGGAGCGGTGATGCTTTCGATGTTGGTCAGCAGGCTTGCGGGACCGGCAGGATCGTTGATCTTGGTCTGCCGGTCGAAGGAGAACTTGACGTCCTTTGAGTCGAGCGTGTGACCGTTGGCCCACTTGAGGCCCGGCTTGAGCTTGACCGTGTACTCGTTGGGAGAGGTGAAGGACGCGGACTCGGCCAGGTCCGGCACGGGATCTGCGCTGCCCGGCTTCGAGTTGAGGAGGAAGGAGTAGATCTGGTTCATCACCATGAACGAACCGTTGTCGTACGCGCCCGCCGGATCCAAGGCGGTGACCTTGTCCGTGGTGCCGTAGGCGATCGGACCGCTTGCTGCGGCTGATGACCCGCCAGCGCCGCCGGTCGGCCCGGTGCAGGCCGTCAGTGCAAAGGCGGAAACCCCGGCCAGCGCGATGACGCTCTGCCAGGCCTTTTTGTTCATTGCCATCTGTGAACTTTCTGTTCGATGCGTTCTAGCGCAGCCCAAAGTGAAACGAAGGACTCGTCGGGCGGCACGCTTTGCTGATTCCTAGATTCAACCAGACAATCATTCGGTGAAACGTTGCATTTTGTGAGTTGAGACACAAAATTTACACGATTCGAAGGTTTCTCTCATTTTCTTCAGGATTTCGCCCGGATCTTCGGCAGGGTCGCTGGCCTGCCGGCCGTGGGGAAAAACGACGAAGGGTCCCGCCATCTGGCGGGACCCTTCGCTGGATTCGGTGGGGCGGGCGGCTAGAGCGCGGCCCGCTGCAGTGAGCGCGCGGCATCGATGGTGGCCTGGCCGAGCACGCGGCTGCC
>Ga0213841_1000618_pt1 | contig 33590 bp, 26 predicted proteins | sample SWPATP23_FD_160125 | JGI IMG/M metagenome (GOLD analysis project Ga0213841, IMG submission 160125) | Coastal seawater microbial communities from Marineland, Florida, United States - SWPA TP2 #3 | ecosystem: Environmental > Aquatic > Marine > Coastal | place: USA: Florida | collected 2016-08-14 | reverse complement strand
GCGAAACTGACTACCAGAAAAGCGTATGGGTTTAAGACCTATCATGCAGCAGAAATAGCCTTATATCATGCACTGGGTGCGTTACCGGGTCCCAAAATGACCCACAGATTTTTCTAAAGAGACAAAACTCTTTGTACGGCCAGCTTACGGATGAGATGCTGCTCTTCGGTCGTGATCTTTCTTGCGTCATATTTCATGGCAGCATTATAAGATATATCATCGACTAATGGTACTGTTTATTAGTGCACCGCTAGTAAGTAGGAAGCTTTAACCTGGTTGGCAAGTAAATTGCCTTGCCAGTGGGCCGCAGGTGGGTTGGCCTAAAGAATGGGCCTGTTTGTACGGCCTGTCGGGCGGTTAACCGCAGTTGACAGTTGGCCTCCCAGGCTAATAATCGGGTCACTGAGGTCAATCTGAGGGGCTGTTATGCTGTAGTGAACTAGAGGTAAAGTGGTACTACAAGGTAACAACCTGTGAGGAGCAGATGATGTACTACAATAAAAATCGATTGACCAGCGCTGTGCTGGCGGTGCTCGCCGCCGCAACGGTAAATGCCAATGCGGACAACAATGGCGGTCTAGAACTCGAAGAGGTAGTTGTAACAGCACAAAAGCGTGCGGAAAGCGTGCAGGACATTCCCATTGCGGTCAGTGCCTTCGATGAGAATTTTCTGAAGGATAGCGGAGTTGTCGGCGTTGACAAATTGATGGGGTATACCCCCGGCTTAAACGGTACTGCGCAGCAAGATGCGGAATCTGTGTTCACGGTTCGCGGTATTGGCACCTATGCTTTCGGCGTCGGTGCCGATAACAGTGTGGGCATGTTTATTGACGATGTTCCGGTCGGGCGACCCGCACTGATTGGTAACTCCTTTTTTGATCTGCAACGGGTGGAAGTGGTGAAAGGTCCGCAGGGAACCCTGTTTGGTCGCAATGCGTCTGCAGGGGCCATCAGCGTGATTACCAATAAACCAAACGTTGAAGAAAACTCTCTGGATGTTACGGCTGCCATAGGTAATGAAAGCCAGGAAGCATACGAAGTCATAGGTAACTGGGCAATCAGTGACAAATTTGCTGCCCGTGCAGCGGTTCGTCAGGAGGAACGCGATGGCAGCTTGGAGAACACCGCTACCGGTGACGAGTTGAACAACCGGGACCATACCAATGCTCGTTTGGCTCTGCACTATAAAGCGACAGATAACCTGAGCGTTGATTTGGTCTACGAACAGGTAGAGATTGACACACGGGTCGGTTTTAGCGATGTAGACAGTGCCTTTAGCGGTAAAGTAGCACAAAACCGACAGCCCACACAGGACATTGAGTCCAAGCGTTACTTGGCGAAACTCACCTGGGATCTCAGTGACTCATTGACACTCACTTCCAATACCTCTTATATGGATTACGACCTAACAGCCATTCCGGTGGACGTGGATGTATCCGAACTTGAACTGCTGTCGATTCGGGAGCCTCAAGAGGGCAGTCAGTTTGTGCAGGAGTTGCGATTGAACGGTGCCTTGGATAACGTAGATTGGTTTGTGGGCACCAGTTTTATCAAGGAAAACATTGAATCCAACTACACCGCCGAATACTCCGATTTTATTCTGACCCAGATTCTGCTCGGCGATATGACCTTCTGTGCCACCAGCGGCCTGACCTGCCTGGACAATGTGGAACAGGTGCACTTGGCTGAAACCGATAACACCAGTTATGCACTGTATGGCGACCTGGCCTGGAATATTACTGATAACCTCAAACTAACCCTGGGGGCACGCTATACCCGCGATGAAAAGGAGTTTGAAGTCAACCAGCCGGTACCGGCCAGTGCATTGTCCACTTTGACCGGTGATGCCTTAGTCAAATTGGGTACAGCGGGACTGATTAAGGATGATGAAGCCTGGACCTCCTTTGACCCTCGTATCGTGCTGGATTACTCGCTGGCGGAAGATGTACTGTTGTACGGTAGCGTTTCCTCCGGTTACAAGTCGGGTGGCTTCAATTCCGATCCTGCCAATACTCTGGCTTCGGGCCTGCCCCAAAAGCCGGCTGCCTTTGACGAGGAAGAGGTTATTGCTTACGAAGTGGGAGTTAAAACTCGCTTCTGGAATGGGCGTGCACAGGTCAACGTCGCAGTATACTACAATGATTATGAAGACTTCCAGGTGGAAGCCGGTGATCTGGTAATCCTTATCGAAAATGCTGCGGATGTGGAGTCGCAAGGTTTTGAAGTCGAAGGAACCTTTTTGTTAACCGAGCACTTCACCCTGATGGCAAATTACAGCTATCTTGATGCCAGCTTCAAGGAAGGTGAAATCGAAGGTATCGATGTCGCTGGGCGGCCATTACAGCGCGCACCTGAGCACACCGGTGCACTCGTGGCCAACTACACGATGCCGATCGGCGAACTGGGCGAGTTGACCCTGCGGGCAGATTATATCTACAGTGACGAGTTCCTGTTCAAGAGCGAAAATTTAGACCTCGATCAGGATGCCTATGGGGTTATCAATGCGCGTATCGGTTTCGAGTCGGCAGATGGCCGTTGGGGACTGGCCCTTATTGGTGAAAATGTAGGTGACGAGGAATACCTGTTAACCCGTTCCGACGTATTGGGACAAAACCTCGGTATTCCAGCAATGGGCGAACTTTACCGTCTGGAAGCTACGCTTCACTTTTAATTTGTTCTCTCTCCCGTTTGGTTCAATTGTGAACTGCGGTATTTGGCCAAGTGCAGGACTGCTGCACTTGGCATTTTTGTTTTTAAGGGGAATAACTTGATGTCTAGAATCTGTATCAAAAAATTTTGTACCAATTATTTGGTGACACTGGCTGCTCTATTACTGGCGCACAGTGTTCAGGCATTGGAAGCAGAGCAGCGTATTTACCATCTTGAGGGCGCAAAAAACTTTAGAGACTTTGGTGGTTATCAAACAGAAGATGGGCGTCAGGTGAAGTGGGGGTTACTCTACCGATCCAACCAGCCGGCGGGGATGACAACAAGCGACTATCGTACCGTGTCTTCCCTTGGGTTGTCGACGGTAGTCGATTTTCGCACCGCGGAGGAACGAGAAGCGGGACCGACACAGTGGCAGGGAAACACCGAGCCCAAGTTTACCCTTTTGCCGATGGGCGAAACGGAGCGTCTGAAAGAGTTGGAGCCTGCTGTCCAGGCAGCACTAGAGGCTGGTGACGTGCAAAAATTAAAGCTGGTGGGGGTTGAAAGTTACCGTCTCATGCCGGTCGAGTATGCTGAAGAGTTCGGTCAGCTGTTGCAGTTGTTGGCCGATCCACAATCCCTGCCATTGATGCTACATTGCCACGCTGGTAAGGACCGCACCGGCATAGGCGCAGCCCTGGTATTGAGTATGCTGGGAGTCCCGCGGGAAGTGATTATGGAGGATTATCTACTCAGTAATGAGTTGTTGCTCAGCCCCGATGATGGGCGCAGTGCGATTGAAAAGCTTTACTGGAGTGTGCAGCGCGAATGGCTACAGGCAAGTTTCGACGCCATCGATAACCGCTATGGCAGTGTGGAGAAATATGTGGAGACGGCGTTGGGGTTGGATGTGCAAACAGTGGATCGGATCCGAAACAATCTACTGTATTGACTCTCTCCTTACAAATCTAACTGGTACTGCTACCACAAGCGAATTTTCGCCGAGTGATAGCGGCCGCCTATTTGTAGATTTACTGCAAACAGGGTTGTGATTTTAGGCCAATTGCTCCTTAAGCGCATGCAATACCATTGAACGATTCACCATGCCGATCAGTTTATGATTATCCGCAACCGGGAACACCTGTCGTGGAGTTGAGAGCATTTTTTGCGCCAAGTCCACGATGTTGTCCCATGCCTGTACGGCTTCCATTTCGGTGCACATCACTTCGTTCACCGTGGCGGCCGGATCGCAGTAATAGCCGCGCTGCAGCACTGTTGATATACACTCGTGTTCGGAGATAAAGCCGATAATCTCGTTTTTACCGTCAACTACCGGTGCAGCCGCAACCGGGTACTCGGCCAGCTTCTCAATCGCCTCAAAAATTAGCGTGCTGGAGGGGATGCCGGGGGGCAGAGTGCTCATACAATCTTTAACGGCGTTATAAGTTTGCATTGTGCCTTGTCTCATGTAGCGACGCACAAAAAAAGAGGGGGAGTAACTCCCCCTGTAACGTGCGGGAAATACACTGTTACCAATATCTCAGGGTAGGGTTAAGACTTGCAATTAACCTCGACCCAAGATACTGGCTACAGCATGCGTGAGGTCGGCCGTCGCGCTGTCACTTACAGCATCCGCGCGCCAGCCGACAATGGAGTCAGGCCGCACCAAAAGCGCCCCCGTTTCTTGGGTTTCACGAACCCGTGCAAAGTCGCCGTAGGGGTCTTCGTAGGTTTGACCTGGACCGATAATATGCACCGGCAGTTCAATACCAAATTCTTTTTCGGCGGCCTTGGCCGCTTCTACCCAGGCTTCACCGCCAATACCGGTGATCAGCGTAAACTTGCCGCTGCCACACAGGTCGAGGGTAGAGACCTGGCTGCCGTTGCGGGAAAGCCATACATGGGGAATATGGGAACCCGGGCGGCTGCTGTTCTGCTGGTAGAGCTCCTTGTCGCGTTCAAAGCCGGGATCCGGCGTACCGTCCGGCACCACCGCACAGGATTCGTAGCGCATGTTCATTTCCACGCCGTGGGCGTTGTAAATGTAATCGGTGTTGGCAATGGCCGCCTGCAGTGCGGCCCGCTGTTGCGCCGCTTCGGGTGTGGCTTCCTTGCGGGCGGCCATATTGCGGCGCATCTGCTCTGCATTCAGAGTGTCGCTGAGCCCCAGGGCCTTGAGAATGGGGGGGAAATCATCAAGGCTCTTGTTGGCGCGCTTGACGATCTGCTCGGCCACTGGCGAGCGTTCGGCATCGTAGGATTCCAGCAGGCTGGGTGCGGCCTGTTCTTTCAAAACCAATGCCAGTTTCCAACACAGGTTGTAGGCGTCCTGGATAGAGGTATTGGAACCCAGACCGTTGGTGGGGGGGTGTCGGTGCGTGGCATCGCCCATACAGAAGACCCGCCCGCGGGTGTTTTCCGAGGCCCAGCACTCGTTCACCGTCCAGGTGGAGGTGGATTCGATCGTAACCGGGATGCTGTCGTCGCCAATCAACTTGTGAACGATGGCGGTGGCCTCTTCGGTGGTCAGTTCCGGCGGCCCCTGCTCGAGGTCATAGCCCCAGATTGCCAGCCAGCGGTTCCAGGGGCGCACCATCCGCACCACCCCAATGCCCAGGCCGCCGACGTCGGAGCCCGGTTGGATAACCCAGTAGAGCACACTGGGACGGTGGGCGACAAAACGCGACAGATCGGCCTGGAACAGGAGGTTCATGGAGCCCGACTTGCCCATCTCACCTTCGAGCGGCAGACCGATATCCTCCGCCACCTTGGAGTTGGCACCGTCGGCACCGATCAGGTATTTGGAGCGCACCTGGTACGTATGGCCGGTCAAACGGTCCTTCAATGTGGTGGTAACCCCTTCTTCGTCCTGTACGTGACTCAGGTACTCGGTGTAGAAGCGTACCTGGGAGCCACGCACGGCTGCGGTTTTTACCAGCAGGGGTTCTAGCAGGTCTTGAGGCAGGTCACACATATGGGTAGGGCTGGCGAGGTCGTAATCACCCTGTCGACGCGGGTGGGTGCCCCAGGACTTCAGGCGCCCCAACTCCTCACCCACCAGACTGGTACAATAGGTGTTTTCACCCATTTGCGCTTGGGGTGCCGCGAGACTCTGGGCCTCGGGTTCTACCCCCAGGTCCCGCAACACTTCCATGGTACGCTGGTTGGTGATATGGGCACGCGGGGTGTGGGCAGTCCAGCGATACTTGTTAACAACGATATTGTCGATACCGTAGGTCGACAGCAAAGAGGCCGCGGCCGCACCGGAGGGACCGGTGCCGATAATCAGGACCTCGGTTTCTGCCATGGGGAATGCGTCAGTCATTCTATATTCCTCGAAATCTTTGTACTGCGGCTTGGGGACGCAGAATTTGTTACCGCCGTATTTGGCCCGGCGTCTGCTCTCGGACGGCGGGCCAAGGATTCATTAGGCGGGATCCAGGACAAAATCCTTGGTAATCACCTTGACCCCGTTCTCCTCGATGAAGCCGTGCACCAGCTCATCGATTACCGCGTCGCAACAGTCGCTGTCCACATAGTCTTCACCTTCGAAATAAACTTGGGTGATGTGATCCTTCAATCCCTCTTTGCGGGCCTTGAAATGGATATGCGCCGGGCGCCAAGCGTGGCGGCCCATGGCGGCAAGCAACTGTCCGGTATGGCCTTCATCGGGGATTTTGTAGGGCACGGGTTTGGTGGTTTTAACCTGGTAACTACCATCTTCGCCGGTGATTAGCTTGGCCCGATAGTGATCGGCGGGAACGCCTTCATGGACACCGCTGTAGGTTCCGTGGGGGGTAGAGTGCCAGACATCGAGCGCCACGCCCGCCATAGGTTGCCCGTGAAGATCGGTTACTTTGCCACGAATCACAATGGGCTCGCCACTGTCTTCGGCTACGGTTTTGATCTCGCCCTCGCACAAAATTTCAGGAGCACCTTCGAGGAAAAAGGGTCCAGCAATATTGGTCGGGCTACCCTGCAATTTGGCGTTGGCCGCTTCGGCAGTAGTGATTTCAAAAAAGTTCTCTAACATGAGCGCCAATTCAAATTTATGCTGGGCCGTGGCTTCCAGAAAATCAATCGCCTGGCGGAATTCTTCATTGGTGACACTGTGCTTGAGCATCACCCCACGGACGACGTCGACTAGGTCAGTGACAACGGCATTAACTCGCTGATTCATCAATAAGGTCCTCTATATTGCTGGTTGTATTAATGGGAAGTGTTCTTATCACAAGTTTTGATTTGCGTTTCGGATGACATAGTGCAAAAGCGACAGGGTGATATCCAATACTTTATTCCCGAAAAACCAATACCTTTACGGTATTTGGGGCCTTTTGATGCCCAATGAATGGTGCAATCTGTTAATACCCAATGGGTATCGTCGTGGGTGAAATTTGGTATTGGGAGTATTAATCCCATTTTGATAGCGTAACTAACACCCCCGCAACACCGCCATCCAGTGTCCACCGGGGGGCACGGTAACCGGGCATTACTCGCTGTCAGAGGTCGAGGCCTCAGGGACATCAGCCAGTAATTAATGCTAGGAACATAATAATAGGATTATAGCTATGATCAGTGTGTTAAGTGAGAGAGAGACTATCGGCCACCGCTTCCATCCCCGCCTAAAACCCTTGTGTGCCGCTGTAATGGCCTTCGGTTCCCTGACTCTGACTTCCGCGCCGGCATTGGCGCTGGAATTTGAGGTAGGCTCCGATATAGAGGGTTCTTTGGAAGTCAGTGCCTCCTATTCCGCCGGTTGGCGCATGGAGGATCGGGATGAAAGCATTCTCAACCCCAATAACGATGACGGTGACCGTGCTTTTGGCGACAAGGGGCAGATGACCTCCAGCCTCTTTAAGGTGGTCTATGACCTGGGTCTGAAAAAACAGATTGGTGCGGATTCAACCATTGGCATCTTTAATCGAGGCATGGGGTTTTACGATAGCCAGATTAAATCGGCCGAGAACCACCACAACTCGCCGTTCAGTAATAGCGGCAATGCTTTTTTTGGTGGCTCTTTGGATGAGTTGGACCGTTTTACCGAAGCCACGCAGGATCGCGCCGGGGCCGAGGCCAAATGGCTGGATGCCTATATTTATTTTAACGGGCAGCAAAGCACCCAGAACGCCTATACGATTCGCGCCGGCTCCCAAGTGATTAACTGGGGTGAAAGCCTGTTTATTCAGTCGGGCATCAGCAATGCAGTCAACCCGGCGGATGTGACCCAGGCCAACCTGCCGGGCACAGAAGTTAAGGAAATCCTGTTGCCCCAGCGAGCTCTTTATGGCTCATTGAGCATGACCGATAACCTCTCCATAGAGGGGTACTACCAGTGGCAGTGGGAGCACACCATAGCTCCGCCGGTGGGCACCTTTTTAAGCACCAATGACTTTATCGCCGAAGACGGTGGCGAGACACTGTTGCTGCCCGCGCCTCCCGCAGGGCCTCCCGGTGTGGTATTGGCCGGCACTCTGTATACCCGCGGCGACAATATCGATGCCTCTGACAGTGGTCAATATGGTTTGGCGCTGCGCTGGTTTGCCGAAGCCCTCAACGATACCGAATTAGGTTTTTATCGCGTCAACTACCATTCCAAGTTGCCGAGCCTGGCGTTGGCGGGGACGCCAGCCGCTGTGGCGGTGGCGCCGTCCATGGCTATCTTGCCTCCGGCGGTTGGCCCGGGCACATACCATATCGAATACTTTGATGATATTAGTCTGACCGGCGTGAGCTTTAACACCGTTTTGTTCGATATCGCCTTCTCCGGCGAAATTGCCTATCACCAGGATTTCCCCCTTCAAACCATTGCCGTGGGGTCCACTGCCATTGGCCAGGCTGCGGCTTTGGGTGGTTCACCCCTGAGCTTGAGCACGCAGGAAGATCTGGTCATTGCTCAGTTGACTGTCAACCACAGTTTCAACACCACCCCCTTTATAGGTGACCTGGCCAACGATGTCGGCCTACTGGTGGAATTTGGTTATGTGCACACACCCGATCTGGAGGATGGAGAAGTGTTTCGCGGTCCAACACCGGTGGATAGCGACGCCTGGGGGTTCAAGTCGCGCCTGATGCTGACCTACTACGACAAGCTGGGCAAAATATCACCGGCTTTGTCTGGCACTGACCTGATTGTAGGATTCCTCTACAACCACGATGTGGACGGAACTTCAGTGATTCCTGCTGGCAGCTTTACCGAGGGCGCCAAGTCCGCCGCGATATCAGTATTGGCCTCCTGGCACAGCACGATTGAGCTGGAACTGCGCTACAACGCCTTTTTCGGTGATGATGCCAGTGGCTTGACAGACCGTGATAACGCGACATTAACCTTTAAATACCGCTTTTAGTGAACAGAACAATTGCAACCACAAGCAGCGTATCTTAACGAAGATGCATGAGGACAGAGCCATGAAAAAAAGTTTAGTTATGGGTAGCGTTTTTGCGTCGCTGCTGTTTGCCGCGGCTGGTAACGCCGCTATCAGCAAACAGGAGGCAGACCGGCTGAAAGGTGAATTAACCCCCCTGGGCGCAGAACGCGCGGGCAATGCCGAGGGGACCATTCCCGCTTGGACAGGCGAGCCCATTAAAGCACCTGCGGGTTACGACCCCTCAGTTGCCGAGCACCATCCGGACCCGTTTCCCGAAGATAAGCCGCTGTTTACTATAGACGCCAGCAATATGCATAAGTATTCGGACAAGCTGACAGCGGGGCAGCTGGCGCTTTTCAAAAGTTATCCCGATACCTTTAAAATGCATATCTATCAATCCCGCCGCACCACCAACTACCCCAAGTGGCTGGAGGAAAACACCTATCAGGTGGCGCAAACTGCCGAGTTGGAAGCGGACGGAAATGGCGTCAATAATGCTAGGGCTGCGGTGCCTTTTCCCATCCCCAAAAATGGCCTGGAAGTGGTTTGGAACCATCTGCTGCGTTACCAGGGGACTTACCGTCAATCCGATTATATCCAGGTCACCCCCGATACCAAGGGCCGTTATGTGGAGGACAAGGTCAAGCACTACGACTATTTCCCCTACTATGATCCGAATCGCGAAGACGATGGTATGTTGATGATGTTTATCGCCAATCAGACCGCACCGGCCAGTGTCGCGGGAGACAGTTTTCTGTTCCACGATTACGTCAATCCCAAGAAAGACGCGCGTAATATATGGCGCTACTTTTCCGGTCAGCGACGTGTAAGGCGTGCACCGGTGTTTGTTTACGATACGCCGATTCCCCCGAGCTATGGTTACCGCACTATTGACTCTTTGGACATGTTCTTCGGCTCGCCCGACAAATACAATTGGACACTGGTGGGTAAAAAAGAAGTCTATATTCCCTACAACAACTATCGCTTGCAGAGCCCCGACCTGAAGGTGAAGGAGATTGCCACGCCCTTCCATGTCAATCCCGAACATGCGCGCTACGAGTTGCACCGGGTGTGGGAAGTGGTTGGTGAGCTGAAGGACGGTCAGCGCCATATCTATAAAAAGCGTAAGTTCTATGTCGACGAAGACAGCTGGAACATTGTGGTGGCGGATTTGTATGACGAGCGGGACGAACTCTGGCGTGTGACCATGAGTTACCTGAAGCACTACTGGGAAGTGCCTGTCACCTGGACAGCCTTGGAAGTGCACCACGATATCATCGCTCGACGCTATAACGCCCTGCCCTTTATGAACGAAGCAAAAAGTACCCACGACTTTTCACAGGCGCCGCCGCAGGACTCTTTCTTTACCCCTGCCTCCTTGCGCCGTATTGGCTCTAAATAGCAGGCGAGAAATAGACAAGTTTTAAGCCAAAATTGTCACAGCCGCCAGATTTACCGATTTGGCGGCCGCTAGCCAAATGAAAGAATAATTGCCAACCGCCGAGGTCAAGATGAAGCCATCGTGTACAAAAAACCATCAGAAAATGTCACATCAAATTTCAAGACAACGCGGTTATATCAAGTGGGGGCTGGGGCTGTGCAGCGCGGGTGCAATGCTGGGGGCCTTGCTGGTGGGGGGCGAAAGTCTGAGCGCCAAGGATATGGGACTCGGTGAACTCAAAATAGTGAATAATGAATTGCAGCGTGAATTTGGTGGCAGTGACCGGCAGGGAGATGCCTTAGACGTGGCGGCGGTTGAAACCCCGGAGGCACTTAAAAGTGTGATGTTGAGCGCGGCTTATGCCGGTGAGCGCATGGTGGTGGTGGGCGAGCGGGGCCATATTCTCTATTCCGACGATCGCGGTAAATCCTGGAGCCAAGCCCCTGTACCGGTGCGTAGCACGCTGACGTCGGTTTTCTTTATTAGCCCGAAAAAAGGCTGGGCTGTGGGCCATGATACGGTCATCCTGACCACGGAGGACGGCGGTCTTAGCTGGACCAAAATCCTGGATGGTAATCAGGCCAATCAAATAGTGCTGCAATCGGCCCAGGAAAGGCTGGACCGCATTGACAGCGAGCTGGCCAATGCGACGGGCGCGGAAAAGGGGTTGCTGCGCAACAAGCGGGATTTCGCCGAGATGGCGCTGGACGAGGCCGACCGGGATGCGGGTGTGGGGCCCAATAAAACTTTGATGGATATCTGGTTTGCCGACGAGCATACCGGTATTGCCGTGGGTGCAGCTGGATATATGCTACGCACAACGGATGGTGGCGAAAGCTGGAAGGACTGGTCGGGGGCTATCGCCAGCCAGGATTTTTTTCACCTGTATAAGTTGGCCGCCAACAAGAACGGCTATCTTTTTCTGGTAGGGGAGGCTGCTCAGGTCTATCGCTCCAGCGATAAGGGGTTGAGCTGGGAGGCATTACCGGTCCCCTACGAAGGCAGCTTTTTCGGGGCGTTGGGCAAAGACAGTGACGACAGTGTGTATATATTTGGCATGAGTGGTGTTGTCCTGAAGTCGCTGGACAACGGAGATTCCTGGAAACAGGTAGACTCCAATACACGATCGATTTTGCAGAATGCAACGGTGATTGATGGTGACCGTGTCGCTATAGTTGGCTTAGGAGGAGGTCTGCTAGTGGAAGATGCCAAAGCCGGCGTCTTTACACCTCAAAAACTGGGCACTCGCGCTGCCTTTACCGCTGTGCTGGTCGGTGAAAACCAGCAACTGCTGGCCGCTGGTGAAACCGGGTTACGCTTGTATGACGCCGCGACCAAAAACGATGATGGCAGTCTGCAAAGCGTCGAAAGTTTGCACTTTATGTTTAACAAACGCGACAATCAATAAACAATGGTTTAAAAAGAGCAGAGGTAGAGCGATGCGCGAAAATCGTTTGGAAAAAGCCGTAGAGCGGATGATCTTCGATCACCGGATAATGGTCTTGTGTTTGATGGCAATAGTAACTCTGGTACTGGGTTATCAGGCTTCGATGGTAAAGCCCAGTGCCGGCTTTGAAAAGATGATTCCCACTCAGCACGACTACATCCAAAATTACTACCGACACCTGGAGGATGTGCCCAGCGGCAACTTTGTCCAGATAGCGGTCGAGCATCCGGGTGGCGATATTTTTGATGCCGATTACCTGGCCGTGCTGCAGAAGATCAGTGACGAGGCGTTTCTACTGCCCGGTGTGGATCGCGCGGCCATGATGTCGCTGTGGACCAAGAACGTGCAGTGGCGCGCGGTAACGGAAGAGGGCTTTGAGGGTGGTATTGTTATTCCCGACGAATACAACGGCTCAGCGCGCTCGGTGGAGTTGGTGCGAGCCAACGTGATGCGCTCTGGTCAAGTGGGCAAGCTGGTGGCGAACAACTTCAAGTCGTCTATTGTGCACCTGCCGCTGCTGGAAATTAACCCGGAAACCGGCGAAGCCCTGGACTATCACGAACTTTCCGAAAAGCTGGAAATGATTCGGAGCAAGTACAGCAGTGACACTGTATCCATACACATTATCGGATTCGCTAAATTGGTGGGGGATTTGATTAGCGGCATTGGCTCCGTGGCGGGCTTTTTTGCCGTCGCCTGTTTGTTGACCATTGTGCTGCTGTTCGGTTATATGCGTTGTGTGCGCGGTACCGTCTTACCTATCGTCTGCTCAATTACCGCCGTGATCTGGCAGCTGGGGCTGCTGAATGTGCTCGGCTTTGGACTGGATCCCTATTCCATTTTGGTGCCCTTTCTGGTGTTTGCCATCGGCGTCAGTCACGGAGTACAGATCATCAATGCAGTGGCGGTAGAGTCAGGGCGCAGCGACAGCAGCGAACAAGCCGCGCGCAAGGCCTTTCGCGGCCTGTTCTCCGCCGGCCTGACAGCCTTGCTTAGTGATGCTATCGGTTTTGTGACCTTGCTGTTTATCGAAATTCAGGTGATTCAAGAGTTGGGCATAGGCGCGGCAGTCGGTGTGGTCGCAATTATTGCCACTAATTTGGTGTTGATGCCCGTACTTCTGTCTTATTGGGGAATCAGCCAGAAAGGTACTGCCCACAACACCAATCGTGAGTCCAATGCTGATACTTTTGTCAAAGTACTTAGCTGTATCACCACGCCCAAACCGGCCAAAATGCTGGTGACATTGGCAGTGGTGCTGACTATCGCTGGCGTCTACGGTGGCCAGTTCCTGAAGATTGGTGATCTGGACAAGGGGTCGCCGGAGCTGCATCCCGATTCCCAGTACAACAAGGATGTTGACTATATCGTCAATAACTACTCCACCAGCTCGGATATTTTGACGGTGATGGTGGAGTCCGGAGAATACAAGTGCGTGGCTTATGAAACTCTGGATTTGATGGATCAACTGCAGTGGAAGCTGCGCCATGTCCAAGGGGTACAGAATACCGCTGCCGGTACCAATGCCGCCAAGCGCATGGCGGTGTTACTCAATGAAGGCAATATGAAATGGTACGCTTTCCCGCGGGACCAGCACGCCATATTTTCTAACGTGAACTCGCTACCCGAGGGACTTTATTTTAACCACGAATGCAATCTGGGCATTATCTACGTTGCGTTGGATGACCATAAGGCTGAAACCCTGACCCGAGTGACTAACGCCGTGGCGGAATTTGAAGCGGAGCACGGTCGGGAAGGTGTCCGGTTTGTGTTGGCGGCCGGCAGTGCGGGTATCGCCGCCGCGACCAATCAGGAAATTGACCGGGCGCAAATGATCATGTTGACTGCAGTCTACGGGGTAGTGATCGCCATGGTCTATCTGACCTTTCGCTCCCTGGTGGCGGTCATCTGCATTGTGGTGCCCCTCGGGATTACGTCCATTCTGGCCCAGGCGCTGATGGCCTACCTGGGCATCGGTGTCAAGGTCGCCACATTGCCGGTCATTGCGCTGGGTGTGGGTATTGGAGTCGATTACGGTATATACATCTACAATCGTCTGCGGGAATATATCCAGCGCGGCATGGACCTGGGGCAGGCCTACACCCAGACCCTCAAATCCACGGGCAAAGCCGTGACTTTCACCGGTTTCACACTGGCGATAGGGGTGTGTACCTGGGTCTTTTCGCCAATCAAGTTTCAGGCGGATATGGGTGTGCTACTCACCTTTATGTTCCTGTGGAACATGTTGGGTGCGCTCACACTGTCTGCGGCCCTTGCCTATTTCCTCTTCCCCCGGGTAAAACAGGCTTCGCCAGCGACACTCGAAACAGAACAGCTGGCCGACACGCTTTCGAGGCCGCAGGTAGCACCTGTCAAGTCAGTCCCCGATTATAATCGCGGTACTATCAGTGTGTTGCAGGCCGACTATGTTGCGCCCCCCATGGACTGACCCTCGTCTGCCAGGGAGGGCATAGATCGGCTATACTGCTAACTGGCAGTCCGGTTACATCGGGTTAGGGGATTGGGTTCCTAACTTTGATGGAACCCACGCTTCAAAGGAGCCCAAATGGGTGGCGCTAAGGTAAAGGTTTCTATCGAATCCTATTTGAGCTAGTAAGGGAGTAAGATGTTTGAATTCCGCCGCTTGAAACACTTTATTGCCGTTGCAGAAGAGCTGCATGTGGGCAGGGCGGCAGTGCGTTTGCACATGAGCCAACCACCCTTGTCGCGCAGTATTCACCAGCTGGAGGAATCGCTCGGTGTGGAACTGTTTGTACGTACCTCCCAGGGAGTTGAACTCACCAACGAAGGGGAAGTCTTTCTCAAGGAAGCGCGCAAAATCCTGCAGATGGTGGAGAGGGCCTGTGAATTCACTAGCCAGGCCAAGCGCGGTGAAATTGGTCGACTGGTGATCGGCTATTACGGTTCGGCGATTTTTAATGTCTTACCGCGTCTAATGGCGGAATTTAAAGCCCGCTATCCGTCGGCAGAATTATCCATCCATAACATGAACAAGGGAGAGCAAATTCAGGCCCTGCGGGATCACAACATCCATATCGGCTTTATACGTTATGTCGGCGATGAGCCGGATATTGTGACTAAAACCATACTGCGCGAACCGATTCAAGTGGCCCTGCCTGTCAACCACCCGTTCGCCGAGGCCCAAAGCATTTCCATCGACGAGTTGGCCAAGGAGCCCATGGTGGTGTTTCCCCACTCTCCACGGCCCAGCTTTGCCGACCAGGTGATTGCTGTTTGCCGCAAGGCGGGTTTTGTCGCCAACATTGTCCAGGAAGCGGACGATGCGGAAACTTGTATCGCCCTGGTGAGTGCCGGTTTAGGTATCAGCATGGTGCCACAATCGGTCAGTCATCTGCGGGTGCCGGGCGTTATCTACAAGCCGCTGACGCCGGATATTATGATGTCGGATCTGTGCTGCATTTACCTGGCCGATCGGCGAGCTCCGGTGCTGGATGCCTTTCTGGGCTGTGTCAAGGATATCGACGCCATTATCTAAGTCGCCTGTCACCCTATCTCCACTGTCTGGGCCCGGAGGTGGCGGCTGTCGCCACCGGCACCTGAATCATGCCGTGTGTTTGTTATAACTCGTTGATTTTCTGAGTTTTTTAGCCCAATACAATGTAGGTATCAATTGCCGTGAAATTAGGTATTGGATCGCCCACCGAAGACTCGATATCTTATCCCTGAAGCTTGTGATCTATCGGATATTCACTGGACAGGAAAAGCGCAAAATGAATGCACGCCAGAGAGACATCGTGATTAGCATCGTAGACGCCGTGAGAACCGTCTTGCGTGAAAAGGAGGTCACGTTTGAGGAATACCGGGCCGGCTTTCACCACCTGATTAAAACCGGTGAGTGCAATGAAATCGGATTGTTGCTGGATATGTTTTTTAACCAGGCCATCTGCGACGTGGAAATGCAAAACCGTGCAGGCACCCGCTCCAACGTCGAGGGCCCCTATTTTCTTGAAGATGCACCAGTGGTCACGGACACAATCAAGGTGCGCGGCGATGTAGAGCCGCTACTGATACGGGGGCGGGTAACGGATATCAATAATAATCCTCTCGCTGATGTCGAGGTGGATATTTGGTTTGCCAGTCCCGACGGTTTTTACAGCGGTTACAGCGAAGAGTTTTCCAAGGAATATTTTCGCGGCAAATGGATGACGGATTCAGACGGTCGCTTTTGCGTACGGGGTTCGATGCCGGGTGAATATCCCATGACCTGGGAGCGTCACGGCCCCACAGGCAGCCTGATCAATGGATTGGGCGGGCAGGGTTGGCGCCCCAGGCACGTTCACCAGAAATACCGCAAGCCAGGTTACCAGGTGTTGACCACTCAGGCTTATTTTGCCGGCTCCAAGTATTTGGACGAAGACCCGGTAGAAGGCGTTTTCGATGACCTGGTTCACGAATTAACAGTAGAAGACGGAATAAAGGTCCTGGAACTGAATATTGTTCTGGATGCCGCTGAATAACCTGGCAGAAAATTATTATTGAGATTACCGAAGGAGAAATTTGATGTGCCATAACGACAAGCTCAGTGCATTGCCAGCACCGGGAACCTTCCAGCGCAAAAAGGTCGATGGAATCACGCACTGGGAATACCCACCTGAATACGGGGTACCGACCAAGCATGTTGCTGTTTTGACCGATATTTACGGTTGCAATACCTTTTATCAGAGTTTCGCCACCTATTTGACCAGCAAAGGTTGGCAGGTGAATCTCGTGGATCTGTTCAGCGATCTTGGCGAATTGAAGGAGGTGACCCGCGAGGCGGCCTTTGAGCGGCGCCATCTACTCCGCGATCGCTACGTATGTGATCAGCTGCAACGCTATATTGCCAACCAGGAAGTAAGTGCAGTAGTGGGATTTTGTCTGGGGGCAAATTATGTTCTGGAACTGGCCAGGCGCGAGGTGCCTGCGACTTTGGTCGGTTTCTATCCATTTCCGGCCGGGTTGGCGAATCAGGATGGGATTGAACCGCCGTTGGATTATGCGGCAGGCTTGAAACAGCCAGTGACCCTGCTGGTCGGGGATGCCGATGACAGCTCCGGGCGTGAGAACATGGCCAAGCTAGCGGAAATCGCCAAGACTAACACGGTACTGGATGTACATCTCTACCACCAGTCTGGGCACGGTTTTCTCGCTCACTTGGACAGCGAAGATGCTGCCTTGCGTAAAAATGCAGAAGATGCGCTGGCTGAGTGTGTACTCGCAATTGCTAAATAGTCGTAATGACAAAGTGGCTGTTTAAAAACAGTCGCTTTCGCAAGAACGGAAAAGAGATCTATGAAAGAATTTACTTACAACGCGCTGCCCGGGCATATCATTTTTGGGGCGGGGAAACTGCAGTCACTGTCCGTGGAGATCGATCGACTGGGCTGCCAGCGAGTGATGGTACTGACCACGCCCGAACAGAGCAGTCAGGGGGATATGGTCAAGGAACTTATCGGCGATCGCTGGGTTGCCTCCTTCAATCGGGCGACCATGCATGTACCGACGGAGATAGTCGATCAGGCCCTGGATGTGGCCGAAACGGCAAATATCGACTGCGTGGTCGGAATTGGTGGCGGTTCCACTATCGGGCTGGGTAAAGCTTTGGCGCTACGCACTGAGCTGCCCATTGTCGCCATTCCTACCACTTACGCTGGTTCCGAAATGACGCCTATTTGGGGCTTAACGGAAAACGGCATCAAGAAAACCGGTCGCGACCCGCGTGTATTGCCCACCTCGGTGATTTACGACCCCGAGCTGTCCCTGTCGCTACCGCCGTTTATTTCTGGACCCAGCGGTATAAACGCCATCGCTCATTGTGTTGAGGCATTGTATGCGCCGGATGCCAATCCGATCACCAGCTTAATTGCAGAAGAGGGCATCAACGCAATCAGCAGTAGTTTGGCCACGGTGGTCAATGAGCCGGAGAACAAAGAAGCTCGGACCAAAGCCCTCTACGGCGCCTATCTGGCAGGCAGCGCCCTGGCTGCTGTGGGCATGTCGTTGCATCACAAACTGTGCCATACCCTGGGAGGCAGTTTTGATCTACCCCATGCGGATGTTCACACTATTATCCTGCCTTATGCCACCCGCTACAACGCCGATGCCGCACCTGAGGCCATGCTCCGCATATGTCGAGCCATGGGCACGACGGATGCAGCCAGGGGGTTGTATGAGTTGAACCGATCCATTGGCGCAAAGTCCGGTTTGAAAGATATCGGTTTTGAGGAAGGGGACATTGAAAAGGCGGCGGATATTGCGACGCAAAACCCCTATGCCAATCCGGCACTCATCACCCAAAAGGGCATCATCAAATTGTTGACCGATGCCTATCACGGCGTTTGTCCGTAAGTTGGTGGCCAGCGGTTTGCGGCTGGCTGAAAAGAGATTAATAGGCTTGACGTCAATGAATGCGGAAACAATTCAAAAAGTCGAAACGCAAATTGTGGATCTACCACTGAAGCGGGTTCACAAGTTTTCAGCCACCTCAATCACCACCAAGGCCTATCTGCTGGTCCGTATATACAGCGCCAATGGCCTGATGGGTATCGGTGAGGCCACCACCCCAGGTGGCCCCTGGTGGGCGGGGGAAGCGATTGAAACCATCAAGTTGATGATCGACGAGTATTTTGCGCCCTGCCTGATAGGGGAGGATGCACTCAATATTACCCATATCATGCGCAAACTGGACAAGGTGGCTGTTAACAATACTTTTGCCAAGGCTGCAATCGAAATGAGCCTGTTGGACCTCAAGGGGCGGGCGCTGGGAGTACCTGTCTATCAGCTGTTTGGCGGTCTGTATCGGGAGTCCGCACGTATAAACTGGCCGCTGGCCATGGGGGACGCTAGTGCGGATATCGAGGAGGCCGAGCGAATCATGGCCGACAATATCGCCCAGGATTTTAAGGTAAAAATGGGATACAAGTCACCACAGGACGATGTTTTTTATCTGAATGAATTGTGTAAAGGCCTTGGCGATAAAGCCAGTGTTCGCGGGGATCTGAACGCCGCGTGGGATGAAAATCAAGCCCGCAACCTGTTACCTGTCCTGGAAGAGAACGGTATGTCCATGATTGAGCAGCCGATGCAGTCCTGGAATCGGACTGGCATGGCGAGGGTGCGCGAATTGATTAGCATGCCGATCCTGGCGGATGAGTCGGTGCGCACTATTCAAGACACGCTAGATCTGGTCGTCTTGTCAGCCGCCGATGCGATTTCCCTGAAACCGTTGAAATCCGGCGGACTCAGGGTCTGCCAGCAAATAGCCGACATTGCCGCTGCCTCGGGAGTGGCGTGTTACGCTGGAACCTTCCTTGAGTCTTCAATTGGAACAGCCTCTTTAATGCACTTGGTGGCGGCCACACCCAACATCGACTACGGCAATGAATTGGTGGGGCCCATCTGGTTAGCGGATGACCTGGTATGTGAACCCGTGGAGTACCGCGATAACCAGGTGTGGGTAAAGCATAAGCCGGGTCTCGGTATCGAACTGGACGAGGATAAGGTCAAGCACTATCTGCGTTACTAAAAACACTTAATCAAACAGGTTACTACAACACTATGTTACGGATATTACCGGGAGAAAAAATCCCCGCTAACATGTTTGAAACTCTGGATGGACACGATTGGCCAGGCGCAGAATTCACTGCCCCCAGATTTCGTCTACTGGTGGTTTATCGCGGCGTTCAATGCAGTTACTGTAGAAAACAGCTCATTGAATTAAATGCCAAGATGCCTGCGTTGGCAGAACGTAATGTATCGGTTATTGCAGTCAGTGCCGATAGCAAAGCGCGTGCCCAGCAAGCAGTCGATGAGTGGAGGCTGGATCGGCTACGGCTGGGTTTTAACCTGTCGATCGAGGCCGCACGTCGGATGGGGCTTTATATCTCAGCTGCGAGCAGAGAAGCTGAAATGCCGTATTTTTCCGAGCCCGGCCTGTTCCTGATCGCGCCAGATCAAACTCTCTTTGCCAGCTGGATATCGTCCTACCCGTTTGCGCGCCCGCACCTGGACGAAATTGTAGAGGGTATTGATTTTATTTTGGAAAACAAGCGCCCCCCGCGCGGGAACAATTAAACGTGCTAGCTTTAATTGAACAAATCCATAACAGTGATTGGAACTCATTGACATGAAAAAGGTACCTCAAATTACGCTTGAACAAGCCGCAGCGAAAGTGAACTCCGGCGATGTGCTGATTGCAGGCGGTTTTGGCATGACCGGTAACCCCGTACATTTACTCCACGCGCTGGCCGAAACCGATGTCAAAGATCTCACCTATATCGGAAACAACGTGGGCGAGGCGGGCCTGGGTGGCGGTCGGTTACTGCGCAATGGCCAGATTAAAAAGGCTGTCGGCTCCTATTTCACCAGTAACCGGGAAGCCGTCGCGGCGGCGCAGGCCGACGAGATAGAAACGGAGCTGCTACCCCAGGGCACGTTGGCGGAAGCCATCCGCGCCGGCGGTGCTGGTCTGGGCGGGTTTTTTACGCCGACATCCGCCGGCACACCGCTGGCGGACGGTCGTGAGACTCGGGTTATTAATGGCCAGCAAATGGTATTTATTGAGCCGCTGCGCGGTGATGTGGCCTTTGTGCGCGCCTGGCGCGCGGACACTGCCGGCAACCTGCAATACCGCATGACCGAAAACAATTTTAACCAGGCGGCGGCGACAGCAGCCGACCTGGTCATTGCTGAAGTGGAAGAGATTGTCCCAGTGGGAGAACTGGATCCCAACCAAATCCATACACCCGGTTGTTTTGTCGATTACCTGGTTCAGGCCAAGGTCACGTTGGAAGACCTGGGATCCTCGGCGTCGGTGGCCGCCAGTGACAAGAAAGTGGATGACGCACGTATTATTATGGCGAAAACCGCGTTGGCCGAATTGCAAAAAGGCGACATTGTCAATCTGGGGATCGGCATTCCCACCCTGGTAGCGGATTACATCGGACCGGAAGATGGCATCATTATGCATACGGAAAACGGTATGCTCGGCGTCGGCCCCGCGCCGGAGGCGGGCGGTGCGCTCGACTACCCGGTCAACGCCGGCAAGATTCCAGTCACGGCGCTGCCGGGCAGCAGCTATTTTGACAGCGCCGCATCCTTCGCCATGATTCGCGGGGGCCATGTGGACGTGGCCATTATGGGGGGATTACAGGTCGATGCCGAGGGCAACCTCGCCAATTGGGCAGTACCGGGCAGGCCTCTGCTGGGTGTCGGCGGCGCCATGGATCTGGCGTCGGGCGCCCAAAAGCTGATTGTACTGATGACGCACCTGAATAAAGACGGTTCTCCGAAATTGGTTCAAAGCTGCGATCTACCGCTGACGGCGACCGCGGCGGTAGATACCTTGATAACGGAATTTGGCGTTTTCCGCTTTGGCGATCAGGGTCTGCGACTGACCCAACTTATGCCAGGCGTTACTTTGGCGGATGTCGCTGCCAATACCGGTGCCTCCTACAGCGTAGAGTTGGAGAACAATGATACTGCCGCCTAATAGAGGGCGGGCCATTAGTGAATAACGAGACAAAGGACCGAACAATGACCGAAGCGTATATTTGTGACGCCGTACGTACACCCATCGGCCGCTACGGTGGCGCACTCGCTTCCATACGCGCGGATGATCTGGGCGCGTTGCCGCTAAAGGCGTTACAGGCGCGAAATCCCACTGTTAATTGGCAAGCTGTGGACGATCTGATCTATGGCTGCGCCAACCAGGCAGGCGAAGACAATCGCAATGTCGCGCGTATGTCGCTGCTGTTGGCCGGCTTGCCTCAGCAGGTATCCGCCACCACCGTCAACCGTCTGTGTGGCTCCGGCTTGGATGCGGTAGCTATGGCGGCGCGCGGCATTAAAGCGGGCGAATTGTCGCTTTGTATTGCCGGTGGTGTGGAGTCCATGTCGCGAGCACCGTTTGTCATGGGCAAGGCCGAATCGGCTTTTTCGCGCCAAGCCACGCTGGAAGACACCACCATGGGCTGGCGCTTTATCAACCCGTTGCTGAGGGCGCAATATGGCGTGGACTCCATGCCGGAAACCGCGGAAAACGTTGCCGAAGCGTTTGCAATTTCGCGGGAGGATCAGGATGCCTATGCATTCCGCAGTCAACAGCGCACGAGTGCCGCACAACAAAAAGGGCTGTTTGACGAGGAAATTATTCCCGTCACTGTCCCCCAGCGAAAGGGTGAGCCTGCCGTCTTCTCTGCTGACGAACATCCGCGCAGCGGCACTACGCTGGAAGGCCTGGCAAAGCTGAAGGCGCCTTTTCGGGAGGCGGGGACCGTGACGGCCGGCAATGCCTCCGGCATTAACGATGGCGCCTGTGCGTTGCTGCTGGCGTCAGTGGCAACGGTGGAAGCGTACCAGCTGACACCCAAATCCCGGGTCATTGCCAGTGCCACGGTTGGGCTGGAGCCTCGGCTGATGGGCTTTGGGCCGGCGCCGGCGGTGAGAAAAGTGTTAGAAATGACCAAGCTATCCCTGGCGCAAATGGATGTTATTGAATTCAACGAAGCCTTTGCCGCTCAGACGTTGGCAGTGACCCGGGACCTGGGGCTCGCGGACGATGCCGACCATGTCAACCCCAATGGAGGCGCTATCGCCTTGGGGCACCCGCTGGGAATGAGTGGTGCTCGCCTGGTGACCACGGCCACTTATCAGTTGCAGCGCAGCGGAGGTCGCTATGCCCTGTGTGCCATGTGTATTGGGGTCGGTCAGGGTATCGCCATGATTATCGAGGCAGTGTAAAGACGAAACGAGTGACAGCATCCTCTGGTACAAATTGAGGTTGTCATAATCCTCTAAACCGCCTAATGGGACCGACACATCAATCCTGTCACGCGGTTTTAGAGTTATCGCCTACAAATAATGAGTTTAGGGGTAGAGGGTGAGGACACCAACAAAGAGAAAAAAACGCTTCGCAACTGCCTTCGTGGTGTTGGCAGCCATTAATTGTCTCGGCTGTGGCGCTAGTGGCGTGATTCCACATGAGGCGAAGGCAGCCAAGATTCTCTCTTTCTCACCACCTGGAGCGCCCAATATATTGCTTGTGGTCGTGGATGACCTGGGGTATGCCGATATAAGTAGCTTTGGCGGCGAGATATCCACACCCAATATCGATGCGCTTGCCAAACGCGGTATTAGCTTCACACGTTTCTATGCGCCCATGACCTGCTCCCCAACGCGCGCTATGCTGATGACCGGTACCGATAATCACATTGCCGGTCTCGGTAACATGGCTGAGACCATCAGCGACAATCAAATGGAATTGCCGGGGTATGAAGGTTACCTCAATGACCGCGTTGTCACTGTCGCCGAGCGCTTGCGAGACGCTGGCTATCACACCTATATGGCGGGCAAGTGGCATCTTGGATTGAACTACGAACAAAGCGCGTACGCGCGAGGATTTGAGCGATCATTCGCGCTACTTTATGGTGCTGGGAGTCACTTTAATGACATGGTGGGTCCAGACTTGCACCGATCGAGAGCACTCTACCGGGAAGATGGGGAGCTATTGGAAACATTGCCCGATAGCTTCTATTCCACCCGTTTTTACACGGACCGTATTTTGGAAAATATCGACAGCCAACTGAACGATAGCAAGCCTTTCTTTGCCTATCTTTCCTATACTGCGCCACATTGGCCCTTACAGGCTCCCGACGATATTATTGATAAATATCAAGGCAGATATGATGATGGCTACGATGTTATTCGCGCACAACGATTTGCACGGATGAAGAAAATGGGCATACTTCACGCACATGCGGAGTTGCCTCCCAGGCCCGCTTTTATTCCTCCATGGCATTCGTTAACAGAGAAAGAAAAGCGTAAGCATGCAAAAACCATGGAAGTCTACGCTGCCATGGTGGATGAGCTGGATCAAAATATCGGGAGAGTGCTCCGGTATCTCGAACACAAAAGGATTTAGGAAAATACTGTAATCATTTTTATGTCAGACAACGGCGCAGACGGTTTGCCGCTAGAGAAAATCCCAGCGTTTGCTCAGCATATAGCGAACTTTGATAATAGTATTGATAATATTGGTCGGCGCAACTCCTTCTCGCATTATGGCGCAGAGTGGGCACATGTCGGCGAGGCTCCTTTCCGTTTATACAAAGGTTCTCCCACAGAAGGTGGAATTCGTGTACCCGCGGTTGTTGTTTATCCGGGCGGCAGAAACCATGGCTCGAAAAATGAAAGCCCAATCTCTGTTATGGATATTCTGCCAACGGCGTTAGAGTTGGCGGGCGTGCATTATGCCGGTGACAGTTACAACAAGCGCAAAGTACATCCCGTTAAAGGGCGTTCATTGTTGCCAATATTGACAGGGCGGACGGAGCGTGTACGAAGTGACGATGATACACTTGGCATAGAGCTGTGGGGCAAGCGTGCGATTATCAAAGGGGATTGGAAATTGATTAGGATGCCGGAACCTGAAGGTCTCAATGAGTGGGAACTCTTCAAATTGTCGGTTGATCCCGCTGAGCAAAATAATCTGGCAAGCTCCGAACCGATAAAACTGGCGGAAATGATCCGAGCGTGGGAGCAGTATGTGGCAGCAAACAACGTGGTACTGCCCACGGGGGTATTTAAAGTGCGTGAGTCTTCCGAAAAACCGACCCGGTAATTTGGGCGCCTTTCCAGAAGCAAAGAGTGTTTTGGTGGATTGCTTAGGGAACGGATTCCTGGGGTGTAAATGGCCTACGGTTGCCAGTCATCATAGGGGCGATCAATATCGGAAAAAATCGCCTTTAATTTTCCACTATTCCTCAGGGTGGTGATATGCTCGGTAAGAAAGCGATCCATAGATCCCCCTCGCTCACCCTTGGGTAAAATAATTTTAGCGTGATAGCGCTTGTAGAAGCGTCGCTGGATATTCTTGAGTTCAAATTTCCTGATAAGAGGATCAATAGCCAGATCCGCGTAGATCAAGCCATCGATTCTGCCTGCATTTAGCTTTTTGGCGCTACATTCTATGCAGGAAGAGGGATGAATGTCAAAATCAAAGTATTCCTTGTGGGCGAAATCCGTCTCTATAATATAATCGTGTAATCTTTTGATATCGACGGGCTTTTGTCGATTGTCATAGAGCACAAAGTTGACATAGAAGAGGGTCTCGGTCGAATAGTCGTAGTCCGTTTGTCTGCCGCTGGCGTAAGGTGCCTGGATCATTGGCAGGTGGAAGTCAATCTGGCGGCGCTTAACCAATTGTAGCGAGCGGGCAAAAGGCAAATTTATCGTTTCAATCGTGATGCCCGACTCGATCGACAGAGCATTTAAAAAATTGACAAATATTTGATGTTTCTGTGTTTGGGCATAGAGCGGCAACTCACCAACACCTGCAGTCAGTATCTCGGCATTGGCGCAGGCGCCAATGCCGAATAGGAGTAAGAGCGTTAAAATTCTTCTTTTGAGCGAGTCAACGAACACATTAACTCTCCTTGCAGAGGATTACCGGACCACACAAGGCAATCAACAGCCTTCCTGCTTTTTTCAGTGCTGAATTTGCGTGCATATATTGCCTTATATCATAGCTGGTCGCCAGCTTATATCAATTTGAAATTGTTCTGGGCTAAATAAACTACTATCCATTACGGTGATAAACCCGGATCGCAATAGGTATCTTAAGTTTTATACGCCCTAGAGCTAATTCTCCATTGGCAGCTGCCTGATTCAGTGGGCATTGACGTTATTAGTACTTTACAGTTTTAATTGGTCAAAAATTTCGCTATGCTTATCGATCAGCGATAATGGTAGGAGATGAGTGTGGCTCGTGATGCGAGAACTGTTGAGGAGAGGAGGGGAGATATCCTCAATGCAGCGGCTGATCTGATCGTTAAATTTGGATATGCCGGTACCAGTCTGGATGCCATAGTGGAGGCCGCAGGTTGTTCAAAAAGCATAGTCTATAACTATTTCGGCGATAAACAGGGACTGTTAGCGGCGTTGTCCGAGGGCGTAGTCCACGAATTATCCCGCGCCCTGAATGCGTCGGACCGGGCTCATTTAGGTGTTGAAGAGACTCTGACTGTGCAGGTAGAAAAAATGCTGGAGCTGGTTCTGTCGGACAAATATATCGCCGTTCTGCGCGTCATTATGTCTGAATTCTGGAATACGCCAAAACTCGGTCAAGCATACTACAAGCTCGGTCCCAGGGCCGCGCAGCATCAGATAAGCGAATATCTGACCGAGCAAGCAGATGCGGGCAAGTTGAACATCGCTGACGCGATGCATGCCGCAGAGGACTTTCTGGCGCTGGTACTATGGAATAAGCAGCATGCACGAATGGTCGGCGTTGCCCGAGCGTATCCGCCAGCGGAAATTGAAGCGCAAGCAAAGGCTGCTGTCAGTTCATTTTTGCGTTTATATGCGTCGAGTTAACAATTTCTCAAGCAGTATTCCCACTGCACCTTTTCACCACTCTTCTTGACTCTAGAGCAAAGTTCTGCTGCCCATTGGAGTGAATTTCTCCAACCTTATTTTGATCACTGACGGACAGTCAAAGAATTTTTTATAAGGAATAAAAAGGTCTGGGGATAAAATTTTATTGTCTTAAAGATACTTGACAGTACTTATGTATTTTAAGATACTTGTTGGTATCTTTGGTGGAGTTCAAAAAGTTGCAATAACGCCGTTGTGGACATCACCTTAGATCGATGAAAAATCCAAACCTGCCACCACGTGCAAAATGATAAAGGTATTGCTATGAGCGAATCAGCCATTGTTACAAAAGTGAACCAGAGCCTGAACCCCGAGTGCTTTGAAGTGACCAAGTTCGAAAAACCTCGCCCGGGTGAAAAAATGGCGTTTGAGGTGAATGTCATTGCAGAATCTGACCGTGGCATGCGCAAAAAAGCGCTGGTGGAACCCAATTTGCCTACCTGGAGCACATTCGAGCTGATCTGTGATGAAGGTCAGGCGCTGGGGGGCGAGGACACGGCGCCGCCTCCGCTGGGTTATCTCGCCAGTGGTATAGCATTTTGCCTACTCACCCACCTGTCTTCCTATATTCGCGCGAAAAAGATGAAGATCGATAGCTTAAAGGTAGAGCAGCGCATGCGCTTTTCCACCAGCCTGGTGACCGAAGCGGAAAAGAGTGCCGATTTGCGCGGCAATTGCGATGGGTTGGAGACTTACGTCCTGATCGACAGCTCCGAATCAGCCGAGAACATTCAGGAATTGATTGAAGTGTCTGAAGCCGCCTGTATGGCGTTGCAGTCTATTGTCAATCAAACGCCGCAGTCCACCAAAATCCGTCTGAACGGCGCCGACCTGTAGTCTGTAGCAAGGGGCTGGGCACTGAGGTTAGAATCACCTGGGTGCCAATGTCTATGGCGTGATGCCCGGCAAGCTGTCTCTATCGGTGGCAAAATACTACGCCATGGTTGAGTGATTCGATGAAACCACGGGTAAGTTAATTGAGTGTCTGGAAAAAATCGGGTACGTGACAATACGCTGATCGTCTACGTCACGGATAATGGCTGGATTCAAGATCTCGAAGGCCTGGGCTTTGCCCCGCGCTCCAAGCAAAGCCCCTATGAAGGTGGTGTGCGAACGCCGATCATTTTTTCCTGGCCGAATAAGCTTACGCCGGCGAAACGCCCGGGGCTATCGAATCAGCCAAGTAAAGCGCAAGCGCATCGAAGAGTGCTTTGGTTGGATGAAAGTTATTGGGTTGATGCGAAAGCTCCGGTATATTGGCCAAGACAAAGCCGCCTGGATCTTTCGATTTACGGCTGCGGCGGTTTGGGTTAACTTGTGGTACTGGCTAATGCCGCCCTTTAGCCTGTTGGCGATAGTGCAACGGCGAATAGCCGGTCAACGTTTTAAAGGCACGATCAAAGGCGCTGGTCTCCGAGTACCCAAATTGCAGGGCAATCTCACCGATACTGGCATTGGTTTCAGTCAACGCCTTTTTCGCCATTTCCTCAGTAATTTCATTTCTTAAGTCACGGAAAGAGGTTCCCTGTGCACTCAAGTGACGCGTCAGACTGCGTCGCGATAGATACAATTGCGCGGCGGCGCCAATCGCGGTGCAATCCGCAGAGCCAATGGTGCGTGCAATAAAGTAACGAACCTTCGCCTGTATATTATTTTGACGCAGAATTCTTTCCTGCAGTTCATCGGTGTGATTACGCAAGACCTCCAAAAGATAGGGGTCGGCAGTAGTGACCTGGGTGTTCAGCTCTTCGTTATCAAACCAGATGGCCGTGACGGGCTGTTCAAATAAAACATGAGGGCCGAATAGCGCGTGATAATCTTCGAGCTGCTCGGGCGCGGGGTGGCGAAAATGTACCTTCAACGGATGCCAGCGTTTACCCAAGTGTTGCCGAAAGAAATTCACCGTCATTGCCAGGCTCATCTCTGTATCTTGGGAAACATCGACCACGGCCGATTGAAACACTCGATACTCCAGGCGGCTCTCGCTTTTTTCCTCAAAGAAGTTAATCGATAGTCCCTGGGAGATGGTCTGGTCATAGCGTGCCAAGCATTGGCAGCAGTCCTTTAGATTGGAGGCGTGATATATCATAGAGGCACTGCCGCCGAAGGTAGCCAAATCCACCTCGTTGGCCAAATGTAGCCCCAAGCGGGGATCCCCACTGCGCTCGGTGACCCAATTAAAAAGGGCGATATAGCTGTCCATGGGCAGTGCTTCCCAATTGGGCTCATCGTCTCCGGTGCTGATCAGCGCGGCTCGCATATCATCCAGGCTAATGCCTCTTTTTAACGCGGCATCGACCAACCACTGGGTACGAATTGGTGGACTTTTATCCGGGGGTACCATGTCATCGCTTTCCACGTTTTAATCATTGCCGGCCTCAATTGTCAATTTAATGGCCCTAACTGTCAATCTTTTGGGACTTTAAAGGCGTAGTCTTAACTTGTCCTGTACGAAGCGGGGTTGGCACATACAACAAAAACGGCGATATCTCGTCGCAAAGTGAGGAGCAAGTGATGAACCAGCAAAACAAATTCCCAAAAAGCCTGATAGCTCGGACTATAGTTCTGGCTGCGACCGGGGTGGTTAGTGTTGCCCAGGCTTTTGAAATCGAAGATGTAGTAGTCACGGCTCAAAAGCGTGTGGAAAGCCTGCAGGATGTACCCGTGACTGTCTCTGCCCTGGGTTCCGCTGATCTGGAAGGTCTAAAGCTGCGAGCGGCTACCGAAATCGCTGCACAGGTGCCGAATATGCAGATGCAGACGCCGTTTGGCGATAGCTTTCCACTGATCGCCATGCGTGGCATCTCCATGAGTGATTTTACCCCGACCCAATCGAGCCCTGTGGCGGTTTATGTGGATGAGATCTACAAGGGCAATCCCGCAATTCAAGGCGTGCAACTGTTCGATGTGGAGCGCGTTGAAGTATTGCGCGGTCCCCAAGGAACCCTGTACGGCAAAAACACCACAGGTGGTGCCGTTAACTTTATTACCAAAACGCCGACCCATGACACTGAGGCCTACCTGTCCCTGGGTGTGGGGACTTTTTCACGCAAAGAAGCCCAAGGCGCCTTCCAGAACTCCCTGGTTGACGATCTCCTCGCCCTGCGCATTGCCGGTACCTGGACCGACGTTGACGGCTACAACGAAAATAAGTTGGCTGGTAAAGATGACCTCAACAGCATCGACGAGTGGGGCGCCCGCGTATCCCTCGCGTATACCCCCAACGACGAATTGGAAATGACTCTTCGTTTGTCGGTCAGTGAGTCAACGCCAACGAATGCGGCCATCTTTACGGACAATTACAACACCACCGGTCTGTATCCTCTGGCCGGTCTGCCAGTGAGTCGAGAGACCGACCCCACGTCCCTGGGCGCCGGTCTGGAGAAGCATGAGTTTCGATCGGATCGTGACGAAGAACGCGAGGTGGAAACCCGAGCGGTGTCATTGACCGTCAATTACGACCTGTCGGACACCCTGTCGTTGACCTCGATTACCTCCTATGACGACGGTGAATTCTTTGCGCCGGAAGATACTGACGGTATGCCTCTCGACCTGCTTCACATTAACTATGCTGCCAATGCTACCCAGTGGGCTGAGGACCTGCGACTGACATCGGATTTTATCGGCCCCTTCAACTTTATTGCCGGTCTCTACTGGGCCAGGGAAGAGATTGAAGCCACCAACCGTGTTGACCTGACCCACGATGTTGCAACGGTCTTCGACCTGGCCGATGTCACCGGCGACGGCCTTATTGGTACTGATGCCGGCGAATGTAACTCTTTCGATGCCAATCCGCTAAATGTGCTGTGTCTCAGTCAGTACAATGAGTTCGATCAGAACAAAACCAGCAAGGCCGCCTATCTGCACTCCACCTATGACCTGACCGACAGCGTGAGCCTGACGCTGGGCCTGCGCTACACAGAGGAGGAGGCGGAACTGCGCAACTACACGGCACAGCTCGGCGGTGTTGACCTGAATGCTGCTGATACCGTCACTAGTATTACGCAAGCTATGCTGCCGGTGGATGACTTCGTCGATCGCGAGTGGTCTGGCAAGATTGGCTTGGATTACACCACTGAAGCAGGTACCTTGGTGTATGCCAGCTTCAGCAAGGGTTTCCGCAGCGGCGCCTTTAACAGCCAGGGGTATTTTTTTTCGCAAGATGTCTCCCAGGTTGAGCCGGAAACCCTCAAGGCCTATGAAATCGGCTTTAAGTCCGAGCTGCTTGAGAGTTCATTGCAGCTGAACGGCGCCGCTTTCTATTACGACTATAGTGACCAGCAAGTGCTGGATGTGGATGCTGCCACCCTGAGTCAATTCCTGGTGAATATCAACAGCTCCATAATTCAAGGGGTTGAGTTGGAGTTGACCGCGCGTCCCATCGAGCCGCTAACCCTGCGCGCCGGGTTAGGATGGATTGATACCCAAGTGGATGAAGGTTTCTTGCTCAGTATTGGTCAGGACCTCAGTGGTAACGAGCTGCCGGCGGCACCGAAGACGAACTTTAACCTGTCGGCGGACTACAGCCTGGTGTTGGGCAACGCGGGCAGTCTGTTGCTGCATGCAGATACCAGTTGGTCCGACGCGCATGACCACAATATAAACAACACCGTGTCTCAGGCCGACTACTGGTTGACAAATGCTCGCGTCAGCTTTGAAGCTACTGATGAGAGCTACACCCTGGCCTTGTGGGTGAAAAACATCGAAGACAAGGTTTACAAAACTTACGCTATCGATTTGCAGGCTCTTGGCTGGGATTATAACCACCTGGGTGCACCACGCACTGCCGGTGTCGAAGCTACATTTCGATTTTGAGACTGTATTGTTAATCTCCATGAAATGGCGGCAAAAAGAGCAGATAAGCCCTGCTGCCATTTGTTCTCCCCGCCAATAACAAAGTCCTGGCGAGCCATGTAGGTATCCAAATTGAGGTCGTATAATGATGGTTAATAATCAATCCCTGTTCGAAGAAAAATCCTTTTGGTTGCGTAACTTTGGTGATTACTCACCTAACCCGCCGCTGGATGAAGCGCTGCAAGCTGATGTGGCGATCATCGGTGGCGGTTTTACCGGATTGAATACCGCCTGGCAGTTCAAGAAAGACAACCCTAATGCGCGCGTGGTAGTGCTGGAAGGAGCGGTCATCGGCTTTGGTGCGAGTGGTCGCAATGGGGGCTTCAATATGAAACTGTTTGGCCTTGAGCCCGAGATGACCGTGTTACGTTGGGGCAAGGACAAGATGATCGATGCCCATTGCTACATGCAAAAAGCGGTCGCCCATACCCGAAGCCTGATTGAAGCTAACGACCTGCAGTGCGATTACCGCCATAGCGGTATGTTTCGCGTAAGCTATACCCCCAAGCAATTAAAACGGGTGGAAAAAACCTATCAGTTATTCCAGAAGCTGGGCATTGATGATGATATGTGTTGGTACAGTCAGGATCAACTTCAGCAGGAGTTTCACACTGAGCGGTTTATCGGCGGTATGTATGAATCAGAAACCGGCATACTCAATCCCTGCAAGCAGGTGCGAGAGATCAAGCGTCTGGCGGAGTCGGTGGATGTGGAGATTTATGAATTGAGCCCCGCAACCGGCATCGAGCGTAAGGGCTCCGAAATCGTTGTCAATACTGAAAGCGGCAGGGTCACAGCCGAGAAGTTGGTGATTGCCACCAATGCCTATTCACGCCATATCAACGTTGCTCGAAAATTGAAAAACCGACAGTTTCCCCTGTGGAGTTTTCAGGTGGTGACAGAGCCATTAAGTCCAGAGCAATGGCAGAGTATTGGTTGGCATAAACAGCAGTCGTTTGAAGATAATCGACAATTGGTGCACTACTTTCGCCCGACCGTCGATGGTCGAATCTCCATGGGGGGAGGTGATGTGATAACGCCCAACAGTGAATGCATGGATCGGGACTTCTCGCCCAATATCTGGCGTCACTGCGAAGCGCATTTGAAGTGGATCTATCCGCAGCTGGAGAATGTGCGTATCGAGTATCGCTGGGGAGGGCCGGTGTCGGTCAATATGGACATGACGCCTGAAATTGGTTTTCTGGATGACGAACGCATTATCTATGCCAGTGGTTGTATTGGTCATGGCGTTTCGCTAACGCATCTTAATGGCCGCACCATTGCCGACTTGCTCAATGGCAGTAAAACCGAATTAACTGATTTCTGGATAGTGAATCGAAAGGCCATCAGCTTGCCGGGAAATACGCTGGCCTATATGGGCGGTAAAACCATTCGTCGAGGCCTGCAAGTCTGGGATTGGTGGGAAGAGCGGGGCTTAAAGAACGCCTGATGGATTCTTTGATCAGTCAAAAAGCCTACGATAGTAACGATGGGGCAGGCCGAGGGCTGATAGCCAAAAAGCGTTAATAAATAGGACACCCATCTTACAGAATAAATAGGATGCATATCTTAAAAATGGTGCAGATATCTACGAATTTGGAATGTCAGCTCATCGATAATCACGCCCGTAAGAAGCCCCCTGATTAATGCGTGTGTATGCCCGCTTATCCTATCACACCTGCCTTTGATATGAAGGGCAGCTTTGTAGTCTGCAGCGGTCTATCTTTAACTTATAAATGTATTGAGTTTTTCGATAACCGAATGACCGCGTTGGGTAGATAGCACTCATTGGATCGCTACTTTTTGCTTGCGTGTAATTTCCGCTATCGGCAGTAGGCATATTGATACTGACCAGAGTTTAATGGCCGCTTTGGCAGGTAGGTGAGGTCTGCTCGATCGACGTAAGCCGTTAGGGAGCCAACTTTGCGCTCCCCGGCCGGCCACCAGTATTACATTTCAAAATCCGGCAAAGTAGGGCGTCAATAGGCGCTCTGGAATCTTTTCTGGACTGTGTACAGTGTGGGTGTTCGATTTGGGGATGCCTGCGAGGCGGTTAAACTTGAGTGTGGTGGGGCATTACAGGTGCACCAGGAGTGTTAGAAATCACTGGTTTGCGCCCCCGTAGTACTACAAAAATGTTTGTAGCACCGCTAAAAATTTTTAACCTACTGATTTAAATGAATAAATTTCAATGTTTATCCCATCCATCATTGGACAAACAATCAGCTTCGAACGTGTAGAGTCAACGTCAAAGAATTTGTGCAGTGAATTTGGTGATAATCAACATCAGTAATTACAGTTTCGTGCCTATTGCTGGTTTAATACAATGAAGAAGTGACCTTCCTGTCGGTGTTCACGGCAAACTCCTGGATGGTGTTGT
>Ga0213841_1000615_pt1 | contig 33983 bp, 48 predicted proteins | sample SWPATP23_FD_160125 | JGI IMG/M metagenome (GOLD analysis project Ga0213841, IMG submission 160125) | Coastal seawater microbial communities from Marineland, Florida, United States - SWPA TP2 #3 | ecosystem: Environmental > Aquatic > Marine > Coastal | place: USA: Florida | collected 2016-08-14 | reverse complement strand
CCAAGGAAAGAGCCGTCAAGCGCCCCCACATCAGAGGTCACAGCCCGGTTGAAACGGCGAATGCGCTGAATATCCCTGTCCATATATCTGACCTATGTCAGACAATCTGCCCGCGCAAGGCAAATCTCCTCGTCCTTCATTGTTCCAGAAATATCCCGGGGGGGCGCCGAAGGCGCGGGGGCAGAGCCCCCATTCTTTTGCAAGAACAGTCGCCCGCGCGCCGTCAGGCGCGCGCGGATCGACGCGCGGAACGCGCGGCGAAACCGGCACTAACACCCCAAACTATCGGCGCCGCGCCCCCTCTCCAACAGGACGGGCTGACCATGCGGGGTGCGTTCATAGGCGCGGGTCCAGTCGGCCTTGCGCTCCGCCAGATCAGCACCAGTGATCGGCGTCGCACCCGTCGTCAGGCGCTCCAGCGCCGCCAGCGCTGCCTCGTAATAGGTCTGGGTCGTGTCGGGCTTGCCCAAAGCCTCTGCCGCGCGCAGTTCCGCGCCAAGGGTCTCGGCCCATTCTGTGGCTGAAAACCGGCCCGCCTGCACCATCGTGTCGGCGATGGCCAGAACCTGCGCCTGCCAGGCTTCGTCGAACACCTGATCGCGGGGGGCGAGGGGGTTTTCAGGCTGGAACAAGGTAGCTCTCCCACAATTCCAGCGTGACGCTGTCGCGCGGGTTGGCGTCCTGCCCCCACAGTTCGCGGGCGGTAAAGCTGACGGTATAGAGATGCTGGCCCACATGCCGATTATGCGCACCTTCGTCTGGGAAAAGGTGGCAGCCGTGATGGGCGATGACCTCGCCTTCGCAATCGCGGGCATAGGCGGGCAGACGGGTGTGGTTGTGGGTGATCTGGCGCAGGGTGCGAACGGTGTCACCCGGGGCGAACGCGGCGGGCGCGTCTTCGGGCACCGAGAAATCCACACAGGCGCGGCGCACCTGGTCCACGATCTGATCCGCGGTCTTGGCCTTGGCGGGGTCAGCGGGGTCCAGCACATAGCCGCGCTCCAGCTCCTCCAGCGTAATCTGGCCCGCATCGATCATCAGCATCAGGTAGTTGGTGGCCCATTTCTGGAAATAGGAGAAGGTGAGGTAATCGCCCGGCACCATCAGTTCCAGCCCGTGGCGGAACCAGTCGATGGTCATCGAGGGGCAGATGCCTTCCCGCGCCAACCCCCACATGCGCTGTTCCCAGTCATGGGCAAAGGGCGCGTCGCCGTCCGTCACCGGAACCGGGCCATGGCCCTCTTTGCCGCCAAGATCGTGAATACCGTCCATTATGCGGCCCCCGTCTTCAGCACCCGGTCCGTTCCGATCATCGAATTGCGGGTGACGATCCCGGCAAGGCGTTCCTCGTCCCAGCCGTCGGTTCCGGCGGGGCGCTGTGGCACCACCAGATAACGCAACTCGGCGGTGCTGTCCCAGACCCGCACGGCGACATCCTCGGGCAGATCCACGCCGAACTCCGCCAGCACGGCGCGCGGTTCCCGCACGGCGCGGGCGCGATAGGCGGCGGATTTGTACCATGCCGGCGACATGCCGAGGATCGAGAACGGGTAGCAGGAACACAGCGTGCAGACGACCATGTTATGGGTATCGTCCGTGTTCTCAGCCGCGTGCAGATGGCCCGTGGCGTTGCCTTCGAAGCCAAATTCCTTGATCGCTTCGGTGGCGTCCGCCAGAAGCCGCGCCTTGAACTCGGGGGCCACCCAGGCCCGTGCCACCACCTTGGCCCCGCGCATCGGGCCGATATGCTCCGAATAAGCCTCGACCCAGGCGTCGACGGTCTCGGGCGCGATCAAGCCCTTTTCCACGGCCAGGCTTTCCAGCGCCTTCACCCGTAGCGCCGGGTCGCTTGGCAGGTGCGAATGGAGATGGCGGTGAAGATCGGCGGCGTGTTTGCTGTCGAATGTGGACATGTGCAGGCTCCTTCGCGGCGCAGGGAAAGGCAGGATTGCGGGCATGTCAAGCATCGGGGCTGGACAGCGGACGCGCGGGCCGCAACAAAGGCGGTCATGCGCGCAGGATTGCCATATGTCCGCCCCGGCATGACCGTGGGCCTGTTCGGAGGATCGTTTGATCCCCCGCATGAGGGCCATGTGCATGTCAGCCGCGAGGCGCTAAAGCGGTTCGGGCTGGACCGGGTCTGGTGGCTGGTCAGCCCCGGTAACCCGTTGAAGGCCGAAGGCCCCGCGCCGCTGGACCGGCGGTTGGAGGCCGCAAGAACGCTGATCCGGCATCCGCGCATCGAGGTCACGGATATCGAGGCACGGCTTGACACACGCTACACCGGCGAAACGCTGGAGGCGCTGTTCCAGCTCTATCCCGGGGTGCGGTTCGTCTGGCTGATGGGGGCGGATAATCTGGCCAGCTTTCATCGCTGGCAACGGTGGGATTGGATTCTGCGAAACGTGCCTGTGGGGGTTCTGGCCCGGCCCGGCCAACAGATATCCGCCCGGACGGCGAAGGCCGCGCAGATCTATCGTCGCTTCAAGGTGCCTGCCTCGGCTGCCAAGGGGCTGGCCTATCGGGACACGCCTGCCTGGTGTTTCCTGAATGTGCCGATGGTGGATATCTCGTCGACCGAGATCCGGGCGCGCGGCGACTGGACCCGCTAGCGCCTCTCGCGCAGGAACAGTGTGGCCAGGCCCGAGGTCAGAATCACGGCCAGGCCCAGAAGGGCGCGGTTCTGGGGGATTTCCGAGAAGATCAGGTAGCCGAACATCGTGGCTGCAATCAGCTGAATATAGACAAACGGCGCCAACCTAGACGCGGGTGCCATGCCAAGCGCTCCGATCAGCAGCAGGTTGCCAAACGCCGAGCCAAGCGCCGAAACCCCGGTATAAAGTGCGATCTCGCCCGACATTTCAGGCCAGTGACGAATACCCACAGGCATCAGGGCGACCGCCCCGATCAGCAATTGGGTGATCAGCAACTCACGCGGACGGCCCATCTCGGTCAACCAGCGAGAGGCCGTCAGATAGGCCCCATAGAAACATCCCGCCAACAGGGCAAAGCCGATCCCCGGTGTCAGGCCGAACCTGGGATCGACGACCATGACCACGCCAAAGAACCCCGCCAGCAGCAGCGCGGTGCGCATCAGCGTGATCGGTTCGCGCAGGAAGATTGCGGAGAGAAAATAGCTCAGGATCGGGCCGACGAAGAAGACGCCGAAGACATTGGCCAGAGGTTCGGTCCTAAGCGCCATCAGAATGCTGGTGATTCCGCAGATCAGAAACACCGCGCGCAGCCAGATGCGCCAATCCTTCAAAAGCTGCAACGCAGATAGCGAAAAGGCGAAGGGGGCCAGCACAAGAAACCCAAGCGCGAATCGGCTCCAAGCCGTGAACAACGGGTTCACCCCGTGAAACGCCCCAAGTAACCGCCCGGCGCTGTCGCCCAGGGGCACCAGGAACATGGCCGCAATCATAAGCGGCAGCGCACGGATGAGAGATTGGGTCATGAATGCCTCTTACGGGGAAACCCGTTCCACCGAAAGGCTTGAGTGCTGGCCTCGCCTGAGGTTTAGTTGCCCGGACGGAAAAAACATTTGAGTATTATGGTTTCGAGACGCGCATTTTTGGGCGGCACCTTCGCCAGCCTTGCGCAGGGCGCGTTCGCCTTGCCGCCCGAGGTGTCGCGAATTCCGCTGCGCCGCCCTGACGGGTTCGAACTGCGCACCCTTCCAAGCGCCGCCGAAATAATCGCCCGCGCCAATCTGGGTGGGGCGGTGTCCTGCGTGGTCACCGATGCCAATACCGGCGAGGTGTTGGAGGCGGTCAATCCCCTGTTGGGTCTGCCGCCCGCCTCGGTCACCAAGGCGCTGACCACCGCCTATGCGCTGGACCGGCTTGGCCCGGGCTATCGCTTTCGTACGCAGCTGATCGCCGAGGGCACGCTGACCAACGGGCGGTTGGAGGGCGACCTGTGGCTGGTCGGCGGGGCCGATCCGTTGCTGGACACCGATGCGCTGAACGCCATGGCGCGCGATCTGGCCGATGCCGGGGTGCGCGAGGTGACGGGGGCGTTCCGGGTGGCCCACGCAGCGATCCCGCATGTCACCGCGATAGACCCCGATCAGCCGGGCCATGTGGGCTATAACCCGTCTGTGTCGGGGCTGAACCTGAACTTTAACCGGGTGCATTTCGAATGGCAGCGCGGTGCCAACGGGTACTCAGTCTCGATGGATGCGCGGTCGGAATCGCTGCGTCCGCCGGTCTCGGTCGCACGGATGCAGGTCGTGGATCGGGGTGCGCCGGTCTATGAATATCAGGCCACGGAAGACCGCGAGGAATGGAGCGTTGCGCGCGGGGCGCTTGGCCAGAACGGCGCGCGCTGGCTGCCGGTGCGCCGCCCGCATCTTTACGCAGCCGAGGTGTTTCAGGTCCTGGCCCGGTCGCGCGGCATCGTGCTGGAAACGGTGGAACCGGGCACGGCCCCACCCGAAGGCGCGCGGGTGATGGCCGAACATGTGTCGGACCCGTTGGAGGATATCCTGCGCGGTATGATGCGCTGGTCCACCAACCTGACGGCAGAGGTCGTGGGGCTGATGGCCACGCAGGCGGGGGGTGTCCGGCCCGAGGGGCTAGAACAATCCGCCGCTGAAATGGGCCGCTGGATGGAAGAACGTTTTGGTGTCCGGCACCAGCATTTCCTCGACCATTCGGGTCTAAGCGAAGACAGCCGGATCAGCACCCGCGAAATGGTGCGGGCGCTGGTCGGCACGGGCCCCAATGGCGGACTGCGGCGGTTGATGAAGAATATCCCGATCCTCGACGACCAGGGCGCGCCGATCCCGGATCACCCGGTGCAGGTGGTGGCCAAGACCGGGACGCTCTATTTCGTGTCCACGTTGGCGGGCTTCGTCCGGGCGCCATCTGGCCGCGACCTGGCCTTTGCGGTGTTCTGCGGTGACCTGCCCCGGCGCACCACCTTCGATCCGTCGCAGGAAGAACGCCCGCCCGGTGCGCGCAGCTACAACAGCGGGGCCAAGCGGTTGCAGCAAGAGCTGATCCAGAGATGGGCCCTGGTCCACGACCGGACCCGGACCTGAGTTTGCGTCGCAAACAGGCGCGACAGGGGCCGTTTTTCAACCTTGACTGACCGGACTGCCGCCACGGGAATTATACCCAAGCGGCCCCCGTTTCAGGATCGGACAAGGTTTGTCGGACATCACGCCGAACACGGTTGAGGCCGGGACGCCCCGCGCAATCGAGGGCATTTCCAGTGTGGTGCTGGGGATGTTCTTCTTTGTTGCGATGGACGGGATGATGAAATCGCTGCTGGAGGACTACACCGTCTGGCAGCTTATCGTCACGCGCGGGATTGTGGCCGTTCTGGTGATGGTGCCGATGATCCTGTGGCTTAAGGGCCCGCACCGGTTGATCACGCCGCTGTGGCGGTTGCACCTGATGCGCGCTGTCCTGCTAGCCACCGGGTTTGCCGCCTTTTATGGCGCGTTTCCCTTCATGGGGCTGGCCGAGGTATCCACCCTGTTCTTTTCCGCCCCGCTGATCATTGCCGTTCTGGCGGCGGTGTGGCTGGGGGAAAGCATCGGCCCGCACCGGACGGGTGCCCTGATCGTGGGCTTTATCGGCGTCCTCATTGCGATGAACCCGACGGGCGAGGCGTTCAGCTGGGTTGCACTGATGCCACTGACCTGCGCGCTGTTTTATGCCATTGCCCAGATCCTGGCGCGCCGCATCGGCGACCGTGAAACCACGTTGACCACGGCGCTTTACACGCTGGTCTTTTCCGGATTGCTGATCATCCCCGTGGGGTGGGTGACCAACCAACTGGTGCCCATTCCGGCGGAACACACGCACCTGCAGTATATTTGGGTTCTGCCAACGGGATGGGAACTGGGGCGGCTTGGGATGCTGGGGGTTGTGGGGCTGATCGGATATTTCCTGCTGACGCGGGCCTATATGGTGACCTCTGCCAGCCTTGTGGCCCCGTTCGACTATGTCTACCTGCCGATTGCCTCGGTCATGGCCTATGTCCTGTGGCAAGAGGTGCCGGGCCCCGCCACACTGGCAGGGATGGCTTTGATCATCGCCAGCGGATTGTACCTGGGCTATCGGGAGCTCCGCTCCTCGCGCACGACGCTTAGCCCGCACCCGGTGGCCGAGTCCTCGGTCGCACCGGGCAATCCTGTCGCGCCGATGACGGTGACACAGGATGTGGATCAGCCCTAGGGGTCAGATCGTCAGGTGCCGCGCCCGTGCGCCGCGTTCGATGGCAGCAGCGTGCAGGCGGTCGATTTCCAGCTGATAGCGAATTTCCATCAGCATCTGCAGTTCCGTCTGCCGCAACAGCCCGTCCGCCGCCGCCACATCGCAAGCGAGCGCATAGGCGGTTTCGTAGAGCCGTTCGGGCAGCGCGTCGGTGATCAAACCAAATAGCGCGTCCAGCCCGTCTTCTTCTTCGAACAGGTCGAACACGATCCGCGAGATGACGCCAAGCCGGTCGGCGTCAAAATCCGCAAACACCGGCAGGTGGTTGATGATGCGTTCGATGGTCACCAGTTCCGAGGTGCGGATGTTTTCGTCCGACACCGAAACGGCGATCATCAACGCGACAAGCGCGTCCTGCGGGGAAAGGGGGGGCTGTTCGGTCACGGATCTTATGCCTTCCTATGCGGGTACCGGCCAAAGACTAGGGTCAGCCCGCGCCGGGGGCAATAGGCCGCGACGCCACGGCCTGATGGTCGCTATGGGTGCGATTCAAATCGCCTGAATGTTGACCCCGCGCCCCGCCCGCCCTAGGAAGCGGCGGGTTTCGGCGCATGGTGCGCCTGCCCGCCCGTTCTGGAGAATGAAATGTCTGATCTGCGCGACGTTGCAATGAGCTCGAAAGCATGGCCCTTCGAAGAAGCGCGCCGGGTGCTCAAACGTTACGAAAAGACGCCTCCGGAAAAGGGCTATGTGCTGTTCGAAACCGGCTATGGTCCCTCGGGCCTGCCGCATATCGGCACATTTGGCGAGGTGCTGCGCACCACGATGATCCGCCATGCGTTCGAGGTGATTTCAGACATCCCCACCAAGCTCATTTGCTTTTCCGACGATCTGGACGGGATGCGGAAAGTGCCGGGCAATGTGCCCGATCAGGACATGCTGAAAGAGCATCTGCAAAAGCCGCTGACCTCGGTCCCCGATCCGTTCGGCACGCATGACAGTTTTGGCGACCACAACAACGCGATGCTGCGCCGGTTCCTTGATACGTTCGGGTTCGAGTACGAGTTCTACTCGGCCACCGAGTTCTATCGCACCGGCCAGTTCGACACGATCCTGCTGCGTGCGGCGGAGCGCTATGATGCGTTGATGAAGGTGATGCTGAAAAGCCTGCGCGAGGAGCGTCGTCAGACCTATTCCATCTTTCTGCCGATCCACCCGGAAACCGGGCGGGTGCTGTATGTGCCGATGAAGAATGTGGACGCTGTGAATGGCACGATCACCTTCGACGATGAAGATGGGCGCGAATGGACGCTGCCGGTCACCGGCGGCAACGTAAAGCTGCAATGGAAGCCCGATTTCGGCGCCCGTTGGGCGGCGCTTGGCGTCGACTTCGAGATGTATGGCAAGGACCATTCGACGAATACGCCGATCTATGACGCGATCTGCCGGATCTTGGGTGAACCTGCGCCGGAGCATTTCACCTATGAGCTGTTCCTTGATGATCAGGGCCAGAAGATTTCCAAATCCTCGGGCAACGGGATCTCAATTGATGAATGGCTGACCTATGCCTCGACGGAATCGCTGAGCTACTTCATGTATCTCAAGCCGAAGACCGCGAAGCGGCTTTACTTCGACGTGATCCCCAAGGCGGTGGATGAATACCATCAGCAACTGAACGCCTATCACACTCAAAACGCTGACCAAAAGCTGGCGAATCCGGTGTATCATATTCACGGCGGAGAGGTTCCTGTCAGCACGATGGTGGTGCCGTTCGCGATGCTGCTGAACCTGGCCAGCGTGTCGGGCGCGCAGGAGAAGTCGAAGCTATGGGGCTTTATCCAGCGTTATGCGCCGGATGCGAGCCCGGAAGGCAACCCGGATCTGGATCAGGCGGCTGGTTTCGCGATCAGCTATTACAATGATTTCGTGAAGCCGACGCGCGCCTTCCGCCTTGCCGATGACAAGGAAAGGGCCGCAATGGAGGAATTGCTGATCTGCCTTGGTGACGGTGACAAAGCCCTTGATGTCATTGCCAGAAAGAACGCCGAAGCGGGTCGCGACGACGCGCTGCCCGAGGTCAACTGGAACGATGATGAGTTCCTGCAATCCATCGTCTTTGCCATCGGAAAAACCCATGGGTTCGAGCCGCTGCGCGACTGGTTCAAGGCGCTGTACGAGGTCTGCCTTGGCGCGTCTCAGGGGCCGCGGTTCGGGGGCTTCATCGCGCTTTATGGCATCGAGGAAAGCAAGCAGCTGATCCGCGATGCGCTGGACGGCAAGCTGGTGGGCTGAGGGGCTGAAAACCGGGGGGTGCCATGCGTACACCCCCTGTGCACCCCCCGTGCAGACAAGGCGCGGTTTCGCCGCCTGCCGGCGTCGACCCGGGAGCGGCCCTCGTCAAGCCCCTGCGGGGCCCTCCTCGGGCCGCGTTGCCACGGAGGATTTCGGGGGTGGTGCATCTGGGGCGATGGCAGCGCTAACGGCATGGGTGGCCTGCCTCCGGCGGGAAGGAGAAGGACGGGTCACGACAAGAGAAGCAGTGTGCGGCGCTGGACGCGCCGGGGTCGCGCGCTAGGTTTAAGGGAATGGATGGGACGACCGGCGGGAGGCTGACCATGCGCATGTTCCTTATCACTGTGATCCTTCTACTGATGCCCTTTGGTGTGACGGCACAGGATCGGGTGGAGGCGAACCCGGATATCGAGGCGGTCATCCAGGGCCAGCTCGATGCGTTTTCCACGGGAAATGTACTTACTGCCTGGACCTTCGCCAGCCCCACGATTCAACTGATGTTCCAGCATCCGACGTATTTCGGGGCGATGGTCGAACGCGGTTATCCGATGGTCTGGCAACCGGGTGAGACGACATTCCTGGGACGGAGAGAAGAGGGTGACAGGCTGGTTCAGCAGGTGCAGATCCTCGATGCGACCGGGCGCGGGCATCTGCTGGAATATGAAATGGTGCAGGTTGACGGCCGCTGGCGCATTGCGGGGGTGACGATCCTGCGAGGTCAGTATCTGGGAACCTGAAACCTGCCGAACGATTAACGGCTTTTTAACCCTGGCCCTGTAAGTCTGGGCATCAACCGGGCCTGAATTGCGCCCGGCGCTTTCCTGAAAGTCGTGAACAATCGAGACACCCCTCGGGCCGATCGCCGCCCGCAGGGGCCAAAGGCGTGGGCTGTGCCCATGCGAGAGCAAAAGGGGTTTGATATGAACCAAGTGATCACCGACGGGCTGAACCTGATGCCGCCTGAATTTTCCGAAGGCCTGGCCAGTTGGAGCCAGGAGGACGGCACGCCGGGCTCCGATACCTGGGCCACCGCGACCAATGCGGCGCTGGTGCCTGCCGACCAGGATTTCGGCACCTGTCTGGAGATCCTGAAGACCACCTCGACCACGCGCATCCGCTATATGAGTGAAACCCCGGTTCTGCCCGGGCTTTATCTGCGGGTGTCGGTGCGGGTCAAGGCGCTGGCGGGGACCATCCCTTCGGTGCGTATCGCGGGTTGGGCGGGGCAATCCAACAACAGCCATGTGAGCGGCGTAACCGAAACCGGCCCCACAACGGCGCTGACCACCTATGGCGAGGTCGTGACCGTGTCGGCGATTATCGGCACCGGGGATCGCGGCGGCGTTGACATGGCCTGGGGCGAGGATGCCGCCTATGGCCATTTCGGGCTGGACCTGACGGGCGGCAATGGCGGCACGGTGCGGATTGAATCGGTGCAGATCGAGGACATCACCCATGTCTTCCTGCGCAAGATGATGGATTGGGTGGATGTAAGAGATTTCGGCGCCACGGGCGATGGCATGACCAATGATGCCGCCGCCTTTGCCGCCGCCGATGCCGCCGCCGCCGGGCGCGAATTGCTGATCAGCGAAGGCACCTACAGCATCACGTCGAACCTGACGCTGCAATCGCCGGTGCGCTTTCAGGGGCAGCTGGACATGCCCGACAGCGCGCGGCTGGTGTTGGCCGGCAGCTTTAACCTGCCTGCCTATGCGGATGCGTTCGGGGGTGATGAGCTGCAGGGGTTCAAGAAGGCGTTTCAGGCGATGCTGAACCATGGCGACCATGAAAGCCTGGATATGATGGGGCGCCGGGTGCAGCTGGATGGGCCGATTGATATGGCGGCGGCCGTGGGCAACAAGGTCAGCTATGCCAACCGACGGGTGATCCGCAACGGGCAGTTCAGCTGCCTGCCAAGTGCCAATTGGGACGACGAGGTGCATACCGCCACCGGCACCTGGACCGATGCCAATCCCCGACGGCTGGATAATGTGACCAATGCCGGGTCGATCCCCATCGGATCACGGGTGACTGCCGCGCAAGGCGTAGGTCGCGAGATCTATGTGCGCGATGTGAATGCGGCGACCAATCAGGTCTTCCTGTCTTCACCGCTTGGGGTGCCACCGTCGAGCCAAACCTACACCTTTACCCGGTTCAAATACATCATGGATTTCGTAGGGTTCGAGAACCTGCAACGCTTCGTGCTGGAGGATGTGGAGTTCCTGTGTGCCGGGACGGCCAGTGGCATTATGCTGCCGCGTGGTGGACTGATTTTCCATGTGAAGGACTGCTTCTTCACCGGCCCCAAGGATCGCGGCATTACCTCTTGCGATGAAGGTTGCGCGGGGATGTTGATTGACCGCTGTCAGTTTTTGTCGAACGAGCAGGTGCTGCGGGTGCAGGACCGCACAACGATTGCCTTCAACACCAATTCGAACGACACCAAGATCCGCGACAACCGGGCGGTGAAATTCCGCCATTTCGGGGTGTTCGGCGGCAATGGCAACCTGATCACCGGCAACCACTGGTTCCAGGGCGACAATGAACCCGATGGCCAGATCAGCGCCGGGATCGTGCTGACCAATACCAACGTCAAGACCACGATCATCGGCAACTATGTCGACAACAGCTATATCGAATGGGGCAACGAACATGATTCCGCGCCCGAGATGTCGGGGGAGTATTCCTTCGGCGGGCTGACGATCAACGGCAACATCTTCACCGCAAACGGGATTGCCAGCTGGTCGAACTTCATCCTGATCCGGCCCTATGGGGTGGGGCACTACATCAACGGGCTGTCGATCTGCGACAATGTCTTCAAGCATCTCAACGGTGGGGCGCTGGATTCGGTCGATGACGTGGATGACAGCATTGCGCCGCTCGATGGCAGCCGGACCGCGAATTTCCTGATGACCGGCAATGTCTATCACGGAATCACCAAGAACTCGCAGAACCCGGTGACGGTGAAGATGACGGAAAACAGCGATCTCGACGTCTGGGAAGTTGATCTGCGCGACTGGCTGCCGTTTGAAACCGAGGCCCGCGTGGCGGTGGCGGTGATGCCCGAAGGCGCGGTACGGTCGGCATCGAACGTGGCGGTCTACACGATGCCCTATGCCACCACGCGCCACGGTGTCGGGCGCGGATCGGTGCGGCTGAACTGGTCGCAGCCGGTGCATGGCACGGTACAGCTGACCGCGCGCTGCGATACGGTCTGAGAGATCAGCCTGCGGCCCCGCCTTTGGCGTGGGCCGCAGGGCCTTCGTTTCCGGGGCGGCGATATTCCACCAGTTTTTCCCAGCTTTGCGGATCAAGCAGCGTCCAGGCGCCGGCATCAATCGTATAGCCGTAGGTTACCGATTTGTCGGACGGCAACTGAAACCTGACCCGCGCCCCGTCGGTTTCCACATGGCCGCGATATTCGCGGGTCCATAGGTTGCCGCTGGCGCGATCCAGAACCCAGATGCCGGTTGTACGTTCGCCATCGGACCAGCGTTGCAGATAGGACCCGTCCGACCGGAACAGCCATTCATCGCCGTAGTCCCGGTCGCGCCAGGCCCCGACGGGGGCGGTTTCGCCACCGCCGATGCGGTCCAGCCGGGTGCGCCCCCAGATCATCGACGCATCATCGGCAGCAACCGTCAGTGGCTGTGCCGGATCGGCGATATGATAATTGCCATCCGATTCGATTTCATAAGTGGTTGGTTCACCTGGAATAATCCAGATGCCGGGCAGGTCTGGGTCGATTACCGGATCGTTCATTGTCCTGGCCTTTGACAGTACCGTTAACCTTAATGATGCACAGTTTCCGTTGCCTTGGCAACAAAACCTGTCTTTTTAGACAAGTCTGAGATCGGCAGGTGTCAGACGGAAGGCTTTTCCAAAACCACCATTCAGATGCGCGCCGATCACCCGCAGGCGCATCATCAGGAAATCGCTGAAGTCGAAATAGAGCGTCGCCTTGGGGTGCTGCGACAGGTAGAGCGGCTTGAGGTCGACCTTATCGACCGGTTCAGCCTGGCATTGCAGGGTCAGGCGTGGATGGATCAGAGGATCGCCGCGTTGTCCCGGTTCCCCGACCAGAAGCGAACAGCGTGTGTTCTGGCGCAGGGCCTGGGAATGCAGGGAAAGCTCGGAAATCAATGTGACCGGAACACCATCACCATCGGTGCCGACCGAAACCCGCGTCACCAGCGGGCAGTGCGTGTCGGGGCAGATCACCCCAAGCGCGCCGAAGCGTGCCCGTCTCAGCAGGTCCTGGCCGACCGCACGCGCTTCGTCATCGGTTTCCCGCAGCATCCGCTTGGCTTTTGACATAACTGGCACCCCTCCCCCGGAGGGAATACCACTCGTTCGAGTTTGAAGAAACATGGCCATTAGTCAGAATCGATGCCAGAGGCCGAACTCCAGCCCCAGTTCGACGTGATCCGCCAGCACCGCCCGCACGCCCAGTTCCAGTGATGTTCTGTCGAACACCTGATAGACGATCGACGGGTTGACCCCATAGCTGATATCGAGCCCTGGCCATTCTTCGGCCGCCACCTGCAACATGAACCGCATCCGGTCCGTGGCATTCAGCCCAAAGGTGGCCTCGACCTTCCAGCGGGTTTCGGACCGGGTCAGATCCTGGATCGAGACCGCATCGAGCGCGATCCAGCCGCCTTGCAGATCCATTGGCATCCAGTCCGGCGGCGTCAGTCCGAACCCGTAGCCAAGCGACAGGCCGATGCGGGCAAGGTCGCTGTCACCCAGAACTTCGACACTTCGACGACCGACGCCAAGATCCACCGCTGCCTGAAGGCGGGCATCGGGATGGGTGATGGTGTAGCGCAGGAAGGCCATCGCTTCGCGGGTATATTCCCCGCGCCCCAGATCCGCGCCAAAGGTCAGCCGGTGCCCCAGCCCGACCTCCAGATAAGCGGAGTCATAGCGGCTCATCTCCTCGACCCCTTCGGCCAGCGCCTCGACGCTGGAATGCAGGTTGGAGGAGAAGGACAAGAATACCTCTCCCGGCGTACGGGCCCAGGCCCCGGCATGGGCGGCGGGGCTAAAGAGGCTGGCGGCGATGGCCAGGACAAGGGCAAACAAGCGTGTCATAGCCCGTCCATCCTTCTGCAAACTGGTTAACACAACCCTAACGGCGGCTGCCCGGGCCGGCAGGGCATGGCCAAGCCCCCGCCGATCTGGTTTATGACCGCCATGACCAAGGCGACGGGGACGAGGACGGACAGGGTGACCGGCGAACGTATGAAACTGGTGTTGGTGACCCCCGAAATTCCGGGCAATACCGGCACGATCGGGCGCACCTGCGTGGCACTGGATCTGGAGTTGATCCTGATCCGGCCATATGGGTTTTCCATTGACGACAAGGCCGTGCGCCGCGCCGGGCTGGACTATTGGAAACATGTCCGGCTGAGCGAATATGACAGCTGGCAGGCGTTTCTGACCGACCGCGCCCCCGCGCGCGACAAGCTGTTCTTTTTTGAGGATGACGGCGCGCGCAGTGTCTATGACCCGGACTATCCGTCCGACGCCTATCTGGTCTTCGGGCGGGAAACCAAGGGGCTGCAACCCGAGATATTGCAAAGCATGGAGGACCGTATCTTCCACCTGCCGATGCGCAGCCAGCATATCCGGTCGCTTAACCTTGCCAATGCGGCGACGGCGGTGGTCTATCAGGCGTTGCGCGGGCAACTCACCCGGGGTTGATTCCGTTAACCCCTGTGGCGGGCTGCCCCGAAGCGGCCAGACCTTTCCCTGAAACAGCCGCAAAAAACCATAATCCGATCAAGGCCTTGCCCCATCCTTGCGCGACGCTGGCCGGGTAGTGACCTAGAACGGGTATGAGTAAATGGTTTCCAGGCGTTCCGACGGGTTCGCTGCGCGCGAAAGCGGGGCAGCGGCCTTTGACTGGGTGATTCTGGCCGTGGGCGTGTTTGGCCTTGGGCTGGCGATCTATTCGGTCATCACCGCAGATATGGATGGGCGACAGCCCACAGAGCAGGCCGTGGTGGAACGATCGGTTCCGACCGGCAGCCCCCCGGTGTCGCCGCCAGAACAGCTGCCGCTGCTGTATCCTTATTTCGACGCGATCTGGCGCGCAGAACAGGCCGCGACCTATGCGGGGCTTAGCGATGGCGATCTGCTGGCAGCCTATGCCGCGCAATATGCGGTGGCCACCGGCGAGGTGAACGCGCGGATCGGCATGGATTTCCTGGCCGTGATCGAGGAAGAGATGACGCGCCGCGGCCTGGCCCGGCCCGAAGCCACCGAAAGCGCCGCCGACATCCATGCACGGCTGGCCACGGATCACAGCGTGCCTTGAAAACAGCGTGATTCCTTCATGACCGCGCCCCACAGCGCGGCTAGAAAGATCTCGACTACCCTGGGGGGTAGCTCTGCCCCGGGGGTCGTGTCGCAAGGCACGGCCCCTTTTTCCTGTCCCGGGCGCGGTCTTTGACCCCGATCAAGGCCTAGGCGCGGAAAGATGCGCTTGTTAGGCTGGTGCCACAGGAGGACATCCCATGCCGACCATCATCAAGGGCGCTGCCCTGCAGACCGTCATCACCACGTTCGAAACGACGCCCGGCACCTGTCAGGACCTGCTGGATGCGCTGGCCTCGGCCTATTCAGAGTTCATCTCGCACCAGCCGGGGTTCATTGCGGCGGGGCTGCATGTGAACGACGCGCAGACCCGCGTGGCCAATTATTCGCAATGGACTCGGCGCGAGGATTTTCAGGCGATGCTGCGCAGCGATGAAATGCGCAAGCGGAACCGGGCCATCAATGACCTGTGCAAGAGCTTTGAGCCGGTGATGTATGACGTGACGGAGAGCTTCAATTGAATGACAGCGAGGATGCGCTAAGCACCGAACTGCGCTTGCTGCGCGAAGAGGTCACACAAATCACCACGCATCGGCTGTTCACCTCGCAAAGATCGGTGGGGCGGATGCTGGCGCTAAGCCTGGGGCGCGGACTGGCCTTTGGGCTTGGCTCGGTCGTTGGTGCGTCCTTCCTGGTCTCGGCGGTGGTCTATTCGCTGAGCCAGGTGGATTTCATCCCGGTCATCGGCGAATGGGCGGCCCGCATCGCTGATGAGATTTCGGCCGGGCGCTGAGCAAGGGCTTGTAAGCTGGGCCGCTTGCTGTAGCCTTCACATTCAATTCATTGCATTTGAAATGGAGAAAACCCATGCGCCTGCGTTTGCTTCCCGCCTTGTTCTTCGGACTAACCCTCAGCGCCCCGGCGCTGGCGCAGGATGCGGTGGGGATCACCCCCGAGGTGATGTCCGTCACGGTGGAAACCGCCTCTGGCCCGCGCGAGATTTCCCGCATTCAGGACAATGATCATGTGGTTGAGGCGGAATGGGGCCGCACATCGCGCCCCTGTCCGAATTTCTGTGTCCAGCCGATGATCCCGGCCCCCGGCGTGACCCCGATTGGCGAACTGGAACTGCTGGAGGCGTTGCAGGACCCCGGCGTGACCGTGGTCGACAGCCGCACGCCCAACTGGTTCGAGGCAGGCACCATCCCCGGCGCGGTTAACATGCCCTATACGGAAATGACCGATCGGCTGGGGGAACTGGGTTGCGAGATAGATTTTGACGGCTGGGATTGCGCCGAGGCGCGGCCCGTGGCGCTGTTTTGCAACGGGCCCTGGTGTGGCCAGTCGCCGACCGCCATCCGCCGCATGATCGAGGCGGGATATCCGGCAGATCGCATCCAATATTACCGGTCGGGGATGCAAGGGTGGCGGATGCTGGGGCTGACGGTCGCAGGCGGCTGACATTGCAACCGGGCCGGGCGCGCCTATCTCCTAGGCAACACCAACCCGCCGGAGGAGACCCGCGCCCATGCAATGCCCGATTGACGGAACCCAACTTGTGATCGCTGAACGCAGCGGGGTCGAGATCGACTATTGCCCGACCTGCCGGGGCGTCTGGCTGGACCGCGGAGAGCTGGACAAGATCATCGAGCGCAGCGCCCTTGTGGACAACCGCGAGGGCCACTGGCGCGAAGCCCCGGCCCGTGGCGAAGGCGGCGACCGGCGCAAGACGAAGGATGGCATCGGGTCGTTCCTGGGCGATATCTTCGATTTCTGACGCAACGGGCGGCCGCGCGTCGCCCGTATGCCCGCCAACAGCCCGAAAAACACCACAGTTGGGTCGGTCACGACAGGGTGGCCACGATCCGCGCCCGATGTGACTAAAGCGCTTCGAGAAGATCGGCGATCCGGGCGCAGCCATTCTCGGACCGCAGGCTTTCGCCAATCTCGGTCGCCCGGGACAGCACCTGCGGCTGAAGCACTTGGTCAATCGCCTTTGCCAGCGATGGCACTGTAAGCGACTTTTGCGGGACCGGCGTCGCCCCCGCCCCCAGATTCGCAATCTGCTGCCCCCAATAGGGCTGATCCAGGAACAACGGGCAGATCACTGTTGGGCGTCCCCAACGCAACCCCTCGTGGGTCGTTCCCGCACCCCCATGATGAATGACGGCCGCCATGCGCGGAAACAGCCAGCTATGGGGCGCCGCCTGAAGAATATGTATATCGTCTTGGTGGCCCATCCTGGAAAGCCCGCCCCAGCCTGTCGCGATGACGCCCCGTTGTCCCGTTTCCTTCAGCGCGGCAAGCACGGTCCGGGTCTGAGCTTCGGCATTGATGCCGGGCATCGAGCCGAAGCCGACATAAACCGGTGGCGGCCCGGCCTCCAGGAAGGTTTCAAGCGCTTCCGGCGGATCCCACGGTGCGGGGTCTTGGAAAGGATATCCCGTCATTCGGTCGCTGTCGGGAAAGTCGTGGGGCGGCGGCGACAGGGTCGGGCTGTAGGCGTGCAGCCTAAGACCGCCAGCACCCCATCCGCCAAGAGGCGCGATTCTGGGGCCGGTTGCAATGCCTGAGGCCCAACTGGCGAATTCGGTCCCGACCCGTAGCGTGGCAAGCAGCGCTTCATGGCTGATCCGGTTTCCGATCCGGCCAAGATCCTGCGAGGTAAGCACGAAGGGCGGTATTTCGCTTGTCGGAACGAACCCGGGCTGCAGGAATACCGGCACCGCTTTGGCCCCCAGCTTGCGTGCCAGATGCGGTGCCAGAATGCCCTTGGGACTATAGAGGATCATATCGGGCGCCTCGTCGAGCCCGATCTTCCACATCTCCTGCAGCTGCTCTCGAATGACCTTTTCGACCCAGGGCAGTGCCATGATCCGCCCGCTCAGCGACATTGCCGCAGCGGCGGCCTCGGGACCAGTCACCAAAGCCTTGGCATCGGCTTTGAGTGGCCGGTGCCGGAGGCCTGCGGTCTCAATCATCTCGCCCGCGTCGCGGCTGGTGCAGATGAACACAGTATGCCCCCGCGCCTGAATAGCCTTTCCCAGGGCGATATAGGGTTGGACATCGCCGCGCGTGCCTAAGGTAATCAGCATGAATTTCATGCGGATCGTATCTGCTATTATCACCCTGGCCACAAGGGGCGGCGAATCCGCCAACGGCAAAGACCGGGGCTATCAGCGACTGCCCCGGTGCTGGCCGGCGGATATGAGATCCGTCAATCACGAGGGGCGGCCTTCCCCCTTTGGCGGTGCGAAAGGGCAAGGGCCGATGTGGTGGTTACTGGAAATTCACCAGCAGGATCTCGATATCGCCGGGATCGGCATCGGGGCACATCTGGCGGCCATTACTGGTGATCGCGACGGTTTCGGATCGCCCGCCGGACAACATCGCCGTGGCGTCGGTCGCGGTTTCGTTTCCGCGCAGGGTGACGCAGACGCGGGCGGCGTTGCTATCCAGGATCACCGCCCAGGTCGACCGGTCCGGCCCGACCCGCGCCAGGCGCCGATTGTCGGTGCTGATCGTGCCGCCGCTGGCGTTCAGCTGTGTGATCGCGATCTGTAGATTGCGCGGGTGATTCGGGTTGGAAAAGGTTGCAATGAACTGATCGGCCAGCGCCGCGGGGGCAGACAGGATCAGGGCAAGGGCGGCAAGTTTGATACGCATGAAAACCTCAGTTTCTTAATGACATCAGGGGCCCGGTGCAGCGCTGGACCCGAAACCGGTTGCCCACAAATGGGCGAGTCGGTCGTGAAATACTAACGCAGCCTCCTGGAAAATGTGACGATCAATTCAAATAGATGGACAGGCCAGCCAACACCGCCAAGGGGGCCAGCGCACAGGCCATGCCGAAATGCTGCCGTGTCTCGCTACGGGCAAGCAGCAGGGCGGGCCCAAGGAATACCGACAGACAAAGCCCGGCAGCCAGGATCATCCCGAACGCCATGCCGCGGCTCATCTGATCGGCCAGAGTCACATGGGTGGACAGCGCCGCAAGCCCAAGTGCCCCGGCCTGTAAGGCCGCCAGCGTGTAGATCAGCCAGCGCATGGCGCGGCTATAGCAGGGCAAAGGGGTGGCGGGGGCAAAGGTATCGGCGGGCATAGCGGGCTCAGTCAGTCAGGGGGCAGAGAGTGATTTCGCGGGTGTCGCAGCTGGCATCGAGGCAGGTGATGCTGTCGACGGTCAACGGGTCGGCAGGGTATTGACCGGCGTGAAACAGTGCGCTGTGGCAGGCGGGGGCGTTCTGGGCGAATGCGGCGGGCAGGCCAAAGCTGATCGGCGCGGGGGTGTCGAGCAGGGGGCCGCCGGTATGCGCAATGGCCGGGCCGGTCAGGCCCAGGTTGAGCATGGTGCACAGAAGGCTGGTGATGCGGCGCATGGTGTGGCTCCCTTGGTTCCTGACCATGGGTCGCGGGGCCGGGCGCGGCGGTTCAAATTTTGTCGGACATAAGGGCTGGAGATGCAGACACCGCGCCGGGAGTTCTTCCCCGATACTGCCCCTGGCCGGTCAATGCCCTCCTCACGTCCCATCACAGCCCCGTGCCCGCCTCTGGTTCCAGCATCGGCAGGGGCGTAGATCAATGCGAAAGGAATCCTGCCCATGCGCCCGACCGCCCTGATCCCCGCCCTCGTCCTCATGGCCCTTGTCTGGGCCATCGACCTGCCTGCAACACTCGGGGCGCATCCGTGGTGGTCGGGCAAGGCGGTGTGGATCGGCACGCCTGTCGGCCTTGCGCTGGCCTGGCTGATCTCGCTGCAGCTGGGGCCGGGCGGGCGGCTTGTGGTCCTTGGCGTCGCGCTGATCCTTGCCGGGGCGTCGGCCTATTTCGGCAAACAGGTCTTCGTGAATTCCTTCGGGGATAATGCGCTGGCGGGCCGGTTCTGGTTCTTCGGCTGGATCGCCAGCATGGGGGCTCTGGCGGCTTTGCTGGCCACCCTTTCTGACCTGTGGCTTGCCCACAAGCATGACGACGATTGAGGCGAGACGCCCGGTGCACAAGGGCAACGGGCGCGCGGGCCGACCGGGCCCACCACGGGTCTTGGTCCTCTGCGCACAAGCCAAAAGATCACGATTTTCCTTGCTATTTGCCGCGCCGCACCCCATATGCGCCGTGCGACCGTTACCGCATTTCGACCTCTGTCTCCTATCCATGGCTTCAGTCTCGACCTGCTACCGACTGACGCCAGAGTTGCCGCATACTGCGGGTGACGCTTAAATTAGGAGACCACGGATATGGCCACTGGCACCGTGAAATGGTTCAACACCACCAAAGGCTTCGGCTTCATTGCACCCGATACCGGCGGCAAAGACGTTTTCGTTCACATCTCTGCTGTTGAGCGCGCTGGTCTGACCGGCCTTGCCGACAACCAGAAAGTGACCTTCGACCTGGAAGCAGGCCGTGACGGCCGCGAAAGCGCGACGAATATCGCCCTGGCCTGATTGGCCTTCTGCGACAGAATTCCGGAACGGGGCGCGGCACTGGCTGCGCCCCTTCTTTTTTGGCGGCCCATATCTTGCACAACCGCCTTGGATCGCCCATTTATTGTCAACGTCAATCAAATGGAGCCCCCCATGTCCTCCTCCGCCAAGATCACCTGTCTCGACTGTAGCGCCGTGAACCGGGTGCCGACCGACAAGCTGGCCTCTGGTCCCAAATGCGGTGTCTGCGGGGCGCGGCTGACCGATGGCAAGGTCAAGGCACTGGACCCCGCGACGCTGACCAAGGCCAGCAAGACCGATCAATTGCCGTTGCTGGTAGATTTCTGGGCGCCCTGGTGTGGCCCTTGCCGGATGATGGCCCCGCAATTCGAACAGGCTGCCAAGGCGCTGGCCCCGACGGCCCGCTTTGCCAAAATCGACACGCAGGACTTCCCGCAGGTCAGCCAGAAATTCGGCATCCGGGGCATTCCCCTGTTGATCCTGTTCCAGAACGGCAAAGAAATCGGCCGACTGACCGGCGCACGCCCTGCCGCGGATATCGCACAGTTTGTGCGGACCCATGCCGGGGTGAAAGCCTGATCCGTGGCCCGCGTGATATCTGTTTGAACCCTCGGGGCTGGCGGGCCGACATATAGCTACACGTCAGATCAATCGCCCGAAAGGATACCGGCCATGCCCGCGCCCACCCGTCACACCGGCCCCTCCCCCCGGACAGATCGGACCGTGAGGGCCCCGCGCCCGACCCACTATCGCTTTACCGATTGGGCCATGATCTGACCTTCCCTCCCTTTGCCTGACTGACCCGGAAGATCACATCTTCCGGGTCTTTTCCCGTTACCCCTTCAATTTGCATTCCTTTTGGGGCCTGCGGGCGGGTTGTGCTAATCTGTATGCGCACCGAGGAAGGAGAGACAGGAATGCACATTCACAATCGCCGCGGTTTCCTGATTCTGGGCGCCAGCAGCCTGGTTGCCTGTACGCCGATGGCGCGGATCACCGGGCAACGGCTGGCCCCGAACAGCCGCCTGATCGTCTATCGCCATGCCGACCGGGAAGGCGAAGATCTGACCGAGCGCGGGATCGCACGCGCCGCCGCCTTTGTGGATGCGCTGGACGGCGTGCCGATCGAGGCGATCTACAGCCCCGGCATTCAGCGCAATCTGGATACAGCCGCCCCCCTGGCCCGTGCCCGCGGGGTCGAGATCACCCGCGTTGCCGTTTCCCATATCGCGCGCCGGATCGCACGGCTTTCCGCAGGGCGCAGCGTTGTCTGGGTCGGGAACCAGGGAAATCTGCGGGAAATCTGGGACGAACTGGGGCTGGAAGGCCCGCCGCCCCTGGAATATGGCGATCTGTTCATCGTCGAGACCGATGCCAGCGGCACCGCCCGGATCGACCGCAGGCGGGTTGAGATCGACTGACCAGCCTAGAGGACGGGCACTGGGCGCGGGGTGCCCTCTTCGTCAATGGCGACGAAGGTGAACACCGCTTCCGTCACCTTTTCCCGTTCACCCACGACGCCGCGCCTGACCCAGGCTTCCACCTCGATGGCCATCGACGTGCGCCCCACGCGGCCGATCCGTGTGTAAACGCATAACACATCGCCCACAGCCACGGGCCGGATGAATTTCATTGCATCAACCGCCACCGTGGTGCAGCGCCCCCGCGCGCGTTCGCGGGCAAGGATACCGCAGGCGATGTCCATCTGGCTCAGCACCCATCCGCCGAAGATATCGCCATTGCCGTTCAGATCGGCGGGCATTGCCACCGTGCGCAGGGTCAGGTCGCCCTGGGGGTCGGTCTTTTCGTCTGTCATGCTGACCACCTTTGATATTGCGCCGTCACACTGGCATCTGCCCCGGTGACAAACAAGGCTGGCATCGCGCCCACCCTGCCCCTATCTTTTCATTTGTATTGAGAGAATTGGAGTTCCCCATGCGCCTTATTTCAGCGCTTGTCGCCCTGGCCCTGACCGCCCCCGCCGCCCTGGCCCAAAGCGTCGAGGAGACCGAGCTGGTCCACGCCCTGTTTCGCGGCATGAACCCCCAGTCGATCACCTACAACCGAGAGGTCTGCGGCTACATCGTGCGCACGCCTTCGGGGCAGCTGGATGTCAGCAAGGTCAGCTGGGGCGGGGAAGCCTCCTGCGCGACGATCCCTGTCGAACCGGGCTATCAGATCATCGCATCGTGGCACACCCACGCGGCCTGGGGTCCTGGCTATGACGGTGAGGTGCCGTCCACGATTGACGTAGAGGGCGACATGGCCATGGGCATCAACGGATGGGTGGCAACGCCCGGCGGGCGACTGTGGTTCATCAACGGCCAGACCGGGTTCATGTACCAGGTCTGCGGGCGGGGATGCCTGCCATCCGACCCCGGCTTTTACCCCGAAGAACACGGGCCGGTAGAAAAACAATACACCCTGGCGCAGCTGCGCCGCCGCTTTAACGCCCGCTGAAGCCAAAGGCGCCGGGGTTTCCGGCGCCTTGTCTCATTTATTCAGCCGCGTCCAGGTAATCGGTCAGCGGCGGGCAGGTGCAGACCAGATGCCGGTCACCATAGGCATTATCCACCCGGCCAACCGGCGGCCAGTATTTGTCCACCCGGAAGCTGCCCGGTGGGAAACAGCCCTGTTCGCGGCTATATGGCCGGTCCCAATCGCCGATCAGCGCGTTGACCGTATGGGGCGCGTGCTTGAGCGGGTTGTTCTCCGCATCCATTTCACCCTTTTCGATCGCGGCAATCTCATCGCGAATGGCCAGCATGGCGGTGATGAACCGGTCCAGCTCGGCCTTGGTTTCGCTTTCCGTCGGTTCCACCATCAACGTGCCTGCCACCGGCCAGCTCATGGTTGGCGCATGAAACCCGTTGTCGATCAGACGCTTGGCGATATCGTCCACCGTCACATGGGCACTGTCGGCAAAGGGGCGCGTGTCGAGGATGCATTCATGCGCCACCCGGCCACCTTTGCCCTTGAACAGCACGTCATAGGCCCCTTCAAGACGCTTGGCGATGTAGTTGGCATTCAGGATCGCCACTTTGGTCGCCTGCGTCAGCCCCTCGCCGCCCATCATCAGGATATAGGCCCAGGAGATTGGCAGGATCGAGGCCGAGCCAAGCGGCGCGGCGCTGACCGGGCCTTCCTCTCCACCCGTTTCCGGGTGACCGGGCAGATGCGGGGCCAGATGCGCCTTGACGCCAATGGGGCCCATGCCGGGGCCGCCGCCGCCATGCGGAATGCAGAAGGTCTTGTGCAGGTTCAGGTGGCTCACATCGCCGCCGATGTCGCCGGGGCGCACCAGCCCCACCATGGCGTTCATGTTGGCCCCGTCGATATAAACCTGGCCGCCATGGTCATGGGTGATCTGGCACACCTCGCGCACCGTTTCCTCGAACACGCCGTGGGTCGAGGGATAGGTGATCATGCAGGCGGCCAGCCGGTCGCCCGCTGCGGCTGCCTTGGCGCGGAAATCTTCCACGTCGATATCGCCGTTTTCTGCCGATTTCACCACGACCACATCCATGCCGACCATATGGGCCGAGGCCGGATTGGTGCCATGGGCGGACACCGGGATCAGGCAGATGTCGCGACCTGTATCCCCGTTGGCGCGGTGATAGGCCTGAATGGTCAGAAGCCCCGCATATTCGCCCTGCGCGCCCGAATTGGGCTGCAGGCTCATCGCGTCATATCCGGTGATGTCACATAGCTGCGCCGACAGGTCCCTGGCCAGTTCCGCATAGCCCTGCGCCTGTTCGGCGGGGGCGAAGGGATGCATGTTGGAAAACTCCAGCCAGCTGATCGGCATCATCTCGGCGGCGGCATTGAGCTTCATGGTGCAAGACCCAAGCGGGATCATCGCCCGATCCAGCGCCAGATCGCGATCCGCCAGACGACGCATATAGCGCATCATCTCGGTTTCCGCCCGGTTGAGGTGGAAAATCGGATGGGTCAGATACTCGGACTGGCGCAGCAGCGCATCGGGCACCCGATACTCCGCCGTCAGCCCGGCCTTGCGGTCATGAATGCCAAAGGCGATCCACAGCCGTTCAATCGTTTCGGCGCGCGTCGTTTCATCCAGCGAAATGCCGATCTTTGTGTCACCGACCTTGCGCAGGTTGATCCGTTCACGACGCGCCGCGTCGATGATCGCCCCTTGCAACGGGCCCACCTCCACGGTGATTGTGTCGAAAAACGCCTCGGGTTCCACCTTGAAGCCCTTCTCCTCCAACCCGCGCGCGACGCGGACGGTTTTGCGGTGGATACGCTGCGCGATGGCCCTCAGCCCCTCGGGCCCGTGGAATACGGCGTAAAAACTGGCCATATTCGCCAGCAGCGCCTGCGCGGTACAGACGTTCGAGGTAGCTTTCTCGCGTCGGATGTGCTGCTCGCGGGTTTGCAGCGATAGCCGGTAAGCGGGGTTGCCCTGCGCGTCGATGGAGACGCCCACGATCCGGCCCGGCATATTCCGCTTATAGGCATCCTTGCAGGCCATATAGGCCGCCGAGGGGCCACCAAAACCCATAGGCACGCCGAAACGCTGCGTGGACCCCACCGCGATATCGGCCCCCATGGCCCCCGGTTCCTTCAGCACGGTCAACGCCAGCGGGTCGGCAATGACGATGCCGATCGCCTTGGCGTCATGCAGGCGGGTGATCTGGTCGGTGAAGTCGCGCACATGGCCATAGGTGCCCGGATACTGGAACACCGCGCCGAACACGGCCTCCGCGTCCAGATCGTCGGGGCAGCCCACAATGATCTCGATCCCAAGTGGCGCGGCGCGGGTCTTCATCACCGCGATGTTCTGCGGGTGGCAGTTTTCATCGACGAAGAAGCCTTTGGCTTTCGATTTTGACACACGCTCTGCCATGGTCATGGCCTCAGCCGCGGCCGTCGCCTCGTCCAGCAGGGACGCATTGGCGATATCCAGCCCGGTCAGGTCCGTCACCATGGTCTGGTAGTTCAGCAGCGCCTCTAGCCGACCCTGGCTGATCTCGGGCTGATAGGGCGTATACGCCGTGTACCAGGCCGGGTTTTCCAGCACGTTGCGCTGAATAGCGGGCGGGCAGACAGTGCCGTAAAAGCCCTGCCCGATCATGGTGGAGAAAACCTTGTTCTTCTTGGCCACCTGCCGCATGTGATAAAGCAATTGCCGTTCCGACATCGGCTTGCCGAAATCGAGCGGCTTTTCCTGACGCAGGCTGGCCGGAACGGTCTGATCAATCAGCTCATCCAGATCCTTCACCCCCAACACCTTGAACATCTCCGTCATTTCGGATGGGGACGGGCCAATGTGGCGGCGGTTGGCAAAATCGTAGGGTTTGTAGTCGGTCGGGGCGAAGGGCATTGCGCCGAACTCCTTCAGCGAGAGTGATGTGAGAGAATGTTCAGAACTGCGCCCGCGGGGTCGCGCAGATAGAAGCGGCGGACGCCCCAGGGTTCCGTGACCGGGCCGTATTCGGGCGTCAGCCCCATCGTCATAGCCCGGTCCAGGATCTCTTCCAGGTTGTCCACCTCGATGGACAGATCGGGCAGCGTGGTCCCCGATCCGCCGTCCGATGCGAAACTGATCTGGACCGGGGCCGTGTGCGGCGCAGCCAGGGTGGTGATCCACCCCATGTCCATCACCTGATCCAGATCGAAAAGCTGACCATAAAAGGCCGCCAGCTCGGCTGGAGCGTCAGCCCGTCGATTGGCCACGATGCGCAACACGGCCACGGTGTTATCCGATCATGTCTTTATACGCTGCTTCGTCCATGTAGTCGTCCATCTGCGACAGGTCAGAGGGCTTGATCTTGAAGAACCAGGCCTCGCCCATAGCATCATCGTTGACCATACCGGGATTGTCAGCCAGCGCCTCGTTCACCTCAACGAGCTCGCCATCCAGCGGCGCCATAATATCCGAAGCCGCCTTGACGGATTCGATGACCACGATTTCATCGTCCTTGACCACGGTCGTGCCGGCCTCGGGCAGTTCCACGAACACCACATCGCCAAGCGAGGTTGCGGCGTGTTCAGTGATGCCCACCACCACGACATCGCCCTCTACGCGCAGCCATTCATGTTCTTCGGTGAATTTCATTGGGGTCTCTCCCTGTTTCTCAGCGTTTGTAGTCGGGTTTATGGAACGGCAGATCCGTCTGCGTGGCAGGCAGCCGCTTGCCGCGGACCTCTCCGAATAGGGTTGCGTCAGCAGGAACGGCGTTGTCAATCAGCCCCATGGCAATTGGCGCACCGATAGAGGGGCCGAAACCGCCAGAGGTGATGACGCCCACCTGGTTGCCGCCTGTTTCCGCATCGAACAACAGGACCCCGCCGCGCATCGGCGCGCGGCCCTCGGGGCGCAGGCCGACGCGGCGACGAGGCGCGCCGTTCTGCATTTCATCAAGGATTCGGTCCGCGCCGGGAAATCCGCCTTCACGGTCCCCGCCCGCACGGCGCACCTTGTTCACGGCCCAGGTCATGCCTGCTTCAATGGGCGAGATATCCTCGTCCAGGTCGTTGCCATAAAGCGGCATCCCCGCCTCCATCCGCAGACTGTCGCGGGCACCAAGGCCAATAGGCAGGACCTCATCCATCGCCAGCAGGGCGGCTGCAAAATCTTCCGCCGCGTCGGAAGGAACCGAAATTTCGAACCCATCCTCGCCCGTGTAGCCGGACCGGGAAATCCAAAGCTCCACGCCGTCCCATTCCACCTGCGCCACATCCATGAACTTCATCTCGGCCACGGACGGCACCATCCGCGCCAGCGCGGTTTCGGCCAGCGGCCCCTGAAGCGCCAGCAACGCGCGGTCGGTCACCTCGACCACCCCATCAATCGCAGCGCGCATATGGGCAATGTCGTGGTCCTTGCGCGAGGCGTTGACGACCAGAAACAGGTCCCCTGCCCGCCGCGCGATCATCAGGTCATCCAGCACCCCGCCCGCGTCATTGGTGAACAGGCCATAGCGCTGGCGGCCTTGCTTCAACCCCTGCACATCGACCGGCACCAGAGTTTCCAGCGCGGTATCGGCAGACAGCGGCAACAACACCTGCCCCATGTGGCTGACATCAAAGAGCCCCGCTTTCGCGCGTGTGTGCAGATGTTCCGCCATGACGCCAGCGGCATATTGCACCGGCATGTCATAACCCGCGAACGGCACGAATTTGCCTCCGTGGGCCTCGTGCAGCGCGTGCAGCGGCAGGTTTTTCAGATCGCCCATGCGGTCCCCCAGTCGTTCCAACCGGGTCCGGCCCGGCATCGTTCAAACATGCGTAATCCGCATGTCACGATGCCCCCTCTGTCCTTTCGCCTGAGATCGTTATCCCTTCGGCGGACGCGTCCCGCGCCACTCTCCAGAGTTCAGATGTCCGAGCAGGTCCGGCTGCCTGAGAGTTTACCGGGGCGGTTGCTCCTTCGGCACCGGCACGAGGCCGGATTCTCCCTGCTTGAACGAGGCGCAGGATAGCGAAGTTTTTGATTCCGGCAAGCCCTTGCATGCAACCGCATACGCGGGCATCTCTATCCCCATGTCCGACCCTTTTTTCTTTGGCTATGGCAGCCTGGTGAACCGATCGACCCATGCCTATCCCCGCGCCGCGAAGGCAACGGTGACGGGATGGGCGCGGGAATGGAAGAAATCCAAGCTGCGGCGGGTGGCCTTTCTAACCGCGGTTGAGGCGCATGGGGAAGAGATCGACGGGCTTATCGCCGCCGTGCCCGGGTCTGACTGGGTGGCGCTGGATGAACGCGAACGGGCCTATCATCGCCTGCCGGTTCGCGACATTCGCCACGATCACCCGCCCTTGCCCGACATCCAGATCTACCGCGCCAGGGCGGATCATATAGAAGAAGTAGGGGATCATGTCTTGCTGCAAAGCTATCTGGACGTGGTGGTTCAGGGCTATCTGCGGGAATTCGGGGCCGAGGGCGCCGACCGCTTCTTCGCCACCACCCATGGCTGGGACATGCCAATCTGTCAGGATCGCGCCGACCCGGTCTATCCCCGCCACCAGCAGCTGACAGTAGAGGAACGGGACTTCGTCGACGACCGTCTGACCCGGCTTGGGGTGGTGTTCACGGACAGGCGGCCCTGAACGGAAAACGCCCCGGCCTTTCGACCGGGGCGCGTTCTGTCACATATCAGAGCGGCTTAGTCGCGCTCTTCGATGATTTCGACCATATGCGGGATCTTGGCGATCATGCCGCGAACGGAAGGGGTGTCTTCCAGTTCGCTGGTCTTATGCATCTTGTTCAGGCCCAGGCCGATCAGCGTCTGGCGCTGGATGGCGGGGCGGCGGATCGGGGAGCCGATCTGCTTGACGACGATGGTTTTTGCCATGGGTGCGTCTCCTTACGACTCTGCGGCTTCGGGCGCGGCTTCGGCTTCCGGCTTGCGCAGGATGTCGGCCACTTTCTTGCCACGGCGTGCCGCAACCATACGCGGGGAGGACTCATTGCGAAGACCGTCCAGCGTGGCGCGGATCATGTTGTAGGGGTTCTGCGACCCGGTCGACTTGGCAACCACGTCCTTGATGCCCAGCATCTCGAACACGGCGCGCATCGGACCACCTGCGATGATCCCGGTACCTTCCGGCGCGGTGCGCATCGTCACCTTGCCAGCGCCGTGATGGCCCTTGACGTCGTGGTGCAGCGTGCGGCCTTCCTTCAGCGGTACACGGATCAGCTGACGCTTGGCCTGCTCGGTCGCTTTGCGGATCGCCTCGGGCACCTCTTTGGCTTTACCCTTGCCGAACCCGACGCGGCCGCGCTGGTCGCCAACAACCACGAGGGCTGCGAAGCCAAAGCGCTTACCACCTTTAACGGTCTTCGAGACCCGGTTGATCGCAACAAGACGATCTGCGAATTCGGGCGTTTCTTCCCGGTCCTGACGGCGGCCACGGCCCCCGCGGTTTTCACGTTCTGCCATGGATGGCATCCTTTTTCTGGTGGCGCGCGTGGCACGCCGGATTGTGTCAATCGAAGTGGGCCGGTTCAGACCCCCCGATCATCGAGGCGGCACCTGCGGGGCGCCGCCTGCAGTAGACCCGAAATGGGTCTTAGAACTTCAGACCACCTTCACGCGCGGCGTCGGCCAGGGCCTTCACCTTGCCGTGGAAGAGGAAACCGCCACGGTCGAAGTAGCAGTCTTCGACACCAGCAGCTTTGGCACGCTCGGCGATTGCCGCGCCCACCTTGGTGGCTGCTTCGACGTTGTTCTTGCCGACCACGCCCAGATCCTTCTCCATGGTGGAGGCGGAGGCCAGGGTGACGCCATTCACGTCGTCGATCAGCTGCACGCTGATGTTCTTGTTCGAGCGGTGCACCGACAGGCGCGGACGCCCATTCGCGGTTTTCCGCAGCTTGTTCCGGACGCGCAGGCGGCGTTTCTGGAACAGGACTTGTTTGCTGTTTGCCATTGTTCGCGCCCTTACTTCTTCTTGCCTTCCTTGCGGAAGATGTACTCATCCTTGTAGCGGATGCCTTTGCCTTTGTAGGGCTCGGGCTTGCGCCATTCGCGGATGTTTGCTGCAACCTGGCCGACCTGCTGTTGGTCATTGCCTTCAACGATGATTTCGGTGGGCTTCGGCGCGGTCACGGTGACCCCGGCAGGAACCTCGAAATTCACATCATGCGACAGGCCGAGCGACAGCTTCAGGACATTGCCCTGCATCTGCGCGCGGTAACCCACACCCTGGATCTCCAGCTCTTTCTTGAAGCCTTCGGTCACGCCGGCCACCAGATTGGCGACCTGGGTACGGGACATGCCCCACTGCTGACGGGCCCGCTTGGACTTGCCGCGCGGGGTCACCGACACGGTATTGTCTTCAACGGTGATCGTCACATCGTCGGTTGCGGTGAAGGTACGGGTGCCCTTGGGCCCCTTTACTTCAACGGTCTGGCCGGAGACGGATGCCGAAACACCCGACGGCAGCTCGACCGGTTTCTTACCAATACGAGACATTGCCTAACCTCCTTAGAACACGGTGCAGAGCACTTCGCCGCCAACATTGGCGCCGCGGGCTGCTGCATCCGACATCACGCCCTTGGACGTGGAGACGATGGAAATACCCAGGCCCTGACGGACCTGCGGGATGTCACCAACGCTCATGTACACACGACGGCCGGGCTTGGACACGCGCTTGACTTCGCGGATCACAGGCTCGCCTTCATAGTACTTGAGGCTGATTTCGATGGTGGGGTGCCCATTGGCATCCGTGCCACGCTCATAGCCCCGGATGTAGCCTTCATCGGCCAGCACATCCAGAACCCAAGCACGCAGCTTGGACGCAGGCGTCGATACGGTCGACTTACCACGCATCTGAGAGTTGCGGATACGGGTCAGCATATCACCGATAGGATCGTTCATCATGTCAAACCCTCCTTACCAGCTCGACTTGACCATGCCGGGGATCTGGCCGTTCGAGGCCAGGTCACGCAGCATGATCCGCGACATTTTCAGCTTGCGGTAATACGCCTTGGGGCGACCGGTCAGCTGGCAACGGTTGTGCAGACGGGTGGCAGAGCTGTTACGGGGCAGCTTCGCCAGTTTCAGACGAGCCTTGAACCGCTCTTCCATCGGCAAGTTTTCATCGTTCGCGATTTCCTTCAGCGCAGCGCGCTTGGTGGCGTATTGTGCCACCAGACGTTGCCGCTTCAGTTCGCGTTCGATCATTGCTTTCTTAGCCATGTTCTACTTCCTCTCCGCGCTCAGCTGTTGAACGGCATGTTGAAATGCTTCAACAGCGCCTTGGCTTCCGCGTCGGTTTTCGCGGTGGTGGTGATCACGATATCCAGGCCCCAAACCTCATCGACCTTGTCGAAGTTGATCTCGGGGAACACGATATGTTCCTTCATGCCCATGGCATAGTTGCCACGGCCGTCAAAGGATTTACCCGACACGCCGCGGAAGTCGCGGATGCGGGGCATTGCAATCGTGATCAGACGATCGAGGAATTCATACATGCGGTCGCCGCGCAGGGTGACCTTGGCACCGAGCGGCATCCCTTCACGAACGCGGAAACCCGCGATCGACTTGGACGCCTTGGTGGTCAGGGCTTTCTGGCCAGCGATGGCGGTCAGGTCTTCCTGGGCCGACTTGGCCTTCTTGGAATCGCGAACCGCTTCGGCCCCGCAGCCGATGTTCAGGACGATCTTGTCCAGGCGCGGGATCTGCATGTCGTTCTTATAGCTGAACTCTTCCTTCATGGCAGCGCGGATGCTGTCCTTGTAGGCGGCCTTCAGACGCGGGGTGTATGTTGTGGTATCAAGCATCGATCACGTCCCCCGTGGTCTTGGCGAAACGAACCTTCTTGTCGCCTTCCATGCGGAAGCCGACGCGGGTTGCTTTGCCGTTTGCGTCAAGAAGGGCCAGGTTCGACAGATCGATCGGCATCGCCTTGGGAAGACGGCCGCCCTGATCGGTCTGGCTTTGGCGGGTGTGGCGGATGGCCATGTTGATGCCTTCCACTACGGCTTTGCCGGCCTTCGGGTCGACGGAAGCAATGGTGCCTTCCTTGCCCTTGTCCTTGCCGGCCAGCACGACGACCTTGTCGCCGGTTTTCAGCTTAGCAGCCATCTTACAGCACCTCCGGGGCGAGCGAGATGATCTTCATGAAGTTCTTGGCACGCAGTTCGCGCACGACCGGCCCGAAGATACGGGTGCCAACCGGCTCACCTGCGTTGTTCAGGATCACGGCGGCGTTGCGGTCAAAGCGGATTGCGGTGCCGTCTTCACGGCGAACTTCCTTGGCGGTGCGCACGACGACGGCCTTACGGACGTCCCCTTTCTTCACGCGGCCGCGCGGGATGGCTTCCTTCACCGAGACGACAATGATGTCGCCAACAGAGGCGTATTTACGCTTGGAACCACCCAGGACCTTGATGCACTGCACCCGGCGAGCGCCGGAGTTGTCAGCGACATCCAGATTGGTCTGCATCTGGATCATGTGGTTTCTCCCGACCTGTGGGGGCTGGTCTGGTTTGTTCCCCCAGGGTTTCGTTCAAACTGAAAGGGTATCGCTTAGTTCGCGATCACTTCCCAGCGTTTCGACTTCGAAATCGGCGCACATTCCTGGATGCGGACGGTATCGCCGGTTTTGAAAGTGTTGTTGGCATCGTGAGCCCGGTATTTCTTGGACTTACGAATGGTTTTTTGCAGCACGGGGTGCTTGAAGCGGCGTTCGACAGACACGGTGACGGTCTGTTCGTTCTTGTCGCTGGTGACGGTGCCGGTAAGGATACGTTTGGGCATTGTCTTACGCCTCCGCCGCGGCAGCAGCCGCTTTTTCGTTCAGTACGGTGAGAACACGAGCCGCATCGCGGCGCACGGTGCGCATACGCGCGGTGTTCTCGATCTGGCCGGTGGCCTGCTGGAAGCGCAGGTTGAAGGCCTCTTTCTTCAGGTTGGCAAGCTCATCGCGGAGTTGATCCGCTGTCTTGTCACGCAGTTCCTGGGCGTTCATCGCCTTTTCCTTTTCTTACAATCACCAGAAGGCGCCTCGGGTTGAATGAGGGTAACCTTGGTCCTGGTGGTTATATGACAAACGACGAATCCCCGGGCAGACCCGGGGACACATCAGATGCCGCTCTATAGGGGTATGGGGCCTGAAGGGCAAGGGGGTGTTTCCAACCTTTGCGCCCTCGGGCAATCTGCCCCCTCGCGCGGGGCAATTTGGTAGGGTAATAGCACGCCATGTCCCAAATCTCCTCCCTCTTCGTGACCCGCCTTTACCGCGCCAAGCTGTCGGAGTTCGCCCCCGCCATCGACGCGCAAGAACTAGACAATTCCTGCATCGTGATCGCCGAGGATGACGAGGCCGGGCAGGACTGGTGCGAGGCGAATGGCTATCCCGGCTATACCTCTTACGCCTCGCTCACCGACCTGCCCTGGCGTTTCCCGATCTTCGCGGATCTGGTAAAGGTGCTGGATAGCCACGTCGCCGCCTTTGCCGAAGACCTCGAATTCGACCTCGACGGGCGCAAGCTGGTGCTGGAAGACCTGTGGATCAACATCTTGCCCGAGGGCGGGATGCACTCCAGCCACCTGCACCCGCATTCCGTCATTTCCGGCACCACCTATGTGGCCATGCCCGAAGGGGCCAGTGCCCTGAAGCTTGAAGACCCGCGGTCGGGCCGGATGATGGCCGCCCCCGCCCGGCGTAAGGACGTGCGGGAGGAGCTGAAGGCCTTCATCTATGTCAAACCAGATGTCGGCGACGTGCTGCTCTGGGAAAGCTGGTTGCGCCATGAAGTGCCGATGAACATGGCCGAGGAGGAACGCATCTCGGTCAGTTTCAACTACAAGTGGGAATAGCCTGCGCGCCCGGCCAGCAGACGCGCAGAAGCTTGATCAAACCATCGCCAGAATACGCGCCGGGCCTCCGGTGCCGCCCCGGAACTTGGGCGCGCCGATAAAGATCGTGGCGCCGGACGCGGGCAGGCGGTCCAGATTGGCGACATTCTCGATCCCGAAACGACCCGAGGGCAGCCAGGAATAATGCGTCGCGAAATCCTGCGAATTGCCGGGATCGAGCGACAGCGTGTCCACCGCGATGGAACTTGCGCCGGTTTCCTCCATCAGCATCTGCGCCGCTTCCACATGGAAGCCAGGGTAATGCTGCATCTCGCCATCGAAATTGCGGAAGCCGTCGGTTTCCACCTTGGCGCCCCAACCCGAATGCATGGCCACGCAGGCATTGTCCGGGATATCGCCATTGGCGGCGATCCAGGCGCGCAAGTCATCGGGCGTCACGGTCGTGTCAGCATCCTCTGCCA
>Ga0213841_1000604_pt1 | contig 34491 bp, 33 predicted proteins | sample SWPATP23_FD_160125 | JGI IMG/M metagenome (GOLD analysis project Ga0213841, IMG submission 160125) | Coastal seawater microbial communities from Marineland, Florida, United States - SWPA TP2 #3 | ecosystem: Environmental > Aquatic > Marine > Coastal | place: USA: Florida | collected 2016-08-14 | reverse complement strand
GTGGCGGAGTGGGAATCAATATCGCAGAAGCCGGCGAGTGATTGGTGGATTACGCTATCGCTAATCCACCCTACGCAGGTAATAGTTGATGGAGTTAATGACCGGTAAACGTTTTATTCCAGAACTGTGTTTCTCAAAGAAATTTCTCAATTATATAAGCTACCAAATTCCGAATTGGGTAGAACCCGGTAATTGAATTTGTCGATGTATAGAGCTCTTTATTCAAAATCAACCGCGCTCATATACGACCGCAATGATTCACATTGCAGACGTACACGACATAGAAGATAAGGCCCTTCAGGAGCGTCAGGTCTAAAATGCATAGGGGACTTCACTGAAGGCCGGTGTCGTAGAGGCAAGTTGTGACCCATCGACCCAAAGCTAATGCAGATCGTTAATGGTTTTGACGATGTTGTAGATTTTGGCCTCGTGGTTCTCCAGTAGCACCTTCATACGGGCGCGCTCCTTATCGCGCTTATTGTCGCTACCGTGATATTCGTCCAGATAGGCGAGGATTTTTTGGTTTTCGGCCTGAAGGTCTGCGAAGGACGATTTGATTTCATTAATGCTTTGCGCCTGTGCATTGACTTGGTAGATGAGAATAATCGCCGTTACCACCAGTCCGACAATGAAGGTGATCATAATCGCTGCTGTCGTTTTGATGTCTTTCTCTGTCACTGCCTATTCTCCCTCTGGTCCCGGTTCGTCCGCTTCAATGTCCCGCATTTTTTCATAGGTTTTCCGCTCAATGATATCGTAGCTCTTGTTCAGTCGTTGCACCGCCTTTTTGCGTTTCTCCTCCTCGGCTTGCATGGCTTGGATTGCTGAGCTGTTGGCATTGACAGTCGCTTGCATTTTGTCCACTTGGCTGGTTTGTCGCTTTTGTTGCTCAATCAGCGCCGTCAGCTGTTGCCTAAGTGTGGTGGCCTGCTCACTGTCCGCTTCCCCGGCGATCTCCAGCTGTACCAGCTGTGCCTTGATTTCACTCTGGGCGATCTGGTTGTTTTCCAGCTCGGCGTTGTAGCTGTCGATCTGGGCCTGGATATCGTCGATGGACTGTTGCGAGGCGCAGCCGATCAACAGGGAGCAAGCCAACAAAAACGCCTTTGAGCGGCGCAGAGTGGGGATAAGTGATGGGGTCATAAGCATCCTCATTTGAGTGCAGTCGCGGTGGCAACGGCAGTCCAGTTGATGAATGCTCTTAAGTATAGTACGTCAGTATCAATCGGCTTAGCGGATAGGTGCCCTTAACAGGAATCTAGGATAATCGTGCCGACTTACCGGGTTGACTTCGTCAATGAGGATTCAGGGGGTGCGAATTCGGCCCCGGCTGCCGGAGAAAATTGCCGCGCAGACCACAAAACCTAAGGATAAACTCAGTGCCAACCGCACGGTCTCCAGCAGCTGCTCGTAGCGGTCCGGCGTAATGGCCGTATCACCCAGTAACAGGTGCACCATCAGATTCACCAGGCTGATTCCAATCAGGTTACCGGAGACCCGGGCCAGGTTGATACTGGCTGAGGCTACACCCACCTCACGCGGGTCCACCGCACTCATGACCGCATTGTGGTTGGGGGCAGAAAACAGTCCAAAGCCGATGCCGATGCAAAACAGCGAGGCACTGAGGTAGCTCGGAGATGTATTGAATGTGAGCTGGCTTAACAGGGCAAAACCAGTAGCCACACACAGGCAGCCGGCGGTGGACAGCAGGCGGGGTTCGATACGGTCGGAGAGCTTGCCGGCAAAGGGGGCCAGACAGGCCATCGCGATGGCCTGCATCAAAATCACCTGCCCGGACTCCAGGGGGCTCAGGCCGCGGATATATTGCATATACAGGCTCAGCAAAAAGGTCAGGGGGTAGGTGCTGGCGTACATCAGCGAGGAAGTGGCCAGGGAGAACGAGAACAGTCGGCTTTCCCGAAACATCTGTACCCGGATCAAGGGTTCCGGGTTGCGGGACTGGTGCCAGACAAACAGGCCAAACAGGCTAAAGGCCAGCAGCAATAGCAGGATATTGGGCCAGTGGGGCAGGCCGGTAAGGCCAAACACCAAGGCGATGGTCCAGCTGGCGAAGATGACGGTACCGGTCCAGTCGAAGGGGGAGTATTTGTCCCTTCGCCAGTCGCCTTTCAAGCAACACACAATCACGGCAATGAGCATCGCCGCCAGGGGTACCGGCATAAAAAACACCGCACGCCAGCCAAAAGCCTCTGTCACCAGTCCGCCCAGGGCTGGGGCGATAGTGAGACCAATATAGACACTGGCGGTATTGAGGCCCAGTGGCAGGCCCCGTTTCTCCGCGGGGAAGACGGAGGTGATAATCGCGATGCCAGTGCCAAACGACATGGCCGATCCAGCCCCCTGTATCAGCCGAAAGAACAAAATCCACTCAATGGAGGGGCTCAAAAAAGCGCCAAAAGAGGCGCTGGCGTTGATGGCCAGCCCGGTGGCAAACAGGCGCTTGCGACCGAAATTGTCGGCCAGTTTGCCAAACGGCAGCATCAGTGCCACATTGCTGAGCAAGAATACCGTAGGCATCCAGCTGACCAGCACCGCATCGGCGTTGAGGTCTCTGGCCATACTGGGGATGGCGATATTGACTGAGGCCAGGCACAGGGGGGAGAGGCAGGAACCTAAACAGACCACCAACAGGGCGAGGTTACGGGTGGCAGTGTCGGTAGGGCTATTGAGTCGTGCGGCGGCCGTAGAGTCCAAAGGAAAAATCCGGTTTTAACAAGGGGGCGATATTAAAACGTAAAAACGTCCGGGCGGGTAGCCCCAGGCGGGTACCGGGAGGATAATACCCGAGGCAAATCCTGAGGACGAAGCCCCAGGATATGACAGGTTTTGGGGGGACTTATTGACGTACGCCTTCGATAGACAGAATCAGTTCCACTTCCCCTGCTGCGGGGCCCAACTTTTTGGCCAGTTCCAGACCAAACTCGGCGGGTTTAAAGGTGGCGCGGCCCTCAAAGCCCTGGCGATAGCCACCCCAGGGGTCGTTGCCGCCACCCACGGGTTCCACTTCCAGGGTCACAGGTTTGGTTACGCCATTCCAGTTCAGGGTGCCGGTCAGTTCGGCAGTATTGTTGCCGTTGACCTTGTAACCGGTGCTGACAAAACGGGCAGTGGGATTGTTGTCAGTGTCGAGGAAGTCATCGGAGCGGATATGCTTGTCGCGCTCGGCGTGGTTGGTGTCGACACTGGCCATGTTGATTTCGATGGCGATTTTGCTGGCTTCCGGCTTGGCCGGGTCGTAACTGAAGTTGCCGGAGAAGTCGTTAAAGCGGCCATAGAGCCAGCTGTAGCCCAGATGCTTGACCCGGAATTGCACAAAGGCGTGCATGCCTTTGGTGTCGATAATATAGTCATCGGCGTATACCGGGCTATTGATCATGGCCAGGCCGGCCACCAAACCTAAAAGTGCTTTTTTCATAACAGGGTTCCTCTATTAAGGCCAAGGTTTACAGGGGTGAATTTACTTTCCGAACATCCTTAACAGCGTTCGGTCACGATCAATAAAATGGTGTTTCAGGGCCGCGGCTGCGTGCAGCAGTGTCAGGCCAATCACGCTAAAGGCCGCCAGCTCGTGGATCTCGCCACTCAGATCCTCCAGGTTGTCGACGCCGGAAATCAACGACGGCACGGAGAACCAGTTAAATACCTCGATCGGTTTGCCTTTGGCGGTTGAAATCAGGTAACCGCTGACAAAGATCAACAGCAGCAAGCCATACAGCAACCAGTGGGTGGCTTTGGCGCTGAGCCGTTCCCAGGGTTTGTGGTTGTCCAGGGGGGCCGGGAGGGTGGTAACTTGGCGCCAGATCAGGCGCAGGATAATCAAGCCGGCCAGCAACAGGCCGATGCTGCGGTGGATATGGGGAGCCTTTTGGTACCAGGCGTCGTAGTATCCCAAACCGTCCATCCACAGGCCCAGGGCGAAGAGGCCCACCACGGCCAGCGCGGTGATCCAGTGTAAGAAAATGGTCAGCAGGTTGTATCTGGTGGCATTCATTGGGGTGTTCACCTCAATCTTTAACTCAATAACCGGTACTTTTAAAGTCTTTGTGGGTTTGCAACAGCATATACCAACCGCACTCTAGTTAACATGTTAATTTAATTGAATGGGTTCGAGTCCCCGCCCAGCGAAGGCGCTGAGATGGACACTAGTTGCGATGTTAAGTATAGTTTCAGGCCTGTTTTAACCAGATTGCATTCAACACCGTCCATTACAGACCTCCATTACCGTGCGAAAGTTCAGTGAATCCCTGCCCATGCTCCTGTTGCGTGCCCGCGAGGCCACCATGGAGAACTTCCGCCCCATCCTTAATGAGAACGGGGTAACGGAACAGCAGTGGCGGGTCATTCGGGCGCTGTACGAGCTGGGGGAGAGCAATGCCCAGGACCTGGCCCAGGCCAGCAGCATCCTCAGTCCCAGTCTGTCGCGCATCATCAGTCGCCTGGACGCCGAGGGCCTGGTGATCCGTACGATCTCGCCGGAGGACCAGCGCGAGACCATCCTGAAGCTGTCCGCCAAGGGGCAAAAGCTGCACGACAAGATCGGTGGCCCGGTGGAAGATAAATACCGGGAGATCCAGCAGCGCATGTGCCCCGACAAGCTGGCGCAACTTTACGGCCTCCTGCACGAACTGGCGGATATCAACAAACCGTCGTCTAAATAACGTCCTCAGGCGGCTATGGTCTCGATCTGCTTTTGAGCCTGCTTGATGGCACTTTCCCGGTCATCGGTTGCCAGGCCTTCAGCGTAGACGAATTCCACGTCGGTGACGCCTAAAAAACCAAATACCTGACGGATATACTGGCTCTGGATGTCTGCCGCCGTGCCGGCGTACTTGCCGCCGCGGGTAGCCGCCACAATCAGTTTCTTGCCAGTCAGGTAGCCCTCGGGGCCGTTGCTGGTATAGCCGAAGGTGACCCCGGCGCGGGCTACATGGTCGATCCAGGCTTTCAGGGCTGAGGGAATGCCAAAATTGTACATGGGCAGGCCCAGCACGATGGTGTTGGCGGCTTTCAGCTCCGCGATCAGGGTGTCGGACAGGGTGGCGGTTTGAACCTGCACCGCGTCCCGCTCAGTGGCCTCTAGGCGCAAGCCATCAAAGCCGTGTCCACTGATATGGGGGAGGGGTTGGTTGCCGAGATCGCGCTCCACAACCGTACCGTCCCCCTTCAAGCGTTGAGCGATGGCATGGGCCAGGCGGTTGGAAGTGCTGTTTTCGCCGTGGATGCTGGTGGTGATTTGCAGGATGTGCATACTGAACTCCGATTATAAGTCTCTGTTGGGTGGCAGCATACTTGCTGTCTCGCTGAATTGGGTGTTATTTTATATTGATGAATTCGTTAAAAAAGGGGGTAAAATAGATGAATTTAATCGATATGGTCGATGAGTTGAGGGTCTTGCTTTACCCTCTAAGTCCTTAAGGTATTTATGGATAAATTAAATGTCAGCCTGGAGCATTGGCAGGTGCTTCAGGCAGTCGCCGACGAAGGCAGCTTTCAAGCGGCTGCGGACAAGCTGCATAAAAGCCAGTCCACGGTTAGCTACAGCCTGCAGAAGCTACAGGAAAATCTGGGTATCCAGCTATTTGAGTACCAGGGCCGAAGAGCACAGTTGACCGAAGCCGGTATGCTGATCCTGCGTCGCGCCCGCACCTTGATCGAACAGGCCGGCAAGCTGGAACGCGCCGCCCAGGACCTGGCGGCGGGTTGGGAGCCGCAGATCAACCTGCTGGTGGATGTGATCTTCCCGGAGAGCGTGCTGCTGCAGGCTCTGGCCGCTTTTGCGCCGCAGAGTCGCGGCACCCATGTGGACGTGTTTTCCGAGTCCCTGTCCGGTTCCCAGGACATGATCGTCAAACGCCAGGTGGAGCTGGGTATTGTCGCCCTTGTGCCACCAGGTTTTCTGGGACAGCGGTTGTTGGAAGTAGACTTTATCGCTGTCGCCGCCGCCAATCATCCGCTGCATCAACTGGAGCCCCCCCTCAAGGAGGAGACGCTGCGCCAGTATCGTCAGATTGTGGTGCGAGATTCCGGCACCTACCGCCGCTCCAACGCCGGATGGCTGGGGGCGGAAGAACGCTGGACAGTGAACGATTTTAAACACTCCATCAGCTACCTCAAACATGGGTTGGGATTTGCGTTTTTGCCAAGCCACTATGTGACCAATGAACTGGCCTCGGGCGAGTTAAAATTGCTGCAATTGGAAATGCGGGGCAGCCGCAGTGTTCTCGCCAACCTGGTGTATACCGATCGAGACAGTGCCGGGCCGGCGACGCAGTTGTTGGCGGCGGAGTTGATTCGGGCGAGTGCGGGGTTTAAATCGTGACCTGACTCGCTGATCTCGTCAATGGGGCTGGAAACCCGTCACCAATAAGCATATTCTTTAGCCAGTATATAGATTTGAGGATCCCCATAGTGCAAGCTGCAAATGTAAAACAGGTTGCCCACCAATTGATTGATGACTTGCCGGACGAGGCCACCTTGCGTGACGTGGTCTATGAGATAGTGGTACGTCGAGAGATAGAACTGGGGCTGAGTGACAGTGAGGAAGGCCGCGCTACACCTGTTGAAGAGGTAATGAAGGAATTTGGAATCAAGGAATGATAGTTCATTGGACGGATCGTGCTAAAAAACGACTATGGAAAATCCACGACTACATTGCCTGCGAACAAGATCAACCAAAGGCGGCAAAGGAGCTTGTATCCACTTTAGTTGTTACCAACTGACCTAAAAGATATATTGAACGATCCCCAATTCTAGTGAAACTTGTCTAGAACAGTTCTCTAAACTTTCTGATCACATCTGTCCCATTTTGTAACCCTACCTGTTTTAATGTCATTCAGGCCTCCCTGTATGGCTGTTTTCAGTTATTCCTCTTTAAAGACATCAAACTGGGCATACTCTTTTGTGGATATAATGACAGCCACGGGTTCGTCATCTTTGTTGATGCCAATGGGGCGCTGTTGGGCTTTTTGCAGTATGTTGTCAAATTCAAGTTTGGCTTGTATGACGCTTAGAGTTTCCATGCAACAGCCCTAGTTTGTGCCCATCCGGAAACTCGGTTTTTGAACCGAGATAGAATTTGTAGGTCGGATTTCGCTTAAGGCGCCTACTTTTGGTAACCCGACAAAACAGGCGGTTCGGCGCAGCAACTTGTCGGACTGATACCCAAAGCACTCGCTCCGCTCGCGGGGCAGGCCCAGTCCGACCTACAGTGTTTTCGGATGCGCACTGGTTTGCTTAAATTTGTCAAATTGTTTAATTTGAGCTTTTTGGATACTGCTTGTCCAGTATCAGTTCAACTTTTGTGATTGTGAGAATTACTTGACTGAATTTGAATTGCTTGTTTTAGCAGGGATAACCATTGTTGCAGGGGTCGTCAGTACCGTTGCGGGCATGGGTGGTGGTATTGTACTGCTGGCGTCAACCACGCTAATTTTGCCTATCTCTACCGTTATACCCTTGAATGGGGTGCTTATTTTGGGCTCTATGATTTCTCGGGTGTGGCATTTTCATCCTTATATTAACTGGAAGGTGGCGCTGCCCTTTGCACTGGGTTCTCTTATAGGCGCTATGGTTGGCGCCCTGACTTTTACCTTAATGTCGGAATTTGTGATCTCCCTAGCGTTGAGTATTACTATCATCGCTATCATCTGGCTGCCACCGATGCAGTCCAAACTCAGCGTGCCCCATCCTTTTGTGTGGATTGGTGGCTTGCATACCTGGTTAAGTGCCGTGACCGGATTGGGCGGTTTGCTGCAGGGGATAATGCTGCGCAGCCAGTTCTCCCGGGAGGTGATTATCGCCACCATTGCCGCCAGCATGCTGAGTATGTCATTATTAAAAACGGCAGGTTATGTGTGGGTGGGCTTTGATTATAACCCGTACCTATCGGCCATCGTTGTTGCGATTGTATACGGTTTTATCGGCACTTGGCTGGGTAAACGTTGCCTGGCGCTGGTATCGGAAGCACAGTTTCGTTTTTTATTGCGTTGGCTGTTGACGCTGTTTGCGATTCGGTTGTTTTGGAAATCCTGGTCTTATTACTAGCCTTTCTCTCGGAGGCTTTAAGATTCGACCGCCTTCAGAAGCGCCCAGTCGCTGACAGTTATATAAGTTCATGGCAATTCAATATTTTCTCATTGGTTGCCGCTGGCAATCACCTATAGCTTTTCCATTCACATCCTGCCACCAGCGTGACCGATGTGAGTCTCTGTGGGCAAACGGTGTTCATGGATGACCTGCCAGAGTTATAGGTGATGGCTGAATTACTGTTCGATACCAGTGCTGTCTGTTCCGGTTCCCAGTTGGAGTATTGGGCGGATCACGTCTGCCGTGCCCTTACCCAGTTGCAGATCAACAAGTTTGACCACGGTGGGCAGGGGTTTCGCGGAAAGTTCAGTCAAAAATCTTTTGGTCAAATCTCCATTGCTTCCGCCTTGGCTCAGGAGAGTGAGATTGAGCTGACCCGCAGTGGTATTGCCGAGGCGACGGAAGAGTTGCTGTTGCTGCACCTGCAATACAAGGGGAAATCCCATTTACGCCACGCAGGTCGGGAGGCCAGCCTGGGGGCTGGCGACATCGAGATCTGTGATTGTACCAGGCCCTACAAACTCAGAATCTACAGTGAGCACCAGGCGCTGCACGAGATGCTGCTGTTGAAAATCCCGCTGGCGACCATGTCCACACGTGTAGCTAACCTCAGCGCGTTGCGGGGGGGCGCCATTGCCGGCAAGAGTGGCCTGGGGGCATTACTCTCCCAATTTGTGATCAATATGTGGGAAAACCGTGCCGGTATTGACGACGGTGTGGCACCGCAGCTGGGGGAGCAATTGCTGGATCTGCTCTCGCTGGCGTTCAATCAGGGCGATCAGCGTAACGTTGATGAAACCTCCGTCCGCTCAGGGCACCTGGTGCGCATGAAGCGCTATATCGATGACCACCTGAGTGATTCCTCCCTGACGCCTGCACTGGTGGCAGAGGCTGCCAGTATATCGCCGCGTTACGCTTATCAACTGTTTGAAAGTGAAAATCAAACAATCGCCAGCTATATCCTTGGCCGCCGCTTGAATCGCTGTGAAAACATGCTTACGGATATTCAATTTCGGCATCTGAGCATTACAGAGATCGCCCATATGTGGGGGTTTAAGGATGCCTCCCACTTTGGTCACGCCTTTAAGCGCAAGTATCACATGAGCCCCCGGGCTTATCGGCAGAGCCAGGGTTAGCATCGTCCCCGCACTTCCTCTGCGCTCTTGATCGCTGTGCACCGAGAGCCCAGTAATCCTGCAACCTCAAACCAGTTTCTAATGTCCGATCCGGCTACCATGGAAAGCAGCCGGCCACGGTCGTGGCTGGCGTTGGTGATTAACCTAGTGTGCATCCATGAACTCTGTTTTGGAACCGAGATAGATCTTGTAGGTCGGGTTTAAACCCGACAAAACAGGCTCCGATCGCCCAGCCAGCCACCATTGATGAGAAGATCAAGCGAGAGATAAATAATATGCATAACCAAAAAAATTATCCCAAAGTCGAAGGCAAACGGTGCAACCGCCAGTTGCTCGCTGCAGCGGTCTCCCTGTCGCTGGCTGCCCCCGTGGCACAGGCACAGCTGGAGGAGATAGTGGTAACTGCCCAGAAGCGGCAGGAGTCACTGCAGGATGTACCCATCTCCATGCAGGCTTTTACCGGCGACCAAATGAGCGATATGGGCATCGAAAAAGCTTCGGACATCACCAAGCTCGCCCCCAATCTCAATATCGCCACCCAAAATGCCATGAGTCAGCAGATTGTGATTCGCGGTGTCGGCACCAATGACTTTTTTGGCAATGCGCCGGGGTCCGTTGGCCTCTATATGGATGAAGTGACCATGAGTTCCCCCTTCCTGGGCGGGCTCGGGCTCTATGATATGGCGCGGGTAGAAGTCCTGCGTGGGCCCCAGAACAGCCTGTTTGGCCGCAATACTACCGGTGGCGCCATTAACTATATTTCAGTGATGCCCGAAGTGGGGGGGGAAACAGAGGGTTATATCAAGGCGACCTATGGCAGCCACAACCGCAAGGAACTGGAAGGCGCGGTTTCCCTGCCGATGGGGGATAGTGCCGCGCTGCGGGTGGCTGGCACTACCTACGATCTCGACGGCATTTGGAACAATATCGATGATGGCGACGATGAATACGGGGAGATGTCCCGCGAGTCGGTTCGCGCCACGTTGCTGTGGGAGCCGACAGACAATACCACGGTCACCCTCAATTTCCACCGCGCCCGTCAGGATGGTGAGTCCCTGCCCACCCGAGCGGTCGGCGCCCTCAATGATGACGGGGCATTGCGCGCGACCGATATCACCCTGACAGACCAGTTGGCGGATTTTGAGCGCAATTACGCTACCGTCAATGCCTCGGGCGTTAATCCCTCTACCGATGATTGGCACGATGTCCGTAAAACCGGCGCCAACCGCGCCGATATTGAAGTCGATGGCGGCTACCTGAAGGTGCAGCACGACTTTGGTGACTACACCTTTACCAGTATTACCTCCTATGACGATGTGCAAACCTACTATACCGAAGACGATGGCCTCACCGGTAATGTCAGCGCCCGGGTGTTAAGTGCAGCGGCGGGTAACGGCGATACCTTTGAAACCCTGATTATCGATATGGACCAGCAGTACCGGCAGCTGAGTCAGGAGCTGCGCCTGGCCTCCAGCCCCGACGAGGATTTCCGCTGGATTGCCGGCCTCTATTACTTCAAGGAGGACTCCACCCTAAGCCAGAATATTCGCTTTGGTGCTAATGGGGTTTTGGCTTTTCACCCGGCACTGAATCCCGCCACAGGTGTGCCGATTTCCGCGATCGATGCTATCCCCAATCCCTATGCCAATACCGTTTCGTTCAGTGTGGCGGAGCTGGAAAATGAGGTAATCTCGCCTTACATCCATACCGAGTTTGATCTGTCCGATAAACTCACCCTGACTTTGGGCTTGCGCTACACCGAGGATACCAAAAAGAACCCCTCCTATTTCGGAGGGGCCTATGACAAAAGCGGTATGGATCCCGCCACTTTTTACTCGCGCGAGTTGATTGAAATCCTGGCGGCCAGTCTGTCGGAATGCCCGGAAATAGGTCCCACCCAGCCGCCGTTTTCCCAATGTGCCTCCGATGTCACTACCCGTGAAGACCTGGAGTTCAAAGAGTATGGCGGCAAGCTTGGGGTCGATTACCAGCTGGATAACAACACCCTGTTGTTTGCCAGTTACTCCCGCGGCTTTAAGTCGGGCAAGTACGATATCGAGTTCCTGCACACCCGCTCCACGCCCTTTCCGGATAACCCGGTGGATGTGGAGACCTTGGATGCGTTTGAGCTGGGTATCAAGAGCGATATGTTGGATAACTCCCTGCAGCTCAACGCGGCGCTCTTCTACTCCATCTGGCAAGACCAGCAGGTCTTTAATGTCGGCTCCTCGGGGCCGCAGTTTCTCAACCTGCCCGAGTCCGACATCATGGGCCTGGAGTTGGAAGTTAAATGGGCACCGTCGGCAACCTGGTATATTCAAGGCGGGCTGGGGCTGATCGAGAGCGAAATCCAGGATGCCACCGGCATCGATGTCGCGGCAGAGGGGCACGAACTGCCGCTGACTCCGGCAGTGACCGCCAATTTGCTGGTCTCCAAAGAGTTTGACCTGGCCACTGGCGTTTTGACGTTACAGACCGATTTCCGTTACCAGAGTGAGTCCAAGGTCAAAATGGAAGAGAACCCGCCGGTGGACGAGTACGACTCGCGCTTTGAAGTCAACGCCAGAGCGAGCTATACCTTTGGTGAAAGCGAACAGTACAAGGTGGGGCTCTATGTCGACAATATCACCGAGGAGCAATACTGCCTGCAGAAAGAGAATCTGGATGCCATTACCGGCACCTACTACTGCATGCCCAACGAGGGCGAACGCACTTATCGCCTGCAGGTGGGCATGGAATTCTAACGTGACCCTATAGGTGGGCCCGGGCACTCCAGAGCGGTGGTTGAGCCCAGGGTTTCCCTTGGATTGCACAAAAGAGAGAGAGAGAAAAAGTTTATGAATTTAGCGGGAAAACGCATAGTAGTGACCGGTGCTGCCTCCGGTATCGGGCAACAGAGTGCAAAACTGTTAAAGGAGCGCAGTGCGACGGTGATCGGCTTTGACCGCAATCAACCCGCGGCCCATGTGGATGAATATATTCACGTCGACCTGGTGGATCCGGCCTCCATCGAGCGCGCTGTGGCCAGCTTTAGCGGTGGCGCGGATGCGCTCTGCAATATTGCCGGGCTGCCGCCAACGGCACCGGTGAACAGCGTATTGATGGTTAACTTTATCGCCTTGCGCCGCTTTACTGAGTTGATGGTCGACAAGCTCAATGACGGAGCGTCTATCGTGAATATGGCCTCCCTGGCAGGCATCGGTTGGCCGGGCGCTATTGGGGAGTTAGTGTCTTTTATCGATATTGCAGATTTCGATAATGTCGACAGTCTGTGCCGTGAGTACCATATTGACCAGGAGCGCAGCTACTTCTTCTCCAAAGAGGCACTTGTCGTGTGGACGATGCAGAACTGGAATACCTGGAAAGCGCGCAATATCCGCATCAACGCGGTCAGCCCGGGGCCGGTGGAGACACCGATCTTGCAGGACTTCCTGGATACCCTGGGTGAGCGTGCCGAAGAGGATATGAAAGTGATGGGGCGGGCCGGTACACCGCAAGATATCGCGGGGGTCGTCGCCTTTCTCTGCAGCGATGACAGTGCCTGGATTAATGGCGCCAATATTCCCACCGACGGTGGCATGAGCGCCCATGTGATGAAACAGATGCACGGCTTTTGATGCCGGGGCGGTCGGTAATCATTTCTCATCGGATGTTAATCAATATCCATTTTTAGGGGGATTGGGGTGCCTGTAAGTTAAAGGCAGGCAGCCATATTGATCCGGGTTCGGGCTTAAGTAAGCGCCATTCGGGTCTAGAGGTCCCTATACATCTTCGGTGAGCAATTAAGGAGAGTCTGTGTTGCATCGTATAGCGATATTCGGCTTGGGTGAAGCGGGCTCTCTGATTGCAACGGATCTGCTCGCCAAGGATGTGCCTGTGGTGGGTTACGACCCCAAACCCGTCCCGACACCCCCCGGTGTGACGCGGGTCGAAACACCACAAGAGGCGGTCAAGGACGCCGACATTGTGGTAGCCATCGCCCCGGGCGGTGACGCACTATGGGCCATCGAGCAAGCCCTGGATCAGATTCCACCCACCGCACTGTATGCGGACTTCTCCACCAACTCCGCGACCATTAAACAACAGCTGGCAAAAAGAGCGGCAAGCCGAGGTATCGCGTTTGCCGACGTGGCCCTGATGACTGTGGTGCCCGGCAAAGGGCTGCGCACACCGGTGATGGTCTCGGGTACGGGTGCGGAGTCTTTTGCTACCGTGTTCACGGGGTGGGGGATGCCGTTAGAAGTGGTAGGGGGCGAAGCGGGCCAAGCGGCCACCCGCAAATTGTTGCGTAGCGTGATGATGAAAGGCCTGGCCGCTGTCATTATCGAGTCCATGCGGGCCGGGGAAGCTGCCGGCTGCGCCAACTGGCTGTGGGGCAATCTCACCGCAGAGCTGGCAGCAGCCGATGAGAAATTGATTACCCGGCTGGTGACCGGTACGGCACCTCATGCGCAAAGGCGTTTACACGAGATGGAATGTACGGCCGAGTTGTTGCAAGATCTGGGGGTGGATCCTCTGATGACCCGATCGACTGTAGAGAGTCTGCACCGCGTGCTGGCAGAGGGGATTCCGGTGATTCCGGAAAATGGCAGCTCCATCCCATAAAGAACCCCGCCCCTTAAATTAACGACGGCGATATAGTTAAGTATGACAAGATAGAATAATGTTGCCCTTGTTAACCTGTCTTGCTTCTTTTTGTTAACCTTTAAGTGTCGGATTTGTACAGCTAAAGGACCGGAAGTGTCCATTTAACCCCCACTATCCACCCACTAAAATAGTCCTGATTCATCACCGAAATAACAGGAGCTTTCACTGTGAGCATATCGAGAGAGCCGCGCGACTACGATGACATTCCGGGCACCTATGTGTTCGACGGAGAACATTCCCGGAAGGGCTACCACCTGAATATGTTCTGTATGTCTCTGAACAAGGCGGAAAACCGCGACAAATTCCGCCAGGATGAAGCAGCTTACCTGCAACAGTTCCCCATGACCGAAGAGCAACGCCAGGCGGTGCTGGAGCGAGACTGGTTGGGCATGTTGCGTCTAGGGGGCAATATCTACTACACCTTTAAAATTGCCATCTTTGACGGGCTCAGCATGCAGCAGGCTGGGGCGGCTATGTCAGGCAACGGCATGACACTGGAGGAGTTCCAACAGATGATGCTGGATGGTGGCCGCCCGATTAAAGGCAACCGCAGCAAAGCAGACAAGAGCAAATAAGAGGGGGATTCAGAAAATGGCAAAAATTATTGCAGGTGTAGGCACCGCTCACGTCCCGGCTATTGGTGCTGCGGTAGATCACGGCAAACAAAACGAGCCCTACTGGCAACCCTTTTTTGAAGGAATTGCCCCGGCCCGGGAATGGATAAAAGACATCAAGCCGGATGTGTGCATCATTGTCTACAACGACCACGCATCGGCATTTTCACTGGAAAATATTTCCACCTTCTCCATCGGTGTGGCACCTGAGTTCCAGCCGGCGGATGAGGGCTATGGACCGCGCAAGGTGCCGCCGGTAAAAGGCAACTCCGAGTTTGCCTGGCATATCGCCGAGTCGCTGATTCTGGACGAATTCGATATGACGATCTGCAACGAGATGCCGGTGGATCACGGTCTGACGGTGCCTTTGTCGATCATGTACGACCAGCCGGAGGCCTGGCCCTGCGAGGTGATTCCGTTTTGTGTCAACGTGATTCAGTACCCGCAGCCAACCGCCAACCGTTGTTATCAACTGGGCAAAGCCCTGCGCAAAGCTATCGATTCCTACGACAAGGATATTACGGTGGCGGTGTTTGGCACTGGCGGCATGTCCCACCAGTTGCAAGGCGAACGCGCCGGGTTGGTCAACAAGGAATTTGATATCGACTTTTTAGATAAGCTGGTGAGCGCGCCGGAAGCGTTAACCAGCGTATCCCACACCAAGTTCCTGCGCGAGTCCGGCTCCGAAGGCATTGAGTTGATTATGTGGCTGATTATGCGCGGCGCGATGGATGCCGAGGTCGAGGAGAAATACCGTTTTTACCATATTCCGGTGTCCAATACGGCGTACGGTTTGACGATATTGGAAAATAAGGTTTAAAACCACTGAGAGTGGAGCAGGATTCCCTCATGGGTCTGCCTCAATGAATGCCAACGCCTCCAACGCTTGGTACGAAGACGCTCGGGGGGGCTCGCTACACAAGATGAGTGCGCAGGATGGCCACAGCGCCTATACGACGCTATCGCTAGTCGTCTAAAAAGCTGCGCAGCTGATCGGCGTTTGGGATCCGAAAACCCATTACTGGGGTGAGCCGGACGAGCCGATCGCAGCGTGGGCCAGGCCGACCTGCGTTGCCTGCATGGCTATGGGTTGTGCCTCTGGCGACTGGGACGGGTCGAGGAAGCCGAGCGTGTCTTCGAGCGGATGCTCTGGCTCAATCCCTCGGACAACCAGGGCGTGCGGGGCCTCATCAGAGTGACTTTACAGTGATCGACGACAAGCTGGTCGACACCCTGTTGTCTGTCCTGGGCAATAGCCAGGAATCAGAAGCGCTACGTGCGACAGCGGCGATTTCACTGGGACCCGTGCTCGAGTACGCGGACACAGATGGCTTTGAGTCCGCTGATGACGGACCGATCAGCGAGGAGACGTTCCGCAGGACCCAGGCGTCGGTGCGTGAACGCTATCTGGCGGCGAAAGTTCCAAAAGCGGTACACCGCCGGGTTCTGAAGGCAGCCGTACGCCCCGAAAAGCACAAACAGATCGACCCGCGAGAGCAGGCCATCGAGACGGCCCTGTCTCCCGGGGCTTCTTTTCGTACAACGCGGCATGGTCATTCGTGCATGATGCCGAGGCGGTTGCGAACGCGATAGACAAGAATGCCGAAAGGCAGCCGGAGCGAGCGGCGCATCTCTTCGAGGCCTTTATTGCCGCGAGTCATGGGTAGGTGGAGGAAATCGACGACTCAAGCGGTAGCTTTGCTGTGCTGGTCGAAGGTCTCTTTCTGGCCTGGATCAAGGCCAGAAAGAGGGCTAGTGCGGATCCACTCGAGTTGAATTTACTATTTAGAAAAGACAGCTTTCAGCCGGGTCCGGACATTTCAGGGTTGCTCTACTCATGAATTTTCTTATGACAGGAGTTTGATTAGAAGCAGCCGTAGAGGTTGTGATACTAGAGAATCACGAACGACAGGAGTCTGCTCCTTTGCAGAAGTTTAGTTCTTTAGGGATCAACGCCCGCTCTGGCGAATAGCTGATGTTCGAAATCCTATTGTTTTCTCTGCAGAAAATTACCGCAATTTCCACTTAGCGGACATGAAATTTCTGCCAGGTGGATCAGTCTTCGACAAGCTGTAGTACGTAGTCGATAAAATCCTTGTTCATCTTATTGAGTTTGCGGCGGTCTGGCGCTGTATGTCGCCAAATCATTGCTTGGCCCTCTATCGTTGCCGTTATGAAAAGCGAAATAGATTCTATTTGTTGTTTAGACAGCTTCGGGTTATAGCGCTTCACACCCTTGGCCAGCAGGTGTCGAAACAGAACGTACCATTCATTGAGCATCGACAATACTTCGTCGTCGTAAAGGGACATTGCCGTACAGTTCCAGACAACCGCGCAGTTTTCATTCGATGTATTTGACACGAATGCAAGCTCAAGCATGTGGCGCAACAGTTGTTTGTCACACTCCGCGTCCGCCTGCTCGGTAACCGCCTGTTCTAACTGTGCGATCCACGGCTGAAACATATTGTTCAGCAGGGCATACATGAGGTCTTTCTTTTTGGGGAAATAGTACTGCAGATTTCCGAGGCTAATTCCTGCTTCGGCAGCAACCCTATTGACGGAAAAGTCTTCAGGTCCGTGCTCGGCCAACACCTTGCCCGCCGTAGCGAGAATGGAAGCAATCCTTTTTTGCCCTTTAGCAGATAAAGACTTTTCGTTATTAATCTGCGCCAGAGTGACTGGGTTATTCATGGCCTGTGACCTGCTGGGTTTTCCTGGTCGGTAGAATCATTGTTTGGTGTTATCGCTCATCGACTATTTTCTATTCTCGCTTGAGAATAGAAGCGAAGTCTAGCGCGCCAATTGTGTCATCCAAAGTCAATATTAATTAAAGAGTGGGTAGAACAACCTAAATATAACACCTAAAGTGAATGCCGTCAACGCGACCTAAAAGCAACCTGCCTAAATGGCAATTATAGGTTGATAAACCTACAAGTGGATGATAGTGTCATTCTTTAAGTCGAAATGGTGCAGCTCGTAGTTACATACCCTTTAACATTTGCCAGTACGATTGATTGCTGTAAGTTATCTGCGCTAGATGGATGCTTTGATTACAAGACCGTGCTGGAGCCGAGTGATGCAGATTGCGGCTTGTGATGATTGGTGGTCGTGTTCGTGGTTGCCATGGTGCTGGATCACCGCATGCCTTTAAGAAAACAGAGCTGGTCGAGATAAAGTAGATGTTGAAAGAAACTACACATACACCAGCGATCTTCGGGATTGGTCTCGCTCGATTGCTAGCAGCGCTTTTTCTCGCAGGTATTTCCGGGGGCATGATGTTTAATGCAATGCCGGTCTATCTGGGGGCTGCGACGGTAGAGTTTCAGCTCAATGATAGCCAGATAGGAGATATGGCTGCTAGTTATATTCTGGGTTTTAGTTTCTCATCACTATTTGCTGTCGCTTTTATTCGCCGTTTGCCTTGGCATCCGTTGATGGCAGTGGTGCTATTAATCTCCGCTGGTGACTACTTCCTGTTCTCTCAGGTGGAAAACCTGATGATCGTGTTTATTCTACAATTTGTGCTTGGCTTTTGTTTTGCTCAAATATTCGGCTTGCTGATGTGCTATTTTGAGGATCTAGCTGAGGTGGATCGTTTGTTTGGCCTAAAAGCCTTTGCTGAGCTGGTCTTCGGCGCTGTCATGATGTTTACGGTTCCAACCTATATTCTCGGGGACTGGGGTTTTGATGGTATGCTGGTGCTTTACGGGACTGTTTGCCTGTTAGGTGTTCTGCTGATCCCTCTTATTCCAAAGGGATCTTTATCGCGACATGAATTTCACAGTGATTCAGAAAAACGGACTGTTCCGCTGTGGGGCTGGGCAGCGATTATCACTTTGTTAGTCTATTTTGCCGCTATGACCGGTGTTTTTCCTTTTATGGAGATTATTGGAACCGAGCAGGGGTTCAGAAAAGAGGATCTGGCACTGGTGCTATCGGGTGCAAATTGTGTGTCGATGCTCGGTGCGTTAACGGTGGCTTTTATCGGAGATGATTACGGTCGCAAATGGATTTTTGTGGGCGCCGGTTTACTGGTTGTGCTTTCCCTGTATATGCTTTCTGAGCAGCTTACATTTTTAAGCTATGCCGTAGCCATTCTGCTATTTAATCTAGGTTGGAATATTGTGATGCCCTACGCCATGGGGCTGGTTGATGAGCTCGACAATTCGGGACGGCTGGTGGTTGGTATTACTGCGGCACTGCCTGCTGGGGCAATTATTGGGCCACCAGTCATAGGCCGTATGCGTGAGGCTGGTAATGCCGCATTGTTGTATGGCATGGTGGGGGCGGTGATTATTATCACGACATTCAGTTTTGTGCGGCTGATTTATCAGGCTGAAATTGCGATCGCAATCAAAGAGGGTTAAATTTTCCTTGGTGGGAGACTGAAGAAACGCATTATTGAAAAGGTATTGTTGAAATGAAAAACACTGAAGTACACCTCGTTTCGTATCCAGATGGGCTGCCCACGCTTGAGCACTTTGCCGTGGTAGAAACTGAGCTCCCGGAACTTAAGGAGCGAGAAATCCTGATAAAAAATAGCTATATTTCTGTCGATCCCTATATGTCGGGTAGGATGGAGGAGGGGTCTGAAAGCTATGCCGAATCCTTTGGGCTGAATGAACCTCTGGAAGGTGATGCCGTTGGAGAAATTGTCGCTTCTAATCACCCTGATTATCAGGTCGGTGAAACCGTGGCTCATATGTTGGGCTGGAGAAAGTATGCCGTACTGAATCCGGATGAATGGGTTAGCGAAGGACCCGAAGCGGTGGATCAGTTCGCTGTGCTGCGAAAGGTGGATACCGATCTTGCTCCGGCCTCCTGCTATATCGGCTCACTGGGCATGCCGGGCATCACTGCTTATGGTGGCCTTGTGTATGCCGGTGAAGTCAAATCCAGTGACACAGTATTCGTATCCGGTGCCGCAGGGGCTGTTGGCAGTCTTGTGGGGCAGATTGCCAAGGGGCGTGGCTGCACGGTTATTGGCAGTGCGGGCAGCGATGAAAAAGTGCGTTACCTGACTGACACCCTGGGTTTTGACCACGCCTATAATTATAAGGTTACAACACCTTCCGAAGCCCTGAGAGAATTTGCGCCCGAAGGCATTGATTTATATTTCGATAATGTTGGCGGGGAACATTTGGAAGCAGCATTGGCCACAATCCGCCCCTGGGGGCGTATTGTTGAATGTGGTTACATCAGTGGCTATGGAGCCCCCGTACCACCGGGACCTAAAAACTACTGGCCTGCACTGTTTCTTAATATCACCATCCGCGGCCTGTTGGCGCCCGCCTACTTCGACAAATACCATGAGCTGTATGAAGAGGTCGGTAACCGAATCAAAAGCGGAGAGATCAAGTTTCCGGAAACGATTTTGAACGGTATCGAGAAAACTCCTGAAGCCTTTACAGGGCTTTTTACGGGTGCCAACCTGGGCAAAATGCTGGTGAAGGTCTAGCACTCTCTTCAAAAATCAGAAAGCTGTAATTTTCCAACCGGCTGAAAGTTATTCCACGAAAACATAAACAGGGTTTTGCTAATGACACAGTTCGCTAACCGCTCATTCTGGCTGGACAATGCCGGAGAATATGACTCCAACTCTCCGTTAAAGGAAGATATTTCAGTCGATGTGGCCATCGTTGGTGGTGGTTTTACCGGATTGTCTACTGCTTATAACCTGCGCAAGATGGATGCAGATACGACGGTAGTGTTACTGGAAGGTGAAATTATTGGCTTTGGTGCGAGTGGGCGCAACGGCGGCTGGATTATTCCGCAGTTCGGTGCCGACCCCTATATGGTGCCCAGTATCTACGGTATTGAAAAGTACAAGCAGGCACAGAAATACCTGGAAGATGGCTTTGAATACATTGCCAGGATGGTTGAAGAGTACAAGATGGATTGTGACTACCGCCAAACCGGTGTGATGAAATTGGCGCTGGGCCCGGGCACTGTGCCTCTGTTGAAGAAATTTGCCAAGCAAGCTGACAAGCTGGGTATGGGGGATCACATCAAATGGCTGGACAAAACCACCATTCAGGCAGAGTTTGACAGTCCTGTGATTGAAGCGGGCATCTATGAGCCCAACCTGGCGCTGTACCATCCAGTCAAAATGGTGCGCGAGTGGAAGCGTATCGCTGAAGAGGTCGGGGCCGTGATTTATGAAAACACTCCGGCCATCACCATTGATCGTACCGCGGGCAAGGTCGAAATTGTAACCCCGCGCGGCACCATCACCGCCAACAAGGTGGTACTGGCAACCAATGCCTATAGTCACCTGCAAGGTGGTAGTGTGGGTAAGGAAGTCAAGCGCGACCAGATGCCCGCCTTTCCTATCTTGCATATTACCGAGCAGCTCACCGATGAGCAATGGGAAAGCGTTGTATCCAAAAGCTATCAGTGCCCTGTTGAAACAACCCTCAACCTGTATCACGGCTATACCCCAACCGCTGATCGTCGCGTGATTCTGTGGTACTTCCAGAATATTGATGTGAGTACTAATGAGGCCATGGAGCCCCATGAACAAAATCCGGAAAACGCGAAAATTGTCAAGCGTCACTGGGAGGCGATCTTTCCAACGTTAAAAGACGTACGCTTTGCGCAAAGCTGGGGCGGTCCGGTCTCCATGACTGCGGATATGGTTCCTCATCTGGGCTATGTGGGTGATGAACGTGTCATTCTCTCCTCTGGTTGTTTGGGACACGGTGTATGTGGTGGTATGTATAACGGCATTACCATCGCTGAAATGCTGCTGGGCAAGACAACCGAGCGCACCGAAATGTGGTTTATCAAGCGTAAACCCATGAAGTGGCCCGTCGCTCCTTTAGGGGCCTGGGGCTTCAAATCCGTTGTTAAGTATATGAAATGGGAAGACCGAGGCATCATGAAAAAGACACCTTTAGCAGATATTGATAAACCGTTTGAATGAAACAAAATGAAGAAAGAGGGTGATCGGTTTTGCCTATCACCCTCTTCTTGTAGTGGTATTGTGTCCTGGGCTTACTCGAGTTCAATCCAGGTGGTTTTCAACTCGGTATAGTCATCAAAGGCGTGCAACGACTTGTCGCGCCCGTTGCCGGATTGTTTAAAACCACCGAACGGCACGGTGATATCACCACCGAAGTAATTGTTGATCCCCATGGTGCCCACACGTACAGTTTTGGCGACTTTATGGGCGGTATTGATATTGTTGCTCCATACCGCGCCCGCCAGGCCAAACGGCGAGTCGTTGGCGATCTGAATGGCTTCATCTGCATCCTTGAAGGTCAGTACGGACATCACTGGACCGAATATTTCTTCACGTACGACGCGCATCTGGTTATTCACACCGGTAAGGATGGTGGGCTCGTAATAGAACCCCCCTTTGTCCTCCAAAGTACGCTTACCACCGAGTGCAATCTCGCCCCCTTCCTGACAACCCAGTTCAACATACGCGGCCACGGTATTGTACTGTCCCTGATCAATCATCGGCCCCATTGTAGTGGCGGGGTCCAATGTGTTTCCAACAATCCAGTTTTGTTGGGTTTTCTCAATAACCCTCTCGACGAAACGGTCGTGAATGCTTTCCTCGACAATCAGGCGGGTACCGGCGGTACAGGTTTGGCCGCTGTTGTAGAAAACCGCCATGGCTGCAAACTCCGCTGCCTTTTCAAGGTTGGCATCCGCGAAAACAATATTGGGACTTTTGCCCCCTAACTCCAAAAAGGTGCGCTTCAGGTTGGACTGCCCGGCATATTCCATCAGCTTCTGTCCAACCGGGGTCGAACCCGTAAAGGTCAGGCCATCGATATCCATATGAGTCGCCAGGTGTTGACCGAGACTGCTACCGGGGCCGGGCAATACCTGCAACACGCCATCGGGCAGACCCGCCTGCCGGGCAAGCTGGGCGAGGCGAATGGCGGTTAATGGCGTATTGGAGGCGGGCTTCAACACCACCGAGTTGCCTGTGGCCAGCGCCGGTGCCAGTTTCCAGGCGGTCGTCGATAGCGGAAAATTCCAGGGAACAATGGCAGCGACCACCCCTAAGGGCAGCCGACTAATCAGGCCCAGCGTGTGGTGCGGTGTCGGCGCTATCTCCTCGTAAACTTTGTCGATCGCCTCACCATTCCAGCGAATGGTACGCGCGGCGGCAGGAACATCCACATCTAGGGTATCGGTGATGGGCTTGCCTACATCCAGGGATTCCAGCAGTGCCAATTCTTCGCGATTTGCTTCAATCAAGTCGGCCCAGCGTACCAGCACCGCCTTGCGATCGGCGGGCGCCATTTGCGACCAGACGCCGGTTTCAAATGCTCGCCGCGCACTGGCAATCGCCCGGTCGGCATCCTCGGGGCCGCAATTAACCACATCGATGAGCTTTTCGCCGTTAGCCGGGTTATTGGTGGGGCGCGTCTGTCCCGAAAGGGCATCAACATATTCCCCATCGATAAACGCACGGCCTTCAATCTTGAGGCTGGCGGCGCGGGCCTGCCAGTCAGCCAGTGTCAACTTCTTCATGGTGTGCTCCTGAATATAAAAGCATTGGAGATGAATTCAAGGCCCGAATGGCCTACGGATTTGCGATTACTGGCCGATGCGAGTTAGGGCACGACGGCGACAGGCCCTACCAAACGCTCGGAGTATTTCCTGATAGAGTCCGTGCTGCTGGAACTGCCACTCTGGGTGCCACTGCACTGCCAGAGCAAAACCTTTGGCGTCTTTCACGCTTACGGCTTCAATCAGACCATCCGGCGCTCGCGCTTCGACTATCAAGCCTTTACCGAGGCGATCAACGCCCTGCCCGTGGAGTGAATTCACCTGCTGCACTTCCAGCCCGACCAAGTGCTCCAGAATTCCGCCCGGCTCAATGCGCAACTCGTGGGCGAAACCATAGCGAACTTCAGCAGGGGCCCGGTGGTCCTCACGGTGATCATGCATCCCTTCGAGCTCATGCACCTTCTGATGCAGGCTCCCCCCCATGGCCACATTCAATTCTTGATAGCCCCGGCAGATTCCCAGCAGCGGCACGCCCCGTGCAATCGCCTTTGGAATCAAGGGCAGGGTCAGGGCATCGCGGCCGGGATCGTGCAGGGTGTCCGGCTCGCTGGCTGGTCCCTGGTAGTGATGGGGTTCGATATTGGATAGACTGCCGCTCAGTAGTATGCCGTCCACCTGGTCGAGCACCTGCTCGATATGGTTTTCAATACTGCACAAGGAGGGCAGCACCCAGGGAATGCCGCCAACACCAACAACAGCTGCTTCGATATACTTGTTATGAACTATGCAACAGGGCAAGCCATCGTGGGGCTTGTTGTCACCCGGGATACAGATAACGGGTTTCACTTGCATTCAATACCTACTCAGGGTTGTGCAGTCACTTTGATTGGGTCGATTGGTTTGCGTGACGGGTGGCTTGCCGCACTGTCGAGCCTGTCCAGCATCAGTGCCTGCGGGACGCCGATCAAAAGACAGGCCAGCATGCAGGCGCAGCCAATCCAGACCACGGCCATATAACCCGTTCCATTCAGGAACAGCGCCAACACCGCGGGACCCGTCGCATACCCGGCCGCCTGCACTGCGGGGATAAAGGCCGCAAAACGGCCTCTGACGTCGAATTCCACCGCTAACAGCAGTACATAGACCAGCGCGAAACTAAAACAGAACTGCGTCAGGAAAATGGAAATCATAAAGCCGGTTTCCGTAAACAGCGCCAGAAAGCCGAATCCCACCATGAAACTCAGCAGTCCGGTTAATAATGGTAGGGCCCTGCCCCAACGAATACTGACAAGGGCGGCCACAAAAGCGCCGGCGGTTGAGAAAACCATGGCAATGGCCAGATAGTTGCCTGTTTCCTCTATCCCTATGCCAATATAAGCCGCGATGCGTTCAGCCAGTGCAAACAGCACTGCCTCCCCCATATAGAAAACGCCAACGCTCAACAGGGCCAGCGTCAACATGGCCGGGTTTGCAGGCAGTGGCAAGGAGCTGTCTGCACCCGCGGCTGCCGGGTTCTTTCTCCAGCCCCGATCGGGGAAGAATGGAACGAATAAAACCGCGACGACAACGGCCACGCCCTGGGCGATGTAGACCGCTTCCGGACCGTGGGTAACCACCAGCTCGGGCAGGATCACGAATGCCAGAATAGAAAATATCATCACCAGAACCAGTGTCTGGGCAAACAACCGGTCGGGGTTATTGCTATCGCCAATGGCTGCGTAACCGGTAGCCATTAACAGGCCGCCGCCCACCTCCACAGTAAAGCGATACGCTGCGAGGCGCACATAGTCAGCTTCTCCCATGCTTAACGCATTAAAGGCGATCAAGAGGAGGCAGCCGGCCCAAAGCATTAGGTGCCAAGACACGCGATGAAGCAGTAAGGCGGTCAAGACTGATCCTGCCGCAAACCCCACGAGTTCGATCGAAGCCAGATTGGCCAGTTGCGATTCCGAATACCCATGAACAGCCGCCCAGCCGCCAACCAGCAGGGTAGTCAGCATCAGTCCCAGTGAGCCAACACTTGCCACCATAATAATCGGCAGGGATGTCCTTAACGACGGGTTCATAGGGTAAACCTCTATTCAGTACGGGTTCGAACAACTGTTTTAAACGTGCATAGATGTTTCAAGCATGTTGCTAAGGCCGGTGCTGCAATTGTTTCAATTGAAAGGTAAACACTATCACATCTTTATAGGTTGTTCAACCTAGTTATGTTTGGCATGCCTCATGTTGCCAATGCTATTGACAGGCAATGACAAAGCAGATAGTTTTAGGCTGATTAACCTATTTTAATTAAAGCCTGTCATTAACGATTTTGTCGCTACCGATAGCGACGCCTGCGTGAATTCGCATAACGGGCGACAGGTTCGCGCCCTTACCACTTCGAGGAGAAGCCCCATGGAGCTAAACGATGTAAAAACGCCAGAAGATGTACGCAAACTTCTCAACAGCCGAAAAGATCTCACTCATATCCACTGTGCGGTGGTTGACCACACCGGCCAGATGCGCGGCAAGACGTATTCCGTAGAAAAATTTTCCAAGGGCTTTGAAGCCGGTATTCCATTGACTCCCAATGTCGCCAGCGCCGACCTCGGTGACGCCCTCTACCCGATCGAAGGCCTGTTGGACGATGACGCCAGTTTTCCCGATGCCCTGTGCCAGCCCGTGCCTGAATCCGTGCGGCAGATTCCCTGGGAGTCCCCGCGTCGCAACCTGCAATTTTTGATGGAGTTTACCGGCGAGGCGGCTGAGTATGCCTGTCCACGCACCCTGCTCAGGCAGCAGGTGGAGAAAGCCGCGAACATGGGTTTTAAATTTGTCGGCTCCTTTGAGCTGGAGTTCCGCCTGTTCAAGGAAACGCTGGATGAGGCCGTTGAAAAGAACTTCCGCCAGCTGACTCCCTTCCCCAAGTACAAGCAGAACATGGGGGTGCTGCGCCACCAGACTGACAACGACTTCCTTAACGGCCTGCTCGATACCCTGTTCGATATGGGGCTGGACATTGAGGCCTACCACACCGAGCTGGATGTCGGATTTCACGAGCTGGTGATGCGCTATCAAGAAGGCGTTAAGGCCGCCGATGACTGCGCTTTCATTCAAACCTTTACCCAGGCATACGCCCAGCGTTGCGGCAGGCTGGCCAGTTTTATGGCCAGGCCGGAAGATGCGCAGGACGGCAGCGCCCTGCACACCCACCTTTCACTGCTAGGGATCGATGGCAGCCCTGTCTTTTATGATGAACGCGCCGAGAACAACATGAGCCAGGTGATGCATTATTTTATCGGCGGCATGCAGCGCATGTTGCCCGAGCTGCAGCTGCTAATGGCCCCCACCGTCAACGCCTACCGCCGCTATGCGCCGGGCCTGTTCGCTCCCATTGCCACCTCATGGGGTGTCGATAACCGCACTGTTGGCCTGCGCGTGGTTGGCAACGATAGCCCCAAAGGCATTCGCTTGGAAAACCGCCTCGCCGGTGCCGACGCTAACCCCTATTTTGTTCACGCCGCAACTCTCGCTGCTGGCCTCTGGGGAATCGAAAACAAAGTAAAACCCACGGCTCAATCCAAAGGCATGAGCTGGACCAAGATGAATGAACTGCCCGACTGGTTGCAACTGCAAGATAACATGGATGAGGCCATCGATCGATTCCGCAATTCCGAACTCGCCAAAGAAGCCTTTGGTGTAGAGTTCGTTCGCGTATTTTCTGAAAACCGCCGTTTCCACAACGAAGAGTTTAAAGAGTATCTCGCGGAGAGTGGTCAGGATGGTAAGTCTATCACCGATTGGGAGTTAAACCGTTTTATGGAGCTGGCTTAATCAGATTATTACAGGCTGTGTAACCGGCCTGTGGTGATCACAAATCAAAACATCCCACATTTGAGTAGGAGAATCCTATGAGTGATTTATTTTCTGTAAAAGGCAAGCGCATTCTTATCACTGGCGCTACATCCGGTATCGGCCTGGGAGGCGCTCGCGCTTTGGTTAACGGGGGTGCCGATGTCATCATCAGTGGTCGCCGTGAAAGCGGTCAACAGATTGCTGAAGAAATTGGTGCGCGTTTTATTCAGTGTGACGTCTCTGATGAGCAGGATGTGAAACGTCTTATCGAAGAAGGTGCTGCTTCTTTTGAGGGGGGCAAAATCGATGCACTGTTCTTGAACGCAGGTAAGAGCAATACCCCGGAAACTATCGTCGACTTGCCGTTTAGTGAGATGCGTGACTTGTTCAAAGTGAACTTCGACCACTGTTATGCCGGTATTCACTACGCTGTGCCCTATATGGCTGAATACAGCTCCATCGCTGTGACCACTTCGCCAGCGGCTAACAATACTACGGCAAGCTACTCTGCTTACTCACCGTCTAAAGCCGCGGCCAAAATGCTCTGCAGAGCTGCTGCTATTGAGTTGGCACCTTACAAGATTCGCGTGAACTCCTTTGTACCTGGCGCGGTGATGACCGAAATGCAACACCCGGGTAAGTTCGACTACGGTATTGTTAGTCAGGTTATTTGCGGTGAGATTCGCCAGCCCGATGAGATGGGCCCTTTCTTTGTGTTTATGGCTGCTGATGCCAGCCGCCCAATGACGGGTGCCGAGTTTGTCGCTGATGACGGTATGCTTGCGGGTTTTTCTCTGCAAGCGATGACTGCCATTACCGAAGCCTGTGATGTGCCAGTAGAGGGTAAGGAAATCACGGCCCTCCTGTAGGAGGGGTTTGGCTCACTAACCGCTCTTTTGGCGAGGAGGCCCTTAATGGCACCTCTAAGAATTGAAACTAGCTCTGGAGTGTGGGGAAGCGACCATGATTAATGCTATATTAATCAATGGATTAGCACTTTACCCCAAGTCTCACCCCAGCGGTGAGGACAATTATTGGAAGTGCCTTCTATTTTAACCACTGCCGGGAGCCTAGCCCGGCACAATCAGGATAAACACGATATGACAATATTGGTAATCGGCGCAACCGGTCATGTGGGGCAGCATGTTTCCCGCCAGTTAGTAGCTGCTGGGGATATGCCGCGAGTGCTTATACGGGATGTAGAAAAAATTCGCAATTTGCTACCCCAAGGCAGTTATGAATTTGCTAAAGGTGATTTTTTTGATGGCGATGCTCTGGATGCGGCTATGGAGGGTGTCGAAGCTGTATTTATGCTTACCGTGGATGCTTACGCGGATGATTTAACCTATGCGCAAAATATTGTGAATAGTGCGAGGAAAATGGGCGTCAAGCGCATCGTGCTGCTGTCTTGTCCGCGTGCGGATTCCAGTTCCGACGTGCCGTTCACTCGTTGGCACGGTGAGGCCGAAGACATGGTTCGGGCGTCAGGCTTGCAATACGTCTTCTTGCGACCGGATTGGTTTATGGACAACTTCCAATACTATGTGATCAACGGTGAGTTGGCGATGCCTTTCGGTACTGGGCGCAATAGTTTTGTTGCAGCAGAAGATATTGCGGCCGTTGCTGTTGCTGCACTGAAAGACGCCAAATTCGCTGGCCGAACATTTTCCATTACCGGTCCCGAAGCCTTCGACCATGAACAGGTGGTCAGTGTGATTTCCGAAGTTACTGGTAAATCTTGCACTTACAAAGATTTGACGCCTGATGAATTTACCGAAAGAAAACTGGCGGAAGGCTGGCCCGAGGAAACCATTGATCAGTACATACAAATCACTCAGTACATGCGCGATGGCGAGATCTGGGGGCCGACGACAGACGTACAGGAGGTTACGGGCCGAAGCCCCAAGACCCTGAAAGACTTCTTTGTCGATAACAAAGCGCATTTCACGGCGGCTTGTGGTTAAGGAGGGGCGTTCAATGAAATCAGTGGTGTTTAAGGAAATTAGCCAGCCTTTGGTTATTGAAGAGCGCCCTCAACCGTCACCAGGTCCCCATCAGTTGCTGTTGAAGGTGAAGGCTGTCGGTATTTGCGGTAGTGATCTTCACGCCAGTGAAGAAGAGTGGATGCCTAAAGATGTGGTAATGGGGCATGAGTTTGCCGGCGAAGTGGTTGCCGTGGGTGACGCCGTCACTGACTGGCATGTGGGGGACCGCGCACTCCCCATGGTAAACGTGGTTTGTGGTAAGTGTGAGAACTGCAGGCGTAAACACTGGTCCGATTGCGCCAATCTACAGGAAATCGGTTTTAATGCAGGGCATGATGGTGCATACGCCGAGTATGTCATTGTCTCGGCGCCCAACTGCCTGCGTATGCCGGATAACCTCAGTTACGACGACGCTGCTGTGATTGAGCCTCTGGCAGTGGGTTATGATACGGTACGCCGTTGTGAACTAAAAATGGATGATGCGGTACTGGTCATTGGTGCTGGTCCTGTTGGTCTGGCAATCACTCAGTGGTGCAAGCACTTTGGTGTGACGGATGTGGTTGTCTCCGAGCTGAATACTGCACGTTTGGCTCTGGCCGAGAAAATGGGTGCAACTCACACGATTGATGGTAACCAGCACGCGGATCCCGTTGAAGAATTTGAGCGCCTGACCGGCCGCCAGCCAACGGTTATTGTTGAAGCTGTCGGCATTCCCGGCATGATTCAGCGCTGTATTGCCATGGCGCCTAAAGAATCCCGTATCGTGGTGGTAGGGCTTTGTATGAAGCCCGACCAATTTGAGCCCATGCAGTGTATTTTGAAGAGCTTGAAGCTGATTTTTGCATTTGGCTACAGTGTGGAAGACTATGCAGAAATCGTGAAGCTGCTGGGGCAGGGGCGTATAACCGCCAAGCCGTTGATTTCCCACCGTATTGGTCTCGAAGAGTTGCCAGCCATGTTTGAAAGCATGCGCCGGCCCACCGATCAGATCAAGGTGATCGTGAAGCCGTAAATGGCGCTCGCTCTAGTCTGTCTTGACCGGGGTTTGGACTGATGTCTAGCCCCGGTTTTTTTGGTTGATCTTAGCGTGTGAAATCAGTCCTGTGGCGTCTACTGCTGCCCGTATTTGTTCAGGCGTTCATCATAGACGCGGTGAGCTTTTTTCAACAAGGACTTCATCTTCTCAAGCCCTTGGTCCCAGTTGGCTTCCAGCGCTTCCTGAGTGATGTGGTCGCGCTCGTTGTACTTCATCAGGTTGGGTCGCATTTTGACGAAGTATTCCAGGTGGCCTTTGTATTTGGCTGTCAGTGCTGCCAGTTGGGCGCGGTCCCCGTAGAACTCGTCACCATCGACAATCACAAAGCTGGCGGCAGTGTGGCCTTGAGTTCGTTGGATGTTCATACCGTTTGGTGCCGTGTAAACCGAAGGTTCTTTGCCATAGGCGCGTACTGCTAACCAAGTGCTGTTCTGGGCTTTAAAACTGTGCCTCATGCTCAGTTTTTCAGCGCCTTCGCCATCAGCTTTTACGCTGGCAATGACCTGGCCTTTTTCCACCAGCTCAACACGATCCAGCAGGTCCAGGTCAGGGTTGATGCTGACTTCAACGGCGACATCGAGCTGTTCGTCGGCGTTCACTTCCAGAAGGGCGCCGATGTTTTGGCCGTTGACGGTGAAGTCAAACATGGGACCGCTGGTCACAAAGGTGCGACCGGCTTTTACCGCTTCGTACAGGGCGTCGACGCTCAGTTTCTGGTTACCGGTATAGGCGTAGTAACGCTCGGTACCCGGCAGGAAGAAATAGGGGAAGTCTGTTCCGGCCGCTGGTGTCAGCTTGTAGCCCATGTTCAGGAAGTCGTAGTAGCTCTCGGTACCCATAAAACCGGCTTGCAGGATTTCGATAAAATCTACATGGCCGAAGGGAACCGTGCGCGCCAGAGCCTGGTCGGCCCCCACAGCGTTGGCCATGACGTGGGCAATACCCCACAGACCACCGTCCTGATGGACTTGAGAGGCGAATTCGCCATAGTGGAAGTAATCCTCGTTTTCATAGAACTTCTGACCGTTCATGGTGATAGTGTGGCCGGCATCACCGTTACGCGGCGCTTCCTGACCAGAAACCACGGCGTGGTTGCCCACTTGGTATTCTCCAGCTTTGCCAAAGGCGTACTGCTCAAAGAAGTACTCGGCAATATTGCCCATCTGCAGGAAGAGGCCGGTGTGCACGTCTTCGGCCTTCATCAGGGCGTTCATATCGGGGTTCTCGTTCTCGTCGCGGCCGATATGAATGTGCTCGTCGGAGGAGTACCAGCCTTTGGCGGGCATGTTGGTCCAACGCTTGAGATCAATAGTCCGTGAGTTGTTGCCAGCCTTGATGGAGATGGCCTGGTTAACCAGCTCGTACTCGAAGCCCTTACTGATGACCAGCTGGTAGTCGCCGGCAGGCAGGTCAACAGAGTAGTTGCCATCGATATAGAAGATGTATTTGGCAGGCCCGGGCCAGTGCTCGGCATTGTTGCCCAGCTGGAAGGCGCGACGCTTGTCGTGACCGTAGAGGCGCACAAAGGCCAGCGCGTCATCAGAGGGCATGACCAGGCGGCCGCTGCTGTAATATAGACCGACACGAACCGGGCTTGGCTGGCCGTTCTCATCGTTAACTGTGAGTTTCAGGCTGGCGCTTTTCTCAGGCTTGGGCTGAGGGTTGTCGCGCACAATTTTCAGGTCGCACAGGGTGATCAGCTCACCGGGCACTTTCTGCTGAGGGCCCCAAGCGACATCGCGGGCGCCGAGAAAGAAGTCACTGGCTGCCTGCAGTCGGTTGGCGAAGCTGGCGCGTTCCAACTTGATGTGTTCGGTGTGGAAGACCTTGCCGCTTTTCTGGTCGAGGTCGTGCATGGTGATCGGCTTCTGACCCAGGGCGTGATCGTAGGTAATGGAGTAGCCCGGTGTACTGGGCAGGTGGAAAGTGGCTTGCAGGGTAATACTTTCATCCACATCCCACAGATAGTCGTCGCTGACGTCAAAGGCCAACAGGGGCGCGCGCAAGCACTGCTTACCTTCAATCTCAACCGCTTTCGGGGTGTTCAGGGGGTAGAGCATGGGACCGCTGTGAGAGTTGGCTTCGATCACGGATACGCGGGCTATGTTGTCGACCTGCCAGTCCATCTCGATATTGCTTAAGTGTTTGAGATGGGAAAAGGCGGCTTGGCTGCTCAGCGTTAGTACGCCGAGAGCAAGCAAGGGCTTGGCGCTAAACTTCATGGTTTACCTCATTCTTTTTGTAAGTATTATTATTTGCCGTGGATAAAATGCAGGGAATACATTTATCCACGGCTTATATCGTTTAATACTACAGGCGATGATTACAGCTGGTCGTTAAAACTGGCGTCAATTTTTTCCAGAGTGTTAACACCGGGAATACGCTTGGCCGGTGCAGGCCGCTCTGGATCAGCCGGAAGTTGATTTTTACGTAAGTTCCACTGTTCGCTGTGGGAGAAGTGTTTGGGGTTCTCTTCTGGACGGATGCCGGTATCGTAAATCTCTACGGTCTGAGGGAAACACTCGGCTTCCAGAATGGGCTTCTCCTGGTTGCCGAAGGGGCACTGAATCACCAGCATATAGCAGTCCATCTCCGCGTAGAGGCTGACATATTGATTCATGCTCTTGCCGGGGAAGAGGCCGCCGACACAGAAGCCGTTTTCGTCGGTGGCGGCAAAGTCGTTAGGTTGGAAGAAGTTCAGGTCAACCTGTTTGGTGCGCCAATCGTCGGCGGAAACCCCCAGTTTTTCCCAGGCCATTTCGAACATGGTTTGACAGGAGGGGAGGTTGGCTACGCCGCTTGCTGCTTCGAGCAGTTCAGATGTGCAGTGTGGACCCCAGAAGTGCCACTTGGTCGTCTCGGTTTGCAGGGACTCTTTGTCGTCGTAGTTGGCGCCGTCTTCCACAATAGTCATGATGGGGCGTACCCAGGGTACGTGAGTCCAGGCGCGACGGTAAGTGGTCATTTGAAAACCTTCCAGTTGCAGGGTGGTCTCGAAGCTGGCGGTTTCACGCAGGTCGTGGGCGTTGACGAACATAACGTCGTTAATTTGTGGGCCGTGAGTTTGACGCAGGGTCAGTACACCGCCGGCAGGAACGAAGTAGGGTACGCCGGTGTGGGTGGGCTGCAGGTGTTTGCTCAGCAGCTTCCAGGTTTCTTTGCTGGCAACAACGCGATCGTAGAACTCCTTATTGGGGCCAGTTTTATCGCGGTACTGTTTTACCGGGTCGACTTCCTGGGATGCTTTCGCCTTAAGGGCAGCAATGTCCACTTTTGAATGATTGTCACACATCTATTAATACCTCTTTATTCTATTTCATAGTGCAGGTGCATTTGCGGATTGATTTCTGTGTTGTCTTGCTATGGGGTGACATAAGTATAGGTTAAGCAATCTGTGCCATCAGGTTGCTCTGGCTCTTTCAACTAAATGGCTTCGTAATCAGGTAGGTACTTAACCGTATAAACACCCATGCCAAAACTCTCTGTACAACGCTGCATACAGGATTGAATCGCGCTCATTACACGCTGCATTTCACCGCACACCACTGTACACGTTGGGAAGGTTTCTGAGCAGATGTCAGAGTGCTCGTTGAGCAGTCTTACAAAATGCTTAATGGCCGGCTTGTAGTCCAGATGTGTGGGAAAGAAACTAATTTCAGCAGTCAAGCGCATATTTTTCTCGCTATAAATACTAGGGTGAGTCTTTGGATTCGGTACCTTATAATTTTATTCGTGAATGGCTTTACCGTTCACCGCACGCATACACTCCATGATGGCTTCGGAGATGGTAGGATGAGCGTGAATGGTTTCACTCACATCATCCGGCAGGAGCTCGCCGGATTTCACCAGCACCAGTTCATGGATCAGTTCGGTGGCATTGTGGCCGACAATGTGGGCTCCCAGCAGCTCGTCGGTTTCCGGATCGCACAGCACTTTCACCAGGCCGTCGGGTTTACCCACGGCAATGGTTTTACCGGCGCCAGGGTAGGCAAAGGTGGCTTTCTTCACCTTGATACCTTCGGCCTTAGCCTTATCTTCACGCAGGCCGAAGCCGGCCACTTGCGGTTCACAGTAAATGGCGGAAGGAACAACGTCCGCATCCACGCCTTTAATGTGAGGCGTCTTGCCAGCCATATACTCAACCGCCATTTCCCCTTCCGCAGAGGCTACGTGAGCCAGGGCTGGGGTGCGAGTGATGTCGCCGATAGCGTAGATACCGGGGGAGGAGGTCTCGCAGTAGTCATCGATTTCCACGTAGCCGCGCTCATCCAGCTTCACACCCATGGCTTCCAAGCCCAGATTAGCAGTGTTGGGTACGCGGCCGAATACCACCAGTACTTTATCTGCGTTCAGTAATTGCTCGCCTTCTGGGTTCTCAACGGTAACGGTGGCTGAGTTGGTCGTCCTGGTCAGCTGCTTGGCTCGGGTGCCGGTAAGGATCTCGATACCGTCACGCTTGAAGCACCTTTCCAGCACCGCGCAAGTTTCGTAGTCTTCGGTGGGCAGTAAGTGATCCGCCATTTCAACCAGTGTTAGGGCTGTGGAAAAAATAAATTTTCCCAAATCCATTACGGTGCAATTGATATAAACCATTTTTCCAGACCTTCCTTTCTCTGAAGTTTCTCTTCTATTTTATTCATTTCATGCTTTGTTAGCGT
>Ga0213841_1000603_pt1 | contig 34608 bp, 39 predicted proteins | sample SWPATP23_FD_160125 | JGI IMG/M metagenome (GOLD analysis project Ga0213841, IMG submission 160125) | Coastal seawater microbial communities from Marineland, Florida, United States - SWPA TP2 #3 | ecosystem: Environmental > Aquatic > Marine > Coastal | place: USA: Florida | collected 2016-08-14 | reverse complement strand
GTGCTGAAACCGAGCGGCTGAGCGCCGGCTAGTCGACCGCGCGGATCAGCTTGCGTTCCAGAACGCGCAGCACGGTCTTCAGGTCATGCCCGCGTTTCAGGATGCGCCCATCCATCCCGATAACGGAATACTGCCCCTGCCGGGCGGCCAGCTTGGGCCGTTTCTCGATCCGGTAGATGGGGTGTTCTGCCGTGCGCCGGAAGATTGAAAAGATCGCCACGTCCCGCAGGCAGGAAATCCCGTAGTCGCGCCATTCCCCCGAGGCGACCATGCGACCGTAAAGGCCCAGAATCACACCCAGTTCGGTTCGATGGAACGCCACCTTTTCCTGCTGCGGGGGAACCGGGCCTTTGGGCTGAATTTGCATGTCCATAGGCCAAGCTTGCCCCCCAAAGAGACAGTTATCAAGCTCCGCCATTCAATTGCCACGAAAGAGCCGCTGGAATTTCTTGCACCCACCCTCAATTCGCCCTGCCGTAGGGTCAAACATATCCTTGTAGTGACGAGCAATGTCTCGCCCCCGGCGGATCGGTTATCTTGCCCCCACCCAGTCCGGTCCGCCGGGGGACTACGCCAAATAGAGAAGGCCCCGCGCAAGAACGCCGGGGCCTTTTTTGCTTTTGGGATTCACAGATTGTCAATGATTGACTATCTTAAGTGGACGTGGAGACAAAAGATGCAACACCTTGAAGAACTACACGATGCGATTTTGAAAGTCGTCGAGCAAGAGCTCGCGCCTGCAGAGATTACGTGCGTTTCTGTCAAAGCAGACACAGACTTTGACGGGGAAGAAGTGCTGCAAGTCGAGGTTGTGTTCAAGATTGATGGCGGAAAGCTGGACCCTGAAAAGGTTCTGGGACTTGCGCGCCATTTGCGGGTGCCGTTTGAGGCCCTCCACGAGAGCAGATTTCCCATTTTTTCATTTTCCCGGCCTGAAGATGTGAACGGTGCAGCCGCTTGATCTTGTTCGGACCGCACGGCATTTGGCGGGGATCCGGCGCTCAAGAAGGCCGAGGCAGGCTGATCTGAAGCGTTCAGTTAGCACAGCCTACTATGCGATGTTTCACACCATGTGTCGCAACTGCGCTGATTGCCTTATTGGGGGAACAAACTCTGATCGAAGCGCGCCCGCGTGGCGGCAAGCCTATCGTGCAGTTGAACACGGGTTTGCAAAAAACCAGTGTCGCAACACGTCTGTTCTTTCAAAATTCCCAAAGGAGATCGAGGATTTCGCAAGCCTGTTTGCTGCTCTCCAGGAAAAACGTCACGCGGCCGACTACGACCCTGGATCCAAGTTTGCTCTATCAGACGTCACAACATCGGTTGACGCTGCAGAACTTGCGATCAAGAAATTCCAGAAGGCGCGGATCAAAGATCGCCGCGCCTTCGCTGCTTGGACAACCATGAAAAATAGAAGCAGCTAGTTACTCCCGCACCAGCTTTTCATACCCTTCCGCGATCTCGCGGGCGATGGCGCCGACCTCGAAATTATAGTCGCCGATCTGGCCCACGGGGGTCACTTCCGCGGCGGTGCCGGTCAGCCAGCATTGCTGAAAACCTTCCAGCTCGTCGGGCATGATGTGGCGTTCGTGCACCTTGATCTGACGATCCTTCAGCATACCCACCACGGTCTGGCGGGTCAGGCCGTTCAGGAAACAGTCGGGCAGCGGGGTGTGCACCTCTCCGTCCTTGACGAAGAAGATGTTGGCCCCCGTCGCCTCGGCCACATAGCCGCGATAATCGAACATCATCGCGTCCGAGCAGCCCTTTGCCTCTGCCGCGTGCTTCGAAAGCGTACAGATCATGTAAAGACCGGCGGCCTTGGCGTGGCTGGGGATGGTTTCGGGGCTGGGGCGTTTCCACTTGGAGATATCGAGCTTGGCGCCCTTCATCTTCGCATCGCCATAATAGGCGCCCCATTCCCAGGCCGCGATGGCCAGCCGGACGGGGTTCTTGGCGGAAGCCACGCCCATGTCCTCGCCTGCCCCCCGCCAGGCTACCGCACGCACATAAGCGTCGGTCAAGCCATTGGCGGTCAGCACTTCCTGCTTGGCGGCCTCAATTTCATCCACCGTCCAGGGGATCTGGAAATCGAGCTGCCCGGCGGAAAAATGCAGGCGTTCCGAATGCAGGCGGCTTTTGAAGATCTTGCCGTTATAGGCGCGTTCGCCCTCGAACACGGACGAGGCATAGTGCATTGCATGGGTCAGGACATGCACATTCGCCTCCCGCCAGGGGATGAGTTTGCCATCCATCCAGATGGTTCCGTCGCGATCATCGTAAGCAGCGCCCATTGTATTCACCTTCGGCAGGGGTCTTGGTATTTCGATTTATTGCGCACACAACGTCCGGTTCGGACATAATATTTCGCAAAACCGGGCATTCGGTAGCAATTGATTCTTGGAAAGTCAACAAGGCTGACATAAAGTCAGGCGAAAGGCGACAAGACCCCAGGGGGAACGCATTTCATGGCCGAACGCGGCGCGGCACACTCTTCTGCAAGCAGCGGCGAAAGCCTGCTTTTTCTAACCGATGAACAGCTGAGGCGCGGGATCGAGGCGATGTTCTTCGCCTATCGCGGGTTTACGGCCGATCCTGACCGCATTCTTGATAACTACGCCTATGGGCGGGCGCATCACCGGGCGATCCACTTCATCAACCGCAGCCCCGGCAGCACGGTGAACAACCTGCTGACCATTCTGGGCGTAACCAAACAATCGCTGAACCGGGTTCTGCGGACCTTGGTCGAGGATGGGCTGGTCGAAAGCCGTGTGGGCACCCGCGACAAACGCGAACGCCACCTTTACCTGACCGATCAGGGCATCGCACTAGAACGCGAGCTGTCCGAGGCACAGCGAACACGGATGCGCGCCGCCTATCGCGCCGCAGGGCCAGAGGCGGTGGCAGGCTTTCGCACAGTGCTGGAACAGATGATGGACCCGGAGCTGCGCCGCCACTACCTTGCCAACACCGAGGGTGGCACATGACAGATCCGGCCGCACATCTTCTGATCGTCGACGATGATGAACGCATTCGCGGTCTTCTGCAAAAATTCCTGATCCGCAACGGCTTTATCGTCAGTGCGGCCCGCGATGCGGCCCATGCGCGGCGCTTGTTGGCAGGGTTGGAATTTGACCTGATCGTGCTGGATGTAATGATGCCCGGCGAAGACGGAATCAGTCTGACCAAGGCGCTGCGCGAAACCCTGACCACCCCGATCATGCTGCTGACGGCAAGGGGCGAGGCCAGTGACCGGATCACCGGGCTGGAGGCCGGGGCCGACGACTATCTGCCGAAACCGTTCGAGCCACGCGAACTGCTGCTGCGCATCAATGCAATCCTGCGCCGGGTGCCAAGTGTGGCCGAAGCACAGTCAGCCCCCAAGATGTTGCATCTGGGGCCCATCCGCTACGATCTGGAACGGGGCGAGATGTGGCAAGGCCAAACCGCCATCCGCCTGACCGCGACAGAATCCGCCCTGATGCGCATTTTCGCCGCCTGCCCGAACGCCCCAGTCAGCCGCGCGCAGCTGGTCGAGGATCTGGGCCGCGACAAGGGAACGGGCAGCAGCACCAGTCAGGAACGTGCCGTAGATGTGCAGATCACCCGCCTGCGCCGCAAGATCGAGGCCGATCCGAAACAGCCCCGTTACCTGCAAACGGTGCGTGGCGCGGGCTATATGCTGGCCCCTGACTAAGGTATTCTCATGACCATTCTGATGACCAATGACACGGGGCTTTCGCACCAGATGCCCCCCGGCCATCCCGAACAGATCGCGCGGCTGGAATACGTGAACCGCGCGCTTGCCGCACCGGAGTTTGACACGCTGGACCGCCGCGCATCGCCCATGGCGACAGAGGCCGATTTGCAGCTGGCCCATCCTGAAAGCCATGTAACAGCCATCCGCGACGCCGCCCCGGAATCCGGCTTGGTCGCACTCGACCCCGATACGTCCATGTCACCCGCCACTTGGGACGCTGCGATGCGCGGCGTTGGCGGCTGCCTGGCAGCCGTCGACGCGGTGCTGGCAGGTGAGGCGAAGACCGCCTTCGTTGCCACGCGTCCGCCGGGCCACCACGCTGAAAAGACCCGGCCCATGGGGTTCTGCCTGTTCGGCAACGTTGCCATCGCCGCGAAACACGCGCTGGAACGGCACGGGCTGTCCCGCGTTGCTATCGTCGATTTCGACGTGCATCACGGCAACGGCACGCAGGATCTATTGTGGGACGAGCCGCGCACGCTGTTCATATCGACCCACCAGATGCCGCTTTATCCCGGCACCGGGGCCGCCCAAGAACGCGGCGCGCACGGCAATATCCTCAACGCCCCGCTCTCACCCGGCACAGACGGGGGAACCATGCGATCTGTCTATTCCTCTCGTCTGCTGAAACGGCTGCAGGAATATGAACCGGAACTGATCCTGATCTCGGCTGGTTTCGACGCCCATAAAGACGATCCGCTGGCGAACCTGAACTGGACCACCGAAGATTTCGGGTGGATCACGCAGGAACTGTGCAAAGTCGCAAGAGAGACCTGCGACGGCAAGGTCGTGTCTTCATTGGAAGGCGGCTATAATCTCGATGCGCTGGCGGCATCTGTGGCCGCCCATGTCACCGGGTTGATGGAGGCATAAGGTGGCCACCGGGCTTGTCACCCATCCCGATTGCCTCGCGCATGTGACACCCGCCCATGTCCATGAACAACCCGCCCGTCTGGCGCGCGTGTTGCAGGCATTGGACGGATTACCGATCTTTCGCTACGCGGCCCCGCTGGCCAGCGACGACACGCTGCTGACGCTTCACACCCCAGCCTATCTCGACCAAATCCGCGCCAGCATTCCACCACAGGCGTTCACCATGATGGACCCGGATACGGATGAGGAAACCTTCCTGTCACCCGGCTCTCTGCCCGCGCTTTACCGCGCTGTTGGTGGGGTGCAGAAGGCCATCGACCTTGTCCTGTCGGGTGAACTGACCAATGCCTTTGCGGCAGTGCGTCCGCCCGGCCACCATGCCGAACAGGAACTGCCCATGGGTTTCTGTTTCTTCGGCAACGTGGCGCTCGGGGCGAAATACGCGCTGGACCATCACGGCCTGACCCGCGTCGCCATCGTTGATTTCGACGTGCATCACGGCAATGGCACACAAGCGTTGCTGTGGGACGAGCCGCGCGCACTGGTGATCACGTCGCAGCAAATGCCGCTTTGGCCCGATACCGGCGACGTGTCGGAAACCGGCGCGCATGACAACGTGGTCAACGTGCCCCTTGCCCCCGGCACCGGCGGAAAGGCGATGCGAGAGGCGTATGAGGCCCGCGTTTTCCCCAGGCTGGAGGCGTTCCAGCCGGAATTGCTGCTGGTATCCGCCGGGTTCGACTGCCACGCCGCCGACCCGCTGGCCGATCTGGCCTGGATGGAGGAGGATTACGAGTGGCTCACGCATCGGCTTTGCGATATTGCGGACCGGTATTGCGGTGGCCGATTGGTCTCGACCCTTGAAGGCGGCTATGATCTGGACGCCCTCGCGGCCTCGGCCGCCACCCATGTGCGCGTTTTGACGGAGAGAAGCGGATGAGCGACCAGAAAAAGATCGAGGACATGAGCTTCGAGGAAGCAATCCGGGAACTGGAAACGGTGGTCGGCCAGCTTGACCGGGGCGATGTGGCCCTGGAGGATTCCATCAAGCTTTACGAACGCGGCGCGGCGCTGAAAGCCCGGTGCGAAGCGAAGCTGAAGGAAGCCGAGGAAAAAGTCGCTCAGATTACTTTGGACGCCAACGGGCAGCCCACGGGGGCGAAGCCGGTTGAGGGGCTGTAGCCCTTGTTCGAACAGCAGCTAAAAGACGCGCAGGACGCGATTGCACGTGCCCTTGCGAACCGCATGGCGGCGCTTGGCGCCGATCGGGTCGCCGAGGGGATGCGCTATGCCACATCGGGCGGCAAACGGCTGCGCGGGTTTCTGGTGCTGGAAACAGCGCGGCTGACGGGTGGCTTGCCGGGCGCCGCGATGCAGGCGGCTTGCGCGGTGGAATGCATCCACGCCTATAGCCTTGTGCATGACGACCTGCCCTGCATGGACGACGACGACCTGCGCCGGGGCCTGCCGACCGTTCACAAGAAATGGGACGAGGCGACGGCGGTGCTGGTGGGCGATGCCCTGCAAAGCTTTGCCTTCGAACTGCTGGCCGATCCCGCCACGGGTGACGCGGGGCAGCGGGCCGAGCTGGTCCTAACCCTCGCCCGCGCATCTGGCCCGCAAGGCATGGTGCTGGGGCAGGCGCAGGACATCGCCGCCGAAACAGCGGAAACACCGCTGACGCTCGATCAGATCACCGAGCTTCAGGCAAACAAGACCGGCGCGCTGCTGGAATGGCCGGTGGTCGCCGGTGCCATCCTTGGCCGTGCCGATCCCACCCCCCTGCGGCGCTATGCGCGGGCCGTTGGCCTTGCCTTTCAGATCGCGGACGACATCTTGGATGTAGAGGGCGATGCCGACAAAGCCGGCAAGGCGCTGCGTAAGGATGCCGATGCGGGCAAGGCCACCTTCGTTTCGCTGCTTGGCCTAGATGGGGCCAAAGCCCGCGCCAAGGCGTTGATTGACGAGGCCGAGGCAACACTGGACCCCTACGGTCCCGACGCGGAATGCTTGCGGGACCTGGCCCGTTTCGTTATCGCCCGGGACCAGTAACCGATATCGGAGAGCCACATGAACCATCGCCCCGACACGCCCCATCTGGACCGGATCAAATCCCCGGCCGATCTGCGCGGCCTGTCGGATGCAGACCTGTGCCGGGTGGCCGACGAATTGCGCGCGGAAACCATCGCCGCCGTCAGCCAAACCGGCGGGCATCTGGGCGCGGGGCTTGGTGTGGTAGAGCTGACGGTGGCAATCCACGCCGTCTTCGACACCCCGCGCGACAAGCTGGTGTGGGATGTCAGCCACCAATGCTATCCCCACAAGATCCTGACCGGCCGGCGCGCTGCCATGCCAACTCTGCGCAAGAAGGGCGGAATTTCCGGCTTCACCAAGCGCAGCGAGTCGCCCTATGACCCGTTCGGCGCAGCGCATTCTTCCACGTCGATCTCAGCCGCGCTCGGCTTTGCCGTGGCCCGCGATCTGGGCGGCGTCCCTGATACCGGCGCGGGCGACGCGATTGCGGTGATCGGCGACGGGGCGATGTCCGGCGGCATGGCGTTCGAGGCGATGAACAACGCGGGCCATCTGGGCAAGCGGCTGATCGTGATCCTGAATGACAATGAGATGAGCATCGCCCCCCCGACCGGCGCGCTGTCCTCTTACCTGTCGCGGCTCTACGCAGGGGCCCCGTTCCAGGAACTGAAAGCCGCCGCCAAGGGGGCTGTGTCTTTGCTGCCCGAACCCTTCCAGGAAGGCGCGCGGCGGGCAAAGGAACTGCTGAAAGCCGCGACCGTGGGCGGCACGCTGTTCGAGGAACTGGGTTTTTCCTATGTCGGCCCCATCGACGGGCATGACATGGAACAATTGCTGTCGGTGCTGCGCACCGTGAAGGCGCGGGCCGACGGGCCGATCCTGATCCATGCGATCACCAAGAAGGGCAAGGGCTTTCGCCACGCCGAAGGCACGCCCGACCGGGGTCATGCCCGTGCGCCGTTTGACGTGGCGACCGGCGAACAGCGCAAGGCACCATCAAATGCGCCCTCTTACACCAAGGTTTTCGCGCAAAGCCTGATCCGCGAGTCGGAGGAAGACGACAAGATCGTCGCCGTGACCGCCGCGATGCCGGATGGCACCGGGCTGGACCTTTATGCCGAGCGGTTCCCCAAGCGCTGCTTTGATGTGGGCATCGCCGAACAGCACGCGGTGACCTTCTGCGCAGGCATGGCGGCGGGGGGGATGAAACCCTTTTGCACGATCTATTCCACCTTTCTGCAACGGGGCTACGACCAGATCGTCCATGACGTCGCCATCCAACGCCTGCCAGTCAGATTTGCCATTGATCGCGCGGGGTTAGTGGGTGCCGACGGGGCGACACATGCGGGGTCTTTCGACGTGGCGTTCCTGGCCAACCTGCCCGGTTTCGTGGTGATGGCCGCCGCCGATGAGGCAGAGCTGGTACATATGGTGGCGACGGCTGCGGCGCATGACGAAGGGCCGATCGCCTTCCGCTATCCGCGTGGCGAAGGCGTGGGTGTGGATATGCCAGATCGCGGCGTGCCGCTGGAGATCGGGAAGGGCCGGATGATTCAGGAGGGCGCCCGGGTGGCGATCCTGTCTTTCGGGACGCGGTTGAGCGAAGTTCAGAAAGCGGCCGAGGCGCTGTCGGCGCGGGGAATCACGCCCACGGTTGCCGATGCGCGTTTCGCCAAGCCGTTGGATTCAGAGCTTATTCTGGCACTGGCCGCCGATCATGAAGCGCTGATTACCATCGAGGAAGGCGCGGTTGGCGGCTTTGGCAGCCATGTGGCGCAGCTATTGGGGGAAAACGGTATTTTCGACCATGGGCTGAAGTTCCGGTCGATGGTTCTGCCCGATATCTTTATCGACCAGGCGAGCCCCGAAGACATGTATGCGGTGGCGGCGATGAATGCCGAGCATATCGAGGCGAAGGTACTGGATGTGCTTGGCGTGGCGCAGTTGAGCCGGCAGGCCTGAGGGTCTGAAAAGCGCGGGGTGCCCCCCCAATACACCCCCCGTGCATACGGATGGCGGTTTCGCCGACTGCGTCGTCGACCCGTGAGCGGCCCTCCTCAACCCCCCGGCATACGCCGGGAGGCCTCGTCGGTCCGCGTTGCCACGGAAAGATGGTGACGGCGGTTTACCAAGTCTGGCGGTTGACCTAGCTGAGAGGGCGGGATGCCTCCGGCGGGAGTATTTGGACAAAGAAGAAGGTGGGGAAGAAGGGACAGGCTGCGCGGGGTGTCAGAGTTCAGCTTGCCAGATTTCCCGGTCGAAGCTTTGTCCGAACCGGTGCCAGCCGGATTCGGTTTCCGCAATCTCAAAACCATGGGTGCGGTAAAGGGCGCGGGCGGCGGTAAGGCAGCTATAGGTTTCAAGCATTGTCCTGGTGAAGCCCTGGCTGCGGGCATGGGCAAGGGCAGTTTGCACAAGGCGGTTCCCAAGGCCCCTGCCGCGCGCTGCAGGCTCCAGCAGGACGAAATTCAGGAAGGCCGCGCCGTCACGGTCCGACAGGGCGATAGAGCCGATGCGCTGACCCGCCTCTTCGGCGATCCAAAGGCGTTTGACCGGATCTTCGCGGGCAAGGAAAGCATCAAGCTTCTCTGCGATGCTATCACCGAAATCGGGGGTGAAGCCAAATTCTTTGGCGTAGAGGGCGCGGTGGCGGGCGATGATCCAGCCCCGGTCCGTGGGCTTGAAGCTGCGCAGGATCACGACCGAACGAACTGCGCGGCGAGTTCGACATGGGGGCTCCAGCGGAACTGATCGACCACCTGCACCCAGTTGAGACCGTAGCCGGCGTCGGTGAGTGTCTTGGCATCGCGCGCGAAGGTGACCGGGTTGCAGGAGACGAAGCCGATCTGCGCCGGGCCCGATTGCGCGAGGTCTGCCACCTGTGCCTCGGCGCCCGCGCGGGGCGGGTCGATGATGGCGGCGTCATAGGGGGCCAGATCGTCGCCCATCAGGGGGCGGCGGAAGAGATCTCGTACCTCGGTGGTCACTTTCTTGATGCCGGTGGCGTGGCGCATTCCATGGTCTAGCGCCGCGATCATGGCGCGATCGCCCTCTACGGCATGGACGGGCGCGCGGGAGGCCAGCGGGAAGGTGAAGGTGCCGCAGCCGGAGAAAAGATCGACGATATGTTTCGCGCCTTGGGTGGCGTCTTGCATGGCCGCCACAAGCGTGGCTTCCCCGTCTGGGGTGGCTTGCAGAAATGCGCCGGGGGGCGGGGTAACGGCGACGGTGCCGAACTGCTGAACGGGCGGCGCTTCGGTGAAAACGGTGTCGTCGTCCCAGGTCAGGCGGGCGAACTGGCGGATGAACTGCGGCAGGGCCATGCGCAGGGTTTCGTCCAGCGACTTGCCGCCGGTGACGGCGCAGTCGATGCCTGCGTCAGACCGGGTCAGCGCAAAGGCCAGCGTGGCGCTGCGCGACCCGCCCATTCGAGTAATCTGTTCCAGTGCGGGCAGGGTGGCCATCAGATCGGGGTGCAGGACGTGGCAATGGGTGATCGGCACGATGGTGTCGGACCGGCGGGCGTGAAAGCCGACAAGCGCGCCTTTCTTTGTGCGGCGGCCCGCCAGCGTGGCGCGGCGGCGGCTGCGCGGGGGCGAGACGTGGATGGGGCGGAAATCGGTCGTCAGGCCCTGCGCGGCGAGGGCGGTTTCGACGACTTGCTGTTTCCAGTTCGCGAGAAAGGCGTCTGACGCGTGTTGCAGCGTGCAGCCGCCGCATTGGCGAAAATGGGAACAGGGCGCTTTTACCCGGTCAGGTGACGGGGTGAGGATACGGGGGGCGTCCATGCGGCCATCATGAATGTCGCCCTCGACAGTTTCGCCAGGCAGGGTCAGGGGCACCAATACATGGCCCTCGGCAATGCCGTCTCCCTTGTGGCCCAGTCTTTGAATCGTGAGTTCCATGGCGCGGGGATAGCGCGCTTTTGGTCCGGCGGGAAGCGGTTATGGTTTGGGGATTGCCGGGCTGAAGGCATAGCCTTCGGGGGACAGGATCGTGCCTTCGCGCAACCCGTGGGGCTTGTCGGCGGGTTGTTCCAGAACCATGTGGCCCGCGGCCTCGGCCCTTGCGACGGCGGTATCCGGGTCGATCCCGAAGAGGTAGAGCTGCAACCCCGCCCCGCGCGGTGGCGTTTCGGGGACAAGGCCAAGCAGGGGGTGGCTGTGATATGTGCCATCGGCGTGTAGCTGCATCATCATGTCCCCATGCCGGACAATGGCGAAATCGTCGGACAGGCGGTGAACCGTCAGGCCAAACACGTCAGACAGGAACGCGGCCAGTGCGCGTATATCGAGGGACAGCAGGTTCACGCCAATGCCGGTCAGACTGCGGCCGAAATCCTCGGCGGGGACGGTTTCAAGATCCATAGACAGCTCCCTCACTCGGCGGCGAGGTCAATCCCGATAAAACCGCCCGATTGGCGATTCCAATAGCGCGCATAGAGCCCGTCCGCGTCAAGCAACGAGTCATGAGAGCCCTCTTCCACGACACGGCCCTGATCCAGCACGATAATCCGATCCATCTGGGCGATGGTGGACAGGCGGTGCGCGATGGCGATGACGGTCTTGCCCTCCATCACCTCGGCCAGCGTGTCTTGAATGGCGGCCTCGACCTCTGAATCCAATGCGCTTGTAGCCTCATCCAGCACCAGCACCGGGGCGTTTTTCAGGAAAGCGCGGGCCAGCGCGATACGCTGCCGCTGACCGCCCGACAGCTTTACGCCGCGTTCGCCCAAGTAAGCGTCATAGCCTTTGCGGCCCGTATGGTCCTGAAGCCCGAGGATAAATTCATGCGCTTCGGCGCGCTTGGCGGCATCCACCATTTCTTCTTCAGTCGCGCCGGGGCGACCATAGAGGATGTTGTCGCGTGCGGATCGGTTGAACATCGCGGTTTCCTGCGTGACCATGGCGATCTGGCGGCGCAGGCTTTCCTGCGTCAGGTCGCGCACGTCGCAGCCATCCAACAGCACACGGCCATCTTCGGCGTCGTAGAGGCGCAGCAGCAGGGCGACCAGCGTGGATTTCCCCGCGCCGGACGCGCCGACGATGCCCAGTTTTTCGCCCGGTTGCACATCCAGGCCAAGCCCCGTCACGCCGCCGGTCTGCCGCCCATAGGCAAAGCTGACATCATCAAAACGCAGGTGCCCTTTGGCGCGCTCGACCTCTAGCGCGTTGTCGCGGTCGGTCAGGGTGTGCGGCGGGGAAAGCGTGTTCATCCCATCCTCGACCTCGCCCAGATTGGAATAGACCGCCATCAGAACGAAGCTGACCCAGCCGGTCATTTGCGCGATGCGGATCGACACGGCACCGGTGGCGGCAATGTCCCCTGTGCTGGCAATGCCTTGCGTCCACAGCCAGAGCGTGCCACCGATCAGGATTACTGGCAGCGACCCGGCGACCGTCATCAGCGCCAGCCGGAAGGTGGCCGAGATGCGGCCAAAACCGATGGCTTTCTGGCGGAACTTTTCCATCGCGTTCAGGGCGGAGCGATCCTCGAACGCGTGATGGGCGAAGAGTTTTACGGTCTTGATATTGGTGATCGTATCCACGACCTGCCCCGACACAGCCGCCCGCGCCCCCGCCCGCGATTTGGACAGGGTTCGCACGCGGGGCAGGAAAAAGCTGATCGTGGTGAAATAGGCAATCAGCCAGACGAACAACGCCAGCGCCATGCGCCCATCAATGGTGATCAGCAGCAGTAGCGAGCCGACGAGAGAGGCCAGCGCAAAGGCCACGACGTTCACAAACTCTGTCACCACATTGGTCACGGCACTGGCGGTCTGCATCTGCTTTTGCGCGATGCGACCCGCGAAATCGTCGTCGAAAAAGGTGACAGACTGGCCAAGCGTGTGGCGGTTCAGCCGTTGCAGCACCAGCACGTTGACGGCGGGGCCCACGACCAGCGTGCTGGCGGCAGAGGACGCGGCGAAGGCCAGTGGGCGCAAGATCAGGAAGAAGGCCATACCGGCCAGCAGCAGCGGCCAGTGGGCCTGGAACATCATGGTGGGGTCTGCGGTGCTGGCCGCGTCGATGACAAGGCCAAGAACCAGCGCCGAGCCGACCTCGAACAAGCCTGCAAGACCCGACACCAGCGCCGCGCCGATCAGAACCGGCCACGCGCCGCGCAGACACCAGTTGAAGAAGGCAAGCAGCTGGTTCGGCGGCGGGCCGTCGGCGGGGCGGAAAGCGTCGATCAGATTGGCGAGGCGGTTCATCATTCGGTGGCGTCCTCGGTTCCGATAAACCCGCCCGATTGGCGCGCCCAGAACCCGGCATATAGCCCGTTTTGCGCCAGCAGCTGCTCATGTGGGCCGTCTTCCGCGATGCGGCCATCGTCCAGCACCACGATCCGATCCATATGGGCGATGGTCGACAGCCGGTGCGCGATGGCGATGACGGTCTTGCCCTCCATCACGCCATAAAGCGTGTCCTGGATCGCGGCTTCAACCTCTGAATCAAGTGCGCTTGTGGCCTCGTCCAGCACCAGAATGGGCGCGTCTTTCAGGATCACACGCGCCAAAGAAACGCGCTGCCGCTGACCGCCCGACAGTTTCACGCCGCGTTCACCCACATGGGCGTCATAGCCTTTGCGGCCCTGTGGGTCTTCCAGATCCAGGATAAACTCATGCGCCTCGGCCCGTTTGGCGGCTTGCAGCATATCCGCTTCGCTGGCGTCGGGGCGACCGTAGAGGATGTTGTCGCGCACGGACCGATGCAGCAGCGAACTGTCCTGCTGGACCATGCCGATATGACTGCGCAGGCTGTCTTGCGTGACTTGCGTAATGTCCTGCCCGTCGATCAGGACCTGCCCGCCTTCGGGATCGTAGAAACGCAGGAGCAGCTTAACGAGAGTCGACTTCCCCGCGCCGGACCGGCCAATCAGGCCCACCTTTTCACCCGGTTGAATGGTCAGCGTCACGTCCTGCAAGCCGCCGGTGCCGCGCCCGTAATGGTGGCGCAGGGCATCCAGCCGAACCTCTCCGCGCGTCAGGACCAGCGGTTTCGCATCGGGCGCATCGGTCAGCGTGATGGGCTGCGCGATGGTTTCCATCCCCTCGGCCACCACCCCGAGCGAGCGGAAGAAAGTGGACAGCGCCCACATGATCCAGCCGGTCATGGCGTTAAGCCGGAGCGTCAGCGCGGTGGCCGCCGCGACGATACCCACAGACGCCGTGCCCTGCATCCACAGCCACACAGCCCACCCAACCACAGCCACCACAAGGAAACCGTTCAGCGCCGTCAGCATCACGTCCATCATCGTAAAGATGCGCATCTCGGCCGCGAAGGTGCGACGGGTGTGTTCGATCGCGTCCTTGGCGTAGCTGATTTCGTTGTCGTGATGGGCAAAGAGCTTGACCGAGTGGATATTGGTGTAGCTGTCCACCACGCGGCCCGTGGTCATGCTGCGCGCGTCGGAGCTGGCCTTTGACGCCGGGCCGACCCGCTTCATCGTCCAGCGCACCAGCAAGCCATAGAATGCCAGCCAGACCAGCAACGGCAGGACAAGCCGCAGGTCGGCATCAGCCAGCAGCACGGCAGCCCCGATCATGTAGGCGATTGAAAAGGTGATCGCATCGAAAACCTGGAACACGGCGTCCCCGGCGGCGGGCGGGGCCTGCATGATGCGGTTGGCGATGCGGCCCGCGAAATCGTTCTCGAACCAGCCAACGGATTGGCGCAGCACATGGCGATGTGCCCGCCAGCGGATCAGCGTGCCGAAATTGACGAGAATCCCGTTGTTCAGCAGTGCAACATCCAGCCCGTGCAGGATGGGGCGCAGGAACAGGATGAACAGCGCGACGGCCAGCAGTTCCCAGCCGTGATCGGCGACGAGCTGCGCCGGATCCGCCCCGGTCAGCAAATCCACCAGACGGCCCATGTAGGAAATCAGCCAGATTTCCATGATCGCGACGACGACCGACATGATCGCGGTGATCAGAAACAGGCGCTTGAACGGTTGCGAATAGTCCCACAGGAACGGCCACAGCTTTCGGGGCGGGCTGTCCTGTTCGGGATAGTCCGTATAGGGATCGACCAGATTTTCGAAGAAGCGAAACATCAAAACATCGCTGGAAATGGTCCTGTTGCGAGCAGGTATAGACCGGGCGTTACAGGAACACCATGACAGCAGAGGCGGCAAGGGCTGCACCCATGCACAGTCGGAACACCGTCCACGCACGCGGCGTGGTGAGGAGAAGGGCAAGGAGCGCGCCTGCGAAGCTCCAGAACAGGCAAACGAAGAGATTGATGCCGGAGAATGCGGTGGCAAGGCGCTGTGCCTCGCCCGCAGGGCTGAGGCCGATGCCATAGCCCGCAGCAGCGGCCAGCGCGACGGCCCAGATCTTGGGATTCACCCATTGGAACAGGACCGCTTGCCAGAAGGTGAAGGGCCGGTCGCCTGCCTTGCCGCCGGACAGGTCGCTTGCACGGATCAGGGCATAGGCCATCCACAGAATCCAACCTGCTGCGACAAGTTTCAATGCGAAGGCCAGCGCCGGTTGCGCCAGCAACAGCGCACCGATGCCAAGCCCCATCAGTGCCGCGATGACACCAACGCCCACGGCCACGCCGAACACATGCGGCAGCGTCGCGCGAAAGCCAAAGCGCGCGCCCGAGGCGGTCAAAAGGATGACGTTCGGCCCGGGCGAAAAAAGCCCGGCGAAGACGAAAGCATAAAGCGGGTCCAAGGGGTTGGTCCTGATTGCGATTGCGTGACAGGACGTCAGCGCATGCGGGCTGTCAAGGCAACAGGTCCGCACGGGAAAGGGTGAAGTCCGAGGCGATCCAGCGGGCCTCAATCTCTCGCAGCCGGTCGCCCAATGCCGGGCCTTGCAGGCCAAGCGTCATCAGGTCGGCGGGCTTCACCGGCAATTGCTGGCCATCCGCGGCTGCAGCGGTGTCCAGGTCAGACGGGGCCAGCGGCATTTCCAGCAAGGCCACACGCAACAGCAGCACATCGCGCGCAGTTTCAAATCCCTCTCGGTAGCCCAGTTCGCCCGCGCCCATCATCGACCCGACCGCGTCACGCAACAGCGCGACCCGGCGGGCGTCGGATTTTGACAGGCGCAGGGCATCGCCGGGATTTTCCCCACCAATCGCGGCCAGCCTGCGGCAGTGGTCGGGGGCAACACCCAAATCGGCCTCAACGTGGATCAGGATCGGCAACGCCTTGGCACCCGCCCCCGGCAAGGCGTGGCGCAAGACGCCCGCCTGTGCCATCGCCGCGACAGACGGCGCGGGATCGGTGGCGCGCAGCAGTTTGCGCATCTCATGCCCGATCCGTTCGCGTGACAGCCGGTCGATGCCATCCGCCATCTCGGCACAGGCCGCCAGCCCCTCTGCATCCAACCCGCCCGACTGATCGCCGTAATGGGCGTGAAAGCGGAAAAACCGCAGGATGCGCAGGTAATCCTCTCGGATGCGGTCATGCGGGTCACCGATGAACCGCAGCCGCCGCGCCTGCAAATCCGCCACCCCGGTGCCCAGGGGGTCGATCACCCGCCCGCCCGCATCCGCATAAAGCGCATTCATGGTGAAATCGCGCCGCATGGCGTCTTCCTCCACCCGGTCGGCGAAGGCGATCACCGCGCGGCGGCCATCGGTTTCCACATCGCGGCGGAAGGTGGTGACCTCATGCGGCAGGCCATCTGCGATGACGGTTACCGTGCCGTGGTCGATGCCAGTGGGGACCGATTTGAAACCGGCGGCTTCGGCGATTTGCATCACCCGTTCGGGGTGCGCATCGGTAGAGATGTCGATGTCATCCGTCGGCAGGCCAAGCAGACCGTTCCGCACGCAGCCCCCCACAAAAAGCGCGTGAAACCCCTCTGCCTCCAGCGCCTTGCACAGCGCCTGTGTTCCGGGGTGATGCAGCCAGCCGGTATCGAGGATCATGACGCCACCCGATCGGCCAGCCCCTTCAGCATCCGCGCGGTCGCGCCCCAGATGTAATAAGGGCCGTAGGGGGCCACGTAATAGGCCCGCCAAACGCCGCGCCAACGGCGCCGTTCTATGCGGTAGCTGGCGGGATCCAACAAGAAGGGCAACGGGACGGAGAAAACCTCGGCCACCTCACCTGCTTCGGGCACCGGCGTGAAGGGGGCGCGGATGCGACCCACGAAGGGGGTCACGCTATAGCTGGTCACCGTTTCATGAGGAGCGAACTCGCCCAGAAGTTCGACATTCGACGGGTCGAGGCCGATCTCTTCCTGGCTTTCACGCAGCGCGGCGGCCATGGCATCGGCGTCGGTATCGTCGATCCGCCCGCCGGGAAAGGCGATCTGCCCTGGATGATGCTTGAGCCGCGCCGAGCGCATGGTCAGGATGACCCGCGCGCCTTGGTCGGTCTCGATGATCGGCATCAGAACGGCAGCCGGTTTCAGCTTGCGCCCCTCTGGCAGCACAATGCCCGGGTTCAGGTCATAATCCGACGAGGCCGGGGCAACCCCGGCCAGCGCGCGGCTTATGCGGGCCAGATCAGATATCGGAGCCATCCGGGTTTTTCACGGCCTCAAACCCAAGCGTCATCGGATCAAGATCGTAATGCGCGCCACAGAACTGGCAATCGGCGGTGACACGGCCGTTATCCTTGGTCATGTGGGCAATGTCCTTGGCCGAGTAGATCGACAGGCTTTCGCGAACGCGGGTTTCTGAACAGGTGCAGCCGAAGGAAACGGGCATCGCGTCGAAGACCCGCGGTGCTTCTTCGTGGAACAGGCGCAGCAGCAGATCGGTGGGGGATACGGACGGTCCCACAAGCTCCAGCTCCTCGACAGTGTCGAGAAGAATATTGGCGCGGTTCCAGTTCTCGCCCTCGTCATCATCCAGCAGATCAGTGGCCGCCAGCAACCCAGCCTCGCCCGAGCCGCCCTCGCCCACCACATGGGGGCTGGCCTTAGGCATGTGCTGCAGCATCACACCACCGGCACGCCAGCCGCTTTGGCCGCCGGGTTCCATGCTGTGCCCATAAGACAGCGCAAAACGTGTAGGCAGCTGTTCGGACTGGGCGAAATAGGCCTCGGCGCAGGCGGTAAGGGACCCGCCGGCAATGGGGGTTATGCCCTGATAGGGGGTGTTACCCTTGCCCTGGTCGATCAGGATCGCGAAATAACCCTTGCCGATCTGCGCGAACGGGTCGGCGCCCTCGACATATTTTTCCTGATCGTAGGAGGCATAGGCGCGGATCTGCGCCTTGTCGCCCTCTTTCGTGGGCGCATAGATATCGGTTGCCAGAATCCGCAAAGGGCCATCGCCGCGCACCTGCAGGGACAGTTTCCAGCGCAGCTTGATCGTCTGGCCAATCAGGGCCGTCAGCAGCGCCATTTCGGCCAGCATCGCCTCGATCCCGCGCGGGTAGTTATGCTGCGACAGGATCTGGTCCATCGTGCCATCCAGCCTTGCAACCCGGCCACGGATATCCGAACGGTCGAGCTGAAACGGCAGGACGGTGTCGTCCCAGGCGATCTTGGTGCTGAGGGTCATTGTCTTTCCTTCCGCCACGTGGGCTGGCATACCGCGCCCATATATGCGGAACAACCGCCTTGCCAACCCATAAGCCGCCATTGGCATCCCCGGAGGGCCCCTATGAACCGACGTTTCGGCCAGCAACCCGACCCGGCCCGCCGCTATATTCCGCGGCGCGGGGTCTATGCCGCGATTCTGACGGGCGACGGGATATTGGCAACGTTTCAGGAACGACCGCTGGCGGAACTGCAACTGCCCGGCGGCGGCATCGACCCCGGCGAATCACCCCTCGCGGCGCTGCATCGCGAGGTGTTGGAGGAAACCGGCTATCGCATCCATGCGCCGCACCGGTTGGGGATGTTCCACCGCTTTACCTATATGCCCGATTACGACATCTGGGCACAAAAGTTATGCACCATCTATGTGGCGCACCTGGGCCCGCGCCTGTCGGACCCGACGGAACCGCATCACAGCGCCGTTTTTCTGCCCTGGGACGCTGCCGAAACGATGCTGGGCGTGGATGGGGACCGGTTTTTCGTGGCACAGTTGCGCGCCGCGCTTAGGGTGTGAACTGAAAGCATAGCGCCGAAACGTCATCGTCAAAATCGGCGCGGTTCGAATAGGCTTCCAGCTCGGTCACCAGCTGCGGCAGGAATGCCTCTGGCATGGCGCTGGCGTGGCGGGTCAGCAGATCGGCCAACCCGTCTTCCCCCAGATACCCGCCCACCGGATTTGAACATTCGGTAAAGCCGTCGGAATGCAACAACAGCCGATCACCGGGGTTAAGGGAAAACTCTACCGTTTCAAAACGCGCGCCAGGCAACAGGCCGATGGGCATCCCCCCCTCACCCATCCAATCCACCGCCCCGTCTGCACGCAAAATCGCAGGGTGCGGGTGGCCCGCCTGCACCATACGGGTATCCCCGGTTTCCAGATCCACATCGGCAAGGCAAATCGTGAAATAGAGGTCGGTCTCCACCTCTTCGAACATCATTTGGTTGAGTTTTCGGGCCACGTCGGCGGGCGGCAGGGCAACCCATTCGCCCCCCTTATCCTGCACCAGCGCCACATTCTGTTCCGGGGCGGCGGTGCCAAGCAGCCCGGCCATACGCGCGGCCAGCAGCGCCGATGTCACGCCATGGCCGGACACGTCGAGCGAAAATATCCCCACCCGGTTGCCCGGAATCGGAAAGAACCCGACCAGATCGCCCCCCACATGACCGCTGGAGCGCAACAGCAGCGCAACCGAGCCATTGTGAAGCGGCCGGAAGGTTTCGCGCACCAGCGATTCCTGCAGGCGCTTGGCCTCCAGCAGATCGCGATCCAGCGCGTCATAAAGCGTGCGCAGCTCCGCCAGGGTGGTGCGGATCTTACGGTTCTGGCTGACCAGTTCGCCCTGCATCGCGACGATCCGTTCCCCCGCCTTGATCCGGGCGCGCAATTCGTGCGGGTTGACCGGCTTGGTCACAAAATCATCGGCCCCCGCATCCAACCCTAAAACGACCTCTGACTTTTCGGATTTTGACGTCAGCAGAATGACATAGCCATAGCTTTCGCGATCCATCCGCCGGAAGGCGCGGCAGAAATCCGGGCCTGACATGCCCGGCATCATCCAGTCGGTCAGGATGATGGGAATATCGGTGCGCGACAGGATATCGAGCGCCTGATCGGGGCTTTCGCACACCGTTACCTCATGCCCCCATTTGCGCAGCATGGTGGCCAGCAGCCGGCGCTGTGCCGGGCTGTTTTCCAGCACCAGAATATGCGACTTCGCGGCCCCATCGGCGCGGGATCGGCCGCGATCTGGTATCAGTGTTGCATCATCGGGCACCCGCCACCTCTCATCAAGACTCGGGCCCTTGGTGGCAGCATCGGGTTAAGGGCAGGTGAAGCCTAAAATGCTGTCTATCACAGCGGATTTTCTAATCTCTCGTTAAGGCATGGCGGCTAGGTTTGTCGAATTGGGGGCACTGGAAACGGAGGCGCCGGTGATCGACCGAAACAGAATGAAGGAATTGCGGCAGGAAATCGGGGAAGAGGATTTCTCCGAGGTGGCCGAGATGTTCCTGGATGAAATGGCCGAGACGTTGGCGGCCCTGTGCGCGGACCCTGGTGCCGCCGGGCCCGATGCGTTTCATGGTTTGCGCGGCAGTGCATTGAACCTTGGCTTCACGGATTTCGCCACCGCCTGTAGCGAGGCGGAAAAACGGTCCGCTACGGGGCAAAGCGTCGATGTCGTGCATCTGGACTGGCTGTACCGGGAATCGGTCAGCGCCTTTGGCAACGATCTACCCTCTGCCGCAGCCTAGATCAGGAACTCGGCCAGAACCTCGTCATCGGTGATGTCGCGATAGGCAAAGCCTCGGTCTTCCATCCGGGCGAACAACCCGTCGAAATCGGCGGCATCGCGGGTTTCGATTCCGATCAGCACCGACCCAAAGTTGCGGGCGGATTTCTTGAGGTATTCGAACCGGGCAATATCGTCGCCGGGGCCAAGCAGCCCAAGGAAATCCTTCAACGCACCGGGACGCTGCGGCATCCGCAGGATGAAATACTTCTTCACCCCCTGAAACCGCATGGCGCGTTCCTTGACCTCTGGCAACCGCTCGAAATCGAAATTCCCGCCTGAGGTGACACAGACCACCGTCTGTCCCCTCAGGGCCGCGCCAAGGTCTTTCAACGCGTCGATGGCCAGCGCACCCGCCGGTTCCAGAACAATCCCCTCGACATTCAGCATCTCGGAAATGGTCACGCAAATCCGGTTTTCCGGCGCGGCAAGCACATCGCCCGGATCGGTGGTGGATAGCACCGCAAAAGGCGCCGCACCGATCCGTGCCACAGCGGCCCCATCAACGAAAGTGTTGACCGAGGGCAGCGTGACCGGCTCGCCCGCCTTTAGCGCGGCGGCCAAGCTGGCCCCGCCAAGCGGTTCGACAAGTTTCACCCGCGTTCCCGCCCGCACGGCTTTCAGATAGGACAGCACGCCGGATGACAATCCGCCACCGCCCACGGGAAGGATCAGCCGGTCGGGCGCGTCCCCCAGTTGTTCCAGCAATTCCACCGCGACCGAGGCCTGACCTTCCATGACATCGGGGTCATCAAAAGGCGACAAGAAGGCCGCGCCGGTCTGGGCGCAGAATTCCTGTGCGGCGGCCAGCGTTTCGTCGAAATAGTCACCCACCAGCTTGATCTCGACCGCGTCGCCGCCAAAGGCGCGGGTCTTGTCGATCTTTTGGCGCGGCGTGGTGACGGGCATAAAGATCTCACCCCGCACCCCGAAATGGCGGCAGACAAAGGCCACCCCCTGCGCGTGGTTTCCCGCGCTGGCGCAGACAAACAGCGTGCGCTCGGGGTCCTCAGCCAACCGCTTGGTCATGGCATTGAAGGCACCGCGAATCTTGTAGCTGCGCACCGGCGACAGGTCCTCGCGCTTCAGCCAGATATCGGCGCCGTAACGGTCGGATAGAAAAGCGTTGCGCAACAGCGGCGTGGCCGGGAACAGTTCCCTCATCGCGGCCGTGGCTGCGCGGGCCTTGTCGGCGAAATCACTCATGTCCCGGGCCTTTCAGCGGATCAGTTCAAAGGGCGCCCCTGAATCTGCGTGCCATAGAGCGTGGTCATCAACGACAGGTTCAGCAGGATCTGGATCCAGTACAGGAACGCCATCGGGACAAGCCCCAGCGCACTGTTGCGGAACGCCAAGCCAATCAGCTCGCTAGCTACTGTCATCGCAAGCGCGATAAAGAACAGCGGCACCAGCAGATCAGAGGCAACCGGTCGGGTCGCGTTCCAGCTTTCGCCCAAGGTCATCGCTTCGCCAAGCGCGGCGGCAGGCAGGATCAGGCCGATACGGGTGACGACCCATGTCAGGCCCAGCGTGAACCCCGTCAGCACCACGAAAGCCACTGCCTGATAGGGCAATGCCGTCAAGATCAGGCCGACCACCAGCAGGCCCCCAAAGCCCAACACAACTGTCAGTAGCCCGATCAGAAAAGCCCGCCCAAGATAGGACATCACATTCGCACCATGCCATTGCGGCACGATCCCGCGGCCGTATTCTTCCAGCAGCACGAAGCGGTGCCAGCCCACCGCGGCCCAGCAATAGGTTACCAGGCTGGTGACAATCCCCGCCATCACCAACAAAAAGACAATGCCCGGGTTCATCTCGGACCCGTTCAGCGGCGCGGTGCCCGGGGTGTCGGGGAAAGCGTTGTAGGTTACGCCGCTTTGCAGGAACAGCAACAGCAGCAGCGCCATGGGCAGGAAGGTCGGCACAAGGGTCAAACGCGCCGCTTGCCCCAGATTTCTGAAAACCTGCGCCACAACATGCCGCAGCATCCGATAGCCATAGTCCATACCCACACACTCCGCTTGTCTTGCTTCCCCCCTGAAAACCCGGTATCGCCGCCCCGGTCAATCGAATTCCCGGAGATACCCTATGTCTGCGCCCAAGAAAGTCGTTCTCGCCTATTCCGGCGGTCTCGATACCTCGATCATCCTCAAATGGTTGCAGACGGAATATGGCTGCGAAGTGGTGACCTTCACCGCCGATCTGGGCCAGGGCGAGGAACTGGAACCGGCACGCGAAAAGGCGATCATGCTGGGGATCAAGCCCGAGAACATCTATATTGAAGATGTGCGCGAGGAATTCGTGCGCGACTTCGTGAACCCGATGTTCCGCGCCAATGCGCAGTATGAGGGGCTCTATCTGCTCGGCACCTCTATCGCGCGGCCGCTGATTTCCAAGCGCCTGATCGAGATTGCCGAGGAAACCGGTGCCGATGCCGTCGCCCATGGCGCGACCGGCAAGGGCAATGACCAGGTGCGGTTCGAACTGTCGGCCTACGCGCTGAACCCCGATATCCGGGTGATCGCGCCGTGGCGGGAATGGGACCTGACCAGCCGCACCAAGCTGCTGGACTTCGCCGAGAAGAACCAGATCCCGATTGCCAAGGACAAGCGCGGCGAAGCGCCGTTCTCCGTTGACGCGAACCTGCTGCACACGTCCTCCGAGGGCAAGGTTCTGGAAGATCCCGCCGTAGATGCGCCTGATTACGTCTACCAGCGCACCGTCCACCCCGAGGATGCCCCGAACGCGCCCGAATATGTGGAGATCGGGTTTGAAAAGGGCGATGCGGTGTCCATCAACGGTCAGGCGGTCAGCCCCGCCGAGATGCTCACCAAGCTGAACGAATTGGGCGGCAAGCACGGCTGCGGGCGGCTCGATCTGGTCGAAGGGCGCTTCGTCGGCATGAAATCCCGTGGCATCTATGAGACGCCCGGCGGCACCCTGCTGTTGGAGGCGCATCGCGGCATCGAGTCGATCACCATGGATCGCGGCGCGATGCACCTGAAAGACCAGCTGATGCCGCAATACGCAGAACTGATTTATAACGGTTTCTGGTACAGCCCGGAACGCGAGATGCTGCAGGCGGCGATCGACAAATCGCAAGAGCACGTGACCGGCACCGTTCGGCTGAAGCTCTACAAGGGTCTGGCGCGCTGCGTCGGCCGCTGGTCGGATCACTCGCTTTATTCCGAAGAGCATGTGACCTTTGAGGACGACGCCGGTGCCTATGACCAGAAGGATGCGGCAGGCTTCATTCAGCTTCAGGCCCTGCGGTTGAAACTGATCGCCATGCGCAATCGACGGGTTGGCTAAGGCTCCAGCCACGTCAGTATTGCCAGACCGAAAGGACCCGCCCATCACTCGGGGCGGGTTTTTTCTTGGGGGGATGGGCATGGAACTCACAGAAATCGCGGCGCGGATTGACGCGGGACTGGCGGACAAGCCGTTCGAGGGGTCGCTCAAGTTCGATTGCGGCGATGATGGCGTGATCGTGCTGGCCGATGGTAGCGCCACGACCGTGGATCGGGACACGGACTGCACCCTGTCGCTTAGTCAGGACAATCTGGTGAAACTGCTGGCGGGCAAGCTCAATCCGATGACGGGGCTGATGAAGGGCAAGCTCAAGGTCAGCGGCAATCCGGCGGTGGCGATGAAGCTGAGCCAACTCTTGAAAGGGTAAGCCAAGGCTGTTGCCGGGCGCGGGGAAGCGGTTTCGAAACCGCTTTTACGGCCCTTCCAAGGGCCGTCCCCCTACCCGATCTTGACCGCGCATAATTCTTCGTAGAACGGTCGGGCCTGCGCGACCAGTGCGGCGGCGTCGCCTTCCAACTCCGGCAGCGGGCCTTCCGCGCCTGCGAAACCGGTGCTGTTCCACACTGCGCCGTACCAATGCGGGGCCCAGACGCCGTCATCCTTACCGCCGCCCCCGGGCCAGCTCAGCATTGCGAGGTCGAAGGGTAAGCCTACGGCGACACATAGTTTTTCTAGCATTAAACGGGGGTTTTCGCGGATGTCGTGGCTGTCGATCACGATCGGATTGCCGCCAAAGCCCAGAACTTCGCGATACAGCTCTGCCTGCTGGCGGAAACCGATATCGTCCAGCGTCGGATTTTCACGCTTGGCGGCGTAGCTGGCGATAACGCGGGCGGGGTGGCGGATTAGGAACACATTGGTCACGCCGCGCATCCAGCCGCGGGGCACACCAGTAATCATGTGCTGAGTCATATGTTTTTGATACCAATGCGCTTTACCATCGGGATTGGGCCCCGCAAGGGCGGTCGCCACGGTGGCTGGGTCCTGCGGCTGCGCGGCCAGGATGGCATCGCGCATGGGGTGCTCCAACCCGGTCTTCGCCAGATAGGCGGCGTAGAACGGTTCATCCACCACGGCACAATCGCCGCGGTTTCCGAAGGCATACATCATCGCCGTCGACAGGTTGCGCGGCCCCGACCACATCGCGATTTTCATTGGGTCCACCCCACGTTGATACGATGCGCCCGGCGTACAACCGCCGGGGCAGCCATGCAAGCAGGGCCTGTTACAGCAATTCAAGCACTTGTGAGTTCACGCGCTCTTGCGTTGTATTTCACCCGCTCCGGCGCAATGGATGGGCCAGAAGGAGAGACCCATCATGCCCCGTATCCGCATCGCCGAGCATCTGAAAATCCCCATGTTGGCCCTGTTCATCGGCCTTGGCCTGATTGCCACCCACAGCCGCGCCAATGCAGAAGAGATTCGCACTGCCGTAGTCGCGGGTGGCTGTTTCTGGTGCGTCGAAAGCGATTTCGAAAGCGTCGATGGGGTGATCGAGGCGGTATCGGGCTTTGCCGGTGGCACGTTGGACAACCCCAGCTATCGCGACGTGACACGCGGCGGCACCGGCCACTATGAGGTAGTGGAAATCACCTATGACGCCGACCGGCTGCCCTATCAGGACCTGATCCATCTGTTCCTGCGATCCATCGACGTGACCGATGATGGCGGGCAGTTCTGCGACCGGGGCCACAGCTATCGCACTGCGATTTTCGCAGGCAGCGATGAGGAGCGGGCGATTGCCGAGGCGGAGATTGCGGCGGCCGAGGCGCAGCTTGGTCAGGCGGTGGTCACGCCGGTGCTGGACGCTGCGCCGTTCTGGCCCGCAGAGGATTACCACCAGGATTATTACCGCAGCGAGGAACTGGTGCTGACCCGCTTTGGCCCGCGCCGGAAATCGGTGGCCTATGGGCTGTACCGGCAGGCCTGTGGGCGCGATGCCCGGGTGTCGGCGCTATGGGGCGATGACGCGCCTTTTGCGGGCGATCACTGAACCTGACCAGGGTTCGAATTGCTTCGCAATCCGATCCGCGGGGGGCGCTGCCCCCCACGTCTTTCCGGCACGCAGAAGAAGCCGGTCAGATAAGATACATCGCGTTGTTGCGGATCAGGATTTCAGCGGCGAAAAGGCCAAGGATAACGATCAGCGGTGCCAGATCGAGCCCGCCCATATCGGGCAGCATCCGGCGGATCGGACCGTAGATCGGCTCCAACAGCTGGTTCAGCCCGCGCCAGATCTGCGCCACCAGCGGCTGGTGCATGTTCAGGACGCCGAAATTGATCAGCCAGCTCATGATGATATGGGCGATGATGATGAACTTGGCGACGCTGATCAGCATCAGCAGGATCTGTAATAGCGACAGCATGGCGGGTCCTGTGGTTTTCTGAGGTTCGCCCACAGGTAAGGGGGGGCAGGCGCGAAGACAAGGGTGCGGTGACGACCCGGTGACGCAACGGAGCAGGTTGACCTTGCCTGTCGGCGGCGGTTTCTGGCTGACAAGACCACCCCTGCCGAGGAAGCTTCGATGTATCCTGTCTTTCGCATGGTCTATCAGTTGGCCGCCACCCGCAATGCCCCGCCCCTGCCCGTGACCGGCACGCATGTCAGCTATCACCGGTGCTGGCCCTGGGATATCGACCTGTGGATGGAGCTGAACAACGGCCGCACGCTGACCTTCTATGACCTTGGCCGCATTCCGCTGGCCAAGCGGGCCGGGCTGGTAGATGTGTTGAAACGCGAAGGCTGGGGCATGACGATGGCGGGGGCATCGGTGCGCTACCGGGCGCGAATCCGCACGTTCGAGGTGGTTGAAATGCGCAGCCGGGTGGTGGGCTGGGACGCGCTCTTTATCTATCTGGAACAATCCATGTGGAAGGGGCAGACCTGCTGCAACCAGATCGTTTACCGTTCCGCCGTGACCGGGCCGGGCGGGATTGTGCCAACCGAACAGGTGATGGCCGCGATGGGGCTGGACGGGCCCGCACCGGAGATGCCTGGCTGGGTGCAGGCCTGGATAGACGCCGATGCACAACGTCCTTGGCCGCCAGCAAAGTAATCTGCCTTTTTCGTTGCCAAACTGGGGGAATGTCTGAATTCTGCCCGCAACCAATGCAGGGGCGGGACCATGGCAGAGATTTCGACAACCAAGCGGATCTGGGGCTGGTATTTCTTCGATTGGGCCAGCCAGCCCTATAACACGCTGATGCTGACCTTCATTTTTGGCCCCTATTTTGGCCAAACCGCCGCCGAGGCGCTGATAGCCAGCGGCATGAGCGAGCAGGCCGCCGAGGCCGAAGCGCAGGCGCTATGGGGCTATGGGCTGACCATCGCCGGGGTGATGATCGCGCTGCTGGCACCGATCCTGGGCAGTGTCGCCGACACGTCGGGGAGGCGGATGCCGTGGATCTGGGTTTTCTCGGCGCTGTATGTCGTCGGGGCCTGGGGGTGCTGGTACACCGCGCCGGACAGCTTTTCAGCCACCTGGGCGCTGGTTTTCTTCGGCATGGGCCTGATCGGCATGGAGTTTGCCACGATCTTTACCAATGCCTATCTGCCATCGCTTGGGCCCAAGGAGGATCTGGGCCGGATTTCCGGGTCGGGCTGGGGGTTTGGCTATGTTGGTGGGGTGCTGGCCTTGGCGATCATGCTGGTGTTCTTTCAGGCGGGCGACGAAGGCCGTACAATGCTGGGGTTCGAGCCTCTCCTGGGGCTCGATCCAGCAACCGGGGCCGATACCCGGGTGGTCGGGCCGCTGACAGCGCTATGGTTTGCGGTCTTCATGATCCCCTTCTTCCTGTGGGTGCGCGACGATGCGCCGCCTGAGGATGCGCATTACCGGATCGGCGAGGGGCTGCGCGACCTGTGGCAAACCATCAAGGGCCTGCCGCACCACCCCAGCTTGCTGGCCTATCTGGGCAGCTCGATGTTCTATCGTGACGCGCTGAACGGGATGTACACATTTGGCGGCATCTATGCGCTCGGCGTACTGGACTGGTCGATCTTGGAGGTCGGAATCTTCGGCATTCTGGCGGCCATTTCCGGTGCGATCTTTGCCTGGATCGGCGGCCATGCCGACCGCAAATACGGACCATTGCCAGTGATCGTGACCTGCTGTGTGGTGCTGATCTTCACTGCCTGCCTGATCGTGGGCCTGTCACCTGAAGCGGTCTTTGGAATGCCTGTCGCGGAAGGATCATTACTGCCGGATCGGCTATTCTACGTGGCCGGTCTGCTGATCGGGGCCGCGGGCGGGGCCGTACAGTCGGCCAGCCGCAACATGCTGACCAAACAGGCCAATCAGGAACGGATGACCGAAGCGTTTGGGCTGTATGCCCTGTCAGGCAAGGCCACGACCTTCCTTGCGCCCTGGCTGATCGCGGTGACCACCGACATCACCAACAACCAAAGGCTTGGGATTACCCCGCTGATTGCGCTATTCTGCATCGGATTGATTATGTTGATTTGGGTAAAGCCCAACGGAGAAAGCGCCTGATGCTATTTCGCGCCCTGTTTGCTGGTATATGTGTGATTGCCCTGTCTTCCTGCGCGGGGGACAGCCCGGACCCGCCCCTGAACCAGGAACAGCGCGTGACGCTTTCCACCATGAGCGCGACCCCGGCGCGGCGGCTGTTTGGTCATCTGCTGGATGCCTCTGATGGGCGCGCGCGGGTCTATGGCGGTTATGCGCGGGGTTGTATCCAAGGGGCCGAGGAACTGGCTGAGACCGGCCCGACCTGGCAGGCGATGCGGCTTAGCCGCAACCGCAACTGGGCGCATCCCGAGATGATCGACTTCGTGCAGGATCTGTCGCGATACGCTGCGACCCTGCCGGGGTGGGAGGGGCTTTATGTGGGCGACATGGCGCAGCCGCGTGGCGGGCCGATGTTGACCGGACATCGCAGCCACCAGTCAGGGCTGGACGCCGATATCTGGATGCTGCCGCCGGACCGGCTGACCCTGACCGAGGCAGAGCGCGAAAGCCTGTCGTCGATTTCCACCCGCCGCGCACGCGGCGCCTATGTGGGCGAGAACTGGACCGCGCAGCATTGGCACCTGCTGCGAGAGGCCGCCAGCGACCCACGCGTGGCGCGCATCTTCGTCTTTCCCGGGGCCAAGGTCTGGATGTGTGACAATGAAACCGGCGACCGATCCTACCTGCGCCAGATCCGGCCCCTGCACGGGCATCACTATCATTTCCATGTGCGCCTGCACTGCCCCGATGGATCGCCCGATTGCGTGGAACAGGTGCCCCCCCCGCCCGGCGATGGCTGCGACGAGGCGCGGGCCTGGCAGCGCAATATCGTGAACCCGCCGCCCCCGCAGCCCGATCCGAACCGCCCCGCCCCGGTGCGCGGAGAGATCATGCTGAGTGACTTGCCGAACCAATGCAGCCGCGTTCTGGTCAGCTCGCGCTGACGGCGGCGCTGGCCGCGGGGATCACCCTAAGTGCGTTTGCGCAGGATGCGGGGCTGCTCGGATCCCTTGCGATCCGGTCAGAGCATCCGATGGTTGGCGGCTTGTCGGCGATCGAGATCACCGAGGGTGGCACCGGGCTGGTGGCCCTGTCGGATCGTGGCGCGTTGATCCGGGGACAGATCAGCCGCGACGCCGCCGGGCGCGTGGTGGCACTGACGCTCGCGGAACCGGAGCTGCTGAATACCCGCAGCGGCTATCGCGGCGGGCGCGCGGCGCGCGATAGCGAGGGGTTGGCGATTGCAGAAGATGGCCGGATGTTCCTGTCGTTTGAAGGCGATCACCGCGTCGTGCTGCATCACGCCCATGGCGACACGGTCCTGCCCGCCGCAGAGGGATTTGCCGCATTGCAGCCCAATGCCTCGCTGGAGGCGCTGGCGGTGGATGCGGAGGGGACACTTTATACCCTGCCCGAGAGGTCTGGTGATCTGGACCGGGATTTCCCGCTGTTTCGCTATGCCAATGGCGCGTGGGACGAAAGCTGGACCATTCCGCGCGGGGGGCGGTTTCTGCCTGTGGGGGCAGATTTCGACGACCGGGGACGGTTTTATCTGCTGGAACGTGACTTCAACCTGCTGTTCGGCTTCGCCAATCGCATCCGCCGGTTCGAGGTGACGACGGGCGGTATGGAAGGGGGCGACACCATCTGGCAATCGCCCCATGGTGGGTTCTCGAACCTGGAAGGGTTAAGCGTCTGGCGCGATGGCCAGGGACGCCTGGTGGCCAGCATGGTGTCAGACGACAATTTCAGCCCGATCCTGCCCACGGAACTGGTCGAGATCCTGTTGGAATGATCCGCCTGCCCCGGGAGCGGGGAAGAATTTTCGAAAATTCTTCAAACGATCTTCGAAGATCGTTCCCCCGCGCTTGCCTCACCGTCCTGGAATGTCCCCGCGCCGAGCGGTGTCACCCCATGTATCGATGATCTCGACGGCCTCTTCGGCGGTTTCCACGAAACGGAACAGGTCCAGATCATCGGGGCTGATCGTGCCGGCATCGGCCAGAGCACCCCAGTTGATGATACGTTCCCAAAAGTCGCGCCCGAACAGCAGGAAGGGCACCCGTTCCATCCGCCCGGTCTGGATCAGTGTCAGGCTTTCGAACATCTCATCCAGCGTGCCGAAGCCGCCGGGGAAGATCGTGATCGCCTTGGCACGCATCAGGAAATGCATCTTGCGGATGGCGAAATAGTGGAAGTTGAAGCACAGGTCCGGCGTCACGTATTCATTGGGCGCCTGTTCATGGGGCAGCACGATGTTCAGCCCGATCGACACGCCGCCCGCATCCGCCGCGCCGCGGCTGCCCGCCTCCATCACGCCGGGTCCGCCGCCGGTGCAGATGATATTGTCATGCTGGCCGTTGTTCAGGCTGCGCTCGGTCACGATGCGGGCGAATTTGCGCGCCTCGTCGTAATAGCGCGACAGGTCCTTCAGGGTCTGGGTGCGCGCACCATCGGCCTTGGACGGTTCCGGGATGCGCGCGCCGCCAAACATCACGATGGTCGAATCCACCCCGTATTCATCCATGATCATCTGTGGCTTCAGCAATTCCAGCTGCAACCGCACCGGGCGCAGTTCGTCCCGGCACATGAAGTCATCGTCGGTGAAGGCCAGTTGATAGGCGGGCGCCCGCGTCTGGGGCGTATCCGGAACATGGCTCGCGGTTTCGATGTCGGTATGGGCGTCGCGGAACAGCCCGTCGCGGGCGTCGTCGTTCATTGGATCGTTTCCTTTCGGTCCTTGGCCAAGGTCCGACGCTACCTTGAGCCGCAAGGGGAGGGAACCCGTCATCGCGCGGGTGTGACGGGTGTTTTTGCTGATTGAGCCGAAGCCCCCCGTCCGATATAGCGCCCGGGACCAAGACATTCGGAGGGACCCATGTCCAACGCTCAGCTGGAAGCCGCCATCGAAGCCGCCTGGGACGCACGCGACCAGATCACCCCCGCCACCACCGGCGAAACCCGCGACGCCATCGAGGATACCTTGAACGCGCTCGACAGCGGCAGCCTACGGGTGGCCGAACGGCAGGACAGCGGTGACTGGCATGTGAACCAGTGGGCGAAGAAAGCGGTTCTTCTGGGGTTCCGTCTGAAGGATATGGAAATGCAGTCCGGCAGCGCCCAGGGCGGCAGCTGGTGGGATAAGGTCGACAGCAAATGGGCGACCTGGGGCGAGAATGAATGGGGCGCGGCGGGCTTTCGCGCGGTGCCCAACTGCGTGGTGCGCAAATCGGCCTATATCGCGCCGGGCGTGGTGCTGATGCCCTCCTTCGTGAACCTCGGTGCCTATGTGGACAGCGGCACTATGGTCGACACCTGGGCCACCGTCGGCAGCTGCGCACAGATCGGCAAAAACGTGCACCTGTCGGGTGGTGTGGGCATCGGCGGCGTGCTGGAGCCGATGCAGGCGGGTCCGACGATCATCGAGGACAATTGCTTCATCGGCGCGCGGTCTGAGGTCGTGGAAGGCTGCATCGTGCGTGAGGGGTCCGTCCTTGGCATGGGGGTCTTCATCGGCAAATCCACCAAGATCGTGGACCGGGAGACCGGTGAAGTGATGTATGGCGAAGTGCCGCCCTATTCGGTGGTCGTCGCGGGCTCGATGCCGTCGAAGAACGGCATCAACCTTTATTGCGCGGTGATCGTGAAGCGGGTGGACGAGCAAACCCGGTCGAAGACCGGCATTAACGAACTGCTCAGGGACTAAGGTGTCAGGGCGGGCGGAGCTTGAAGACGTTGTTGGATTTCTGGCGGGTCAGCTCCAGGGTTTGGCAGAAGACGTTCATGTATTCCAAACGCTCTTCGAGGATGCGGAGACCCAAAGAATACTGCAAAACGTCGCGCCACGATGCTTTGCTCGCTTCCAGTATGCTCTGCTGGATGAAATCTTCATCACCATCTCGCGGGTCACAGACTCCGAGGCGACCCGAGTTGGTGGTGAAATTCGAAAGAACGTGACTCTCAAGAGATTGAGAGGCCTGCTTCACGAAACTGACCTACTGAACGATGAGTTGGATGGGGCGATTGATGACCTTATCCAGATCGCGTCATCAATTCGCAGACATCGGTCGACCATGATCGCCCATCTTGACGATAGCTCCGCTCGGCTCGGTCAGATCGAACGACCGGATGATGGATTTCCGGTGGTCGACTTCCTGAAACGATCTCAAGACCTATTTGATGGTATTAAGGGCGCGCTAGGGGATACCGAAGGCTACTCGGTTGCGCGAGAAACCTACGCCCACCATGCGTCTGCTTTTCGGTTCGTACTGCAGTTTGTAGACAAGAACTGGGACAAGCTCGAACGGGACCTTTCCCTAAAAACGGAATGGATGAGCTTGTCGAGTTTCTCACTTAGTCTAGGTTCCTCTGAAAGGCGCTTCGAAGCGCCTTTCGAACGCGTTTTCGAAAACGCGTCCACCGCCCGTTGATTTTCGGTGCTTGCCCCCGCAATCCTTGTGCTAATGTTCCCGCATCGAAACGATTTGGAGCATCTGGAATGCAAGGTTTGGGATGGATCGCGGCGATTGTCGTGGGCGGGCTGGCGGGGTGGATCGCCAGCACTTTCATGCGGGCCGATACCGGGTTGGTCGCCAATGTGATCCTCGGGATCGTCGGTGCAATTGTTGCGAATTTCCTGTTGCAGCTGGTGGGGATCAACGCCTCGCCCACCTGGATTGCCCAGGGGCTTGTCGGCTTTGCCGGGGCCTGCCTGATCATCTGGGGCGCACGGCAACTGCGCGGCCGCTAAGGGCCGCAGACCGAAAAAATTTCGACGGAAGGGCGCAACCTGCGCGTGTTACCCGGCATGAACAGCCGAGGAGGACGCGTGATGAGGAAAGCCCTGATACTGACCCTGGCAATCGTCGCGGGTGCATGGGCACAGGCCGGTGAGGCCCATGAGAATGAGGTGGATATCCGGCTGGAAGGTGACCGGCTCTGCGTCATCTCCAATTCCAGCCCGAACCACGACATCGGCCAATTCCCGAACCGGGGCAACCCCCACAGCTTTGCGGAACAAACCACCCGTGTTTGCGTCGATGCGGAACCGCAAGACATGGGTCGGATCACCCGAAACGTACAAAGCTCCGGTATCTCGGTCACCGGTATCTTGTTCCGCCCAGGTACTGCCGATTTCTATGACGCCAGCAGCCCACGTGGCTTTTCCCGCGACCCGTCATCCGGATGGCGGCTAGAGGGTATGGGCGCGGCCGATCTGTTGGGAATGGATGCCGAAAACGCCCATGTCGATCACCGGGGGCTTTACCATTACCACGGCGTGTCCGATGGCCTGGTCGGGTCGCAATCCGGCAGCCTGATCGGTTGGGCCGCCGACGGGTTCGAGATTCACTATGTCGGCGAGGGTGCCTTATCAGGCTGGCAACTGCGCGAGGGCACGCGGACAACGGCACCATATGGGGCCTTTGACGGCACCTACGAAGAGGACTGGGTCTATGTCGCGGGCACCGGCAATCTGGATGAGTGCAACGCCGCCATGGTGAACGGCACGCTGACCTATTTCGCCACCGATACCTATCCGTTTTTCCCTCGCTGCTTTCATGGCTCCGTCAGCAGCGATTTCATGGGCCGACGCTGATCCCTTCTGTCCCTGACCAGCGCTGCCCATGACGATCCCCCGCCTTCCTTGCCCCGGAGGCGGGGGATTTCATGTCATCAGCCCTGACGCTGAGACAGCGGGCAGGTGTTGATGCCAAACAGCCGGTAAAGCGGACAGAACCCCACGAGGCCCGTGGCCAGGGGCACAATGCCGATCCAGCCCCAATTGGTTTGCGGTCCGACAAAGACCAGAGCGATCAGGACGATGCCTGCGATGATGCGCAGGGCGCGGTCGAGATTACCTTCGTTGCGAGGCATGGCGCGGCTCCTTTCAAGATGCGTGCGGTACTGGGGAAGTACTAGCGCCATCCGCGCCCACCTAGCGGTGACAGAGTCACCGTTCCTCTGCGGCAATCCGTTCCAACCCCGCCCGGTCCAACACCCGCAGCCCGCCGCGATGCTGTTCCACGAGGCCCGCGCGCGCCATTTCGGCCATGCGACGGCTGACAAAGGCCCGGCCCGACGCCGTTTCCGTGGCAAGTGCACTGTGCGAGGCATGAACCTCGCCATCCTTATCCACCAACCGTAACAACACCCGCGCCAGGCGCGTATCGAAACCGGTTAGCGCCACATCCTCGATCAGCCGTTCATATTCCCCGAACCTGTTGGCCACGGCAGAGAAAACCAGATCGCGAAACGCCGGGTCGCTTTCCAGCCGGGCGCGGAAGCGGTCGGGCGGCACGAGTTCGCCCTCCAGATCGGTTTCGGCGACGCCCTCGGCCGAATAGC
>Ga0213841_1000590_pt1 | contig 35504 bp, 38 predicted proteins | sample SWPATP23_FD_160125 | JGI IMG/M metagenome (GOLD analysis project Ga0213841, IMG submission 160125) | Coastal seawater microbial communities from Marineland, Florida, United States - SWPA TP2 #3 | ecosystem: Environmental > Aquatic > Marine > Coastal | place: USA: Florida | collected 2016-08-14 | reverse complement strand
GTAATCACGAGGCCTACAGCCCGATTACCGTTTTTTGTCTACCCCATGATGGATGGGACAAACAAACACTGTCTACAATATCTAAAAATAACATTTTGGGTATGAGCAGCATTGTGCTCATTAGCAGTCAACAGCGACAGATTCGCCCACGAAACGAAAACTGTTTGCGGAAAGCGTCTTTTCCAGAAGGTGAAATTTAGGAGAATGTTACGCTCCAGTAACTGAAAATGCGCCTACTCCTTCAGTCTTATCCAATGCCGGCCGCCAATACAGTTATAGGTGATGTTCGAACATGCGGACCTATACCTCGGCACCGGTTGCGTTCCAAGTAGAATTAACCTGACACCAAGCATTGAGGCGCCCCCGGGTTTGGCCTTGATGGGGATTTGCAGCATTCCTGACGGACGCCTTCCATCATTGGACTACGCGAATTGTTGGGTAGCAATTTTTAGGTGTGTTTGGCCGCCCGCTTACCTATATGCGCCCCTGTAAATAATCCTGGCGTCGCTTTTCCGGGAACTTTTCGATAGCGTAGCGTAACATGGTGCGAGGCATCTGCGGATAGTGCTCTTGAAGAAAGGCCTCTTCAGCGCACCTGTTGCGGTTGCCCACCTCTCGCAACATCCACCCCACTGCCTTGTGAATCAGATCTTCACTGTCATTGAGCAGTATTTTTGCGAGGCGCAACGTATCGTCAAAACTGCCCGCACGAATCATAGAGTAGCTAGCGATAATAGCGATACGGCGTTCCCACAACAGTGAAGACCTGGCGAGTTTATCCAGCCGTTCTGTGTTACGGCCACAGAGCTGCGCACCCACGATCTGAGGCGCAGAGCTATCGACCAAATCCCAATTATTGATATAGCGAGTGTGGGATAAGTATTGTTTAAACACTTTCAGGCGTACTGCATCATCGCTCCGTTGGTAAGCATCTACCATTAACAACAAAGCAAACAGTCGTACTTCGTGAAACTCTGACTTCAACAGCTTCAGGTTCTCCGTGAGCGACAGCCCCCGGTGACGCTTCAGTTCCCGTCTCAGCACCGGCACACGAATCCCTAAAAAGCTATCGCCCTCACCATACTCCCCCGGTGCGGTTTTGAAAAAGCGCTGGGCGTGTTCGGCGTTTTTCGCATTCCCCAGGGTTTGTAAGTAAGCGATAATGTCGCTGGCTTTCAACACAGAAATCCCGCCAATCATTTGAATCTTTGGTGTTCATCAAGTTGCAAAACAACGGATTAAGGCGTACTACTAGCGATAACAGGATCTGATCAGCATGGCAGACTTCGAGCCTCTCCCTCAACAGGGATTTTCCTTTGCGTTAAATAAGCCATCGCCAGATGCCCAACATCGATGTTGCCGTGAACCCTACCTGCATGGTTACCAATGACCATGTTCTGGTCCGACAACCATAAGCAATCCAGGCAGCATTCGAGCCGATAAAGGCCACCCACCCAAACCCAGATAACGCCGTATTTAGCGCCAGTAAAAACGCCCCTATTAACCCCAAAACACTGCCGAGCCAATCCAATTTCACATATTTCATAGGTCTACACTGATGTTGTTATTTTCACGCCACTGCACTGGCACCGATCGATTTTCAGTTATTCTACGCGTTTTGGATCATGACTGTGAGCGGCATGTGGCATCGAGCCCACATTAACTAAGCATTAAGGCGGCACATTTGTGTGGGATTGAGGGCCTCCTCATTCGCTGCAAGGCGGTTGATTCCAGAGTCAACGCCACCTGCAATTCAAGTGCACACACGGCGGAAGAACCGGCCGCTTATCAACCAAACCGGCTGTGCTTAGGTCGGGTACCGGGCAATTCTCACCCTGCGGACACTTCACCCCTAGTGCACCGCGACACACATCAAGCACCTTCAATAGCCGGCGAAAGGAACGCACGATTTAAAACCGATTAAGCAGCCAGCGCCGCAATACGGCAGGCCTGTTTAAAGCTAGGCGCGATCCCCAAGCGCCCTTGAATAGTGATATGCCACAAAGCACCCGCACGTACGGCAATCATGCTTCCCTCCGACTCGCCACATAAAAGAATAAGAAAACGCCCACCAAAACCAATGCGGTGATATCCACTGATCGGCCTCCTCTGTTGTCCCAACAGGGGCGATAATCCAGCCACTCAAGCTGTCCACCCCTTCCATAGCACTGGTCAAATATACAGTATTTTTGCAGAACTGGGTAGCCGCAATTGTTTTCTAGGGCTGTTACGCTGCATTAGATGCATGGGGCAATGTAACTGCAACTTCCGTAGAGCCCTTGATTAGCGGGAGCTTCGGCTATCTCTCAAAAAAAAGCTGCCTTAAATTCTCTTAATAGTCTTTTTATTCATCCTCTAGCCAACTAAAAGTCATTTTATGAATAGCATTGCGGCCAGTAATCTATGTACAACGATTACGAACACACAGAGGACATCACTATGATTATCAATGCCGTTTTCGCTGTCGCCTTGACCCTGATCGGTGTTATCGCTCGCGACGATTTGGAAGCCAGCTTCAATCAATAAAGGGACGCGCGCGATACAGCGCCCGAGATGGGATCATGTCACGTCTTTTGAATACTGATTGTCACAACGGGATCATCACACAAAAGACTCAGCACCCAGTGCAACACCACCTAATGCGGCAGAACCTCCCGACCTCCCGACACGCCCAACGCGTGAGCCCCCCCGTTGTTTTGCTGCGACGGCAATCGTCAAACCCGCCGTGCGGACAGTCAGACACGTCACTACGCCATTCTTCACCGGAAAATTGTGGGTACATCAAATCGCAGTGACACTCTGTCGATAGGAATCAACGAATATCTAAGAGCGCACGCCAAAGAGAAACGAAAAAAGCCCGAAAGGAAATTTTTTCGGGGTTTTAAACACACCGTACAAGCCCTGAAGCTAAATCCCTGATGACGAACCGCCCGTTTCGTTGCTGTCAGGACCCAGTACTGTAGCGATGCCCTTCCCTCTTGGGCCGTGGGTATGCAAACCATCGTTTACACAAACCATTCCAGGTCTTGATCTGTCCACGTCTGAGATCGTACACTACAGCCCCACGCTTAGGAAAAACAGTCACGGGTAGGCGCTCCTGCTGTCGAGAGACCGTACCGTAAAAAATGTATGCAGCCATCCCTACAACACGCACCGCTAATAGAATACTGGACGTCCCAGGCAGAACCTCTACAGCTGCCACCCGGACAACACAATGCCCGACGTCGCTGGCAAGCCGATTTGATGGTCATGGATCAGTACAATAGCGTGGTCGAATACGCGGTAACCCCCAAGAGCAAGGTCACGTTATCGGCGATGCTGGACATTATTCAGCAACTGATGCGGGATCAAACCACGGACACCACCAAAGACTGCGGATTCCGCGTATGGTAAACCACCCATCGGACAATGGGATGAGAAAGCCTAACCGCAGGCCAGTCGCTTAGGCGGCTTTTCGTTCGGGCAGGGTGTAATTAATCGGACGTTGTTGGTCTTTTAACGGAAACGACTGGGCGATGGCCACACACGCATCGTAGTAACGTATACCGGCATAGCCCCGAATACGGGCTTTTTGTGTGTCAAACCACGCCGCGTCAAAGGCGATTTCCACTTCATTCAAGCCGAGGTAGTAATCCACGTCGCGATCATCATCGATCAAAAACCAATGTAGGCCACAACCATCAACCTCATAGACCAGCCCCTGGTCCAATAACGCTTCGTTGATATTGCGCAACGCCGGATCGCGTTTTTCCAAACCGGCATTGATCACATCAGCACCTTGCTGATCAAAACCCGTCTTACCGTGATAGAAAGACTTTAACCGTACCAAAATGATTTTTTCGGCCATACGCTTCGATATAATTGTGTCGGAAGGGATTGCAGTTTATCACAACGGTTTTCATCGCGTGAAGCAAAACCGTTATTAACCACTGTAGAATACCGCAACCCATCCTGCAACGATTAAGCGCTACTGTCTGCGACCTGCAAGTCAGCGTGTCAATTCCACCGTTGTGATTCAGGGTAAAGGACACAGCCACTTTTTCTGATAAACGACAATCATCAGCATATTCCTTCCTACACAGTGACTGTCATCAAAAAAGCGTTATCAGTCATCTTATATTCCCCACAGATACAGCCATTCATTGTTGGTACGGCACAAGGTTAACCGCTTTCTGTCTATGAGTAGCAAAGAACAAGAGCTATTGGCCATTCGAACGCGGCTCACTGCCCTGGAACAAGAAAAGCCGCTTTACTGCAGCGCCAACAGACCCTGCTGGCCGAGCTACCCTTGACCGCTTTGGCCCAGGCCCTTCCACCGATTGAGTTGACCAACCAAGAAAAAATCGCGTTGTTTGGACGCTTCTTTATCGAATGCACGGACGTACATGCAGTGCGCTGGGAAAACAACCAGGGCCACCAGGGTATGCTGTTGCCTGTGCCAATGAGTGGCGCGCCGGACTGTGCCAAAAACCCAAGGTCAAATGCGGGACTGCCAGCACCAGGCTTTTATTCCGCTCGATCCGCAAATGCTGCACGAGCAATTGACGGGGTAAGCGTACCGTGGGACTCTACCCGCTAATGCCCGATGATCATTGCTGGCTGTTAGCGATCGAAAAACGTGATTGGCAAGCGGCGGTCACTGCGTTTCGTCAGGCCTGACTCGCCTGGGAGATCCCCTGTGCGGTTGAACCTTCTCGTTGCGGCAATGGCGCCCATGTCTGGATTTGCTTCGCGCAGCCGATCCCGGCCCAAGACGCACACCGGTTGGGCTTCGCCCTGCTCGACCAAGCCATGGAACACCACAACGCTTCGCTCTCGGGAATGTTTCAAACTTGGTCCCTTCGACCTAAAATGCTGCACGTTACGCTGAAGACCAGATCGCTTGCCAATGTTTAAACGCTGAGGGGCGTATGCGATAACGGGCAAAGTTGCCCTCATGCAAAGACAGCAGCTCGGTGTCTACCGATTCAATGAATTTCCCCTGATCTTGGGCCGGCAACGCGTCGGCGAAAGCCTTAATTTTGCGGGAAGCGTCTTTAGGCGGTAGGGCTTCGGTCACAATCTGCCCCACTAAATCACGGATCGCCTCTCGGTATTGCAATCGAAACGGGTCTGGCTCCCCCAGCGACTGACGCAGTGCGGCATAGCGCGCGGCCGAGCGTTCATAGGCCCATAAAAACACATCCCGCAGTAACTCGACGCGGTTGAGTTCATATACGCCGATAATCCCCTGCACATAAATATCGTCAGGCACATCCACAAATGACAGAGGGGCTAAGTTATGCCGAGACAGGGGGATATTGGCCGCCAACCGCGACACACGTTTGTTGACATCGTCAAACGGTTGCAGATAAGGCAAATGCACCATCACAAAAAATGCCTGCTCAAACGGGTTCTGTATGCGATGGGCCTTTTCGAGCATCAGCTCAAACATCTCCACAATCATTTGTGGGACGGCGAGTGGCTCGAACACCGATTGATGGATACCCACGCCAAAGGTCCGCAGCCGCCCTGACGCACTCGGGTCCGGCAACAAGTTATTCGACAATAACGCATGCAGGTTCAATATCGTATAGGGGTTAAAGCCGATTTCGTCCGCCGGCTGTAGCAAGAATTCAATCGCATCCTTGTGATTCAGGATCATTTGCGCTTCCGCTGTCGTCTTGTCATCAGCCGTTTCGCCAAAGGTGAGCAATCGCTGGGTATCCAACAACGAATAAGTATTGCCTTCTAGACGACTGGAGTTCCAGGACAAATCGATCAGGAGGCGGCTCAATATGTCCTTCGCATAAGTGCCCGCCGGCTGATCAGGAATGCCCGTTTTACCTAGCTCAGCCAACCGCGCTAACATGGCTTCCGATAAATAGCTGTCTACATTAGGGATATAGGCGTCAAGAAACGCTCTTTGGTACCCGACCGGTGTGCGTCGTTGCAGGGGTTGAGTAACCTGTACTTGAATGGCCCGACCTGCCTCAGATAAAGGCAACACCGAGGCCGCAAGAGTAAGATCAGGTTTATTCGCCGAAGCCATGGCCGCGGAGCGCTGATGACTTGGGGAAGCCTCGTTGTCTTCCGTGGGAAGGCAAACATACCGCGTCGCACGTCCTTTGCCCTTGACTGACAGTTGCCCCCTCTGCTTGAGTGTTAACAGGCGCCGTTGCAAAGTACGCCGTTCCAACCCCAGACCGGAACGGTCAGCGATTTCCTCAAGCCGTAAACCTTCCGGATAGGCACCCAAAACCCTCATCAACGCTTCAAGTTCATCAGCGACATAACGTGCCATTAGCGACAACCTCTCGATCCTTTCGCGACAATATTCGCAAATAACTGTCGCGAATACAAGGTTTAGCGACAATATTGACGCAAAAGTGACGCAATTAAGGCTTTCTCGACACTTAACGCAGGTTCGCTCATGTCGCGAGTGACAGAAGTAACGGCACCTGAAAGCTGAAGGTGATTGCTTACCGCCTCCTTGAAAGTGCGTGCTTGGAGGGTACCGAGCTTGCCTCCAACAGGTTGCTGACCGAGCTAGGTGAGGGCGATACCGTCATCCATGCAGAGCTGACCGCGCAAGAAGGTGCTGACATCCTTAATATCTCACGCCCCACCTTCGTGAAGATGCTTGAAGACGGTTTGATTCCCTTCACCACAGATATAGTAGTAATCGGCGGTACGCGCATCGTCAATCAAAAACCAGTACAACCGCATCCGTCGATATCGTACGCCAAACCGTTATCCAGTAACGCTTCATTGATATTGCGTAACGCCGGGTCACGTTTTTCCAAACCGGCCTTGCCGTGATAGATAGACTTCAGCCGTATCGCAATGATTTTTTCGGTCAAACGCATCATCAGAATGTTTTTGGAAAAATTTTATTTCATCACAACGGTTCCGAGCGAGTGAAGCAGAACTGTCATAGAAAGCTGTAGATTACCGGTGCTTTACCTGTAACGAGTTATCAACACTGTCCGCGACTTGTAGGTCATAGTGCCGTGTACTCAATGTTATCGCCGTAGATGGCAAATCCACACTCTGCCAAATGAGTTTCCATTGGTATGTAAACAACGAACCTCTATATCCACAAAATTGAGGGAAACTGATGTTGAGCATTTCAGTGCACTTGATCGCGGGACGCCTCGAAACGCCACCCGTTTATCCCAGCCTAGAATAGGTGTTTTGAGTATCAAATCCCCTTGGGACTCGATCGATTGCCGCATTCGTCGACGTCGGTGACAGCACTTGAAATCGAAGCGAAAGGGCAAATCAATGCAGTAATAATAGGTTTTTTTGCCATGATATACTCTCAGTTAGATCAATGATCAGTTTCAAGCAACCGTAATCAGTACCCACACATGTTAGCCTTATGATGAAGCGCAACGAAGAAGAACTGTTGGCCATTCAATCGCGGCTCGATGCACTCGAAGCAGAAAAAGCCGCATTATTGCAGCGCCAACAAGTGCTCTTGAACGACAAATGCACGGCGCCTACCGCCGTCGCACCGCCTCCGGTGCAAATGACCAGCCCGCAAAAGATCGCCTGTTTTAGCCAACTCTTCCGAGGGCGCGACGAAGTGCACGCCGTACGCTGGGAAAACAGTCAAGGACGCAGCGGTTACGCCGTTGCCTGCGCTAATGAATGGCGCGCCGGCGTGTGCGAAAAACCCAAGATTAAATGTGGCGACTGCCCCCAGCGCGCGTTTCTCCCGTTGACGCCGCAGCTCATCCATGCGCACCTGACCGGCAAACGCACCCTTGGCCTGTATCCCCTACTCCAGGATGATCACTGCTGGTTACTGGCGGTCGATTTTGACAAAAGTGATTGGCAGCGTGCTGTGACCGCGTTTCGCCGCGCCTGCATCGACTGGGAAATTCCCTGCGCCGTCGAACGATCCCGCTCCGGGAACGGCGCCCATGTCTGGTTCTTCTTCGAACAGCCCATCCCAGCCAAAGACCGCCCGCCGCCTGGGTTTTGCCCTGCTGGATAAAGCCATGGAGCAGCATGCCGGCCTCTCCTTTGACTCTTACGACCGCCTCTTCCCCAATCAGGACCACCGTCCAACGGGCGGTTTTGGGAATTTGATTGCTCTGCCGTTGCAGCACGGTCCCCGACAGCGGGGCGACACGGCCTTTATCGACGAGCGCTTTGTGCCCTACCCCGATCAGTGGGCTTACCTCAGCAGCCTCCAACGGCTGAGCCCAACACAGCTCACCGCCTGTCTTGAGCGCTTGGACACCGATAAAGCCGCCCACGCCAGTGACCTCAAGCCTTGGGAAAAAGGTTTACCGGTTACCCAAACAGCGATTGCCGGCTGCCCCGCCAAGGTGACCCTGACGCTCGCCAATCGGATTTATGTCCCGTTTGAATGCTTACCCCAAGCCTTGTTGGCGCGCCTGAAACGCTTGGCCAGTTTTTCCAATCCCGCGTTTTTCCAGGCCCAGCGGTTGCGCCTGCCCACCCAGGGCACCCCGCGTTATATCTGCCTGGCCCATGTGGAGCAAGAGTACCTGTCCCTGCCCCGCGGGTGTTTGGATGGGACCCTAGCACTGTTAAAGGAACAAGCCATCACCGTCAAAATGGAAGACTTGAGAAAAACGGGGAAATCCCTGGCACGGCTGACCTTCAAAGGCAAACTCCGAAAGGATCAGGCCTACGCTGTGGATGTCCTCGCCAAACACGCGGTGGGTGTACTGCACGCCCCTACGGCCTTCGGCAAGACTGTCACGGCCATCGGCCTGATTCAACGGCGCAAGGTCAATACGCTGATCCTGGTGCACAGTCGGCAATTACTGGATCAATGGCAAGAGCGGCTCAACGCCTTTCTGACCGGGGCAACGGTTGGCATGATCGGCGGTGGCAAACACAAACCTTCAGACGAGATCGATGTCGCCACCTACCAAAGCCTGATAAACCGCAGCGACAATAGTGTCTCGCCGGTTCTTTTTAACTACGGGCAAATCATTATCGACGAGTGCCACCATATCTCGGCACCGACATACGAGACGCTCTTAAGCGAAGTCCACGCCAAATACGTCCTCGGCGTCACCGCCACACCGCAGCGCCAGGATGGCCACCAGCCGATTATCTTTATGCAGGCGGGCCCCATTCGGCATAGGGTCAAAAACGACCAACAATCCCCATTTGAACAACGGGTGCTGGTGCAAAAGCTCACCACGCCACCACCACCCGAATGGCAGAATGGCGAAACACGTCCCCACATTGCCGAGATCTACCGCTGGTTAATGCAGGATGCCTCGCGCAACCAGCGAATCGTAAACGATGTACTGACGATGGTCGAAAAACAACATCACCCGCTGGTGTTGACTGAGCGCAGAGAGCACGCCCTGCAGTTAGCCGAGGCCTTGTCTGAACGCGGCATCCTTTGTCAGGTGTTGCGTGGGGCCATGAAAACCAAAGAGCGCGACGCCGTCATGGCTGCCCTTGACGACACCCAGGTGTTAATCGCCACGGGAAAATATATCGGCGAGGGTTTTGACCTCCCCAAACTCGATACCCTGTTTCTGGCCCTGCCCATCTCCTGGCGCGGTTCCCTGGCCCAATATGCCGGTCGGATCCACCGCCAGGTTGACGGCAAGACGCGGGTGACTATCTACGACTATGTGGATAGCACCCTCCCCACACTGCAGCGCATGTATCAACGCCGAGTCAAAGGCTACGAGGCGATGGGTTATACCCTCGCTGACAGCCCCGAGCAGGCTTTGGTCCAAGTATCCATGGATTTGCAGGAGAGTCCCGACATTGTCCCCAAAACCTGACTAACATAAGCTTTTCATGCAATGACTTTGATGATGAGACAAGTGCTGGAACCACATTGCAATCCTGCGGCGCTGGCGACACCGTGACAACACCTGCACTTGACGGCAATACAGGCAGGTGCCAATCTTTTTATCAACCAAAACCGCGAGAAAAGGGTGATTGCAACATGGCCAGCTTACGTGTGCGCAAGTTAGATGACGAGACCCTTGCCTTGCACCGCCGACGAGCCGCGGCGCATGGTGTCTCCATGGAAGAGGAAGCCCGACAAATTATCAAGCGTGCTGTCCGTGCGCCCAGCAGGGTGGGGGATATGGCGCTCCAACTTTTTGGTGCGGCTCATGGCATTGCGCTGGCATTGCCCAAACACACCCCCCCTCATGAACCCCTAAATTTTTCCGAATGATCTTTATCGACACCAACATTGTTTCGGAGGTGATGAGCCCCCACCCCGACACTGCAGTGATCATGGCTGAATAACATGAATCTCGACGTCTGTAGCTATCCGTCGTCTCCATCGCTGAAATACGCTGGTTACCCCAGGGAAATCGCCACCGTCAATGGTGCGAAAGGTTCGATCCGTTTTTGGCGTCGGCCTTCGGGCAACACCTGCTGAATGTTGATCAAAAGGCCGCGCATACTTACGCGGAGTTCTGGGACACCGCAATGAGATCGGTCGACCAATACGTGTACCCGACGGACAGATTACGGCTATTGCACGTGCACACGGTTTCACAGTAGCCACACTTAATGCGAAAAGCGCTGAGAGGTGCGGCCTGTAACTCATCAACCTTGATGAGGAATAATGGCCACTGCGTCTCAATTGTGGGGCGGTCTTTCAGCTTGAGGCTGAGCAAAGGAGTTCAGGCAGCCGCACCGCTAGGCGATCGACAATAAGAACGACCCACACTACGGTGGATGTATCAGCACCGGGTCACAGGGTATGGCGCCATAGGCGATATCATTGGCAACTGCCAGGACCAGGCCTTAGTCCAAGTTGAGATGGCGCCGCTTGAGACGTCGGGTGTGGATGCCTGAGGACAATGTGGGGGCTTACCCGCAACAATGCCAACAAACAGCAGAAGCTCAAAAACTTCGATTATAATCAGTAGGTTATAGCATTTCACCCTTTCCACGGAGAAGGCAAAGCACCTGCGGTCACTTGACAACCCTTTATTTTAGACCTATATTCAAGACCTAAATATAGACTCAAATTTGCCAGGTGCCAGATCATGCATACACAGCGGATCTATGCGGAGCACACCGCAACCATCACCCAAGCCAAGGCCAACCCCAATGGGCTATTGGAAGAAGCCAAAGGGGCTGCGGTGGCTGTACTTGCACACAACAAACCTCGCTACTACATGGTACCACCAGAGGTGTTTGAAGCCATGGTCGATGCCTTGGAATTGGCGCAGCGAGGCGCTTCCGGTTCAGTCACCAGCGTTGAAGGACAATTCCGCCCCGGACGGAACCGCATGAATCAAATTGCCCAGTCCTGCGCGGATATCCTGCGCAGCGCCAGCGACGACGACTTGAGTGAGTTCGAGGAGTGCTGAGGGTTTTTGTTGGCAAGGCCCTGAAAGACACACTGACGGGGAAGGAACAAACGCAGCTGGTCGCCGATTTTAAGCGGTATAAAGGGACTGGCGACTTGCCCGATACCTTTGGACGCGATGTCCCCTACGACCATCCACACACGCTCCCGGCGGTCCAGGCTGAGGAGCTGATGCATTTACATCTGGCTGAGGACACCCCCTGGCCACTCAACATGGTCCAATTTTCTCGAACCAGCGATAAACACCTGGTGTACTGCCAGGGTTATACCGACAAGGATTGCTATGCACTCTTGGCCATTCTTGAACCTGATGCGCACCGTCAAGCATGGGATCGTGATGTGATGCTTCGGCTGGCAAAATCAGCCAGTAGTTTCCGAGATGCCCATTAGAATGTTAACTTCACTCCCTCAGGACAACGCAATGAATGCTCTGCAAAAACCCGTCAAGGATCGGCGTCGGGACGTATGAGACCAGGGATTTAAAAACCATGAGGAGACGCCTACCCCCGATTACCTCGTGTTTCGCACAAGATCGAGCGCATCACGAACGTATCGCTAATACGTGTCACCATCACCAAAAAGCGCAACAAGGGATTTCCAAAACGGCGGCGACAAACGCGGATCCCCTGGTTTAGTTCGCGACAATACTTTGCAACAAAGGAACTGACCTCGTCAGCTACCACTGTGAGAAAACAGACCCTACTTTCAGATGTCTCGCCCTCAACCGATAAGAAGGCCGATCCACTACCGGCACACATAACAGACATGATGACGCCTACAAAAAGCAAGACCGCCGTGGTTGACGTCAATAGGGCCAGGGGAAGCTCACTCACCCAGCCCACGACCACAGCCCCAAAGGCACTGATAAACACGAGAGCAACTTATGAGCTTTAGGCCGAGACCCTACCAAAAAACGGCCGTGGAGGAAGTCTACCGGCGCTATGAAAACCAGCACCGCAAGCTGCTGCTGCACCTGCCCACCGGCGCCGGTAAAACCGTGATCGCCACGCTGATCATTGACCGGTTGTTAACGGCCCAACCGGATTTTGGCCGTATCCTGTTTGTGGCCCATCGCCAGGAGATTCTGGATCAGACCGCCAAAACCCTGAAAAAACAGTTACGCCATCTCTCTGTGGAGATTGAGCAAGGCAAACGCATGGCGTCCAACCAGGCCAAAGTGACCATTGCCTCGATCCAGTCGCTGGCCAGCCGCAAAGACAAGTTTGATCCACAGGAATTTTCCCTGATTATCTGCGACGAATGCCATCGGGCCTTGTCACCCAGCTGGACCGCCGTGATTGAACACTTTCATCACAACGGCAACCCCGACACCCTGTTGCTGGGCATGACCGCCACGCCTCGGCGTACCGACGGCCGCTCGGCGGTGGCGGTGTTTCAGGAAGTGGCGTTTGAAATCTCGCGCACCGAGCTGCAGGATTTGGGTTACCTGGTCCCCATGCAGTATTACACAGTCCAGACCCAACTGGGCTTGGACCAATTGAAGATGAGCGCCGGCGACTTCCAGGTCAAAGCACTGTCCACGGTGATGAATTACGCCCCGGTGCGCGAGTTAACCCTACGGGCCTGGCAAGAAAAAGGCTATGGCAAGAAAACCATTGTCTTCTGCGCCGGCGTCGACCATGCCCATCGCCTGGCCGAGGAGATTAACCAGCTCGGCGCTCGCGCCGTGGCCATTGATGGCAAGACCCAGGATCGCAAGTCCCTGCTGGCGGAATTCCAACAGGGCAAGATTGATGTCATCACCAATTACGGGGTGTTGACCGAAGGCTTCGACGACCCCACCGTCGAATGCATTTTGATGGCTCGTCCCACCACCTCACCGTTGGTGTACAACCAGTGCATCGGGCGCGGGTTGCGAGTCTCCCCGCAAAAAACGACCTGTACCGTGATTGATATTGTCGACCGCAACACCCACCAACTGCAGTACGGCGCGTCGGAACTGGCCGGGCTACCCAGACACTGGCGCTCGAACGGGCGCGACCCGTTCCGGGAAAACCAGGCCTTGCAAAAAATCCGGGTCACCTGCCCCGAGGCCTTTTTACGTATTCAGCAAGCGGAGTCCCTGGAACAGGTGCAGTCGATCCTGATGGCCCTGCCAGCCGATGTGGTCACCGCCGGTCTGGATGGCGAACCGGTGTTGCACTATGAGCCCTTGGCACAAGTGCCCACCCCAGAGGCAGCGGAGCTCGCCTGTCGCCAGCTGCTGAAACAAGCCCGTGCACGGGTACGCGACCTGGTCGTGGACGAAAAAACCGTACTGGTGTCCTTTCACGCAGCGGAAACCAACAACGAACGCTACCAATACCTCCTCTGGCATTTGGAGCGAGTCTCACAACGCGTGGTTCAATTTAAAAAAACCCGCCGTCGGCGAGTGAACCCCAAAGCCCTCTTGCGCTCAATGATCTCGGGCAAGAGTAAACTGCGGGACTTCCACTACCAGGAGGACAGCAACACGGTTTCCGTTCAGATCACGGATCTCTCACCGGAAGAGATGATACAAATAGCCGCGGATTTCCAAGCCGAATCAGGGATTTCATTGTCGGTCAGTGGGCAACTGTCCATGTTTGACGACGTGTTTGGCTAGGGATGGGGATTAATCATCACTAGCCCTCCGGCGAGCACCTGTGTCGTGGGCTTCAACGACCTCACGCGCCCTGGCCACTAGCGCTTGTGCTCTCAGTTTCCGGCCCATCCGGTCAACCACAACCGGGACCGGCACCTTTGAGGCTTCGGGGTTGATGGGAGCCTGTCGAGACGAGAGGGATTCCGACCGCCCAAAAGTCATCGCCTGGCTTGACCGGAGGCCTCCTTGGGTAATACTGGGCGATGGGAGGTCGTCTCGGGTAACCTCGGGTAATTAAGATGCCGCCGAATATAGCCGTCCTGGTCGTATGCCATAGCCCCCTACTCCATTCGCTGATTCACAACCGAACCTTTGCCAAACCGTCTGCGACAACCGCAACGGGAGCGTTTTCAATACACTGGCCGCCGCTGACAGGACCATCCACTATGTTGACTGAATGGCACAGCAACCCCAGTAGTGTTGCTCAAGACCTGCAGTGGAATCGAGGTCGGTAAATAGGGTATCTCGCCATGCCGGCAGGGATTTTTGGGGTGGGCACTCGTTACCAGCTCTCCTTGCCATTGGGAGCGTTATTCATTTTAGGATCTCTAACGGAATGATTGACCTCATCTTTTTCAACCACACCCGTACCTACATTGTATATACTAAAATGCATGCCCTCAGCGTGCCAACATTGTAAATACAAAGTGAAGCGTGCCTGCCCCCCAGCCTTGCTCCTGTGTTGGACAAAAACTGACCGACTTACACCCGGCGCAAGAAACCGAATCGGCCTTCAGCATGGCTCGGGTGATACCGAACAGTGCTGGCTGAACATTTTACTGAGGGTCGGCCGGTATTTTCGCAAAGCGGTAAGAAGATCGGCAAACCAAGCGTGAACTCCCAAATGCCGTTGCTGGATCCAATACTGATGAGACCCTGCACTGAAGGGAAGACTTGAGGCTCGAGCAAGGCTGGGGCGTTAGAAGAAAAGATCCATTGAGTACTTGCATTCCAGCGAAAACATGACAAGCTAAGAAAAAATGAACGAAAGGGGCAAATTTTTGGAAAAAGAGACTCGAAAAATAATGGGCGGCGAATGCTGGATTGATTCCACAGAGGGTTCTCCCATTTGCCAAAAGCCTGAGGTCCATAATGCGAATACCCCATCTACGCCGCCACCTCAACCTGTAAAGGCTGAAGAACAGTGGGATCTTTTCGAATAGCCCGATGAGAATACGATCAAAAACAGATATCAACAGCCAGGCCTGAGGCCAAGACGTCAAACAGAGAAAAGGTATGACCAATGAGCATCCATAACCACCTGATGGATGCGATGGCCGTCTACCACTATCTGTCAGCGGATCAGCAAGCCATCGTTGTCAAATTTACCCAACACTTTTGCCAACAGACGGAGATCTTGGTTTCACCCAACGTCAATGCCGCTCAGGAACTGGGCTGGACCGTCGCCGCCAATGCCGCACTCGTGGGCGGCGCCCAAAAAACCAACTGCTTCGACGGCGTCAAATGGGTCTATCTCGACGCGGCCAACGATTACCCGGGTCTGGACGGCATGGCCCGAGGTCAATAGACTGTCCGGCTGAAGGCTGAAATGTGTCTCGCGGAGTCCAAAACGCTCACCCCCGGGTGCAATGTCATCGTTCATGAGTTCGCATATCCTGGATCACCAGTTCGGGATCACGGGCCGCGGTGATGCCCTGCACCAAGCCTTCCAAGAGAATCAACATCGGACGCTGAAAAAGCACACCGAGGCCCTACCAGATGGCGTTTTGATGGCGAACCCCGATGCCAGATTGTTACTGTGGGAACCCCCGGGATCCGAGATCGAGTTTTTTGCCTACGCCAGCGAATGGTTTTTTACCGCCCCTCACCTGTTAGCTGATACCTACCCCCCTCTCTATCGTCATCTCGTCGGTCAGAGAGTGCAGTGATTGAGAAACTCTCATTTCATTTCTCTCCTCTCGCTTATAGGCCTCGAACAGATAGTCGGGGTCTTTTTGTATCTGGGGATTCGGTTGGGCAATTACCTGTTCTTGGAATAGCCACCTCAATGGGCTTCGCAATGCTACGTCCGTTTATCTCCGCGACAAAATCGGACCGTTGAGTGTCAAATGCCCTGGGAACGCGATCCGTTGTTGTCCTTTACGCCCTTCGCGACACCTGACACCGGTCCTCCAGGCTAAAACTGTGCGGCCATAATAGTTTTTTTTGCCATGGTATACTCACTGTGTAACCCATGAGCCGTTTCCTGCAACCGTAAGCAATGCCCACAATGTTGGCCTTATGGTGAAGCAGCGAACAAGAACTGTTGGCCATTCAATCACGGCTCGACGCCATCGAAATGGAAAAAGCTACGTTACTGCAGCGCCAGCAAGCGCTGTTGGCCGATATGTCCGAAGTGGAAGCCGCACTCGTACTGCCGCCCGTTGCGTTGACCAACCCGCAAAAGATCGCCTGTTTTAGCCAACTCTTTCGAGGGCGGGACGATGTGCACGCCGTACGTTGGGAAAACAACCAGGGGCGCAGCGGTTACGCCGTGGCCTGCGCCAACGAATGGCGCGCCGGCGTGTGTGAAAAGCCCAAAGTCAAGTGTGGCGACTGCCCCCACCGCGCGTTTCTACCCCTGACGCCGCAGGTCATCCATGCGCACCTGACCGGGAAATGCACCATTGGCTTATATCCCCCTCCTCCAGGATGATCACTGCTGGTTCCTAGCAGTCGATTTCGACAAGAGTGATTGGCAGAGCGTCGTTACCGCGTTTCGCCGTGCCTGCACCGCCTGGGAAATTCCCTGCGCCGTAGAACGATCCCGTTCCGGTAACGGCGCCCATGTCTGGCTCTTCTTCGAACAGCCCATCCCGGCCAGAGACGCCCGCTGCCTCGGTATTGCCCTGCTGGATAAAGCCATGGAGCAGCATGCCGGCCTCTCCTTTGACTCTTACGACCGCCTCTTCCCCAATCAGGACCACCGCCCAACGGGCGGCTTTGGTAATTTGATTGCTCTGCCGTTGCAGCACGATCCCCGACAGCGGGGCAACACGGCCTTTATCGACGCGAACTTTGCACCCTACCCCTATCAGTGGGCTTACCTCAGCAGCCTCCAACGGCTGAGCCTTACACAAGCCACCGCCTGCCTTGAGCACCTGGACACCGATAAAGGCACTCACGCGAGTGACCTGAAACCCTGGGAAAAAGGGTTACCGGTTTCCACAACAGCGATAGCGAACTGCCCGGCCAACGTGGCCCTGACACTCGCCAATCGGATCTATATCCCGCACGAAGGATTACCCCAGGTTTTATTAGCGCGATTAAAACGCTTGGCCAGTTTTTCCAATCCCGCGTTTTTCCAGGCCCAGCGGTTGCGCCTGTCCACTCAGGGCACCCCGCGTTATATTTGTTTGGCCCATGTCGAGCAAGGGTACCTGTCCCTGCCCCGCGGGTGTTTGGAGGAGACGTGGGCGCTGTTAAGGGAACAAGCCATCACCGTCGAGATGGAAGACCTGAGAAAATCGGGCACTACCCTGCCAGACCTCACCTTTAACGGCACACTGCGAAAAGACCAAACACGTGCGGTGAATGCCCTCGCCCAACACGAGCTGGGTGTACTGCACGCCCCGACCGCCTTCGGCAAGACCGTCACAGCCATCGGCCTGATTCAACGACGCAAGGTCAACACCCTGATCCTGGTGCACAGCCGGCAATTGCTGGATCAATGGCAAGAGCGGCTTAACGCTTTTCTGAGCGGGGCAGCGGTTGGCATGATCGGCGGTGGCAAGCACAAACCTTCAGGTGAGATCGATGTCGCCACCTACCAAAGCCTGATCAACCGCAGCGACAACAGTGTCTCGCCCAATATGCCGGCCGGATCCACCGCCAGGTTGACGGCAAGGAGCGCGTAACTATCTACCGATTATGTGGATATCACCCTACCCACACTGCAGCGCATGTATCAACGCCGAGTCAAAGGCTATGAAGCGATGGGTTATACCATTGCCGATAGCCCTGAGCAGGCACTGGTCCAGGTGCCCATGGACTTGTTGAAACGTCCCGAACTGCCCCAAAGCCTAACAACGCCTGCACTTGACTGCAATGCCAGCATTTTACCCATCCTTATACACGAGGAAAAGAGGGTTGCAATATGGCCAGCTTAAGTGTGCGCAAATTAGATGACGAGACCATTGCCTTACTCCGCATGCGCGCGGCGGAGCATGGTGTATCCATGGAAGAGGAAGCCCGGCAAATTATCAAGCGCGCTGTCAGTGCGCCAAGCCGAGTGGGGGATATGGCGCTCCAATTTTTTGGTGCGAATCACGGGAACGTGCTGGAATTGCCCAAACATCAACCGCATGAACCTCTAGATTTTTCTGAATGATCCTTCTCGACACCAATATTGTTTCCGAGGTGATGAGCCCATCTCCCGCCTTGACAGTCGTCAACTGGCTGAACAACCAAGATTCCCAACGACTGCATCTTTCAGTCATCTCCATCGCTTAAATGGGCTATGGATTACGATTGTTACCCAATGGCAGTCGCCGCCGTCAATTAAGCGAAAGATTCGATCAGTTTGTAGACCCGGCATTTGGGCAACGAGTTCTGAATTTTGATAAAAAGGCCGCTCATGCCTATGCCGATATCATGGGACACCGCAAGGAAATTGGTCGACCAATGAGTGTACCCGACGGTCAGATTGCGGCCATTACGCGTGCGTACGGCTTTGCGGTAGCCACACGCGATGCGAAAGACTTTGAGATATGCGACCTGCAACTCATCAATCCTTTTGGGTAATAATCCGCATCGTTAGGTCGCTGGCAATGGAAGTTCAGAAGGGTTGTCCACCTGCTAGGCACACCTGCCTACAAACCTTGGAATCATCAAATTCAACAAACCCTATGGACATTCCTCTGCTCCACGTCGATGTGAATTGCTTTTGGCATATTTTTAATTGCTATTTATAGGAAAAGAAAACGCACATCATGACTACATCAGTTAAGCATCGGCAAACGAATCGCTAATAAATTATTCACCATTTGCCTACCTAAGGTTAACCATTGGCGAACCATTCGTTAACCATTGGTGAACCAAGATGCCTATTTTCTTCTACCTTTTTCCCAGAAAAATTGCGAATGCTGAGCTTTTTGCGACGTCCAAAATCCCAGACGCCAATATTAAGTTATAATACTATAGTTTTTATAGCATATATTTTATCTATAATAAATACCCAAAAGAAAATTGGATCAAAATAGCCTAAAAGATTTGCTTTCAATTTTGGTGATTGAGGCACTGCAAATGTGACCACGCAGGCCAGCGTTAAATCGAAAAAACTTACCATCGATGGGGTATTTTTTTTGATTTGAGATGCGGGCAAGTTGCGCCCATCGGGCGACTCGAAAGAGTGCCTGACACTAGGTTGCGGCCAGCGGCCGCCTGGAAATGCAGCCCCAAAATTCAGGCACAAAGCAGAGCATTTGACCCTGCTCCTAATTCCTCTCTTTCAGTTAAATGAGAGACTCTTGTATAACCGGGAGGAGATTGTGCCTCCAATTTCGGTATGGCTCGCATGATAATCCTTTCAGGATTTGGGGCCCAGTTGGTGCTTAATGGATCCAGGGGTTCTATCGCAAATCGCAAATTTATGTTAATTTCGGTCTTCACAGACTTCGTAAGAATAGCTGTTTTTGAAAACTGAAAATCAAAAATTCCGCTATTTCCAACAGACCTCGTAATACTCACGCCGAAAATGTCCATACGCCCATTTAAAAATGGAAACTGATGCCCCCGAATAGTACCGACCAACTGCGTCTTAAACCTACCGGGCTTCGGGGTTGCCAAATTCCGTGATTGCTCGGCAGCTGCGCCTTAGAATTGGCAGGCTTCGAAGGTGCCAAATCCGCGATTGCCCAGGTCACTGCATATTAAACCTACTGGTTTTCGAGGGCGCCTAATCGCCGATTTGCACTACTTCTGCGCCTCAAACCTACCGGGCTTCGGAGGGTGCCAAATTCCGTATTTGCCCGGCAGCCGCGCCTTAAACCTACCGGCATCCGGCGGTGCCAAATCCACGATTATCACGGCCGTTGAAGGATCAACTTACGGCTTTCAGCGGCTTCACATTCGCTGCCGCCCGCATTACTGCGCGTTAAGCCTAACGGCTATCGATAGTGTTAAAAAGGATCTGCAAAACTAATGGGGTGCCCGCCCCGCTCTACCAAACGGCGTCAAATGCGCCAGAATAGATTTACCATTCAATTGCACAGAGTAAGGCAGACCACCATTAAGAAATGTAGTGAAAAGCGGCTGATAAAGGTAGTGCTCATTGATTTCGGCAAGATTCATTTTCAGGTGCATGTTGTTGATGATCGAGGCCTGAAACAACTGACCAGACAAATGAGGCGCAAGCAGTTGAGAGCAACACTGGTGAAGTTACCGGAATGCCTGATTGGGAAGGAAGCCTGCGCCAGCGCGCATTACTGGGCGCAGTTATTTCGCGGTTGCGGTCATGAGGTGAAGCTGATTGCTCCCCAGTTCGTCAAGCCCTATGAGAAATCAAACACAAATGACCGGGCTGATGCCGAGGCTATTTGCGAAGCGGTGCAGTGTCCGCATATGCACTTTGTGGCATTCAAAAAGGTAGAACAAGAGGATGTTCAGAACTTGCATCTCATTCGTAGACAAGTGGTGACCAATCGCACCGCGCAGGTTAACCAAATCCGCGGCCCGCTGTTGGAATACGGTATCAACATCACCGAAGGTCGAGTGCATGTGTGCAAACAGTTGCCGAGGATTCTTGAAAATGCCAAAAACGGATTGCCCATTCAATTCAGTGCTAAACTGTCTGTGCTTTACGAAAAGCTGGTCCGTCTGGACGAGCACATTGCCGAACTTAATCAGCAAATTGATCGGTTGGTGCAGGAAAATGATTGCGCCCGGCGTGTAATGACCATTCCCGGCATTGCCCCCAAGGATGCAACAACGCTGGCGGCAGCTATTGGAGACATCCATACCTTCAAGAATGCCCGTGAATTGGCGGCTTATCTGGGGCTCGTACCGTGTCAGTGCTCCACGGTGTTGTCGCTCAGATAATCTCACCGCCAATTTCACAAATTAATCCACAGCTCACCCCGTCGGGTTTTTCATACTTTCCACCCCCACGATCGAAGCGGTGATGTTGTGCAAGGTTGGTTAGGAGCGTAGAGGGGCTATTAGTGCTGTCAATTCAGAACGGGAGGAGATCATCAAGCTCAAACGGGTCGGGCGGTTCATCTTCTTCCTGCTCTGTTTCACCGTGCTGCAGCTCATTCATTAAGTCTTCATACTGTGCCAGATGACCTCGGTTATCTCGGCCAGGACGTCGTGCAAAGCCAGCGCCTGCTCAGCCATCCAGTGAGTCGGCACCCGCACAGGCAATTCATCGCGTCGATAGGTCATCAAGCAGTCTCCTCTCGTGCTGCCTGCACGTGCACGGTGCTCACCACCTGGTGTTCCACGACGGCGGCACTGGTAAGCGCGTAGTGGGCGAGACGGTTGATTTTGCGTGGCGTGCGCTGAGTGGCCTTGAACAGCGCTTCAATCACAGCCTCTTCGAACGAGGGCAATTCACAGCCTGCCAAGCAAAGCCGGCGGGCGAGATACTCAGACAACTCTTCACGGCTCAATCCCGCCAGGTGGTAACGCACCACGATCTGCTGAGCCAGCGATTCGTGGACCGCCATGGCCAGGCGCCGACGCAACTCGGTCAGTCCCACCAGCACCAGACACACAAGCGGTTTTCGGAGTCCATGTTATAGTTGATGAGCAGGCGCATGTCCTCGAGCACCTCGTTTCTCAGGTGATGGTCTTCATCCACGATCAACACCCGGCGCTGTTTCGCCTCCAGGGTCAGGCGCGTAATTTCGGCACGGATGACCCGGAAGGCGGAGGCGAACAGGTCGTCAGGCTGCGGTGTTAGATAGAAGGGGAAGTTGGTCAGAGCGAAGTGTTTGCAGTACACCATTGATCCTCCTCGGTATAGTCATCCAAGCTCCGCAGGCGCAGCACCATCGATGGTGTGACGACGGCCCCTCGACCTCGAGGGTGCGCGATGGGCGGTTGCGTTTAACGAATTAATCGGCATAGGTTTGTACTGGCTTTGCCTGCTCGATTGGCTCCGTTATGCCACACCTAGATCGGCTGTCCCGGAGGCGCACCCGGATCTTACGCAACAGGACTTTCTCCCCCGACCGACGCGACATCAACCTCGTAGACCACCTCGTTGAGGCTTACGGTGCAATCCATCTGAACCTTGCGCTGAGTCTAAAACAGAAACAGGTCGTCGAGATCCAGATCGGGTTCGAGGAAGCGAACGGCTTCACCCGTCAGCGCCCATTGCTCCAGCGGGGTTCATCCCTCTAAACTGCGGTGGGGCGTATGGTGGAACTCTCCCTGAACCCAGAGCTGCAAGCGCAGGTTCAAGGCGTCCAGGTTGGCGGTGTCAGTGGGCGTGATACGGGTGAGCAGCTGGGCTCGACGGGTTTTGAACCAGCGCTCGATCTTGCCCTTACCTTGGATATGGACTCGAGTCCATATCCAAGGTTATGTTCTGTTGAAAAATATGTGCTGGCCACTATCACAGCCTGCTGGGTACGTTGCTTTGCGAGCTTAGAGCCAGTACATAAATTTTTACTTCGATTTATAGATTCTGCAGAAACTGCTTGAGATTCGGCTGGCCTCGCTCACGTTTTCTTTCGAGAATCTCCCCAGAAACAACACAGGCTGCTAATACCCGAGCTTTGGTTTCCAGATCAATTTCGGCATAGATATTGGTGGTTGTCAGTGAGACATGGCCCAACCAGCTCCAAATCGTATTAATGTCAATAGACCTGGGTAACCGCCGCTGGACACGTTAAAGCCCCTTCGCTTCTGCACGCTGGTCAGGACTGCCCCAACACCTACGAAAAGTAACGTTTAACCTCCACCCAATCGGGATAGCGCTCCGTGCCAAACTGGACCAGTTCACCCTCAAAGTACTCCTGCCCCTTGCCTTCAGCATTGTCGTCAATCAAGTAGTCCCCCTTATTCAGTCCTTTGTGCGGACTGATAATCAGCCGACTGACAATCTCAAAGCCCAGGTATGTTTCGACCCAGAGGCGCGGGTTCCTGAACGATGGGGCGGTCAAGATAAATACTTCCATCTCCGGGCGGGTGTGCAGCCAATGGTAGGTCTCCACCGCCCCGGGCATGGGGGCCAAACCGGTAAAGAAGCCAGGCAGGCTCTGCGGGAAAGCCACGTGCTGGGCCTCCTGCCGGCAGCGCGAGTAGGCTGTCGTGTAATCGCGCAGGGTGTAATCCATGTCAACGTAGACGATTTTTCGATTCGCAAATAACATGAGGTCTTCCTCGAGGAACACAGAGTTCAGACTAAGTCTCCAGGTTACGTACAAAGGTGAAGGCGCTAGAAGCCGCCTTCAGGCGGTACAGACTCGCCGGTCGCCCTTCTGCGTTCTTTTCTCCGGTATCCACCAACAGCCCGGTCTGCTCGATCCGGCATCGAAAGGATTTCTTCTGCAGCGAGTTGCCGATCAGCACCTCGTGGTAGATAAACAGGACCGAATCCACCGTGACCAGGGGAGCATCGAACCCCCGGGGGTCATAGGCGGCCAAAAAGCTAGCTTCATCCACCCTCACAGAACTCCTTAGTGACGATTTGACACTATCCTAGTGCCCTCCAATCCTGGCTGTAAACAATTCGCGTCCTTTCGACACTTTCATGCTTGACACCTTTGTCTCTATAGGACACTAACAAAGAGCGTCGCCATGTTTGCCATCCTACTTCAAAGCCGATTCGTCCAACTTTGTGATCAAGACTGCCGACGGTAAGACCCGTGCCAAGGGTCAGGGACTTAGCTTCTTCTATAACGCTGCCGCGAGTTCGATTGCGCCCCTCCCGATCAACGCCCAGGAGGCGCCTTTTATCTTCAACCTGTAGACGACGGATTATCAGTCGGTCAAAGTTCAGAGACAGGTTGCCTACCGGATCATCAACCCGGAGAAGATAGTCGCCATGCTGAACTTTAACCTCAAGGCCGATGGCCAGTCGTACGCCTCTGAAGACCCGGTGAAGTTGAGCGATCGCGTAGTTCGCGCCGTCCAAACCATTACGCAAAGTCAGGTGAAGGGGTTTCACTGAAGGCATCCCTGACCTTGAGCCAATCCTTGGTACAGCGGCTCAAAACGGAGCTCACCCAAGCATCCGTGTTGGATGCCCTGGGGATTGGGCTGGAGGATAATGCCATCAGTGCCATCTCCCCTACCCCGGAAACCACCCGGGCCCTGGAGGACGAGGCGCTCGAAGCCATTTTGAGAGAGGCTGATGAAGCCATCTATTCCCATCGCAAATCTGCAGTGGAACAGGAACGCACCATCAAGGATGGCGGAGCTGCAATCCGAGCTGTCCGCCCAGCAAAAAAAGCAGTAAATCGAGGCATCACGGATTAAAAATGAACGGGTTATCTTACGGGGACAGGCGGCAACCGAGAAAGAGCGCCTGCAAGCGCAGATCGATGCGAGACCCTGCGCAAGGCCCTAGTCGCCCTCAATGTGGAAAACAACAAGCGGGAGGCCAACGCGGAAGCCTAAGCCATCACCGCACGAATGCAAGCGTTTACAGAACTTTCGGTGGAGAACTTGAAGGCTATGGTCTTAGCCAATATGGCGCCTAAACAATTAATGGCCCTAGCCTTTGAATCCCTGGCGCAGAATGTCGACAAGAATGGCGATTTGATGAATACACCTGAATTGTTTGGTCAGATGCTGAAAAAGGCGAGACGCAAATGAACCGCCAGAGCCAACACCACTTTATCCTGGTCACCCGCAAAACCCGTCTGTAGGAGCTGGTAGAGCGGTTTAATACCTGGCCCCAGGCCAAGTTCTACCTAGAGCACAACCAGGTGGATGCGCAGGACTACCTTGCAGAGCACGACCGGTACCAACAGCGCCTGCGAGAGGCGAAGTGCACGCTCAAAGCGCGGAGGCGGTTTCAGTTGCTGGAGCGCAGCTTTTTGCCCAATTACCAGTTCGGGGGTGTATCATGGCCATGCAATCTCCATTGCTGCTTTGTTTTCTTCCCTATTCGGATTTTTTCGCCCAGCTAAAGATTCTACCGCCGAATCACATTGCTTCGAAGGCTAATTTCCCGCTCGATGCTTTTTTCTAACAAAAATTTACACGTACTATCCCGTTGTCGTTTGCTGCGTACTTATCTCAACCGATGAAGCAAAGCACTCTATCTCAATAAGTTAAGTTCACTGCCCATCTTGGAGGCTGCTTTCAACACTAGAGGAAAGCGGCCTCTGTAGTGGGTATTTATAGTTACTGCGCATCCGCTCGGAGAAATAATTGCTTACTTGCCCTTCCAGGGCCCCGTGCAAGCATCAACACGATTGCGATCGAGACCTTCAACAAGATCATCATCTGGTTTCGATAGCTACTAGCGGTGTTTGAGTAACAGGTAATAGCATGGAAATTTTTGGACTGTAACGAACTGCACATCAGCTCACTAACGAGAATGGTTGAAAAACAAGCTGAGTTCCGCGCGCGGAACCTTGTATGCTATTTGCTCAAGCGCCGCTTGTAATCGCTTTTGGTGTCAAAACAACCGACAAGTTTCAACCAAGGGATACTCAGTGTTACTCAAGCGCCGATAATCGACGTTCAGCTATTCGATCCACGCCTGGAAAACGGAGTGCCTTTCAATGATATGAGAGCTATCGATTGTCACATGACAATATTATCACGACAAAATTCAGATACCACAACACCAAGGTGTTACTGAAACGCCGTAATCTTATAGCCATTAGCTCCACTTTGCTGTGATTCGTGGCATGCTGTGGCTCGGAATATGATTTGTTTAAGACGCTCAGATTGCCACGTGACAATATAGCTGTGGCAAACCTGGGGCTACTTATCTGTTCTCATCCCTTATAAAAGGCTGTCTTGATTGTCTCATGACAGTCTTCTACCTTATCAAGCAAGGCTTCAGTGTTCGGTGGTTAAAAAGCAAACGAGGTACCGCGCGAGGAACACTGTGTCAGAAACGAGTAGCCGGTTAAACTCGCTTCTTGTCTCGCTGTGTACGGAGTCATATATAGGCTTGCCAAGCGTTACCCAGCTGCCGTTAGTCACTGCCGACAAATCCAGGTCACCCTTTTCTCATCACACTCGATCCACAAAATTAATGTTCTCGCCTGAGGGAGCCGTCATCAAGGCCAGAAAATGACGCCCGCCCTGCCCTCTTCCGTTTGCTTTCTTAGCAAGAATTAACGGCATTCGAGTAACTCGGCAATACGGTCACTCTATTCTAGATCGTGCCGTAGCGAAGTTCCTTCCTGTTTCGTCTGGTCCAGGCCAATGTAAGGTCCTTGAGTAACAGCACAGATAATCCCAGATTCCGATGTTACTCAAACACCGTTAAATGCCCGATCACCTATATCGAAGGAGACATACGAACCTGGCTGGTGAAAAAATTACCGAAGTTCCGCGCGCGGAACTCTGTGCATAAAATAACCAACCATCACGAGCAACACGCCTTTGATGGCTCAGCAGGCAATTATGGATGAACACTGTCAGCGTTACCCAGGCGCCGTCGGTTACGCTGCCGAGAGACCCAAGCGCCTTCAGGCTTATGCTCGCCCTACCCTATTCCATCAATTTGCTCGGCATCAGCCAACAAAAGATCATTGAGTAGCGTGCCAACTGGACGCAATTACAGCTGTTACTCAAGCGCCGCTATAGTTGAAAACACACCTCACACCAATCAGCTCTGGGCCCGATCGTGATATTTCAATCGAAGTTTAACTGGCAACAGCGGTCACTGAGCAACGCAGATCATCTTCGAAAACCAATCCAAGGCAATCTAAGACTAACGGTTGCGGAGTAACGACACCATCTGACTGTAAATTTCTTCAGCCAGCTGAACGCTTGAAGAAAGAGTTGACTGGCCTTGGTTCTCCATCCAATCTGTTACTCGGTCACCGTTATCAACCAAGACCTTCACCGTTACTGCAATCAAACCATTGAGCACTGCGCCTACAACCAGCATCTGTTTTCTAATCGGTCACTGAGTAACGGTTGTTGAGTAACGCTATCTTGATACCACCGACCAAAACCAGAGCACTACAATCTGTTTACCGTGCTTTTGAGTAACACTTCAACTGGGTCGCTTTTGCGTGTGTAACCAGGGACCGATTGAGCATCGTTCGACAGTGCAGCTCAAAGAATCTAAACACGACTGATAATAAATCAACCAGAGTTCCGCGCTCGGAACTCTGTGTGAATTTCAACCAATAAAACCATTCAATTGAGGTGCCAAAGGCAGCGAAGAGTGACCATGCAAACGCTCAGTGAAGGAAACAACCATGATAGTGTTGAACTACATATCAATCATATATACCTAGATTCGCTATTACTCAATCGCCAATTTGCAATAAGGTATCGGTCATTTAGCCCACTAAACGGTCATCTAGTAGCAGCAGCTCAACGGCTAAATCCAGGCTCATAAACGCGGAAAATCTCTGTTACTCAAGCACCTTCACCGCCAAAAGAAGGCATTATTGCCACCACTGAGTTGTCACATGACAATATTCTTATGGCAAACATCCGCATTAGGGCTCTCCGCTAAGTCTGAGTTCACACCCGATTGATAGCTACACAGGCCTGCGCCGAAGAAACCGAGGTGCAATTTTGTCATGACACAATCCTACAAAGCGCCCAACGGTTGCTAATGGTCACTGAGTAACGCGGGTATCAAGTTCATCTTCTCACAGCACCACGCGCCGTTACTCAACGACCGTCCCTCCAAACGCTAACTGTGTTTGAGGTTAGCCGCCATCGAGTCGGTATTAACTTTTTCTCTTATCACCACGGATTTGATCAGGGATGACCACCGGCAGAAACTGTCTAACGGCAGCAAGCAACTCTGATTAACAGTACTCGAGTAACACTGATGTATCCACCACGAGATGATGTTTTTTCACATGCAATAGTGTGGCGACATCTGTCTCATACTCCTGTAGGGTAGCCGGTGCAAAATTGACCCAAAACCGCACTGAGTTCCGCGCGCGGAACTCAGAACATAAAACCTACAACTTCAATATATCTCATTCCTTCAGACCGTAAATAGCGAGACGCCAACTTAATTCCAACTCTCTGAAATCGAACAATGCCGTTACTCAATCGCCGTCCTAACCAGATAAGGCGACTCACCATTCATGGCTACTCATTGCTATTTGGAAACTAGGCGCAATGGATCCAAGTACCACGCCCAAACGCAAGTAGGATCGCAAATCGTAAAGCAAGGCGGCCAACGATTATCGAGTAACATCGCTTAACCATCAACAATCCGAAACCTGGCGGAGGACTGCTCAAGGTTCTTCCCAACGCAACACAAAAACAGCCCCTTATTGATCACAAAACGCACAGAGTTCTGCGCGCGGAACTCTGTACAAAAAACACCCAGAGCAGCCATCTCATCCCTATTACTCGCTCGCCGTCTTCCCATTGTTGCAATTATTGATGGGTAGACAATACGGTATCCAACTAAACCAACACCCAACACCAACAAGTGGTCAACACAACCACACGCAAACGGTGATTGAGTAACGCGCACATTACGGCGGAAAATGCCTGGCTGGTCAAAAGATACACAGAGTTCCGCACGCAGGACTTAGCTTAATATTTAATCACCCCATACCTGAAAGAACACGCCAGCCGCACCAACACCGATTCAACAACCCTGGACAGAGGCCCACTCTGGGCCGATTCTCCAAAAGGGGACAGAACAAATTCTTCACCATCAATTTATCCCCAATATGCGGAGACATCTATAAAGCATGAGAAAGATAGGTCTGAGTCCAATAGAGTGGAGAGGATGGCAATACAGATACATATATACCGAATAAATGCCTTTAGCCTTCCATTGGATAAGTAACCATTGGGATAAACGGGTTACCCAAGCACCGTTTTATTGAAGTTCCACACTTCCTGTGTTGTATGGAAGAGGCTGCAGGCTCTAAGGCTGATATATAGGGGAGGGCGTTACTCAAACACCGTAAATGGCATAGTTGTTCCTACTATAGGGAAATAAGATATAAAAAGATGACACTCCAAACCCAAAGGCGTTAGCGAAGGGCAGAGGTGTGTTACCCAAACACCGTTAAAAAATGCCAGTACATCGGGTATCGATCATATCGCAGGGGTAGGGCAGCAATAACTAAAGAGCACTGAGGTCCACGGAATAACTGGTCAGCGATACCACGCCTTCTGCTTACCAGGCCTCGTTGTTTTTCTTTTCTCCAAAGCCTGCCTTCAAAGAAGGCGAATTAGCGCAGGGTGTAGCACGTGCTCGCCTCGCCGTTTTGCGCAATCTCATAGCGTAATGCCATCGTCGCACCAATATCGACATGTCGATTATTGCTCAAGGTTATGACGATATGTAATTTGATTATCCTGCTTGAAAAAGGTATTTGCTATATTTGGGCGCCCTGTTTTCATTCACATTCACCCCTCACTTTGGGAGAGTAGAAATACGAAAAGGGAGAAACAGGTGAGTATTCCGGAGCAAGTTGAACACTGATTCCCGGCGTTTTTCAAGGTAGTTGGCACCAGAGTATAAAAATCAGGCAGCTTCCTTCCTGTTCTCCGGGTTCAGCTCCACCTCGCCAGCAGGTTGTCAGTTGCGTGTTGATGACGACCACCGCGACGGGTTGCTAGCCCTCTTGGCTTTGTATACAGTTCATCCCTATCCTGAAGAATAGCGATATCAAGCCCTGTATGGCGTTGATGAGGTGTGACAAACTTAATACCACTGTGGCGATGCTCGTGGTTCTACCAGTGGACAAAGTTGTTAACCCATGATCTGGCACTCGACAAGTCGCTAAATCCTGAGGTAGGCCAAGTGCAGCGATATTTCAGCGTTCTAAACAGTGTACACATGGCCGTCGATAATATTGGCGATGGTTAATTCATCGCTACCAAGATCATGAACACAAATAAGGAAGAATAATCCACTGAGCCCTCATTCTAAAAGAGCGCCTGACGGGGCGTTTATTGGGAAACATGAATAAACATTCTGAACACTCCACCTACCGTGAAAAGTTAATCGAGCACCTCTTCGTGGGGGAGCTGATAAAGCTGTCTTGGACATATGAAGTTCCTGTGCAGCCAGTGGGTGAAAGTTCAGCCAAGCTTTTCACCCACCATACAAAGTGCGCAAGCTTCAACTTGATGCCTTCGTCTCCACAGCCTCCAGCTCCTTGATAAAGTCTTCGAACTTCTCGCAGAACAGCTCAAAGGTCTCATCGGAGACATGTTTTTTGAAGGAAAACGTTCGCTTGTCCTTGTTGAGCTCAATAGCCGCTCTGCCCTGGAAGAGGTATTCCCTTTTCGGGGCGGGGGCAGGGGAGGCGCTGGCGGTTTTGGGGGCGGTGCTGATTGCAGGTGTTAACGACGGCGCCTGGGGTTGTTCTTCCGCAGGGTTGCGCTTGGCCGCCTCACGGCGCTCTAATACCTCGAGGTATCTTTCCCGCAGCGTTAGGCCACTGTCGGGGAGGAAATTCATAACCTCTTCCGCCAGCTTGCGATCCATCATCAGCGCCAAGCGAGCCGAGTCATCCAGCGTCGATCGGGCTAGCTCTGGCGCAATCGCCTTGGCTGCATTTTCTGCATTGAGGTCTTTGACGGCCTGAAGCAGCTCCAACCCCTGTCGTTGTGACATTTCCGTGGGGTTTTGCAGGCATTCGACCAATTCCAGCGGAATTTTGGTCAAGCTCAGAATACGGGAGACCGTGTTCTTCGGCTTGCCAAGCATCTCCCCCAGCTCCACTTGGGTGAAGCCATAATCGTCAATTGCCGCCTGGAAAAAGTAGGCATCTTCGATCGCCGACATGCCGAGACGGTGTTCGTTCTCGACCTGCATGTGCGTGAAAAACTGCCGATTGTCCATCGGTTTTACAAGGGCTTTAACCTTGATGCCCAACTCACGGCAAGCCGTGATACGGCGGCGCCCCGCCACCAACTCATAGGGAGGGCCCTCAGCCCCCTCAGGCTTCAGCCGCACTTCAATCGGTGTGGTCTGCCCGTGTTGCTTGAGGGACTCTTTGAATTCCTGGAACTTAGGGCCACTCATGCGCTGCAAAAACTTACCCTGCAGCTTCGACAGCGCGACATCGGCAGGCACGAGTTCCAGCAGCAGCTCGCCATTATGGCGTCGCCGCTCCTCCTCCGATTCCATTTCGGAGAGTTTGGTGCGCAACCTTTCATTTTCGTCAAAAGTGGCCTGAGTGGCTTTTTGTACCTGTTGCGTGATGGGGGCAATGGGTTTTTTCCCTGCACCACCAAACATGGCCGCAGCCCCCACACCCTTTTTCTTGGCGGGCTTTGCCTTGTCACTGGACTTCGCCGAGAGAGGATCAAGGTCTCCTGCCACCGCATTTTTAGCCGCAAGATCGCTGAGCGTTTTGTTGAGGGCTTCCTGCTTTTGTTTTCTTTTTTCCGCTTGTGTGGCCATTAGACTGACTCCTACTGTGAGGTCTCGTCAACGCTCCATGCCCGATGAATCAATTCCTCGATTTCATCGTTAACCGCATTCATTGCGTCCAGGGCTCGGTTAAGACTACGGCGATCAGGTACATCGCTGGTTTCTAGTTCGTAAAGGGTTTTGGTTTTCTTGGCCGCGTTTTTGATCACTTTGCTATGAGGCATGGAATTGGTCAGCACATAACGACCGAAAAATTCCCGAATCCAGCCCTCAATGTCGTTGGAGGCGCTATCGCCTTCAGCGTTGGTGAGGAGGATACGCACAAAGTCGTACTCCGGATCGTCCGAGAACTTCGCAAAGTACTCAAACATCTCACTCAGCATGGTGAAGAATTCAGCTGCACTGCTGAAGTCCAACCAGGCGGGCGGAACAGGGATAATCAATGCGGTGGCAGGGTAGATCGCTGCCAGCGCCAGGTAACCAAGTGACGGTGGGTTGTCGAACAGGATGACATCATAGTCATCGGCAACACTTTCGAGTCCCGCACTTAGTGCCCGCCAGAACTGATATTCCCCATTCTGCGACTGTGCAGCAGGCATATAAAATTCAGAAGAATAGAGGCCTAATTGGGCAGGGATGAAATCCAGTCCATGCCAGGGTGACTTCCTGATCGCGTAATGCAATGTTTCCTGCGTCCCCTCAATGAAGGGGTAGAGCGTGTCTTCTTGCTCAAAATGTTCATTAGGGCGATACCCGAGCTGGCCTGTTAAGCTACCCTGGCTATCATTGTCAATTACCAAAACCCGCTTGCCCTTTAGCACCAAGCGCTGGGCCAAATGAATGGTCGTGGTGGTCTTACCAGCACCACCCTTAAAGTTAGTGACACAGAGGATCTGCGTTTTCAGCGCGCTCTCGTCTTCAAACGACAACTTGTACTTTTCAGGGTTAACCTCTTTAAAGTACTTCCGCATTTGATGGATTTCGGTAAGTGTGAAGGCACGCCTGTTGCCGCCCACCACTTCGCCTTCAGGAAAGCCGTTGCCTAGCTCCTTAGCCAAACGGCGAATATGCTGCTCGGTGACATCGAAGAGCTCCGCAATCTCACCTGTACGAAATCTGCGCAGGACTTTCTCTTCGTGAGGCGCGTTTTCGGCCGCCATATTAGCTTTACGGATGGAATTGGCGGCATTGGCAAACATGTCGAAGAGTTTGGCTGACTCACTTATCAACGCTTCTTCCTCTTCAGTTTCCTCAAGGGTTTCGTCGATGGCGTCTTTAGGGTCAGCAGTGGCCATATCGTCCATAGGTAGAGTCCTTTAGCAGGGCTGTATCACAAATTCGAGCGCAGTGTTAAGTTTGAGTTTTTGTGCTCAAAAGAACCTACGAAATAAGCAAATGCTTTCGCGTCGGCCTTTCTGTGCCGCGTTCGTTTTTTTAGGCTCAGCATCACAGAAAGCGAACATACAGCGAATATAGTGATACAAAACCAATTAAGCAAGCATATCAGAAAAAAGTTGTTGCTTTTCTGTTATTTTTCTTAGATTTGATTGTTTTTTATACCGCACTGCCGCTAGCCCTGGGTAGTGGAGGTGTGGCTGGCGAGGCCAGTGTGATCATTTATCAATCAGCGCTTGCTATAACCAGATTGTTGGAATGTGCAACTGCAAACCCGCTCGATCATGACAACTCGTTGGGAGCGACGCAGGCCCACCCAACACACAATCTGTGATCGGGCAATGATCGGAGCAATTGGGAAAGGGAGTCAAAAGCACTTAGCCGTGCCCAAACTGAAGGTAGTTTGTGGAGATGGGGCAGGGGATAACAGCTCTTGCGCTTAAAAAACAATTAAAACGATAGCTGGCCGCGACTTCGCGATCATTCTAAATAGTCAACCGTCGCCTGTTCCAGTTGCTCCTCGGTGTAGTTTGTGCCGAGTGACTCAGGTGCATGGTCAATTACAGGCTGCTTGCTGGCTTTTTCCATGGCCGCACGATATTCGTTGCGTAGCTTTTTCGTTGGGTAAATGCCCACAGTGCCCCAGGTGTCCTCGGCATCGTTGGTGTCGTAGAAGTCCCAACCCGCCTTGATGTAACCCTTTTCCTCGCACTCACTCAAGGCTTCACCCAGTCGAAGCTTGAACACACGCATGTTTTTCATGCCCGAGGCCAAGATGCCGTGCCAAGTACTACCACGCATAGCAGGGATCTCACCCGTATGGGACTCGATAAATAACAAAACCGCTCGTGCAAGCGCGGTACTCATCTTTTTGCGGGCTTCTTTGTTGATCAACGTCGTATTAACGCCATCAAACAGGAGTACCGCCAAGGGATCCAGTTCAATCACGGCGCGGCGCTTGCGCTTATTGGTACCGACGTTAGAAATAAACTGGATCGTCAGCTCATAGTCATCACCATCGAGGAGCGCTTCACGGATGGCCCCGATGTGTGAGCTGTAACGGGCCTCGAGCATAGCCGCCAGCTTCGGGTCTGCCGCTTTCGCTTCAGACCGGAAGGCATCGTACAGCGTTACCAGGTTATTGAGCAGTTTGGGATCTGAGATGCGCAATCCCGCCCGATTGAGTTCGTCAACGATCGCGTTGATCTTGCGGTATTGGGCCCCGCCAGGCGGTGCGTCATACCATTCAAGGTCCTCAATTAACTGATTCATGTGCATGAACAGCGGGCGCGTTATCGGTTGGCCGCGCTTATAGGTCATTAGCTGACCCCAGACTTCTTGATGTTTTTCGCCCAACTGTGGCCCTGAGACCTCAACTTTTGTTTTGCCCCAGGCAGGCACGGGTGTCCACTTGTCAAAGTGTTTCAGTCGCTGACTGACAGAAAAAACGCCACTGCGTGCCAAGGCATTAGGCATTTCGAATAGTTCAGTCGCAAAGTACGGCAAGACCCCTTGTGTAGAGAGCTTAGGCTCACACCCACATTGATCGCCTGTCTTTTTGTTATTGTTGTCGGTCATGCCTAAGTGGGGTCCAAAAGGGCTAATTGAGATTTCTGCATACTTTATAGAAAGCTGAATCCAAATTACAAGGGTATTTCACAAAAGTTTACGGCGCTTGAGTAACACCAACGGCCATTGAGTAACGCTTGCTTTTCATTCAGCCCTGATTGAATTTTATCCACATTGATTCCCTTATGTTGATTTAAAGGTTATAAATCATTGGTTAACAATACGCGGTTTGGCGAAATTGGGTTGGAATAGCTTTAATTGGTTTAATTATCATCAAATAGGTAGGGAATCAGGTTAAGAAGAATGGTTGGAGAACAGGTTTAGAGCATCAGCAGTACCTCTGCAGCCCCCGGTATCACTGGCTTTAAGCATAATGGCCTGTTACTCAATGACCGAAAAATGTTATTCGATCACCTTCAGGTGTTTTTCAACAACCCCTTGCCGTTTCTCGATGACCGCTGGCGTTACTCGTTAACCCCTAGTGTTACCCGATGGCCGCCTGGCGTTATTCGGACGCCGTTTGGTGTTATTCAAACACCACTGTGTGTTACTCATTCGCCTCTATCCTGTGGGTAACGCCTGCGTAGCCTGTATACAACCTGTGCATGCCCTGTTAGCTATAGCTTTTAGAGTTATTAGGCGGTGTTTGAGTAACTGATTGCGCTCACCCCTCATAGCTAACTGAGATAGAGCTTTTATTTTCGGTGCATAGTATCGGTGTGCCGTCTGGTTTAGCAATAAATTGGAACTAACGATCACTGTTGCTTTCTCAACATCGCCTCTCTCGACAATCACAATTGCAAGCTTAACCCACCCAGTGACTCAATAGTCGGTAACAATTGTTCATATAATTACAATCACTCGCCAGTTAAGAGGACTCAGTAAATTAAATCCATCAAAAATAACATCAAATCTGTTTTATAACACACAAACATGCTGAAGGGTTAAATCCCATTATTATGTTCCCCAAGCGCCAGGTGGCTCCAAGATTCGGCATCGGGCGGATCGTGCTCCCGGCTGGCCTTGGCTGTTAGAGCCCCTAGTTCTTCACTAATGTGGGCACCTTAGAGGAAAAATTGAGGGTTACAGCTGTAATTTGGTTT